>Ga0194131_10000352_pt1 | contig 76092 bp, 73 predicted proteins | sample TA2KigO120mmetaG_FD_148631 | JGI IMG/M metagenome (GOLD analysis project Ga0194131, IMG submission 148631) | Freshwater microbial communities from Lake Tanganyika, Tanzania - TA2015053 Kigoma Offshore 120m | ecosystem: Environmental > Aquatic > Freshwater > Lake | place: Tanzania: Lake... | reverse complement strand
AGTTCGGCTACGCCGCCTCCATGATTGGCATGAATGCAATGCCAGGCGGCATTGAACTGGATCGACCCGGTTGGCGAGAGGGTTGGCGACAGCGCCTTGAGGAGACTCCGCCGTGGACGCTCGGTTGGCTGCGCCGCGCGCGGCCGTCAGAGTGGCGTCACAACTCCGTGCGTCATCTGCCACCAATTGAGATTCCAATCTTGCAAATCGCCGGTTGGTGCGACGGTTATCCGAATCCCGCTTGGCGCCTGCAAGAGTCAGCCCCTGCAGGCTCAGAGCGTCGTCTGCTCTGCGGGCCGTGGGTGCACCTCTCTCCCGAAAACGGCTACCCGGGACCGGGTGCGGGATGGTTGCCGCTGGCACTTGCCTGGCTTGATCGCTTCTGCGCACCCCCTGCCGCAGAGGAGTGCGCCAGCGAGGTGGAGCGCGCCGCCGCCGCTGACCCCGAGCAGACGGTCCTCTGGTATCTGCCGCACTCGCGACCGCCGGCACGGTTCCCTGCTGAATGGCCAGGTGAGTGGATCGCCGAGACCACGTCGCCAGCACAACGCGCCACGCGCCTCCCGCTCTACCTCAATGCTGGCGGAGCCGCCTCATTCGAACCGGTAGACGCAAGTGGTCGCGCGCTGCCAGCGGCAACGATCCGTAATGTGCCCTCAGCCGGCGCGTCGGGGCCACTCTGCTTCGGTGGGGGAGCGCCACCGATCGGACTCGCCGACGATCTGCGAGAGGACGTGCGACAGCTTGAAGCGGTAGCCGCGGCAGCATCCGCGCCCGAGCGTGCCGCAGTCTGGACGAGTGAGTCGTTGACCGAGGAGCTGCTGATCTGTGGCCGACCGCAGTTGCGTCTACGCATTACTCCAGATGGCCGCGAAGGTGCGATTGTTGCGCGCCTTGGCGACGTGGCTCCGGATGGCGCCATCAGCATGGTGACGCAAGGGATGCTCAACCTTGCATATCACACCGAGCAGTCGCCACTCCCGCTCGTCCCTGGGGCGACCATTGAGGTCACCCTTGACCTACGCGTCATCGCTCATGCATTCGCACCCGGTCACCGCCTCCACCTGCAGTTGCTGGGGAGCGCATTCCCAATCACGTGGCCGCTTGCAACCCCATTTGTGCTCACCTGCTCCGAAGGTGGCGGCGCCACGTTGACGCTCCCGCAGATTCAGCGAGACGCAACGTTGCGTGCTGGTGCCGTGCGAGCCTTGAGCAACCCGTGGCTGCGACACGCGGCAGGTGCGACCGCCCCACCTCCAGCGTCACTTGCGGGGCTGCGCGCAGGGGCGTACCCCACCAGCAGTGGGGAGCTGGGAGCCCCAGATCGTGGCGGCGCACTGCCAGACGCCCCCGCCTCCGTATGGGATCTGGTGCGCGGACCAGGTGAGCGTGTGACAGCGCGCTTCTTCGGCGGCGGGCGTTCGCTCGGCGGGCCAGGGGTGTCGCTCTATGCCGATGAGGGCTTCACCTACCAGGTCAGCGATGCGGACCCCGCTCACACATCACTGCAGACAAGCGTCGCCTATGAGCTACGCGATGGGGAACATGTCGTACGAGCGATCGCCGAGGGAGAGATTCGCTCGGATGCGCAGAACTTCCTTTACCGGTGTGCTCTCCACGTCACCCTCGACGGCGCACCGTTTCATCACGCACTCTGGGAGGAGCACGTCCCGCGCGACGGTCGCTAGAAGCGCCGCGCGGGATCGTACCGTTGTGCTGAACTACTCCTCGTCGGTGCGTCGCTTGCCGCGTCGGCTTCGTAGGGCGAGGAATACACCAGCCGCCGCGAGCAGCACGACGAGGGGAATCAAGAGACTCTCCTCCGCTGCGACGTCGCCCCCGCCGACTGATGCCGGCTTCAGCAGCGTGTAGCCGACTGGGCCGAGCCCGAAGAAGGGTACACCGTCGGCTGGCTGATTCTTCCAGCCCGTGAACTTATCGGTGCGATATGCCACCAGCGTCGCGTCGTAATAGAGCACGTGGTACGGAGCCTCTTCGTACATCAGCTGCTGGAGCTGAGCCACAATCTCCTTCCGCTCTGGTCCGTTTGGCAGCGTCAACTGCTGTTCGTAGAGTGCGTCGTACTCCGCGTTCGAAAAGAAGCTGTCACTCGATGCGCCAATCTCCGACGTCAAGAAAACCTTCATCAGCAGGTTAGGATCAACATCTCCGGCCCAACCCCAGATGAAGAGGTCGAAATCGGCCTTCCCATCAGCCTCGGGGGGTAGCATCATGTCAATCAGAGTGTCGGAGTCAAACGCCTGAGCGTTCACTGGCACGCCGATCTCACCGAACCATCCGGCGATGAACTCCGCCGCTTTGGCGTATGAATCATCACTGCTCGGCACATAGAGGCGCAGATTCAGTGGCTCCCCCTCAAGGTCCTCCCGGACATCGTCACCATCTGAGTCAACGTAACCAGCCGCCTCAAGTTTTTCCGTGGCCAGCTTCAGGTCAAATGTGCGAGGGTTCGTTGGCTCCACGTGGAAGTCGACCGAGATCGGTGGCACCTGGGTTGAGCCAGCCACACCGTAACCCCCAAGGACCTTCTCAATCAAGGTTTCGCGATCAATTGCGTATCCGAGTGCGTCGCGGAAGCGTTGATCCCGCAGCGCCTTTGTGCTTGCGCCGCCACCCGCGATGTTTTTCGAATAGGTGTTAAATCCAAGCTCAGTGAACCCGTTGGCAGAGCCGACCGCCACCTCAATCACCTCTGAGGAGCCGTCAAGCTGCTTTAGTTGCTCTGGGGAGACGTTGTGGGCGTAATCAATCTCACCAGCAACGAGTGCCTGATACATGGCATCGGCACTCTTGAAGAAGCGCAGGACAATCTCGTCAGCGGCGAGCTCGCCACCGCGCCAATGCGGGTTCTCAACAAAGCGTACGAATTCTCCCGTCTTCCACTCAACCGCCTGGTATGGCCCGGTGCCGACGACCGGCGGCTCGTTTCCGAAGGTCCCATTGATCTCTTCAATAGTGAGCTTCTCCCAGACATGCTTCGGCAGAACGGGCACGAGTGCCTGCAAGATGCGTGTGACTGGGGCATCCATTGTGACCACAAAGGTTTGCGCGTCTGGCGCGGTCACGGCCGTTACGCCATCAAGGTAGGTATCAAGGTAGCCGAGGCCAACGTACTCGTTGTCGAACAGCAGCTTGAACGTATAGAGCACGTCAGCACTTGTCGCGGGCGTGCCGTCAGACCAGAGGAGGCCGCTCGAGATCTTGAACGTATAGGTCAGACCGTCACTTGAGACACTGTACGACTCCGCAAAACCCGGTGTGGGCTCAAGGTTCGACCCGAAACTAGTGAGCAGATCGTAGTTGAGAGAGAAGACTTCGTAGCCAACCACGAGCGCGGTGTTAAATGGATTCATTGAGTCGAGATCTTGCGTGGTGCCTATTCCAAGCACCAATGGCTCGTCGCTGGCCGCACGCGTGTTGGTGAATCCGAATGCCACCAGCAGGGCAAGCGTGAGCGTGACCGCCAAGGAGCGGTAGGTGAATGAGCTGTTGCGCTTAGTCAGGCTATGCATGTTGAACCCTCCAACTCTCATCGCTGTGCCGGTCCCCGCATTGGGGGTTCGCCGACCGTTTCCCGGATGTATCGCCGCATGTCGAGGCTGTAATCCTCCATTGGTGCGTAGTAGCCCGCCTTGAACACCGACGAGCTCATCCCTTGCTGTACCGCTTCGCAGATTCGCCAATCCTGCCGATTCACCACATCCCAAAACTCCAAGGCATCCTCTGGGCCGTGGCCAGGACGGTCGAGCTCCTTCGGATCGAGTAGTAGGTCAAAGATGATCTTGGTGCGGTCTGGGGCGAGGGGGACAAGGGCGAAGACAGCGGCATGGTCGGCTGAGAGGCTCAACATCATGTTCGGATAGAGGACCTCACCTTTGTGCCGCACCAGCTCCTCTTCGTTGAGCCCGGCGAAGCGATCACGCTCGCTCGTGCCGCTCATTGTGTAGGTCCAAGCCCCTTCTCGATGTGGAATACCCGCCTCCCAGTCAAGGCCAGCGCCGCCCGCCTCGCGGAAAGCGGGGACCACGCGGCAGAGCTCAGGGTGGACCGGACCGCAGTGGTAGCACTCGTTGTAGTTCTCGAGAATGACCTTCCAGTTCGCCGCAACGTCGTACACCGTGCGATGGGCAATGCGCAGATCGCTGAGGGGATAGCGCACAACGCGTTCGCTGATTGGGCCGAGGGCCTCCATCAGGCCACCGCCCGGTGCAGTCGCACGTTCGGTATCGAGCTTGATAAAGACAAACCCACCCCAGGTCGCCGTTGCTGCGGTGTAGAGGCCAAGGTCAGACTTCTGGAACCCTGGCAACTCTTGAAGGAAGGGTGCGGTGCGCAGGGACCCATCAAGCTCGTAGGTCCACGAGTGATAGGGGCAGCGGAAGACGCTCTTTGTCTTACCGGATGCGCCGTGCTCCGCTGGTGCGAGCGGTGCGCAGGCTGGCGCGTCGGTGCGTGACGGCTCGGCGATGATGAGTCGTGAGCCGCGGTGCCTGCAGACATTGTGGAAGGCTCGAACCTGGTCGTCAGCACCCCGCACGATCAGCAGATCATCGCCGTCGATCGTGGTGCGAACGAATTGCCCAGGAGCGGCGAGCTCCTCTTCGCGGCAGGCGAGCACCCACCCTCGGCGGAAGCAGGCCTCCATCTCGCGAGCGTGCCAATTCGGATCAAGGTAAGCGCCAGCCGGGAGGGTCGGATCGAGTGGACCCTTCGGCATCGCCGCTTCGAGCGCGGCGTCTTCGGCGAGATCGTCGCCCCGTGCTGGGCCTGCCGCATTGCCACGATTTGTGACGGTCACTCAGCCTCCCTCCGCCGTGTTGGAGGCAATCGTACACCCCACATTGCCGACTGATGGCCCTGATGCGCAATTTGAAACGCGCTCATGAGAGAGGGGGTAGCTCCGCAGCACGAATGCAGGCGACCCGATGCCCAGCCCCGCCACCTGGGCTAGCTTCGAGCGGTGGCCGTGTGAGGGCACAGGCCTCAATCGCATGCGCGCAGCGGTTACGGAAGCGGCAGCCTGAGGGGGTGTCGCCCTGAGGAATCTCGCCTGCCGCAAGGGAGTGTGTTCCAGCAGCGCCAGGGTCGGTAGAGGGGAGTGCCGCAAGCAGCGCACGTGTGTACGGGTGCGCAGGGTTGCGCAGTACCTGCTCCGCGGTTCCCTTCTCGACCACCGCCCCGAGGTAGAGAACCACAACATGGTCCGAGATTGCCCACGCGAGCGAGAGGTCATGGGTGATGAAGAGCCATGCAATTCCCTGGTCGCGACGAAGCTGTTCAATGAGCGCAAGGATCTGTGCCCGCATCGAGACGTCAAGCATTGAGACGGGCTCATCGGCGATCACAAGCTTTGGATTGAGGGCGAGCGCACCGGCGATCACGGCACGTTGGCGCTGGCCGCCTGAAAGCTCTTCTGGTACGCGATCGCGGAACGCCGATGCGGGACGCAGCTCTGCCGCCTCGAGTGATGTATCGACACGGTCCATTGGTAGCCCCTGCGCCTCGAGGCCCTCGGCGACAAACTCACCGAGTGTGCGCTTCGGATCGAGCGTCTCGTAGGGATCCTGGAAGACCATGCCAACTGAACGCCAATCGTTCGGCCCTTCGCCCTCAACCTCAACCACTCCCTCGTCAGCATCAATCAATCCAGCGATGACACGCGCCAGCGTCGTCTTTCCTGATCCTGACTCACCAACGACAGCAACGATCTCACCTACGTTGACGTCGAGATCAACGCTGTCGAGCGCGACGATGCCACTCACTGATCGGCGCGCGAGGAGGTCGGCAATGGATCGCTGCGCGGCATACGTCACTGAGACACCGCGCACGCGCAAGAGCGGCACGCTCGTAGCCAAATTGGCGCGTGGCTGCTGGTTCATCGCCTCCCAAGCTCCAAGGTTGGATACGCTGCGTTAATCGGTGTCGGGGGCTTGCCGTCACCGAGCGAATAGCGGTGGCAGGCGAGGGCCACTCGATCGGTGTATTCAATGGTCGGTGGGTCCTCCTCTCTGCAGCGCGCGTCGGCGAGTGGGCAGCGCGGTGCGAAGTGGCAGCCAGGCGGTAGCGCGGAGAGGTCAGGTGGCTGACCCTCCAGCACCTTGATGATGCGGCGCCCGGCGCGTGCGTCTGGTGCCGCGCCGAGCAGTGCTTGGGTATAGGGGTGGCGAGGGGTTGAGAAAACCTCTTTCACGCTGCCAGATTCCACAATGCGGCCGGCATACATGATTGCGACGCGATCGCACATGTCGGCGATAACGGCAAGGTCGTGCGTAATCAGGATGAGGCCAAGCCCGTACTCCTGACGCATACGGTCGAGCAGTTCAAGAATCTGCGCCTGCACGATCACATCAAGTGCAGTTGTCGGCTCATCACCGATCAGCACGGCGGGGGAGCACGAGAGGGCGACTGCAAGCATGGCGCGCTGCCGCTGCCCGCCAGAGAGCTGGTGGGGGTAGGCGTTGAGTCGCTTCTCTGGAATGCCAACATCGTGAAGCAGGTGCTTCGCCTTCTCGTGCGCCACTTCGGCTGGCTCCCCAAGCCTCAGCTCAATCGCCTCCGCTACCTGGTCACGCACCTTGATCACTGGATTGAGCGCAACGAGTGATCCTTGGAAGACCACGGCAATCTCGCGCCATCGTGTGCGACGGAGGGGGGCACCCTTTGCCGCGAGGTCGAGGCCGCGGTAGCGGATGCTCCCCGCGTCAATGCGTCCGTTCGGCGCTAGCAGCCCCATGATCGCTCCCACCGCGGTGGACTTCCCTGACCCTGATTCGCCCGCGAGTCCGACCGCTTCGCCCGGAGCGACAGAGAGGTTGATCCCATCAACTGCCGTTAAGCGACGTCCGTCACTCAGTGTGAAAGAGACGCGTAGCCCGCTGATCTCGAGCAACGGCGATGCGGCATCCGCCCCTGTGGGAAGTTCGCGCACGTGATCGGCTCCCACGTTGCTGCTCATCGTCGCACTCGCACGTCGCGGTCGAGGAGCTCGTCGATCGCATTCCCAACGATTGTGCAGGCGGCCACGGTGAGCAGGATCGCGCAGCCGGGTGCGGTGATGAACCACCAGGCTCCGAGGCTCGGCGCAGCGGCAGATTGTGCGTTCCCGAGGATCGTCCCCCAGGAGGGTTGGAATGGATCCCCGAGCCCGATAAAGCTGAGGGTTGATTCCGTGAGGATTGACCCAGCGATCACCACGATCCCGTTGGCCACCAACACCGTACGAATGTTCGGAAAGATGTGCCGCGCGATGATTCGCATCGGAGAGAGGCCGACCAGCCGTGCACGCTCTACGAAGGTGCGTTCGCGCAGGGAGAGCGTCTGGCTACGCACGATGCGTGCGGTTGACGACCAGCTTGTGAAGCCGATCACCGCAACAATGGTGAGCAGCGTGGTGCGTATGCCGAAGATCTCGGTCTGGTCACCGATCAGCTCACGCAGGATCGGCGCGAGGATCAACGCGAGAACGAATGTCGGCAAGATCAAGAATGTATCGGCAACACGCATGAGAAGGGCATCAGTGCGACCGCCACGGTAGCCAGCGATCATGCCGATGCCACCACCAATCACGAGCGTGATTGCCGCAGAGAGCGCCCCAACGACGAGGCTGATGCGGGCGCCATGAACGGTGAGGTTCAGCAGATCTCGTCCGAGATCATCGGTGCCGAAGAGATGGGTACCGCTCGGCGGGAGCAGTGCCGCGGCCGTTGCAGTTGTGGCGGTTTGCAGTGGACCAACGAGAATTTCGGGTGCGACTCCGGAGAGCGTCAACAGCGAGAGGATCATGAGGGCGATGCGAGCGTCCCAGCGATGGAGTAACAGCAGCATGATGCGGTTGCCGCCGCTTACGCGCCTGCGGATCCGCGTGCTCAAGTTGACGCTGGCACTCGCACTCATCGCGCTGCCCCATGTCGCACGCGAGGGTCGAGCCTGCTGTAGAGGAGATCAGCGAGAAGATTTGCCATCACAACGCTGACTGACAAGAGAAGGAAGATCCCTTGGAGGACCGGATAGTCGCGCGACTGCAGTGCCTCCTGGGTCAGCAGGCCGAGCCCAGGCCAAGAGAAGACGATCTCAACGGTGAGGGCGCCGCCAATCACAAAGCCGGCATTCAGCGCGGCGAGGGTCACGGTAGGGAGGAGTGCATTTGGCAAGATGTGACCTCGCAAGATGCGCTCGTCGCGGAGTCCTTTCGCGCGTGCTGTGAGAACGTACCCTTCGCGCAGCGATTCGGCGACAGAAGATCGCAAGAGGATCGCGTACTGGCCAATGAGGCCCAGTGCGATGGTGGCGATCGGAAGCGCCGCGTGACGCAAGAGATCTATCGCCCCCTCAATACCACCCGGACCACCAGGCGTGCTGATCCCCGAAGTAGGTAGCCACCCAAGTGTGGTGGCGAAGAGCGTAATGAGGAGCATGCCGAGCCAGAAGTACGGCATGGAGTACAGGATGAGCGCGCCAAGTGTGCCGACCCTGTCGCCGAACCTCCCACGTCGCCAACCGGTCCATGTGCCGAGGGCGATCCCTGCCGCGAGGGCGATGAGTTCGCCAAGGCCAACGATGAGTAGGGTTGGTCCGATCTTTTCGCCGATGACACTGGTCACCTCACGGCCGCCGTATTTCACGGAGTAACCGAAGTCGCCCTTAATGGTTGCGCCGACGTAGGCGATGAGCTGGTCGGGGAAGATCGGTTTATCGAGGCCCCAGCGTACCCGCGCAGCCTGCATCGCCTCGGCGGAGACACGTGGATTGCGCGCCAAGGCTCGATCGGGTGAGCCGGGCATGAGGCGGAAGAGCACAAAGTTGAGAAGTAAAACCATGAGAATCGTGGCGATCGCCCCGCCGAGGCGCCCAAGGAGCCAGCGCCGCGCCCTCACTTAGCGGCTCTCCCAGCAGCCATGGCTACCCTCGCTTGAGGTATGAACTCTTTCACCACACCCCCATCTACCGTCACGGGTGACGTCAACCGTTAACGTCACTTGACCGCGGAGCATAGAGGGGCTGGGGGGTGCTGCCCCCCTTGATGCGCGCTTTGCGATCCCTCCTGCCTAGTGGATTGCGGGAGTAGACTGCCGCCATGAAGGCTGCGCGTCGGGAGGCCATCCGAGAGCTCGTCAGTCGCGCCTTTGCCCACGCCCGCCCGCACGCACCCCGGGTCTCACCCGATGGGCGGCGGATCGCCTGGCTAGAGGAGCGAGGCGGCACCGTATCAGTCGTGATCCGACGATTGAGCGGGGGGCCGATCCAACAGCTGACCGGCACCATTGAGCCAGTCACCGATCTCGCGTGGAGCCCCGATGGCCGCTCGATTGCCTATCTCACTGGCACGTCGCTTCGAATCGCTCGACTGCGCGGCGGGGACACCCCCTTGGTTAATCACGCAGCGGGTCTCTCGCAACCGCGCTGGAGTCCTGCCGGTGAACGCATCGCCGTCATCTCGCGTTCACGCGGTTGGGGGCAGATTGTTATCGTGCCCGTTGCAGGCACAGCACTGACCCAACTTCCGGAGGCGATCACTCCGAGTGGCGTTGATGTGATCACCTACGACTGGCACCCGAGTGGGGATGAGGTGCTCTGGGAGGCCGCCCGCAATGAAGAGAACGGCAACCTTGTGCAGCTCACGATCAGTCGCACGAGTGGCGATAGCAGCGAGCGCGTTGTGGCTGGTGCTGATTGCTGGGCCACTGGTGGGCGCTGGATGCCGAACGGGGATGGACTCATTGCCGCAGACGATCGCAACGGCTACTTCCACGTTGTGCACATCACCACCAGTGGTGAACGTCGAGAGATTGACCCAGTCAACGCAGACGACGTTCTCGCGAGCAACGCACCCGACGAGGTCCCGGTGCCGTCGCCAGATGGCTCGCTCGTGGCATTCCTTCGCTATGAACCAGGCGGCTGCTCCATTCAGGTGCGTCAGATTGCCGACGGCGCTGATCCAATCGGTCGTCGCCTCGACGCCTTCTCTGGGAACTGGTCCGCACTCTCGTGGCTCCCTGACAGCTCCGCGCTGATTGCGACTGGGCAGTCTGAGGCGGAGCCTGAGGACATCTGGCTGCTCCCGTTGCGCAGCGCAGCACGCAGGATCACTGACTCTGCGCCGCTCGTCTTGCCAGCACCACCTTCTGCGCCCATCGTTGTCAGCATTACTGCGCGCGACGGGTTGCCACTGAAGGGTCTTCTCTTCTTGCCTCGCGGCGCCTCTGCCTCGTCGCGCGTGCCAACGATGGTGAACGGTCACGGAGGGCCGACGTGGCAGTTCCTGCGCAGCTGGGATCCGCTAGTGCGTTCAATCGTTGAGGCGGGTTACGCGTACCTCACGATCGACTTCCGCGGATCAACTGGGTACGGCCGTGACTTCCGGTACGCACTGCACGATGAGTGGGGTCATGGCGATGTTCATGACCTCGTGGATGGTGCGCGGTGGGCGGCAGAGCAGCCTTGGAGTGACAGTCGCTTTGGAATCATAGGCGGGTCATACGGTGGCTATCTGACCCTCTGTGCGTTAGTTGATGAGCCGGAGCTCTGGTCGGTCGGAATTGATCGCTACGGTGACTCCGACCTTGCGCTCTCCTATCGACTCGGTGATCGCATCGGTCGATTGGATGTTGAGCGACAGATGGGGCGACCAGATGAGCCGAGTAAGGCGCCGCTATACCGCCGTGCCTCTCCCATTTTTGAGACCGAGAAGATTCAGGCGCCGCTGCTCATGCTGCACGGCCGTAAAGATAAGCGCGTCGTTCCGCGCATGACCGAGATCATGGCTCGGCAATTGGAAATTGAAGGGAAGTTTCACGAGGTGGTCTGGTTTGATGACGAGGCGCACGGGTGGGAGCGGCGAGAGAACCAGCGGAAGGCTGCTGATAGCACCCTCGACTTTATGATCGCTCACCTTCCGCCGACGGATAGCAGATGAGTCCTTTGAGGGGCGTGCTTTCCGACCTGTCTCAGTAACCCTGACGCGCGCCGGCTAACTCCGGGGCCTAGTGTTCGTCGACGTGATTTCCGTGGACCGCATGGCGGTGTCCATCGTGAAGATAGTCTTCGTGGACGCCGTGCTTGACCACAGTGTGGCCGCAGCCTGATTGGTGCACGTGCGTATGCTCAACGTGCTCCGAGTGCACGTCCGCCGACTCGAGGAGTGCCTCGTCGGTGTGGTCGCCGTGGGGACGATGCACGTGGCCATCGTGAAGGTAGTCCGTATGATCGCCGTGAGGGATCGCAGCGTGACCACACTTTTGCCCATGCGTATGCGGATGGGGCTCATGGGGGAAATGCACCTGCGTCGTTGCCAAAATTCAAAACCTCCTGTCGAGGATGCTCCTCGCCGCCGTGCACTTATGGGCACGCCCTAATGGGATACCACTAAAATTTGCCTGAGTCAATCCCCCGGCGTCGCCCTTCACGTCAGCACCCAGGCCCCCGTCAGCTAGGCTCGGGTGCGCTCAGGATGTCCGCCTGCGTGTAACATTTCACCTTATTCGCGTGCGTCGTGCTATCTGGTGAGCGACGCCTCAGTCTCGTCGCGGTGCTTCTTCAGGTATTTCATGAATGGCGTGCCGCCCGTTCCAACGTCCGTTGGGTTCCCCGTTGCATCGGCTGCCTGGCGGTTGATGTAGGTTGCGGCGTACTCAAGGTGTAGCGCGCGGAAGGCGCGGAGGGTCTCCACGCAACGGTTTCGCGCTGCAGCGAGCTCCTTCGGCGCGGATGCGCCGAGTGTCGCAATGCGACTCGCTGCCGTTGGGCCAGCCTCAAACGCCTCGAGCAGACCGACGTGCCTACGCGGCATATAGCGGCGCATCTCCATCAGGTACTCGCGGAGTTGATCCGGTGCGTGATCAACGCCGAGGACGGCATCAAGACAAGGGACAATCGTGCTCTGGGCACCGGTCTCGCCGCGGAAGGTCTGACCCTTCCCAGCGTACGCGGTTACGCCTTCGTAGACGAGCCCGCCAGGGAGTGCCGGGTTATCCCTCCACCCAAAGATGTACGGGCGAACGCGGTGGTAGTAGACATACGGATCGCACGCTTCGGGCATGCGCTTCATCGTGCTGAGAATCCCATCGAGTGCATCACCAAGATCGTTCAGGGCGCTCGTCGCCTCGGCGTCGTTTCCGTCGGAGATTGCCGCCTGCGCGCGCGCACCTGCCGCGAGTGCGGCCCCGGCGCGGCGCTCGATATCTACGTGGATGAGGATGAACCATGCCTCGTCCAGCCCACCGAGAAAGTGCTGAAGGAGCGCAATGTTGCCGAGGGCGATCGGGCCACTCTCGTCGAGTCGGCGCCAGTTCCAGAGCGCATAACTTGCATACGAGAGGATCGGCTCACGTCCGAGAGCCGCCGCGATCTCGTGCCATGGCACGGCGAGTCGCGCCGGAAGCGCGCTTAGCGAATCTGGTTCGCCCCACACGTACGCCATGCCAAGGTAGCTGAGGGTGCGCATCGCCGCCTCAAGATCCTCTTCGCTGCTCAGTGCCTCACTTCGGAATTCGGGGAGCGCCTCAATGATTGCGCGAATCTTCCCTGATGGGAGGAGGGCAGGGAGGTCTCGCGCCGTACGATGCCACTCAGGGTTCGCCGCTGGAATCTCAATCGCGGGATCTGCGATCGGGAGGAATCCACGCTCTGCCGTTACTCCGAATGCATGCAGGTCAACGTGGTGCGTCATTGCACACTCCCTCTACTGTGAGCCGCAGAGTCGCGGCTGATCACGCTCATCCTCGGGCTTCCCCAGGTCACTGCGGGGCTGCGTTGCGCGTCTGATCCCCGAGCGTGTCCCGCATCACGGGTCATCTATGATCGTCCTGCCGTCGGTCGGGCTCCGCGCGACGACGCTTCGTGAACCGCGTCAGGTCCGGAAGGAAGCAGCGCTAAGCGGATCGCGGCGGGCGCAGCGGGCCGCTCGGCCGGCGGCACTCAGGCGGCGGCGTGCTGGGTATGGTGAGAGTGTGGGAGGGGCGATGGCAGAGCAGCTCGCAATCTATCGCCGCTACCGCGCATCCAAGTTCGGCGAGCTTCGCGGACAAGACCCAATCGCAAAAACCTTGCAGCGCGCCGTAGCCGACGGTCGTCTTGGTCACGGACTCCTCTTCGTTGGCCCCCGAGGAACGGGGAAGACCTCTACTGCCCGCATCGTGGCGAAGGCGCTCAACTGTCTCGCACCTGCAGATGGCGAGCCGTGTGGCGGCTGTACCGCATGCATTGCAATTCGCGACGGCGCGACCTTCGACGTGGTCGAGTCGAACGCGGCGACCTCGAACCGCATCGACGACGTGCGTGAGGATCTGATCCCGCTGATCACCAATCCACCCACAGATCTGAAGCGCAAGGTCCTGATCCTCGACGAGGTGCATCGCTTCACGAATGACGCCTGGGATGCGCTGCTCAAGTGGCTTGAAGAACCGCCACCCGGGATCGTCTTCATCTTCTGCACCACCGACCCATCGAAGATTCGACCGGCGATTCTCTCGCGACTACAGCGATTCGACTTCCGCCCCATCGCGCAGGAGCAGATCGCCGCGAAGCTCGTGGATATCCTCAAGAGCGAGGGTCGTAACGCAGAGCCTGATGCCGTTGCGCTGCTCGCCCGACTCGCCGACGGTGGCATGCGCGATGCCGAATCGATGCTCGATCAGCTTCTCTCGTCGGGTGTTGATCCGCTGCGCGCAGCGGATGTCGAAGAGCTCCTCGGCCTTCCTGGCGCGGAGGACATCGCGCGCCTCGCTGGCGCCGCGCTTGATGCCGATGCAGCGGTCGGTCTTGAAATCCTTGCCGACTTTGAGTTGCGCGGCCGAGATCCACGTGTCGTTACTGAACGCCTCACCGACCTGATCCGTCGCGCGCTGCATGCAGCACTTGCGTCCGGCGGCACGGTGCCCGCCGATGCCTTGAAACTTCCGGCGGGAGTGGATCTCGGGGGTGAGCCTGGCACGCCACTTCCACTCGCGGGCCGGAGTCGCGACGAACTGCTGCGACTCGCGCACGCGCTCCGACGTCTCGAGTCGGGGCGTGGCGACGCAGATCTTCGACTTGGGCTCGAGTTGCTTCTCCTTGGGACGCTCGCCCCAGGTGCGTTAGGCCAGACCGTTTCTGTACCGAACGCACCAGCAGCGGCGGTCGCGCCCCCTCGTACCGCGCCATCAAGGCCTGCGGAATCGGCCACGGTTGCTGCTGAAGCCGTTGAAGAGCCTCCATCTGCCATGAAGCCAACCCGAAGTTCGCGCGCGGCAACGAGTGGCGCCGCGAGCCGAGAAGGAGATGCCTGGGCCCACATGCTCGCTGCAGCAGACGTGCCGACAAAGCCACTCCTTGCGGACGCGAGCGGAGTTTTCGAGAACGGGGTGTTGACGATCCTCTACCCAGCAACGAAGTCCTTTCTACGCGTGCGCGCGGAGGAGCGACGTGAGCGCATTGAACAGCTTGCATCACAGGTGTACGGCGGCGTGGTGCGCGTTGCGTTCGCGGAGAAAGATGCAGATGCTACGTTGCGCGACGTTTGGAAGGATGCATGAGCGGAGCGCCACTTCCGCGCTCGCTTGAGCGTCTCATCGAAGCGCTCTCCCGCCTCCCCGGGGTTGGACCTCGCACCGCCGAACGGCTCGCCTTCCACATTCTGCGAACGCCGCTCGTCGACGCACAGGCTCTTGCCGCTGGGATCAGCGCGGCGCGCGAGCAGACGCGACCCTGCGAGGTCTGCGGACATGTTGCCGATGAGGTGCGCTGTCGTATCTGCAGCGATGACTCGCGCGACAAGAGCACCCTCTGTGTGGTCGAGGAGCCGCTCGACCTGATCGCGATCGAACGCACGGGTGCCTTCCGCGGTCGCTATCACGTGCTGAATGGCGCGCTCTCGCCGATGGCGGGGGTTGGGCCCGGTGAACTGCGCATGCGCGAGCTCTTCGAGCGCGTTGCGGCGGCCGAGGCTGCGGGGAGCCCAATACGTGAAGTGATCATCGCCACGAACCCCTCGCCGGAGGGCGACGTCACCCTCCTCTACCTCCAGGAGCGACTCGGCACCAGCGTCCCCAGAATCACCTCGATGGCGCGCGGCCTCCCGTTCGGCGCCGACCTCCAGTACGTAGACGCAGTAACAATCCTTCGCAGCCTCGAGGAGCGCCGCGGCGTCGAATAGCACCTCCCTATAAGGTGGCGAGATGAGTGAACTGATCTTCGAGATCCTCCTTCGCCTCCTGAAGGTCGCCGCCGCCGCCCTTCTGGGGCTGGTCATCTATCTCGCGGCCACCGCGTTCGAGCCTGCGGCTGCAGGGGCCACCCTTGCGGTCGCCTCGTTTGCCGCGGGGGCAGGGGCCATCCTGCTCCTCGAGTCCAGCCCTCTATAGGTCTCTGTTACAGCCCCAACGATCCCTGTTACAAGTCACTCAACTAACCCCCGTCCGCCCGCACGGCCCACGCACGACTCCCGCACGGGAGGCGTTTGACAGGATGGGGGGTGTCTGCGATGCTCCGCCTCCGCGTAACTGCAGGGAGAGATCCTCTCCCAACGGCCCCGATTACGGGTCGGCCAGGTGCGCACACAGATACCACGGTCTCCGTGGCGATCGCGTCGACGAAAGTCGGCGGCACCTTAACAGCTGAAGAGTGGCAGGTAACACAAAGCAACCGTTTAATTCGCTGGGGGCAGACCCTCGGAAAGTTAACGCGTTGCCGAAAGGCAGCGTGTTGTTTCGGAGAGTTTGATCCTGGCTCAGGACTAACGCTGGCGGTATGCCTTAGACATGCAAGTCGAACGAGTTTCCGGGCTTGCTCGGAAACTAGTGGCGAACGGCTGAGTAACGCGTAGGTGACCTACCCCGTAGTGTGGAATAACTGCCCGAAAGGGTAGCTAATACCGCATGTTGAGCCGACATCAGTGTCGTCTCCAAAGCAGAAATGCGCTATGGGCGGGGCCTGCGTTCGATTAGCTAGTTGGTGGGGTAATGGCTCACCAAGGCGACGATCGATAGGTGGTCTGAGAGGACGATCACCCAGACTGGGACTGAGACACGGCCCAGACTCCTACGGGAGGCAGCAGTCGGGAATTTTGCGCAATGGGGGAAACCCTGACGCAGCAATACCGCGTGTGGGATGAAGGCCTTCGGGTCGTAAACCACTTTTTTCGGGGACGATAATGACGGTACCCGAGGAATAAGCCACGGCTAACTACGTGCCAGCAGCCGCGGTAATACGTAGGTGGCAAGCGTTGTCCGGATTTACTGGGCGTAAAGCGCGCGCAGGCGGTGAATGAAGTCGAAAGTGAAAGCCCCGAGCTCAACTCGGGAACTGCTTTCGAAACCAGTTCACTTGAAGGTGGAAGAGGGAAGTGGAATTCCGAGTGTAGCGGTGGAATGCGTAGATATTCGGAGGAACACCAGAGGCGAAGGCGACTTCCTGGTCCAATCTTGACGCTGAGGCGCGAAAGCTAGGGGAGCAAACAGGATTAGATATCCTGGTAGTCCTAGCTGTAAACGATGGATACTAGGTGTTGGAGGTTTTAACCCCTTCGGCGCCGCAGCCAACGCATTAAGTATCCCGCCTGGGGAGTACGGCCGCAAGGCTAAAACTCAAAGGAATTGACGGGGCCCCGCACAAGCAGCGGAGCGTGGGGTTCAATTCGATGATACGCGAAGAACCTTACCAAGGCTTGACATGCACATGAACGCGGCGGAAACGTCGCTTTCCCGAAAGGGACGCGTGCACAGGTGTTGCATGGCTGTCGTCAGCTCGTGTCGTGAGATGTTGGGTTAAGTCCCGCAACGAGCGCAACCCCTGTCGTGTGTTGTATCACTCACACGATACTGCCGAGAGAAACTCGGAGGAAGGCGGGGATGACGTCAAGTCAGCATGGCCCTTATGTCTTGGGCTACACCCACGCTACAATGGCCGGTACAACGGGCTTGCTAAGCCGCGAGGCGGAGCGAATCCCTTAAAGCCGGTCTCAGTTCGAATTGCAGGCTGCAACTCGCCTGCATGAAGCCGGAGTTGCTAGTAACCGCTGGTCAGCACACAGCGGTGAATATGTTCCCGGGGCTTGTACACACCGCCCGTCAAGTCACGAAAGTCGGCAATACCCGAAGCCAGTGCGCCAACCGTAAGGAGGCAACTGTCGAAGGTAGGGTCGGTGATTGGGACTAAGTCGTAACAAGGTAGCCCTACCGGAAGGTGGGGCTGGATCACCTCCTTTCTAGGGAGTTTCTGTCTGGACCAGCGGTGGTCTGGACACAAAAGGAATCCCAGGTTAAACACGTCGTCGTTCATGCTCTCCCGCTGAGTGGAGCGTGCACCTTCGCAAGAGGGTGAGGCGAACGTGACTCGGCAAGCAAACCGAACCCGCAGTGGTTTACGGTTGTTCGTGTTCCTGCCACTCTTTAGCTGTCCGGTGCCCGTACTCGCGTGCGCGGGTCGCGGTTCCACGGGGGCGTTTAGCTCAGTTGGTTAGAGCACTGCCCTGATAAGGCAGAGGTCTCTGGTTCGAGTCCAGAAACGCCCACCACCATCACTGGGGGACGTAGCTCAGTTGGTAGAGCACCTCCTTTGCAAGGAGGGGGTCAGGAGTTCGAGTCTCCTCGTCTCCACCAGTCCCTTCGTACAGCACATCACTGATCACTGGCCTTTCTGAAGGTCAGCGACCAGCGATCCGCTGGGCGACTTCGGTCGCAGTGCCGCAAGGCACACCCTTAACAGCCGAATACATGACTGAACATCGAATGTAAATAGTTTCGTCGGATGAAACAAGTGAAATAGTCAAGGTGTATCCCGAGATGGTCCGCGAGCAGCGATGAGTCGTTGTTGGTGGGTCAAGTTATTAAGAGCACTAGGTGGATGCCTTGGCGCCAAGAGCCGATGAAGGACGTGGCAGGCTGCGAAAAGCTTCGGGGAGTCGCGAGCAGACAGTGATCCGAAGATGTCCGAATGGGGAAACCCGGCTGGGGTAATGCCCAGTCATCGGTGGCTGAATACATAGGCCACCGGAAGGTAAGCCAGCGAACTGAAACATCTAAGTAGCTGGAAGAGAAGATATCAATTCCCTGAGTAGTGGCGAGCGAAAAGGGAACAGTCCAAACCGCGACAGCGTGATAGGCGGGAGCCGTTGCTGCCTCGGGGTTGTAGGAGTCGACTTTCGAATCCTCCCGGATTCGAGCGAAGTCAAAAATCTGATCGTTAGGTGAACCTGCTTGGAAAGGCAGGCCATAGAGGGTGAGAGCCCCGTAATCGAAAGCGATCAGACTTCGTGGTTGATCACCTGAGTAACGCGTGGAAGGTCTCTCATGCGTGAACCTAGGGGGACCACCCTCTAAGACTAAATACTCTTGGCGACCGATAGTGAACAAGTACCGTGAGGGAAAGGCGAAAAGAACCCCGTAAGGGGAGTGAAATAGAACCTGAAACCGAGTGCTTACAAACAGTCAGAGCACTATGTTGGAAACAACAGTGTGATGGCGTGCCTTTTGAAGAATGAGCCGACGAGTTATTGCTGTGTGGCAAGGTTAAGTCCGAGAAGGACGGAGCCGTAGCGAAAGCGAGTCTCAATAGGGCGTTGAGTCGCATGGCATAGACCCGAAACCGGGTGACCTATCCATGGCCAGGTTGAAGCGGGGGTAATACCCCGTGGAGGACCGAACTGGTGAATGTTGAAAAATTCTCGGATGAGCTGTGGATAGCGGAGAAATTCCAATCGAACCCGGAGATAGCTGGTTCTCCCCGAAATAGCTTTAGGGCTAGCCTCGGGCGTTCAATCATGGGGGTAGAGCACTGGATGGACTAGGGGGCTTCCCGCTTACCAAATCCAACCAAACTTCGAATCCCATGATTTAAGAGCCCGGGAGTCAGACTACGAGGGCTAAGCTTCGTGGTCCCAAGGAAAACAGTCCAGATCGCCAACTAAGGTCCCTAAATCAACGCTAAGTGGTGAACGATGTGGGATTGCATAAACAACCAGGATGTTGGCTCAGAAGCAGCCATCATTGAAAGAGTGCGTAACAGCTCACTGGTCAAGTGATCCCGCGCGGAAAATTTAACGGGGCTCAAGCGTTGTACCGAAGTTGCGAAATCGTCGCCCAGCTTGCTGGCCGGCGATTGGTAGGGGAGCGTTCCGCTTGCAGTGAAGGCAGACCGGAAGGACTGCTGGAGCGAGCGGAAGTGCGAATGTCGGCATGAGTAGCGAAATGTGAGTGGGAATCTCACACACCGTATGGCCAAGGTTTCCTGAGCAAGGCTCGTCCTCTCAGGGTTAGTCGGTCCTAAGCCGAGGGCGAACGCCGTAGGCGATGGACATCTGGTTGATATTCCAGAACCACCAAAGACCGTTTGCACCGCAAGGTGTCGCCGGGCGAAGGCGGAGGGTGGCTCTCTGACGCAAGTCAGGGGGTACCCCGAGTTGACGTCAGGTGGGAGCAAGGGCATGACGGGGTCTGGTAGTTCGAGCGTGCTATGGAATGCACGTCCAAGCTCGTAAGGGGTGGGACTAGGTAAATCCGGTCCTGCATTCAACTCTGAAAAGCGATGGGAAGGGGTGTATGCCCTAACTCGAGCAAGCCAAGCCTCCAAGAAAAGTGTCTAGCGAGGTCCTAGGTGACCGTACCGCAAACCGACACAGGTGGCCGGGTAGAGAATACCAAGGTGATCGGGAGAACCCTCGTTAAGGAACTCGGCAAAATAACCCCGTAACTTCGGGAGAAGGGGTGCTCACAGGTGCAGCTTGCTGTGCCCGTGAGCCGCAGTGAAATGGCCCAGGCGACTGTTTAACAAAAACACAGGTCTCCGCTAAAGCGCAAGCTGATGTATGGGGGCTGACGCCTGCCCAGTGCTGGAAGGTTAAGAGGAGGGGTGCAAGCTCTGAATCGAAGCCCCAGTGAACGGCGGCTGTAACTATAACAGTCCTAAGGTAGCGAAATTCCTTGTCGGGTAAGTTCCGACCCGCACGAATGGCGTAACGATCTGGGCACTGTCTCAACGAGGGATCCGGCGAAATTGAAATACCAGTGAAGATGCTGGTTACCCGCGCTGGGGCAAAAAGACCCCGTGGAGCTTTACTACACCCTGATATTGGATTGAGGCTCGACCTGTGTAGGATAGGTGGGAGGCTTTGAAGCTGGGGCGTCAGCCTCGGTGGAGCCGTCGTTGAAATACCACCCTTGTTGTGTTTCGTTTCTAACCTCGTGCCGTAATCCGGCCGGGGAACAGTGTCAGGCGGGTAGTTTGACTGGGGCGGTCGCCTCCTAAAGAGTAACGGAGGCGCCCAAAGGTCCTCTCAGGCTGGATGGAAATCAGCCATAGAGTGCAAAGGCATAAGAGGGCTTGACTGTGAGACTTACAAGTCGAGCAGGTGCGAAAGCAGGGCTTAGTGATCTGATAACTCCGAGTGGAAGGGTTATCACTCAACGGATAAAAGCTACCCCGGGGATAACAGGCTGATGGTGCCCAAGAGTTCATATCGACGGCACCGTTTGGCACCTCGATGTCGGCTCGTCGCATCCTGGGGCGGAAGTACGTCCCAAGGGTTTGGCTGTTCGCCAATTAAAGCGGTACGTGAGCTGGGTTCAGAACGTCGTGAGACAGTTCGGTCTCTATCCAGCGTGGGCGAAGGGAACTTGAAAGGAGCTGCTCCTAGTACGAGAGGACCGGAGTGGACGAGCCTATGGTGTGCCTGTTGTCCTTCCAAGGGCATTGCAGGGTAGCTAAGCTCGGCAGAGATAAGCGCTGAAAGCATATAAGCGCGAAGCTCGCCTTGAGATAAGGTTCCCCACCGGGTTAACCGGGTAAGACCGCAGGGAGACTACCTGCTTGATAGGGCGCATGTGGAAGGCCAGCGATGGCTGTAGCAAAGCGCTACTAATGGTCGAGGACTTGACCTCCACGACGCCTCATCGGCGCTCGTCGACGGTCTTGAGTTACACCACGATGAAACTACACATTTGATGTTCAGCCATGAATTCGGACTTCGCCAAGCGGAGCCCGGTGACTGTAGCGGAGAGGCCATACCCGTTCCCATCCCGAACACGGAAGTCAAGCTCTCCAGCGCCGAAAATACTGAGGGGGTAGCTCCTCGGCAAGATAGGTCGTCGCCGGGCTCTTTGGCATCCTGATGACTCTTTTCTCGGCTCACGTTTCTGCCGATCCACCGCGTATCTGTCACATACGCGCGCGCGTCGGCTATCCTGCCCGCGTGAACGAGCCGCAGCTCAATCCGTGCCCGTGGCTTCTCGACGATGCGGGGAGCATCCAGCCCAACCGACCTCGCCGCCTGAGCCGCTGTGGAGCGGACGCCGCCCGGCCAGAGCTCTCACACCAGACTCGTGAAGGTCGCTGTCTTGTTGGCGCCGCATGTGAGATTCGCGCGGCCAGAGAGGCGGCACTCGGCCCACTCGCAGCCACCATCGCACCACAGCAGCCGATCGGCGATCCATCTCTGCTGAGCGACGGCGTGGTCGTTCAGCCAGCACCTCGTCGACCCTGGGCACGTTTCATCGCGGTCGCCGTCCTCGCTGCGCTGCTCATCGTTGGTGGCGGTCCAGTCATCGGTGCGATCAGCCCTGTTGTGCAGTCGCTAATCGGGAGCGCGGAGAGCGAGACGCCTTCGCCGTCCAGCGAACCTGCAGCCAGCGCAGCTCCAACCGAGAGCCCACTCTCAACGGCAACCCCGACAGCCACCTCTTCGGCGGCTCCAACTCCAACGCCCACGCCGACGGCCAGCCCATCGCCAACCTCTGGTTCTGGGGCGACGTACGTCGTCCAAGCGGGGGATGGGCTCTATTCGATCGCATGTTCGCTCTCTATCGGGTGCGGCGATTGGAAGGTGCTCGCCGATCTCAACAACATTCCGGGCCCCGACTATGTGATCAAGCCGGGTCAGGTGCTTCAGCTCCCTTGAGGCCGAGGGCGGGAGCCTATGGTAGGCTCGGCGGACGCGATCGCGTGGTTGCCCCACCTGCTCTGCATGCGTGATGTGACCTCGTGAGCGCGAATAAATCTTGAAGGAGCACCAACACAGGTGACTGAAAACCAGGAGAACACGTCCCTAAACGAGGCCCCAGCCGAAGGCGGCGAGTCGGTCGTTCGAAAGGCAAAGGCACCAGCCAGGCGTAAGAGCGTCAAGGTGCAGGCCCCCGATGAAGGCGGCGAGGCACAGAGTGCCACGCACGCAAGCAACACCCAAGAGGCGGAGAGGCGAGACGCGTCGGCGCCCGCCGCAGCGTCGGCACCAGCCGCGCGCGTCTGGACTGGCCCGGAGCCAACCACCATGGAGGAGCTGCTCGCGTTCGCGGGCGCGCCGATCAAGAACCTGAAGTCGGGCGACGTGCTCGACGGGACCGTGGTGCGCGTTGACCCCGATGAAGTGCTCGTCGACATCGGCGGAAAGAGCGAAGGGGTGGTCTCAAGCCGCGAACTCCATGGTCGAAACGGCGAAGAGGGTCCAGCCCTGAACGTCGGTGACACCGTGCTCGTCTATGTCATGCAGCCGGAATCAGAAGATGGGCATGTGGTCCTCTCGATCCGACGTGCCGGCCTCGAGCGCAAGTGGCGCACCATGCAGGAGCAGCTCGACGCGGGCACCATCATTGAAGCGACCGTGATCGATCACAACAAGGGCGGACTTATCGTCGATTGTGGCATTCGCGGGTTTGTGCCGATCAGCCAGATCGTGGACTTCCCACGTCGTCCGGCTGGTGATGCACCGCGCGACGCGATCCAGGAGATCGCAGAGAAGCTGCAGCCGTATGTGGGCCGCAAGCTGCGGATGAAGATCCTCGAGGTGAACCGAAAGGGGAACCGCCTGATCCTCTCGGAGAAGGTTGCCCACTACGAGGAGCGACGCGAGAAGCGCGACGAGCTCTTCAGCACCCTCTCCGTTGGTCAGAAGGTGAGCGGGAGCGTTCGCTCCATCGCACCGTTCGGGCTCTTCATCGATCTTGGCGGCATTGACGGCCTCATTCACAAGAGTGAGATCAGCTGGTCAAAGGTTGCGAACCCTGAGGCTGACTACAAGGTGGGCGATCCGATCAATGCCGAAGTGATCGACATCAATACGGAGCGTGGACGAATCAGCCTCTCGATTCGAAAGTTGCAGCCAGATCCATGGCACGCAGCAATCGCAGATATCAAGATCGGCGATTTCGTGGAGGGGACGATCACGAAGCTCGTCAACTTCGGCGCATTCGTACGCGTTCGAGACGGCCTTGAGGGACTCATTCACATTAGCGAGCTCTCGCACAACCGAGTGCTCCACCCGGGCGACGTGGTGAAGGACGAGCAGACGCTCAAGTTGAAGGTGATCAGCCTCGACTCCGAGCGGCACCGACTCGGCCTCAGCCTCAAGCAGGCGGAGGAGACACCGGTGCGTGAAACTCCTGCCGAACAGCCGAAGAAGGAGACGCGACGAGCGCGGCCTGAGCGAGGCTTCTCGATGGAGGGTGCGATTCAAGAGCCAGAGGGGGGTCTCGACCTCACCCTCGCGGCGGCCTTTGCCGGCATTCGCGACAAGATGGCAGAGAGCGGATCTGACGCTGGAGAGGCGCCCGTCGCCGAAGTTCCAGTTGCGGACGTCCCAGCTGCAGATGCCTCGGCTGAGACACCTGCCGCAGCGCTCGCCGAGGGAACTCCGACCGAAGAGAAGTCGAGCGACGAGGCGTAACCTATCTGGTGGTGCGGCGCAGCGCGCCGCACCACGCTCAGTCTCCTCGTGATCGGGCGGTGCTAGACTGCACATCCGTGCTGCAGCGCTGCGGATGGCGTACCGGCACGGAGATCGGAGGAGCGCATGGCCACGGCTGACCGCTTCGATCGCTTTACCGACCGCGCGAGGAAGGTGCTGACGCTCGCCCAAGATGAGGCGCAGCGCTTCAATCACAACTACATCGGAACTGAGCATCTACTTCTTGGCCTTGTTCGCGAAGGTGAGGGTGTGGCAGCCAAAGTGCTTGAGAACCTCAACGTTGAGCTGGCAAAGGTTCGCCAAGCCGTTGAGTTCATCATCGGCCGTGGTGAGCGACCAGTGCTCGGCGAGATCGGGCTCACCCCTCGCGCCAAGAAGGTGATCGAGCTCGCCATAGACGAAGCGCGCCGACTCGGACACAACTACATCGGCACCGAGCATCTGCTGCTCGGACTGGTTCGCGAAGAAGGCGGGATCGCCTCCGGAGTGCTTGAGTCGCTTGGGGTAAGCCTAGATAAGGTCCGCCATGAGGTTGTGCGCGTCCTCAGCCAGTCATCGGCACCCGCTTCGCCGCAAGCGGAGCGTCGCGCCGGCACCTCAAAGACGCCAACGCTCGACGCGCTCGGCATCGATCTCACCGAGGCAGCGCGCGCAGGGCGGCTTGATCCTGTGATTGGTCGCGAACGGGAGATCGAACGAGTCATACAGATCCTCGCCCGCCGAACCAAGAACAATCCGGCACTGATCGGCGAGCCTGGCGTAGGGAAGACCGCAATCGCTGAAGGACTCGCGCAGCGCATTGTCAAGGGCGATGTCCCTGCACCACTCCTGGAGAAGCGTGTGGTGACGCTGGACATGGGTTCGCTCGTTGCGGGAACGAAGTATCGCGGTGAGTTTGAAGAGCGATTGAAGAAGGTCCTTGAAGAGTTGCGTGCATCGCGCGACGCCATTCTCTTTGTCGATGAGCTGCACACGCTTGTTGGTGCGGGAGCGGCGGAGGGGGCGATTGACGCCGCCAACATCCTGAAGCCACCACTCGCGCGCGGCGAGATCCAGTGCATTGGTGCCACGACGTTGGATGAGTACAGGAAGCACGTGGAGAAGGACCCAGCGCTCGAACGACGATTTGCGCAGGTCATCGTTGCAGAGCCATCACACGAGGAGACGATTGAGATCCTCAAGGGCCTACGTCCGCGCTACGAGGCGCACCACAAGGTACGGATCACCGATGAGGCGCTGCGCGCCGCGGTTGATCTCTCCATCCGCTACATCAACGATCGCCAACTCCCAGATAAGGCAATTGACGTCATTGACGAGGCCTCGAGCCGCGTGATGTTGCGCCATGCGTCGCCACCACCCGAGCTTCGCGCCGCGCGCCGAGAGGCGGACGACCTTGAGCGCGATCATCAGGCAGCGGTCGCTGCAGGCACGTTCGACCGTGCGGGTACTCTGCGTAGCCAACTCGATGGGCTGAAGGGTCGCATTGAAGCGCTTGATCGCGCGTGGCGCGCCAGCTTGACTGGCGTGATCGCTCCGAGCGCGGCAATCTCTGGAGCCACGTCTGCCGAACCATCGTCAGCCGACGCCGCTCCAAGCGTGATCGCGCTCCCAGCTTCGAGCGCTGCGCCTTCTACGACGCAGGCACCAATCATCGATGCTGCGTCACGCGCCGTAGCCCCCGTGGTGACTAGCGCTGCGGAAACGACAGGTGCGCGTGTGGCACCAGGGCCTGCGAACCGCCCAGACGACCGACCAGCGGTGACCGACGAGGAGGTTGCGGCGGTGGTTGCGATGTGGACTGGGATTCCCGTGATGCGACTCGCAGAGGCAGAGACGGAACGACTCCTCCAGATGGAGGTCGCGCTCGGCGGTCGGGTGATCGGCCAAGAGCAGGCGATCGGAACGCTCAGCCGTGCGGTGCGCCGCGCCCGGGCCGGATTGAAAGATCCGAAGCGCCCGATCGGGAGCTTCCTCTTCCTTGGGCCAACAGGCGTCGGCAAGACGGAGCTCGCCAAGGCGCTCGCTGAGTTCATGTTCGGCACCGAGGACGCGCTGATCAAGATTGACATGAGCGAGTTCATGGAGCGTCACAACACGAGCCGACTCGTCGGCGCCCCACCGGGCTACGTCGGCTTCGATGATGGCGGTCAGCTCACAGAGGCGATCCGACGCCGACCGTACGCCGTGGTGCTCCTTGATGAGATCGAGAAGGCGCACAGCGAGGTCTTCAATATCCTCTTGCAGATCTTGGAAGATGGGCAGCTCACGGATGCGAAGGGGCGCCGCGTTGATTTCCGCAACGTGATCTTGATCATGACCTCCAACCTAGGTGCGCGACAGATCCAGACGCCGTCGTCGCTTGGATTCCGTGCGCGCGGAGAGGGTGAGAGCGCTCGTGCAGACGAGGAGTACAGCCTGATCAGCGCAAAGGTCGACGAAGAGTTGAAGAAGGCCTTCCGTCCAGAGTTCTTGAATCGCGTCGATGCGAGCATCGTTTTCCGACTGCTCAGCCAGGAAGAGATGCGTCGAATTGTCGACCTCCTCGTCAAGCGGATCGTCGGCCAGCTGCGCGAACAGGGTCATGAGCTCACCATCACGGACGCCGCAAAGGATCATCTCATCAAGGTTGGCTACGACGTGACCTACGGCGCGCGGCCACTCCGCCGCACCATCCAGTCGCTTGTTGAAGATCCGCTCGCCGAGCGTCTCCTCCTCGGCACCGATCCGTTGAATGCCGCGTATGTGGTGGATCTTGTTGATGGCGAGGTCGCGGTGATGATTCGAGAAGAGGGCGGTGCCGCCTCTGCCGCTCTGCCGGCTGAGCCAGTCGGCGCTGCAGACTGATTCGGGGCGGAGCCCCGATGGCGAAGAGCAAGAGCGTCTGGCTCTGTCAACGCTGCGAATTTGAAGCGCCAGCATTTGAGAACCCCTGCCGCAGCTGCAAGGAGTGGAACTCACTCGTTGAGACCGTCAAAGAACGACCAAGTGCAAGCACGCGAGCACGGGCAACCCGCAGTTCAGGCGGCGGAGGTCCCGCTCGCCCACAGGCGTTAGCGCTCGCTGGTGCCGACCGCGCGCCGCGAATCCCGCTCGGAGTTCCCGAGTTTGATCGCGTCCTCGGTGGCGGCGCTGTACCCGGGTCGCTTCTGCTCCTCGGAGGTGAGCCTGGGATTGGGAAGAGCACGCTCTTGCTGCAGGCTGCCGCGGGGATTGCATCGACGGGTGGCCGGGTTCTCTACGCATCGGGCGAAGAGTCAACCGCGCAGATTGCAGATCGTGCGGCGCGACTCGGCTTAATGGATGGCCCGGCTGCGGATGGCGTGGAGCTCCTTGCGGAGAACGAGGTTGGTGCGATCGGTGAGGCGCTCCTCGTCTCGCATCCGACACTCCTGATCGTGGATTCAATCCAGACCGCAACGCTCGCCGGGCTTGAAGGTCCAGCGGGGAGCGTGGGCCAGGTGCGTGGCGCCGCGGACTGGCTCGCAGGCATTGCACGCGCAACGAACTGCGCCGTCATTCTGGTGGGCCACGTCACCAAAGAGGGGAGCATTGCTGGGCCAAAGACGCTTGAACACCTCGTGGATGCGGTGGTGATGTTGGACGGCGATCGCCACGGCACGCTGCGCACACTGCGTGCGGCGAAAAACCGGTTCGGCTCGACCGATGAACTTGGACTCCTCGAGATGGGAGAGCGCGGCCTCACCAGCATTGAGGATCCGGGTCGCGCCTTCATCGATGAGCGAGAGGCGCGCGCGCCCGGCGCCGTGGTCGCCCCACTCCTTGAGGGGAGTCGGCCGATGCTCGTGGAGGTGCAGGCACTCGTCGCGGGCGCTGCATTCGGTGCACCACGACGCACGGGCCGCGGACTAGATTCGGCGCGACTCGCACTCCTCGCCGCGGTGCTTGGCCGACGAGCGGGGATTGCCGTTGGCGATCGGGACATCTATGCGAACCTGGTCGGCGGCATCGTCCTTGATGAGCCGGCGCTTGACCTGCCGCTCGCACTCGCGCTTGCGTCGTCGCAGCGCGATCGACCGATCAGTCGCGAGACGGTGGCAGTCGGCGAGGTTGGGCTTCTTGGAGAGTTGCGTCCCGTCGCGGGACTTGGGCGAAGGCTCCGCGAGGCGGCGCGCCACGGGTTCACCCGCGCGATCGTTCCCGCTCCTCGTCGTGGCGTCACGCTCGAGCCGGCACCTGATGGTCTGAAAGTGATCGCCGTGGCAACCCTCCGCGAGGCGATCGGTGAGGCGCTCGATGCTGGTTGATGTGGTGCTTGTTGCGGCAGGCGCCGGCACGCGCATGGGCGGCATCGACAAATCGCTCATCCAGGTGGCGGGCGAGCCGCTCCTCCGCTGGTCGCTTGACGCGTTGGAATCGCACCCGTCTGTTCGTCGCGTCGTGCTCGTCACCGCCGCAGAGCGCGTGCGCGCGTACGGTTCGCTCAGCTGGATCCCCTCCAAGGTGACGCAGATCGTCGCCGGTGGTGACAGTCGATCCGCATCGGTTCTTGCGGGCCTCAAGGCACTCCGTGAGGGTCCTGGTGATCGCGCGAGCGTGATCGCGGTACATGACGCGGCGCGACCAGGACTCACTCGCGAGATTCTCGACCGACTCTTTGTGGCATGTGGAGGCGACGCGTCAGCGCCGACACTTCCGTTGAGTGACAGCATCGTGCAAATCCAGGGTGAAGGTGCGGCTCGCGTGCGGGCGGCGTTAATTCCGCGAGAAACAGTCGCCGCGGTCCAGACGCCGCAGTGCTTTGCAGGCCAGCATCTTGATCGCATGATCAGTGAGATCGCTACGCTCCTTGTGAGCGAACGCCTACCGACCGATGAGACGAGTGTTTTGGAGCGGATCGGTGTGACCGTGCGCCTTGTTGACGGCGATGCGCGACTGCGCAAGTTGACCGACTCGAGCGACCTCCCCGTGATGGAAGCGCTCCTCTCTTCAGGCGCACGCAGCGTGGAACGCGGCCTCAGCGCGATCGCGAACGCGCTCGCGGCGCGTGCCAATCTCGCCTCCCTGCGCCTCGGCTTCGGTGACGATGTTCATCCGGTCGGGACCAGTGGAGCGTTACGTCTGGGCGGACTGGACTTCCATGGGAGCCCAGCCCTGAGCGGTCACTCAGATGGTGACGTGGTGCTTCATGCCACTGCCGACGCACTCCTTGGCGCTGCGAACCTTGGCGATCTGGGGCGACTCTTCCCTGCTACCGATGCAACTCCGCGCGGAGTGGATAGTGGCGATCTGCTGCGCGAAGTGGTGCAGCGCACGATGGCCGCAGGGCTCACCCCGCACTGGATTGAACTGACGATCACCGCGCGCAGTCCGCGACTCGCCGACCGGCTCCCAGAGATGGGGGAGCGGGTCGCAGCACTCGTCGGCCTCCCGGCCAGCGCCGTGAGCGTGAAGGCCTCCACAGGTAACCTGATCGGCGACGAGGGGGCGGGTCGCGCGGTGCGCTGCACCGCGCTCCTGCTCGCCGAGCATCGGGGTGCATAAGTGACGAACGTGGAGACTGTGCTGCAGCTGCGAGATACCCTCTCCGGTGCCACACGTCCGTTTGTGCCACTCAACCCAGATCAGATCGGCATCTATTCGTGTGGCCCCACCATCTACGGGCCAGCGCACATTGGAAACTTCCGCAGCTTCCTCTTCGCCGACCTTCTCGTCCGCTGGTTGCGCGCGAGTGGACATACGGTGCGCTGGGTGGTCAACCTCACGGATATTGATGACAAGATCATTCGCGCCGCGGCCAACGAGGGGGTAGAGATTCGCGCCCTCACCGATCGCTGGGAGCGCGTCTTCAGGTCCGACATGCAGGCACTGCGCATGACAGAACCAGATGTGATGCCACGCGCCACGGAGCACATCCCTGAGCAGATCGCGATCGTGGAGCGTCTCCTAGAGAAGGGGCACGCATACAAGACGGAGGACGGCTCCATCTTCTTCCGTATCGCCTCATGGCCAAGCTACGGCACACTCGCGCGCCTCGATCCCGAAGCGATGCGGGTTGGAGAGCGGGTGGAGGCGGACGAGTACAGCAAGGATGACGTGCGCGACTTCGTCCTCTGGAAGGCGGCAAAGCCTGGCGAGCCATCGTGGGAGGCCTCAATCGGGGCGGGTCGACCCGGCTGGCACCTGGAGTGCTCGGCGATGAGCATGCGCTATCTCGGCGAAAGCTTTGATCTGCACACGGGAGGAGTCGACCTGATCTTCCCGCATCATGAAGACGAGATTGCGCAATCTGAGGCGGCCACAGGGAAGCGCTTTGTGGGGACGTGGCTACACTGCGCACACCTCCATGTGAGCGGTGACAAGATGTCAAAGTCGCTCGGCAACATTGCGCGCGTCAGCGATCTCCTTTCGGAGGGGGTTGAGCCACGCGCACTGCGACTCGCGCTGATCTCTGCGCACTATCGAACGTCGCTGAACTACACGTCCGATTCACTCCCCGCCGCAGTTGCGGCAATCGAACGCCTCGACGCCTTTGATGCTGCGTTGAGTGCGCGCGCGTCTCGCGCCGCCGATGCGCCCGAAGAATTGAGTCCCGACGTTGCAGAGCTTGCGACGAGCACACGGACACGATTTGCTGCTGCAATGAACGACGACCTTGCTCTTCCTGAAGCGCTCGCCGCGCTCTTTGATTTTATTCGTGAAGGGAACCGGCACCTTGATGCGGCGTGCAGCGCAGCTAGTGCGGTCGCACTTCGCGAGACGTTGCAGTCGCTGGATAAGACGCTCGCCCTCCTCCCCGCAGCCGTGACGCTTCCTGCTGGCGCTGAGGAGTTGCTCGCCGCTCGTGTGGCGGCACGAGCGGCGCGAGATTTCGCCGCGTCGGATCGACTGCGCGACGAGCTCGCCGCCCTCGGCGTGCTGGTGGAAGATTCGCGCGATGGTCAGCGCTGGCGTATCTCAGGTTCCAACTGATGGACGAAGAGCGTCGCCCCCCGCGACCAGCTCCACGCCCTGGCCAACGTCCCGCACCACGATTCGGTGTGCGTCCACCGGCGCGTGGCTGGACGCCACGTTCCGACGCTCCACGACACTGGGCCTCGAAGCGCACGATTCCTATGCAGGCGCTCGCGCTCGTCGGTCCCGATCAGGAGTTGATCGCGGGGCGGCACCCGGTGGAGGAGGCGTTCACGGCTCGCCGTGAGGCGATCAAACTTCTCGTCGTTCCACAGCGTCGCGCAGCTTTGCAACAGGTTGTTCTCCATGCGACCACGTTGCGCATCCCAATCGTTGAAGTTGAAGGGGCGCTGATCGGACAGCTCGCAGGGTTCGACGGACACCAGGGGATCGCGCTGGTGGTTCGACGCCGCCCTGAGGTTGCCCCAGAAGAGATCCTGGCGCGAGCGGTGAGCCGCGGAGAGCCTCCCTTCATAATGGCCCTTGATGGAGTGGAGGATCCACAGAACTTTGGGAGCCTGATCCGAAGCGCCGAGGCGGTTGGGGTTCACGGCATCCTCATGGCAACTCGTGGCTCGGCCCCCCTTTCGCCGGCTGCGATCAAGGCGAGCGCTGGCGCCGTGGAGCACCTCCTTGTCTCTCGTGTGGAGAACCTCGCTGACGAGCTCACCGCACTTCGCCTTCGAGGGATTCGCGTGATAGGCGCGGAGGCAGAGGCCGCCCAGGACCACCGCAGCGCCGATCTCCGAGGGCCGATCTGCCTTGTGATCGGGAGTGAGGGGAGAGGACTCTCTCCGGCGATTCGTCGCAGGATCGACCTATACGTTCGCATCCCCATGGTCGGGAGGGTGGCGAGCCTGAACGCCTCCGTGGCCGGCTCGATCCTCCTCTTTGAGGTGCTCGGTCAACGCCCCGCCGCGGCACAAGCCGTGCCACCGACTTCGGTCGCCACACCGCTGCCCGCGGGCGACGAAGAGGCCAGCTCGTAGTCCTTGCCCAGCTCCATCATGCGGTGGCTGAGCACGCCGCGGGTTGACCCGAGTGGGTGGGGGGTCTATGCTGACGACTCACCGACGGACCGCAAGGTATCCCGACGTGGGCGCCGACATAGCTCAATTGGTAGAGCAGCGGTTTTGTAAACCGCAGGTTCCGGGTTCGAGTCCCGTTGTCGGCTCCAGCAATGGGTAGGTTGAGCAGGTGGTGAGCTCCGCTGACTGTAGATCAGCCGTCTTTGACTGTGGGGGTTCGATTCCCTTCCTGCCCACCACACACTTGGAGATAACGAAAGCAGAGCAAAGAGACGAACGGACGCAACGGACTGGCCCACGTAGCTCAGCTGGCAGAGCACGTCATTGGTAATGACGAGGTCACCGGTTCAAGTCCGGTCGTGGGCTCCACCACTTGGTGGAAAGCGGAGCCGTCGACGCTAATCGCGACGGTAAAGCAGACGGAGATTATTCGAGATGGCAAAGGGGAAGTTTGAGCGGTCGAAGCCGCACGTCAATATCGGAACGATCGGGCACATCGACCACGGCAAGACGAGCCTGACCGCCGCGATCTCCAAGTACCTTGCCCTCAAGGGGAAGGCGGAGTATCGCGCCTTCGACACGATCGACAACGCGCCAGAAGAGCGCGAGCGCGGCATCACGATCGCGATCTCGCACGTCGAGTACGAGACCGATGCCCGACACTACGCGCACGTCGACTGCCCAGGGCACGCCGACTACATCAAGAACATGATCACCGGCGCCGCCCAGATGGACGGCGCGATCTTGGTCGTCGCCGCCACGGACGGCCCGATGCCCCAGACGAAGGAGCACGTGCTCTTGGCGAAGCAGGTCGAGGTGCCGTTCATCGTCGTCTTCCTGAACAAGTGCGACATGGTCGACGACCCTGAGCTGCTCGACCTCGTCGAGCTTGAGGTGCGCGAGCTCCTCAGCAAGTACGACTTCCCAGGCGACAAGATCCCGGTCGTCCGCGGCTCGGCGCTGAAGGCGCTCGAGGCGAAGGACGATCCGAGCGATCCCGCCTACGCCCCGATCCAGGCGCTCATGGATGCCGTTGACTCGTACATCCCAACGCCAACCCGCGAGGTCGACAAGCCGTTCCTGATGCCGGTCGAAGACGTCTTCGGCATCAAGGGGCGCGGCACCGTTGCCACCGGCCGCATCGAGCGCGGCATCGTCAAGGTCGGCGACGAAGTCGAGCTCGTCGGCATCACCGCGACCCGCAAGATCGTCGTCACCGGCGTCGAGATGTTCAAGAAGCTCTTGGACGAAGGGCGCGCCGGCGACAACACGGGCCTCCTGCTGCGCGGCATCGAGCGCGAGGAGATCCAGCGCGGGCAGGTGCTGGCGAAGTCCGGCTCCGTCACCCCGCACACGAAGTTCAACGCCGAGGTCTACGTCCTCACCAAGGACGAAGGCGGTCGACACACGCCGTTCTACAACGGCTACCGTCCGCAGTTCTACCTGCGCACGACCGACGTCACCGGGTCGATCGGCCTCCCTGCGGGTGCCGAGATGATCATGCCGGGCGACAACGTCGAGATGACCGTCGAGCTGATCACCCCGATCGCGATCGAGGTTGGGCAGCGCTTCGCGATCCGCGAGGGCGGCCGCACCGTTGGTGCCGGCTCCATCACGAAGATCACCGAGTAACCGATGGCCAAGGCAGAGAACCGACCAACGCTGCAACTTGCGTGCACGGAGTGCAAGGAGCGGACGTATACGACGCGCAAGAACAAGCGCAACGATCCGAACCGTCTTGAACTCAACAAGTACTGCCCGCGATGTCGTGTGCAGCGCTTGCATCGCGAGACGAAGTAGGCGGGGAGTTCAGCAGTTAGGGGCGTAGCTCAATTGGTAGAGTACCGGTCTCCAAAACCGGTTGTTGTCGGTTCGAGTCCGGCCGCCCCTGCCAGCCTCTCGGCGAGTGCCGCGGAGGGCGTCATGAGTGAAGTAAGGAGCAGAGAAGCGTGAAGTCAATCCGGAAGTTCCTGGCCGAAGCGTTCTCGGAACTGCGCAAGGTCGCGTGGCCGAACGCACAACAGGTGCGCGTGTTGACGGTGCTCGTCTTCGGCACCTCCATTGTCGTGGGCTTCTACATCGCCTTCTGGGATCTCCTCTTCACTGAGCTCTTGAAGCTCATCAACCCCGCCTGAACAGCCTACGAGCGAGGAGTAGAACGTGAGCGAAACCGCTGACATCACCACAGAGAAGAGCGCACCAACGGTCAAGCGACACTGGTACGCCATTCACACCTACTCAGGGTTTGAGAACAAGGTGAAGGCGAACCTCGAACACCGCATTGAGTCTATGGACATGAAGGACCGCATCTTCCAGGTCGTTGTACCGATGGAAGACGAGATCCAGATCCGCGGCGGTGTGCGCACGACCGTCCAGAAGAAGATCTATCCCGGCTACGTGCTCGTGGACATGTACATGGAGCCGGAGAGCTGGTACGTGGTGCGAAACACGCCAGGCGTCACGAGCTTCGTCGGCGGTTCCGCCATCCCAGGGATGAAGGCCGACCCCGTCCCACTGACAGAGACAGAGGTGAAGCAGATCCTGCGACAGCTCGGTGTTGGCCAGGCACCAACCGTCAAGGTTGCGTTCGTCAAGGGCCAGTCTGTCCGTGTCACTGACGGACCATTCTCAGACTTCGTGGGCACGGTTGAAGAGGTCGATGCCGAGCGAAGCAAGGTGAAGGTATTGGTTTCAATCTTCGGCCGAGAGACGCCGGTCGAGCTCGACCTGCTTCAGGTCGCAAAGCTGTAACGAGAGAGCAGGAGGAGCGAGAACATGGCACAGAAGATTCGCGCAACCGTCACGTTGCAGCTGCCAGCAGGCGGCGCAACCCCCGCGCCGCCAGTCGGTACGGCCCTTGGGCCCCACGGGATCAACATCGTGGAGTTCACCAAGTCGTATAACGAGAAGACGGCGGATCGCAAGGGTGAAGTCATCCCAGCGGTGATCACGATCTTTGAAGATCGATCGTTCACCTTCATCCTCAAGACGCCGCCTGCCGCGGACATGATCCGCAAGGCGGCTGGCATTGAGAAGGGTGCTGGAGATCACAAGGCTGGCAGTGTTGGGAAGATCACCAAGGCGCAAGTCTTGGACATTGCCCAGAAGAAGATGGTGGACTTGAATGCCACAAGCATTGAGGCCGCCTGTTCAATGATCGAGGGGTCCGCCCGTTCAATGGGAGTAGAGGTCGTCGCCTGACGATCGCCGCAACCCCGCGGTGAAGGGGGAGGCCGAAGGCGGCCGACAAGGAGGAAGCAAGATGGCAAAGCACGGAAAGCGTTATCTCGAAGCGGCAAAGTTGGTTGACCCAGAGAAGCAGTACGCCCCACTTGAGGCGGCGGCGCTGGTGAAGAAGACGGCAACCACCAAATTCGATCAAACCATTGAGGTTCACATTCGACTCGGTGTCGATCCGCGACAGTCCGAGGAGGCGGTTCGCGGCACGGTTGGCCTGCCGCACGGTACTGGTAAGCGCGTGCGCATCGCCGTCTTTGCCCAGGGTGAGAAAGCGCTTGAAGCCACGAAGGCGGGCGCGGATGAGGTTGGCGCAGCCGATCTCATTGCGAAAGTTGACGGTGGATGGCTCGACTTTGACGTTGCGATCGCAACGCCCGACATGATGGGCCAGGTGGGCAAGCTGGGTAAGGTGCTCGGCCGAAAGGGCCTGATGCCCAACCCGAAGGCAGGGACCATCACGACGGATCTCGAGCGCACGATCGGTGAACTCAAGTCCGGACGGGTGGAGTTCAAGCTCGACAAGTCGGCAATCATCCATCTCGGCTTCGCCAAGGCGAGCTTCAGTGAAGAGCAGATCGTGGGCAACCTTGGCGCGCTCCTCGAAGCGATCAACCGGGCCAAGCCAACCGGTCTCAAAGGGACCTACATCAAGGGCGTGAGCATCTCTGCAAGCATGGGGCCAGGCGTCGCCGTTGACGTTCCCGCCCTCTTGGCTGCGGCGAGCTAGCGACCAGCGGGAGGCCTCGCTTCGGGGTAGACTCCCAGTCCGCGCCGATCCGGTTGATCGGCACGAAACAGAGCGCCCTGGTGGAGACACCTGGGAGATGAAATACGACGATTCGCCGAAGAGAGCGTGTGATCCTGGCCTTACGGCCAGGAACCTAAGTCGCTTCGCAGTCCGTTGAGTGATCAACTGGTGGCGGGGTGGGCACGCAGAGGCAGGGTTCCTAGCGCGTGTAGCGCGGCCCCCTGTGACGCGGACCGTTGCAGGGGTGCCAGCAGCACCCGCCGAGGCGCACCGGCATGTGCGCCAAAGCTAGGAGGAACCGTGCCTACGCAGAAAAAGCGCGACACGATCGACTCACTCCGAACGGAGTTGTTGGGCAGCCGTGGGCTGATCCTCTCGTCCTACCGTGGGTTGACGGTCTCGGAGTTCGCCGCGATCCGTACCACACTTCGGGCGCAGGGGATCACGTATCGAGTGGTGAAGAATCGCTTGATGCGCGTCGCTGCGAACGAGCTCGGCAACGCAACGCTACCAGACCTGCTCAAAGGTCCAACGGCGATCGCGTTCGGCTCTGGTGACGAGGCAGTGCTCGCCAAGACCGTCTTGGTCGCATTGAAGGAGTATCCGGCGGTAGAAGTTCGGGGAGGTGTGCTCGGTGAGGCGATCCTCAACCTTTCACAGCTCACTGCACTCTCAAAGCTCCCGACCCGCGAAGTGCTCCTCGCCAAGGTGGCGGGCGCATTCCAGGCACCAGTCCAGAAGGTAGCGTTCTTGTTCGCAGCACCATTCCAGAAGGCGGGCTACGCACTTGGCGCATTCAAGAGCAAGCGCGAGGCCGAGGCGGCCTGACTCTGCCCATTGGGCATGTAAGAAACCATTGATCGGCCGCATGGCTGAAGAAGGAGAGAGAAATGTCGAAGCTCACAACTGACCAGTTGCTCGAGGCCGTCAGCGAGATGACCGTCCTTGAGCTTTCCGAGTTCGTCAAGGCGTTCGAAGAGAAGTTCGGCGTCAGCGCCGCAGCTCCCGTTGCGGTGGCGGCAGCCCCTGCAGCCGGTGGTGCCGCTGGCGGTGATGCCGGTGCGGCTGGTGGCGACACCGTGAACGCCATCCTTGCGGACGTTGGCGCCAACAAGATCCAGGTGATCAAGGTGGTCCGCGAGCTGACCGGTCTCGGCCTCAAGGAGGCGAAGGACCTTGTGGACGCGGCTCCCAAGCCGATCAAGGAAGGGATCGCCAAGTCCGAAGGGGAGAAGATCGTCGCGGCCCTCGCCGAAGCGGGTGCCAAGGTCGAACTCAAGTAGTCTCGATTCTGTAACAATCGCTGCTGGAGCCCCTCTCAGCCTCGCCATTGGGCGGGTCGGGAGGGGCTTCCGCTTGCCAAGGACTAGGAAACTAGGCTAGGCTCTTCGTTCGCTCAATCGCGACCATATTGCCGAAGGAGCTGCCGCATGCCTTCTCGCACCAAACGCGCTGGCTCGACGGGTAACCGAAAGCTCTACTCACGTATTCCAGAGATCCTCGAGATCCCGAACCTCATTGATCTGCAAACCACTTCATTTGCCGCATTTGTCGGCCCTGAGTGGATCCCTGGCGCCACACCGCTTCCCAAGGGGACGAAGACTTTCCTTGCGGAACTGCTCGAGGAGATCAGCCCGATCCGTGACTTCACAGGGAAGCGCATGGAACTCGCGTTCCTCGATTACGAGTTCAAGGATCCGAAGGTCAGCGAAGAGGATGCGCGCACGAAGGATGCAACGTACGCCCGGCCGCTGATGGTCACTGCCGAACTGAAGATCCTCGAGACGGGTGAGATTCGCAGTCAGCAGATCTACATGGGCGACTTTCCATGGATGACGAGCCAAGGCACGTTCATCATCAACGGAGCGGAGCGCGTCGTGGTTTCGCAGCTGGTTCGCTCACCAGGAGTCTTCTACACCGACACGGTTGATCCAGTTTCGGGTCGTGCGCTCTGGTCGGCGAAGGTCATTCCAAATCGCGGCGCATGGTTGGAGTTTGAGACGAGTGGCAAGGATCAACTCTACGTAAAGGTAGATCGCAAGCGAAAGCTCCCCGCAACGTCGCTCTTGCGAGCGATCGGTTACGAGACGAACGACGAGATTGCGGGCCTCTTCTCGCGCATGCCGAGCAACCCAGAGCATCCATACATTGCCAACACGCTCGAAAAGGACACCACGGCCACGCGCAGCGAAGCGCTCGTCGAGGTTTACAAGCGACTGCGACCAGGAGATCCGCCGATGGGCGACAATGCCCGCTCGCTCGTCGAGAACCTCTTCTTCAATGCGCGGCGATACGACCTTGGACGCGTCGGTCGATATAAGTTCACGCAGCGGCTCAAGGAGACTGCCGGCCTGATGAACCTTGAGCTGCCAGGCGATGCAACGCGCACACTGACGCGCGAAGACCTCGCCGCGATCGTTGGTCACCTGATCATTGCAAACGAGGGTGGCGCCCATCGAGACGTTACCGACCATCTCGGCAATCGTCGCGTACGCGCCAACGGGGAGCTGATCCAGAACGCCTTCCGGGTCGGCCTCCTGCGTATGGAGCGTGTCATCAAGGAGCGCATGACCATCCAAGAGGACGACAAGGCGACGCCGAGCGCGCTCGTCAACGTCCGCCCCGTGGTCGCCGCTATGAAGGAGTTCTTCGGCGGTTCTCAGCTGAGCCAGTTCATGGATCAGACGAACCCGCTCGCCGAGCTCACCAGCAAGCGTCGCCTCTCGGCACTCGGCCCGGGCGGCCTCTCACGCGAGCGCGCTGGCTTCGACGTTCGCGACGTCCACCACAGTCACTACGGCCGAATCTGCCCGATTGAAACGCCAGAAGGTCCGAACATTGGATTGATCGGATCGCTCGCAACCTTTGGCCGCGTCAACGATCTCGGCTTCATCGAGACACCCTACCGCCGGGTGAAGGAGGGTCGTGTCACAAGCGACGTCGTCTATCTCCCAGCAGACGAGGAGGAGCGGTTTGCGATCGCCCAGGCGAACGCCGAGCTTGATGAAAACTCCCGCCTCGTGGGTGAGCGCATCTACTGCCGAAAGGGCGAGGGGTTCGAGTTGGTCGAGCCATCCAAGGTCGAGTTCATGGACGTCTCGCCGAAGCAGGTCGTCTCCGTGGCGACCGCGCTCATCCCATTCCTTGAACATGACGACGCCAACCGTGCACTGATGGGTTCCAACATGATGCGGCAGGCGGTGCCTCTGATCTCGCCGAACGCCCCTGTGGTGGGGACTGGCGTTGAGGGTCGCGCGGCGCGCGACTCGGGCCAGGTGGTGATCGCCCGTCGCGCTGGCGTGGTCACCTCCGTTGCTGCCGATCTGATCGTCGTCGAGCCTGATGAGGCGTCGAGCAAGAAGGATCTGGATCGCTATGTCCTGCTGAAGTTTGTCCGTTCAAACCAGGGGACCTGTCTCAACCACCGCCCATCCGTCGAGGTTGGCGATCGAGTGACCCAAGGCCAGGTGATTGCAGACTCCATGTCCACTGATCAAGGCGAGCTCGCGCTCGGCCAGAACGTGGTCGTGGCCTACATGTCATGGGAGGGCTACAACTACGAAGATGCCATCATCATCAGCGAGCGACTCGTTCGCGAAGATGTCTTCACCTCCGTTCACATTGAGAAGCATGAGACGGAGGCGCGCGAGACGAAACTCGGTCCTGAAGAGATCACCCGCGACATCGCCAACGTTCCCGAGGAGCTTCTTGCCAGCCTCGACGAGAAGGGTGTGATCCACGTGGGCGCGGCAGTTCGCCCGGGTGACATCCTCGTAGGAAAGATCACCCCGAAGGGCGAGACCGAAGTGACGGCGGAAGAGCGACTCCTCCGTGCGATCTTCGGTGAGAAGGCGCGTGAAGTGAAGGACTCATCGCTGCGACTCCCACATGGCGAGCGCGGCACCGTGGTAGAGGTACGTGAGTTCCTCCGTGAAGATGCGGATCTCTCAGCCGGTGTGAACCAGCTCGTCCGTGTCTCCGTGGCGCAGAAGCGCAAGATCTCTGTTGGGGACAAGATGGCGGGCCGTCACGGCAACAAGGGTGTGGTTTCACGGATCCTCCCCGTTGAGGACATGCCATTCCTTCCAGACGGCACCCCAGTCGACATCATCCTCAATCCGCTTGGCGTGCCGAGCCGCATGAACATTGGCCAGCTGCTTGAGACACACCTGGGCTGGGCGCTGGCGAAGCAGAGCCTCAAGGGGGCAACCCCAGTCTTTGATGGCGCGACGGAGGAGAAGATCATTGCCGAGCTCGAGGCCGCGGGTCTTCCGGCAGATGGAAAGATCGTGTTGCGGGATGGGAAGAGCGGCAAAGAGTTCGACCGTCCAGTCACCGTTGGCGTGACCTACATGTTGAAGTTGCACCACTTGGTAGAAGACAAGATCCACGCGCGTTCAACTGGGCCGTACAGCCTCATCACCCAGCAGCCGCTCGGTGGAAAGGCGCAATTCGGCGGTCAGCGATTCGGCGAGATGGAGGTCTGGGCGTTGCAAGCGTATGGCGCGGCAAACATCCTTCAGGAGATCCTCACCGTCAAGTCGGACGACGTGGTTGGACGCGTGCAGACGTACGAGGCGATCGTCAAGGGCGAGCGCATCCAGGCCCCAGGCGTGCCGGAGTCGTTCAAGGTGCTCGTCAAAGAGCTCCAGAGCCTCGGTATCAACGTGGAGATCCTGAATGCCGAAGATGAGCAGATCGAGCTGCTCGAAGATCCAGGCGGATACGCAACGCCAAACCTCGGCATCAATCTGTCGGGCTTCGAGTCCGGCGCAGATTTCTAAGTAGCGGGACTCAGGAGAGGAGCGAGCGATGTTGGAAGTCAACAACTTTGACGCAATCCGTGTTGCGCTGGCGAGCCCTGAGCAGATCCGCGGCTGGTCGAAGGGCGAGGTCACCAAGCCTGAGACGATCAACTACCGCACGCTGAAGCCAGAGAAGGACGGACTCTTCGACGAGCGCATCTTTGGACCGACGCGCGACTGGGAGTGCTACTGCGGCAAGTACAAGCGCATCCGTTACAAGGGGATCATCTGCGATAAGTGTGGCGTCGAAGTCACGCGATCCAAGGTGCGCCGTGAGCGCATGGGCCACATCCAGCTGGCGAGTCCGGTCTCGCACATCTGGTACTTCAAGGGAACACCGAGCCGCCTCGCAACGCTACTCGAGATCTCACCGCGCAACTTGGAAAAGGTCCTCTACTTCGCGCAGTACATCGTCACCAGTGTTGACGAAGCGGCACGGAAGGAAGCCCTCAAGGGTCTCGATGACGAACTCGCAGGTCGTGGCGGTGGGGCAACCGCAGAGGAAGAGAGCGAGATCAATGCGCGCCTGAAGCGGCAGTTGACGGAGCTGGATCGCGAGATTCGCGCACGACTCGAGCAGGTGGAGTCCGACCGCGCCGAGAAGGCCCAAGGGATGGGTGAAGCGGCGCAGGTGACGGAGAAGGCGATCAACGACCTTGGTGAATCGGCGGCAGACGGCGCGATCATCTTCGAGCCAACTGGCGAAGTCATCGTCGCCGACCGTGCCCTTGGCGGCAAAGACGGGAAGGCGCGGCTGCGAGCCGTCCTCACCCAGGCCTCACTCGACGCAGAAGAGGCCTTCACGAACCAGAAGGAGCAGATCAACAAAGAGGGCGAGCAGAAGCGTGCCGACCTGAAGGCGCTTGCCGAGGGCGAGATTGCTGGGCTCCGTGCGAATGCGAAGACTTCGGCGCAGAGCCGCAAGGAAGAGATCGCCAAGGAGAAGAAGGCGTTGCTCAGCCTGAAGCCATATCAGCTCCTCCCTGAAATCGGTCGTGACGACGAACTTGATAGCTTCCGCACGCTCGATGCGAAGTTCGGGAGCGAGCGACCACGTGGCGCACGCATCTTCCGCGCTGGCATGGGCGCGGAGGCGGTGCGCGAGCTGATTGAGCAGATCGATTTGGACAAGGAGTCAAAGACGCTCGCCGTTGAGGTGCGCAACACTGCTGGCATGCGCCGCAAGAAGGCGATCAAGCGCCTCCGGCTGATTGAGGCGTTCCGCCGATCCGGCGCGCGTCCTGAGTGGATGATCCTCTCCGTCCTCCCGGTGATCCCACCAGATCTGCGACCGATGGTGCAACTCGACGGCGGTCGCTTCGCCACCTCAGACCTCAATGACCTGTATCGCCGTGTCATCAATCGCAACAACCGCCTCAAGCGTCTCATCGAACTCGGCGCACCGGAGATCATCGTGCGCAACGAGAAGCGCATGCTCCAAGAGGCGGTCGACGCCCTGGTTGACAACGGTCGACGTGGTCGTGCCATCTCTGGCACGGGCAACCATCGCCTGAAGTCACTGAGCGACATGCTCAAGGGGAAGCAGGGTCGCTTCCGACAGAACCTGCTCGGCAAGCGCGTCGACTACTCGGGGCGCTCCGTGATCGTGGTCGGTCCAGAGCTCAAGCTGCACGAGTGCGGTATCCCGAAGAAGATGGCGCTCGAACTCTTCAAGCCGTTCGTGATGCGACAACTCGTCGAGTTGGGCCACGCGCACAACATCAAGAGCGCGAAGCGCCTCACCGAGCGCGCAACTGACGCCGTCTGGGATGTGCTCGCCGACGTGATCCAGGATCACCCGGTTCTGCTCAACCGCGCGCCGACGCTGCACCGTCTCGGTATCCAGGCGTTCAGGCCAGTGCTCGTGGAAGGCTCTGCCATTCGTATTCATCCGCTCGTCTGCACCGCGTTCAACGCGGACTTTGACGGTGACCAGATGGCAGTCCACGTGCCACTCTCGGAGGCGGCGCAGCAGGAGGCGCGCGAGCTGATGCTCTCCGCCAACAACCTGCTCTCGCCGGCTGACGGGACGCCGATCGTGACACCGACCCAGGACATGGTGCTCGGCTGCTTCTACCTCACGCAGGAGCGCGCGCTCGAGTCAGGCGAAAAGCGCCGCCGCTTCTCGGATGAGACCGAGGCCCTGCTCGCTTACGAGCTTGGGCAGGTGACGCTGCACGCCCCGATCGATGTAACCGCACGCGTCTGGGATGAGGCGGCGGACGCCATTGTTGAACAGCGCGTCGAAACCACGATCGGTCGCGTCAAGTTCAATCAGGTCCTTCCAGACCGACTCCGCTTCGTGAACCGAGAGATGGCGCGCGCCGATCTGCGGAAGCTCATCAGCCGCTCGTTTGAACTTCTGGGCAAGGGCGAGACCGCACTTCTTGTCGACGGCATCAAGCGCGTCGGCTTTGAGGCGGCCACGCGCGGTGGGATGACGATCTCAGTCTTCGACATTGCGATGGCGAAGGGGAAGAAGGCGATCATCGCTGAGGCGGACAAAGATGTTGCAAAGGTTGATAGCCAGTACACCCAAGGCCTGATCACCGAAGATGAGCGGTACAAGAACGTGATCCGTCTCTGGCAGAAGGCGACTGGCGAGATCGGCACCGCCATGATGGATGAGTTGAACGCGAAGGTGGGCGGCGTTGATCCGAAGTTCCACCCTCTGCTCATGATGACCAACTCTGGTGCTCGTGGGAACAAGGGAAACATTGGCCAGCTTGGCGCGATGCGTGGGCTCATGGCCGATCCGTCTGGCCGCATTATCGATGTGCCGGTGAAGTCAAACTTCCGCGAAGGGATGACCGTACTCGAGTACTTTATCTCAACGCACGGAGCGCGAAAGGGCTTGGCCGACACCGCGCTTCGAACTGCAGACTCTGGCTATCTGACGCGACGCCTCGTTGACGTTGCACAAGACGTTATCGTCCGAATTGTGGATTGCGGCACCCTCGAATCCACCGAGATCACACTTGCAGACACTGCCGAAGTGATCGGCAGCGAGTGGCCGATCAGTGATGATCACCACGACATGCCAGAGCTGCGCGCAGCGTTTGCACGCCGCATGGTTGGCCGACTGCTCGCCGCGGACTTGAAGGCTGGCGGTGAGAAGATTGAGCGCGGTACTGAGTTGACGGCTGCACTTGCTGCGACGATTGCGGCAAGTGGAACATCGTCAGTCGAAGTTCGATCGCCGTTGAGCTGTGTCGCGTCCGCTGGTGTCTGCCAGGCCTGTTATGGCCGCAACCTTGCAACAGGTGCGCTCATTGCGCTCGGTGAATCGGTGGGCATCATGGCAGCGCAGTCGATTGGTGAGCCCGGTACGCAGCTCACCATGCGAACGTTCCATACGGGTGGCGTCGCCGGTGTGGACATCACTGCAGGTCTGCCGCGCGTCGAGGAGCTCTTTGAGGCACGCAAGCCGAAGGGGAAGGCTGAAATCAGCCGCATCGACGGGGTAGTCGAAGTGATTCGTAGCGAAGCGGGAACCGTCGTTGAGGTCACGCATCGTGAAGTTTATGAGGTTGAACTCGACCTTCCAATTGACGCATCCATCACTGCACGTGAAGGCGATCTGCTCGAGGCGAGCCAGCTGATCGGGACCTCTGCGACGCAGGGCGACCTCACCGCGAGCGTGAAGGGGATGCTCGTGAAGTCGAAAGATGGCCTTGTGATCCGCGCGGAGGATGTGGTCCCAGCCTCCAAGTATCCAATCCCGCACAACGCCAAGCTGCTCGTCAAGAGCGGTGACAAGGTCCGTGCCGGTGACCCGCTGACCGACGGCCCGCTCGACCCACAGGAGTTACTCGAGGTCCGCGGCCGAGCCGAGGTCCAGAACTACCTGGTCAAGGAGGTCCAGAAGGTTTATCGAAGCCAGGGTGTAACAATTTCAGACAAGCACATCGAGATCATCGTTCGCCAGCTGCTCCGCAAAGTGCGGGTGGACAACCCAGGCGACACTCGACTGCTTCCAACGGAGCTCGCCGATCGACTCGAGTTCGAGCGTGAGAACGCTCGCGTCTTGGCCGAAGGGGGCGAGCCGGCAACCGCGCAGCCACAGTTACTCGGTGTAACAAAGGCCTCCCTCAACACCGAAAGCTTCCTCGCCGCGGCCTCCTTCCAGGAGACGACTCGCGTGCTCACTGAGGCCGCGATCACGGGAGCACGAGACCGCCTCGTCGGCCTCAAGGAGAACGTCATCATTGGCAAGTTGATCCCAGCAGGGACAGGCGCACCTGACGCGGTGGCCAAGCGCAAGGCGGAGGAGAAGCTCCGAGCCGCCGCCGCCCTCGCGGGCGGGGAACTCCCAGCCGATTTCGGTCAGGACGACTTCAACGTCTTCCTCCAGACCGAGGATCCGACCGGTCCGCAGGATGATGTCTCCCAGTTGGTTGCCCTCCTCACGGAGGAGAAGCCAGCCCCAGAAGGGGAGGAGTTCAACCCGCTCGCTGCCGACGCGGCCGCCGCCAAAGAGGCGAACGGGGGGTCCAAGGAGTAACGAGCCGATCGGCCGCTGAGCACGGTGCTTTGACACCCTGAGCACGAGGCTGCTACGCTCCACCGTCCGTGCCACTGTGGCGCTGCCACCAGGGGCGATCAGCAGGAAGCCAGAAGGGTAAAGGAGCGCGCGCGAACTGTGCCTACGATCAATCAGCTCGTTCGAAAGGGACGCAAGGCCAAGATCAGCAAGGTCAAGGCGTCAGCGTTCCGAAAGAACTGGAACGGGATCAAGCAGCGACAAGAGGTCGCTGAGGGTGCCCCGATGAAGCGTGGCGTCTGCCTGATCGTGCGCACCATGACGCCAAAGAAGCCGAACTCGGCGCTGCGGAAGATCGCGCGCGTGAAGCTCACCAACCAGATGGAAGTCACTGCCTACATCCCTGGCATCGGCCACAACCTTCAGGAGCACAGCGTGGTGCTCGTCCGCGGCGGGCGCGTGAAAGATCTCCCGTCGGTGAAGTATCACATCGTACGCGGCGCGCTCGACGCGTCAGGCGTGAAGGATCGCATGCAGAGTCGCTCGAAGTACGGCGCCAAGTCCGCTGTCGACGCGAAGAAGAAGTAAGCGATGCCACGTCGTACAACGATCCCACGCAAGTTGAAGTACGAGGTAGTACCGCCGAACAAGACGATCGACCGATTCGTCGTCAAGGTGATGCTCAGCGGTAAGCGCGGTCTCGCCGAGCGAATCCTCCGCGAGACGCTCGCGCGAGTTGAGGCGCAGGCGAACAAGCCGGGCCTCGAAGTCCTCGATCTTGCGCTTCGAAACGCAACGCCGCTGATCGAGGTGAAGCCCCGCCGTGTTGGCGGTGCTACCTACCAGGTCCCCGTTGAGATTCGCGGCGAACGCCGACTGAGCCTCGGGGTTCGATGGCTCGTCCAAGCGGCGCGCAAGCGCTCGGGGAAGAGCATGGTCGACAAGCTCGCCGCTGAATTCATGGACGCGTCAAACAATCTTGGCGCCGCCGTGAAGCGTCGAGAAGAGACGCACAAGATGGCGGAGGCGAATAAGGCCTTCAGTCACTTCAGGTTCTAGGAGGCGATCAGCATGGCCCGCACAACGCCTCTGGAGCGAACGCGAAACATCGGGATCATCGCGCACATTGACGCCGGGAAGACCACGGTTACCGAGCGCATCCTTTTCTATACCAAGAAGATTCACAAGATCGGCGAAGTGCACGAGGGTGCGGCGACCATGGACTGGATGGAGCAGGAGCAGGAGCGCGGCATCACCATCACCGCCGCGGCAACCACCTGTGCCTGGAAGGATCACACGATCAACATTATCGATACGCCCGGGCACGTGGACTTCACCGTCGAAGTGGAGCGCTCCCTGCGCGTCCTCGATGGCGCCGTGGTGATCTTCGACGGGGTGGCGGGCGTGGAGCCGCAGTCGGAAACCGTCTGGCGCCAGGCTGACCGCCACGCCGTTCCTCGCTTCTGCTTCGTCAACAAGCTGGACCGCACCGGCGCCGACTTTTGGCGCTGCTTCGACATGATCAAGGACCGACTCGGTGCAAACGCCGTTCCGCTCCAGCTGCCGATCGGCATGGAAGACACGTTTGAAGGCGTGATCGATCTGATCGCCATGGAGGAGATCGTCTACCTCGACGACAAGGGGGAGAAGAGTGAGCGCCGTCCGATCCGCGCAGAGTTGAAGGCTGAGGCCGACAAGTGGCACGCCTTCCTGCTCGATCAGGCGGCCGGGCAGACCGATGCGCTCACGGAAATCTACCTCGAGACTGGGACACTTTCACAAGAGCAGATCCGCGAAGGCGTTCGCGCCGGCACGCTTACCTACAAGTTCGTACCCGTGCTTACGGGCTCTGCCCTCAAGAACAAGGGCGTGCAGCCAATGCTCGACGCGGTCGTGGAGTACCTCCCGAGTCCGATCGATGTACCTGCGGTCAAGGGGACAAACCCGCGCGACGTCAGCGACGAGATGTCGCGACCTGTCGATGACAATGCGCCGTTTGCGGCCCTGGCGTTCAAGATCGCGGCCGACCCATTCGTGGGGAAGCTCGGATTCTTCCGCGTCTACTCCGGTGTCTTGAAGGCGGGTTCATACGTCCTCAATCCTGCAAAGGGGAAGAAGGAGCGCATCGGCCGTCTGATCCGACTTCACGCAAATCATCGTGAGGAGATCGACGAGGTTCGCACGGGCGATATCGCCGCGGCAATCGGCCTGAAAGATACCTTCACGGGTGACACGCTCTGCGACCCTGAGAACCCGATCGTCCTGGAGTCAATGACCTTCCCAGATCCAGTGATTGAGCTCAGCGTTGAACCGAAGACCAAGGCCGACCAAGAGAAGATGGGCATTGCGCTGCAGCGCCTTGCTGAAGAGGATCCAACGTTCCGCGTGCACACCGACCAGGAGTCGGGCCAGACTCGCATCGCAGGCATGGGCGAGCTCCACTTGGACATCATCGTCGACCGCATGGTGCGTGAATTCAATGTCGCTGCGAACATCGGTCGTCCATCGGTGTCTTACCGCGAGACCATTCGCAAGCGCGCGAACGGGGAGGGCCGCTTTGTCCGCCAGTCCGGCGGCAAGGGCCAGTATGGCCACGCCGTCATCGTTGCCGAACCGGGTGAGAAGGGGAGTGGGTACGTCTTCGTCGACAAGATCGTTGGCGGCTCCGTTCCACGCGAGTTCATCAAGCCGATCGCCGAGGGTGCCCGCGAGGCGCTCCAGACCGGCATCTACGCGGGTTTCCCAGGCGTTGACGTCACCGTGACGCTTGTGGACGGGTCGTACCACGACGTGGACTCGTCAGAAATGGCGTTCAAGATCGCGGGTTCGATGGCCCTGAAGGATGCCTTCGCCAAGGCGGATCCAGCCGTGCTGGAGCCGATCATGGGTGTTGAGGTGACGATGCCCGAGCAGTTCATGGGCGACGTCATGGGCGACCTCAACAGCCGTCGTGGTCAGGTGCTTGGAATGGAGAATCGCGGCACCACCCAGGTTGTCAAAGCCAACGTCCCGCTCGCCACGATGTTCGGGTACGCTACGGACCTTCGATCGATGACGCAGGGACGAGCAGCATTCTCCATGGAGCTCTCCCACTACGCCGAGGTTCCTTCGCACATTGCGCAGGAGCTCGTGGCGAAGAACAAGTCCGCGGCGCAGGCATAGCGGCGTCGCCCTGTCGGTTGGCTGTAGAAAAAAGTAGAGATTAAGGAAGGAGTTCGAGATGGCAAAGGGGAAGTTTGAGCGGTCGAAGCCGCACGTCAATATCGGAACGATCGGGCACATCGACCACGGCAAGACGAGCCTGACCGCCGCGATCTCCAAGTACCTTGCCCTCAAGGGGAAGGCGGAGTATCGCGCCTTCGACACGATCGACAACGCGCCAGAAGAGCGCGAGCGCGGCATCACGATCGCGATCTCGCACGTCGAGTACGAGACCGATGCCCGACACTACGCGCACGTCGACTGCCCAGGGCACGCCGACTACATCAAGAACATGATCACCGGCGCCGCCCAGATGGACGGCGCGATCTTGGTCGTCGCCGCCACGGACGGCCCGATGCCCCAGACGAAGGAGCACGTGCTCTTGGCGAAGCAGGTCGAGGTGCCGTTCATCGTCGTCTTCCTGAACAAGTGCGACATGGTCGACGACCCTGAGCTGCTCGACCTCGTCGAGCTTGAGGTGCGCGAGCTCCTCAGCAAGTACGACTTCCCAGGCGACAAGATCCCGGTCGTCCGCGGCTCGGCGCTGAAGGCGCTCGAGGCGAAGGACGATCCGAGCGATCCCGCCTACGCCCCGATCCAGGCGCTCATGGATGCCGTTGACTCGTACATCCCAACGCCAACCCGCGAGGTCGACAAGCCGTTCCTGATGCCGGTCGAAGACGTCTTCGGCATCAAGGGGCGCGGCACCGTTGCCACCGGCCGCATCGAGCGCGGCATCGTCAAGGTCGGCGACGAAGTCGAGCTCGTCGGCATCACCGCGACCCGCAAGATCGTCGTCACCGGCGTCGAGATGTTCAAGAAGCTCTTGGACGAAGGGCGCGCCGGCGACAACACGGGCCTCCTGCTGCGCGGCATCGAGCGCGAGGAGATCCAGCGCGGGCAGGTGCTGGCGAAGTCCGGCTCCGTCACCCCGCACACGAAGTTCAACGCCGAGGTCTACGTCCTCACCAAGGACGAAGGCGGTCGACACACGCCGTTCTACAACGGCTACCGTCCGCAGTTCTACCTGCGCACGACCGACGTCACCGGGTCGATCGGCCTCCCTGCGGGTGCCGAGATGATCATGCCGGGCGACAACGTCGAGATGACCGTCGAGCTGATCACCCCGATCGCGATCGAGGTTGGGCAGCGCTTCGCGATCCGCGAGGGCGGCCGCACCGTTGGTGCCGGCTCCATCACGAAGATCACCGAGTAACCGATGGCCAAGCAGCGGATCCGCATTCGGCTCAAGGCGTATGACCACCGCCTCATCGATCAGTCTGCCCAGACGATCGTTGAGACGGCTCAGCGCACGGGTGCCGATGTGATCGGTCCGGTGCCGCTGCCAACGCGCATTGAGAAGTTCACCGTGCTCCGCTCGCCGTTCATTGACAAGGACAGTCGAGAGCAGTTCGAGATTCGAACCCACAAGCGCCTGGTAGACATCATCGATCCAACGCCAAAGACCGTGGACGCGCTCATGCGGCTGACGCTCGCCGCAGGCGTGGACATTGAGATCAAGATGTAGGTGGATGAAGTGACGCTTGGACTGCTCGGCCGAAAGGTTGGGATGACTCAGATCTTCGCAGCAGACGGCACCTCAGTGCCGGTAACCGTGGTCGCCGTTGAGCCGAACACGGTGACGAAGCTGCGCACTCCCGAACGTGACGGATACACCGCGGTTCAGGTAGGCATTGAAGCTGGCAAGCGCCGACTAAACAAGCCTGATCTTGGTCAGTTCAAGGGCGAACTTCCCGCGTGTGCGGTCACCCGTGAATTCCGCGTTGATTCTGTTGACGGAGTGACGCTTGGGCAGACCCTTGACGTCTCGCTCTTCGCCGAAGGCGATCTTGTGGACGTGACGGGCATCTCAAAAGGAAAGGGTTTCGCAGGAACGATCAAGCGCCATAGCTTCTCCCGAGGGCCAGAGACACACGGCGCCGACCACCACCGCGAGCCAGGATCAATCGGGGCGGGCACCACTCCAGGACGCGTCTACCGGGGGACGCGCATGGCGGGGCACATGGGCGTTGACCGCGTGACCGTTCAGAAGATGAAGGTGGTTCGCTGCGATGGCGCGCGCAATCTGATTCTCGTCAAGGGTTCAATCCCTGGCGCAAAGAATGCGCTCGTTGCAATGAGCAAGGCGGAGCAGATCTGATGCCGAACGTTGACGTCTATTCCAAGGCTGGAGCGAAGGTGGGGAGCGTTGAGTTGCCTGCCGTCTTCTCGAGCCCAGTGAACGAGGCGCTGATGCATCAGGCCGCCGTGTCGCAGCTTGCAGGCCGTCGTACGGGAACACACGCATCGAAGAAGCGCGACGACGTGGCGGGCGGCGGTCGAAAGCCGTGGAAGCAGAAGGGGACCGGTCGCGCTCGACAGGGCTCCACGCGATCGCCCCAGTGGAAGGGCGGCGGTGTTGTCTTTGGCCCACAAGTGCGTTCACATGAGACCCCAATGCCGAAGCGGATGCGACGTGCCGCACTTCTCGGAGCACTCGCCGCCAAGGTAGACACGCTCAAGGTCGTAGACGAGTTCGGAATGCAGTCACCAAAGACCCAGGTGATCTCCAAGATGTGCGTCGCCCTCAGCGCCGGCAAGCGCGTCCTTGTGGTCGCGCCAACCGTTGACAGCGCGCTCGTGAAGTCCGCCGCGAACATTCCGCAACTTGCAGTTCTTCGTGCCGACTCACTCAATCTCGTCGACCTGATGAATGCGGACACGATCATTGTTGAGAAGGCCGCGCTTGCCACCATCCAGGAGGTGTACGGATGAGCCGCAGCGCACACGAAACTGTGATTCGCCCGGTGATCTCTGAAAAGTCCATCCTGCAATCGCAGGCTGGTAAGTACACCTTTGCGGTGCATCCAGAGGCATCAAAGATTGAAATCGCGGCGGCGGTAGCCGCGCTCTTCACGGTCAAGGTTGCCGAGGTCAACGTGTTGACGACCAAGGCGAAGTCAACGCGCGGCACGCTCGCCCGCAGCACCTATCCAGGGAAGACAACTCCGTGGCGCAAGGCCGTGGTAACCCTCGCCCCCGGCGAGAAGATTCAGTTCTTCGAGGGGGTCTAGTCATGCCGCTTCGACGACTTAAGCCGACAAGTGCAGGGGTCCGCGGGATGACCATGCCGACGTTTGAGGAGATCACCACCGACGCCCCGTACAAGCCGCTCACCGAGAAGATGGTGCGCGGCTCTGGTCGCAACAATCAGGGGAAGATCACCGTGCGCCATCGTGGCGGCGAACAGAAGCGTCTCTATCGCAAGATCGACTTCCGTCGCAACAAGTTCGGCATCCCCGCACGCGTTGCCACGGTCGAGTACGACCCAAACCGCTCCGCCCGGATCGGGTTGCTCAACTATGTGGATGGAGAGAAGCGATACATGCTCCTTCCGAACGGACTTGCGGTGGGCGATGTGATCGAGTCGGGCCCGAATGCGGAAGCGAAGCTCGGGAACTGCCTACCGCTGGCGCGCATGCCGCTCGGCACCACGATTCACAACATCGAACTAGTACCTGGGAAGGGTGGCCAGATGGTCCGTTCTGCGGGCGCTGCGGCGCAACTTGTTGCTAAGGAGGGCGAGTTTGCCACCGTGCGCATGCCTTCCGCTGAAATGCGACTCGTTCCACTCGCATGCATGGCGACCGTTGGGCAGGTCTCGAACATCGACCACGAAAATTTGAAGATCGGCAAGGCCGGGCGCGCTCGTCGGATGGGGAAGCGCCCGGAGGTTCGTGGTTCCGCCATGAACCCTGTTGATCACCCACACGGCGGTGGTGAAGGGAAGGCCCCAACTGGGATGCCTCCGAAGACGCCGTGGGGGAAGAGCGCGATGGGGCTACGCACCCGTCGCAACAAGTTGACGCAGCGGTTGATTGTCCGCTCGCGACACGCGAAGTAGGAAGGAGGAGGCATGTCTCGTTCCAGCAAGAAGGCCCCTTTCGTCGAGAAGCGGCTCCTTGGTCGCATCCAGGCCATGAACGCCTCGAATGAGAAGCGCGTCGTGAAGACCTGGTCGCGCGCGTCGGTCATCTACCCAGACTTCATTGGGCACACGATCGCCGTGTACAACGGACGAAAACACGTGCCTGTCTTCATCACGGAGAACATGGTTGGGCACCGACTCGGTGAGTTTTCGCCCACTCGCCTCTTCAAGGGGCACTCGCGAGTTGACCGCACCACCGCCGTTGTTGGCGCTACACCAGGAGATGCCGCATGAGCATCCGAGTGAAGGCCACCGCGAAGTACGTGCGAGGTTCGACTCGACGGGCACAGCTTGTAGTCCGCGCGATCAAGGGGAAGCAGGTGGCAGATGCCGCCTCCATCCTTCGTTTCTTGCCACACTCTTCTGCGCGCGACGTTGCGTCCGTCTTGAAGAGCGCAACCGCCAACGCCGAGGCGAATCACGGTATTCCGGCCGAGCGCCTCTGGGTGGTCGACGCGAGCGCCGACGAGGGACCAACGATGAAGCGCTTCCGACCTCGGGCACAGGGGCGAGCCTTCTCCATCAATAAGCCGATGACCCACATCACGGTCACCGTTAGCCCGAAGGAGGCCTGACATGGGGCAGAAGGTCCATCCGATTGGCTTCCGACTCGGCGTCACTAAGACGTGGAGCGCGCAGTGGTATGCAGACAAGGACTACACCAAGCTGCTTCAGGAAGATCTGCGCATCCGCAAGCTCATCGAGGAGAAGCTCGCCGCGGCAAGCATCTCCAAGGTCGATATTGAGCGCGGATTGAACTATGTGACTGTCACCGTGCACTCGGCGAAGCCAGGCGTGGTCATTGGCAAGGGGGGACAGAACGTCGAGGTGCTTCGAGCTGCGATCGGTGAGATCAGCGCCGGTAAGGTGAAACTTGAGATCAAAGAGATTCGACAGCCTGACCTCGACGCCTTCCTCGTGGCAGCAGCAATCGGTGGCCAGCTGACCCGTCGTATTGCCTTCCGCAAGGCGCTCAAGCAGGGAATTCAGCGGACGATGAAGGCGGGAGCAAAGGGTGTGAAGGTGATGGTCTCGGGCCGTCTTGGTGGAGCGGAGATGAGTCGCGAGGAGTGGGATCGCGATGGTCGACTCCCACTCCATACGTTGCGCGCTGACATTGATTTTGCTGTGTACCACGCTCCAACAACGTTCGGCCAGATTGGCGTCAAGGTCTGGATCTATCGCGGCGATGCGCCTGCGGATGTCCTGAAGCCGAAGGCGATCAGCGAGAACACGGGAACGGGGGCATAACCATGTTGATGCCAAAGCGAGTGAAGTGGCGCAAAGTGCAGCGCGGACGAATGTCCGGCCCGGCAAAGTCGGGACGAACGGTCGCGTTCGGTGAGTACGGTCTCGCCACAACCGAATGTGCATGGGTGACCGCTCGTCAGATCGAAGCGGCTCGTCGGGCGATGACGCACTCGCTCAAGCGTGGCGGCAAGGTTTGGATCCGCATCTTCCCTGATAAGCCGATCACCAAGAAGCCAGCAGAGACCCGCATGGGATCTGGCAAGGGTGCTCCTGACCAGTGGGTCGCGGTGGTGAAGCCCGGCCGTGTTCTCTTTGAGGTCGCGGGGATTGATAAGAAGGATGCTGTAGAAGCCTTCCGGCTCGCCTCGATGAAGCTCCCGGTCAACACGGTGACCCTGGAACGAGCTGCGGGGCTCGGCGAAGTTGTCTTCGGCAAAAAGTTCCTTGCCAAGGTCGCTTCAGGAGTATCGCTTGAGGAGGCTCCAGTTGCAGCAGGCGCCGCGCCAAAGGAGCCAGAACTTGTGAAGCCAGTGAAGCCAGCGAAGGAGGATGAGGCGTGATCGATATCGTGAAGGCCCGCTCCATGAGCGACGCAGAACTCGTACAGGCGATTACCGACGCGAAGCGTGACCTATGGCAGGCACGATTCGAGCTCTCCACGCGCCAGCTGAAGGACACCAGCGTTGTGACGAAGACGCGAAAGAGCATCGCGCGGCTGCTCATGGTTCTGGCCGAGCGCCAGGCGAGCCAGAAGGCGTAGGGCGCAAGATGAAAGCGAAGCATACGGGCCAACGCAAGACGCAGACGGGCAGGGTGCTCAGCGATGCGGGCGACAAGACGATCGTGATTCGTGTTGATCGCCTCCAGCAGCACCCGGTCTACAAGCGCGTCATCCGACGAACCGCCAAGTTCATGGCCCACGACGAAGAGAACAGCGCCAAGGTTGGCGATCTGGTCACGATCGAAGAGTCACGACCACTCTCCGCCCGTAAGCGTTGGCGTTTGGTTGAAGTACTCGAGCGTGCCGAAGGGGGTGCGCAGTGATTCAGACCGGGACTCGCCTTCGTGTGGCCGACAACTCAGGGGCCAAGGAGATCGAGTGCTTCCGCATCCTCGGTCGCTCTCGTTCGACCATTGCCGGGGTCGGCGACGTGATCGTCGCCGCCGTGAAGCAGGCAACCACGAACGCCGGAGTGAAGAAGGGTGATGTGGTTAAGGCGGTTGTTGTGCGAACCGTCAAAGAGATCGCTCGCCCTGACGGCAGCTTCATTCGATTCGACGAGAATGCCGCTGTGCTCATTGCCGCCGACGGGAACCCGCGGGGCACTCGCATCTTTGGACCAGTTGCGCGAGAGCTGCGCGATCGTGACTACATGAAGATCATCTCGCTCGCGCCGGAGGTGCTCTGATGCGTTCGGAATACCAGACCAGCACGGTGATTCGCGTGGGTGATACCGTCGCGATCTTGAGCGGCAAGGACGCGGGGAAGCGCGGTACCGTGGAGCGCCTCGTGAACCCTGGTCGCGTCGTGGTCACTGGTGTCAACATTGCAAAGAAGCACCAGAAGCCGCGACAGAAGATGAGTTCGGGGTCTCAGACGCCAACCGTGGACAAGGGCGGCATCCTCGAGATCGCCAGTCCGCTTGATCTGGCAAAAGTGGCGCTCGTCTGCACCAAGTGCGACCGGCCAGTGCGCGTCAAGATGGCCACGGCATCGGACGGCAAGAAGACTCGTACCTGCAGTCGCTGCGCAACGGCCATCGTCCACAAGGAGGCCGCAAAGTGAGCGGCACACTGAAGCAACGGTACGTGGCCGAGGCGATACCAGCGCTCAAGAGTGAGTTTGGTTACACGAACGCCATGCAGGTTCCACGACTAGCGAAGATTGTCGTCAACATTGGCCTTGGTGAGGCGCTGACGAACTCCAAGGCAGTTGACGCGGCCGTCGGCGATCTCGCCCTGATCACCGGACAGCGCGCAATCGTGACGAAGGCGAAGAAGTCAATCGCCACGTTCAAGGTTCGTCAGGGGAATCCGGTCGGCGCTAAGGTCACCTTGCGTGGCGAGCGCATGTGGGATTTCTTCGAGCGCCTCACAAGGGTGGCACTGCCGCGCATCCGCGACTTCCGCGGTGTTTCCGGGAAGGCATTCGATGGTCGCGGTAACTACACCCTGGGCCTGAAGGAGCAGCTCTCCTTCCCCGAGATTGACTTTGACAAGATCGATCGTCTACGAGGACTCGAGGTCACGATTGTCACCACGGCGAAGAGCGACGAAGAGTCGAAGCGACTCTTGGCACTGCTCGGCATGCCGTTCGCGAACTGAGGGAGGCTGAAATGGCAAAGAAGTCCATGGTTCTCAAGTCAAAGGCTCCAGCGAAGTTCTCCACCCGCGCGTATAGCCGCTGCTCGCTCTGCGGCCGACCTCGCGCCTTTATCCGACGATTCGGCCTCTGCCGAATCTGTTTCCGTGAACGTGCCCTGGTCGGAGAGATTCCAGGCGTAACGAAGTCGAGTTGGTGAGCAAATGAGTGTGACTGATCCTATTGCAGATATGTTGACCCGGATTCGCAACGCCTCGCGTGCACGTCACGCCGAGGTGCTCATCCCTGCCTCAAAGCTGAAGACGGAGATGGCACATATCCTCTTACGCGAGGGGTTTGTGGCGAGCGTAGAAGAGACACGCAGCGTCCCAGAGAACTACTTGAAGATCACCCTGAAGTACGTGGACGGGAAGGTCCCAGTCGTCTCCGGCCTGAAGCGAATCAGCAAGCCTGGCCTGCGCGTCTATGCTGGAAAGACTGAGATCCCACGTGTGCTCGGCGGGCTTGGGATTGTGATCCTGAGCACATCGAAGGGGATCATGACCGGAGCGCAGGCACACAAGGCCGAGCTCGGTGGCGAGATCCTCGCCTACGTGTGGTGAGAGGAGCAAGCTGATGTCACGCATTGGAGGGAAACCGATCTCCGTCCCGTCAGGTGTCAAGGTGACCATCGACGGTCGTACGGTCACGGTTGTCGGCCCGAAGGGGACGCTCACGCGTGACCTGCCGGGTGCCATTGCGATCGCGGTTGTAGGGGAGACGTTGCAGTTGAGTCGACCGAGTGACTCCAAGACGAATCGCTCGCTGCACGGCCTCTGCCGCACCCTTGTTGCGAACATGGTCGAAGGCGTCTCCGCTGGCTTCCGCAAGGAGTTGGAGATCAACGGAGTGGGGTACCGTGCGGCAAAGAGTGGCAACAAGTTGACCCTTGCGCTCGGCTACAGCCATCCAATTGAAATCAATCCTCCGGCCGGCATCAGCTTTGAGGTCGATGGCCAGACGAAGGTATCCGTCTTGGGGCACGACAAGGAGCTCGTCGGCCAGATTGCGGCCGAGATCCGCTCGCTTCGAAAGCCTGAACCCTACAAGGGGAAGGGCGTGAAGTATGAGAACGAAGTGATCCGCCGCAAGGCTGGTAAGGCTGGAAAGGTGGGTGCCAAGTGAGCCGAGCAACGACTCGAATCGCTGCGCGCAAGCGTCGCCATGCCTCGATCCGTATTGACGTGGCGGGTAACGCGCAGCGCCCACGCCTTGCAATCTTCCGCAGCTTGAATCACATCTACGCGCAGGTGATCGATGACCAACGTGGAACCACCCTCGCCGCTGCTTCGTCGCTTGATGCCGCCGCAAAGGGGGGTGCGAAGTTGACCAAGGTGCAAGAGGCGGCCGCCGTCGGCACGTTGATTGGCGAGCGCGCCAAGGCTGCTGGTGTCGCGCACGTCGTGTTTGACCGCGCTGGATTCCGCTATCACGGGCGCTTGAAGGCGCTTGCAGACGCTGCCCGGGCTGCCGGGCTCGAGTTTTAGGAGGTCGCTGAGATGAGCCGAATCGATCCGTCGAAGCTGACCCTCACCGAGAAGGTCGTGCAGATCAACCGCGTCGCAAAGGTGGTAAAGGGCGGCCGACGCTTCACCTTCTCTGCACTTGTCGTTGTTGGCGACGGCCAAGGCCATGTAGGGGTTGGCGTTGGCAAGGCTGGCGAAGTGCCTGAGTCAATTCGCAAGGGGACGGAAGACGCGAAGAAGCATCTGATCCGGGTTCCCTTCCTGGGCACGACCATTCCACACGAAGTGCACGCGGAACACACGGCGAGCCGCGTCATGCTGAAGCCAGCATCACAGGGGACGGGTGTCATCGCTGGCGGCGCAATCCGCGCGGTGATCACTGCAGCAGGGATCCACGACATCCTCTCGAAGGTCTACGGATCCTCGAACCCAGTGAACGCGACGCGCGCAGCGATTGAAGCGCTCAGCCAGCTCCGAACCGCTACTCAGATCTCAGCGGCACGCGGCAAGCGCGTGCGCATCCGGGTCGGTGGGCAGCAAGAGGCCAAGGAGGTGCACAATGGCTGAGAAGCTACTGAAGGTCACCCAAGTCCGCAGTGAGCTCGGTCACGTCGCGCGCAATCGCGACACCATTCGCGCACTCGGTCTCGACCGAATCGGTCACAGCAACATTCTTCCGGATAACGACGCCGTGCGTGGAGCGATCCGTCAGGTACGCTTCCTCGTAGAGGCTGTGGAGCTAACGGGCGCCGAAGCTGAGGCGGGGGCAAAGGCTCTAGCCGCTAAGAAGGGGAAGCACGCGAAGCACGCTAAGAAGGCGAAGGTGAAGAAGTGAAGCTCCACGATCTTAAGCCAGCGGTAGGTTCGAAGCGGAAGCGCATTCGCGTGGGTCGCGGTATTGCTGCAGGTCGTGGAAAGACCGCGGGATACGGCACGAAGGGTCAGACCGCGCGCAGTGGTGGGAGCATTCCAGCCTGGTTCGAAGGTGGACAGACCCCCATCCATATCCGCATCCCAAAGCTTCGCGGCTTCCGCAATGTGCTCCGCGTGGAGTCGGCAGTCGTCAACGTTGGTCGGATCCAGAACTGGATCGATGCTGGCCGGCTGAAGGGCGAGTCACCGCTCACCGTCAACGTAGACATTCTTGAAGCAGCCGGTCTGATGAAAAGCCGCGGCAAGCCGCTTAAGGTGCTGGGTGGCGGCAACCTAACCGCGAAGCTCTTTGTGCTCGCTGATTCTTTCACGGAGAGCGCGCTTACCAAGATCAAGGCGGCCGGCGGCAGCACCCAGGTGCTGCAGATGGCAACCGCAGAGAGTGCGGCGCCAGTCGGAGTCACCCCATCAAGAGCCAAGTCCACGCCTCGGACTGCACTAAGGGGCGAAGCGAGCGAGACCTCGCACGAAGCCTGATCGCAACAGACAACGCAATAGAGAGAACGAGAGAGGAGCGGATCAATGATTGAGACCCTGCTCAACGCGGTGCGCTCACCAGAGATTCGACGCAAGTTGCTTTTCGTGGGCGCAATGCTCATCATCTTCCGACTTCTCAGCCATGTACCGGTCCCTGGTGCGGATCCTGCGGCACTCGCAAACTTCTTCGAAGACAATGCTCTCTTCGGGCTCCTAGACCTCTTTTCAGGTGGAGGGCTCGCACGGTTCAGCGTGGTAGGCCTCGGCCTGAACCCGTACATCAACGCCTCGATCATCATGCAGCTCATGAGTGGCGTTGTGCCGCGACTCATCGAGCTGAGCCGAGAGGGGGAGTACGGTCGAAACAAGATCAACCAGTACACCCGCTATCTGACGGTCCCTCTCGCGCTGCTCCAAAGCTACGCCTTCCTCGCCCTGCTCAATAGCCAGCAGGTGCTGACCACAACGTTCGACCTCGCCAGCCCCGAGACGCTGGTGCAGATCGTCATTCTCACCACTGGTTCGCTCCTCCTCATGTGGGTGGGTGAGCTCGTGACCGAGCGTGGCATCGGCAATGGCATCAGCTTCATCATCTTCGCGGGAATCATTGGCCGCGTCCCCGGTGCGATTCAAGAGTTCTTTGCATCACCAGATATCTCGGTGTTGGTCGCGTTCCTAGGACTCGGGGCCGCTGCAGTTGCAGCGATCATCCTGATCACCGAAGGTCAGCGCCGCATCCCAGTCGAATACGCAAGCCGCGTTCGTGGCAATCGCGTCTACCAGGGTGGACGGACCTTCCTTCCGCTCAAGGTGAATCAGGCGGGCGTGATTCCGATCATCTTCTCGATGAGCATCCTCCTCTTCCCCGCGCAGATCGCGGGATATTTCACCGCCTCCGAAGTTGAGTGGGTCGCCGCTGGAGCGACATGGATCGTGAACACGCTCGGCCCACAGAATGAGATTGTCTACCTGCCCTTCTACTTCTTGCTCACCGTTGCCTTTACTTACTTCTACACGGCATTCACGTTTAAGCCAGACGAGACCGCCGACCAGTTGCGAAAAAACGGTGGCTTTGTCCCTGGCATCCGCCCTGGCAAGCCCACCGAAGAGTATCTGAGCAAGGTCGTGACGCGCATCACACTGCTTGGTTCAGTCTTCCTCGGCATCGTGGCAGTCTCGCCGTACGCCCTCGGAGCCTTCTTCGGCGATCTTGGTGGGCTTGGTGTGAGCCTTGGTGGCACCGGGCTTCTCATTGCCGTGAGCGTGGTGGTTGAGACCATGAAACAACTTGAAGCACAGATGTTGATGCGCAACTACGAAGGCTTTATCAAGTGATCTTGATCCTTCTCGGCGCCCCAGGCGCAGGGAAGGGGACGCAGGCGGAGGCGCTGGCCACCGCCACTGGCGCCGCACATGTGGCCACGGGCGACCTCTTCCGCGCAGAGATCGCAGCCGGCAGCGAGCTTGGCCGAAGCGCGGCCGCATACATTGACGCGGGGAAGCTCGTGCCGGACGAGATTACGATCGGAATGATTCGTGACCGACTGGCGAAACCAGATGCCGCCACGCGAGTGATCCTCGACGGGTTTCCACGAAACGCCGCGCAGGTTGCAGCCCTTGATGCGGCCTTTGCCCCAATGGCGCGCCAGATCAGCGCGATCCTCCTGCGTGTTGACGTTGAAGTGCTCACTGCTCGGCTGACTGGACGACGCGTCTGCTCGAACTGTGGGCGGTCGTATCACGTCGAAAGCCGCCCACCCGCAGTCGAGGACGTCTGCGACAAGTGTGGCGCGGCTCTCATTACGCGCAAGGACGATGCTCCCGAGACGGTTGCTGCGCGACTCGCAAACCAACTGAGCGCGCTCGACGAAGTCGTTGAGATCTATAAAGGTGCGGGTCGGCTTCAGGTCGTAGAGGGCGTTGGGGACATCGCAGAGATTCAGGCCGCACTCATGCGCGCTGCTCGGGCTGTTGGATTCGAGGGATAACTTTTCGATGAGCGGCGTGACGAGAAAGTCGACGGCGGAAATTGCGCTCATGCGTCGTGCTGGCGCCGTGGTCGCGGACGTTCTTGCGCTCGTCGAGGAGATTGCGGTGCCTGGGGCGAGTTGTGCAGAGATCGCAAGTGCCGCAGAGCGGAAGATCTTGGCTGCAGGTGCGAGCTCGAACTTCAAGGGATATCACGGATTCCCTTCAGTGATCTGCCTCTCGATCGACAATGAAGTGGTGCACGGGATCCCTGGCGATCGAGAGATCAAGGCGGGAGCACTCGTTTCCGTGGACGCGGGAGCGATCATCGAAGGTTGGCATGGTGACGCTGCGCGCAGCTTCTATGTGGGCGGGGAGCCTCCTTCGGAAGTGGCGCGGCTGATCCGCGTGACTCGCGAGGCGCTTGATGCGGGGATCGCTGCGGCTCGACCAGGAGGAACAATTGAGGAGATCTCTGCAGCGATCGAAGATGTTGGGCTCGCGGCGAGAGTCGGGATTGTCCGTCCATACGTGGGTCACGGGATTGGCCGCGCCATGCATGAGGCCCCTCAGGTCCCGAACTATCGGACCGGTCGAAAGAGTCTGACACTCGCCCCTGGTCACTGCCTTGCGATTGAACCGATGTTCACCCTCGGTTCGCCAGAGGTTGGGGTCATGGAGGATGAGTGGACTGTTGTAACAATTGATGGGAGCCTGGCGGCCCACTTCGAAGACAGCATCGCCATTACCTTGGAGGGGGCCCAGATCCTCACACGGCCTTGAGAGGGGTTCCACGCTCAGCCTGAGCGTGGCGAGGGAGGGGTCTTCGTTGCGAGGGGGGCGGGGCTCTGCTAGGCTGCACCTTCGTGCGTTTGGGGTCTCTCCCGAGTCGTCCCCTGGCGAGCCAGGGATCGGTAGCGCAGTCTGAAACGGGGGGTTGTTGGCGAAGAAGGATTCAATCGAAGTCGAAGGGACGGTTGTCGAGCCGCTGCCGAACACGTTGTTCGTCGTTGAACTCGAAAATGGCCATCGAATTCGTGCCTACATCAGCGGGAAGCTTCGGACAAATTTCATCCGAATCCTTCCAGGTGATCGGGTCAAAGTTGAACTCTCGCCATACGATCTGACGCAAGGTCGGATCACCTACCGATTGAAGTAGCAGCACAGGAGAACGAGTGAAGGTTTCTGCGTCGGTAAAGGTTCGTTGCGACAAGTGCCTTGTGATCAAGCGGCACGGTCGCGTCATGGTCATTTGCGAAAACCCGAAGCATAAGCAGCGGCAGGGGTAGGACCATGGCACGAATCGCCGGCGTTGACATCCCCCGCGAGAAGCGCGTCGAAGTCGCGCTGACGTATATCTTCGGCATCGGACGCACCACCAGCCAGAAGATCCTAAAGGCGACGTCCATCAGCCCTGACATCCGCGTGAAGGATCTCTCCGATGAGCAGGTCAACCGTCTTCGTGAAGTCGTCGACAAGGGCCAGAAAATCGAAGGCGATCTCCGCCGTGAGATTGCGATGAATATCAAGCGCCTCATCGAAGTGGGCACGTACCGAGGGACGCGTCACCGCAAGAACCTTCCGTCACGAGGCCAGCGCACCAAGACAAATGCGCGTCAGCGCCGTGGTGCAAAGAAGACCGTTGCCGGCAAGAAGATCGAGAAGAAGTAAGGCAGGGGATAGAAATGGCCGAGATGGAGAAGCGACCAACGAAGACGCGCCGTCGCGAGAAGAAGAACGTCCCAGTCGGGCAGGTCCACATCGCCGCCTCCTTCAACAACACCGTGATCTCCATTACCGACCCGAGTGGTGCGGTGCTCTCGTGGGGTTCAGGCGGCGTTGCCGGCTTCAAGGGGTCACGCAAGAGCACGCCGTACGCGGCTTCGCTCGGCGCTGAAGCTGCAGCGCGCAAGGCAATGGAGCACGGCCTCCGATCGGTTGAAGTCTTTGTGAAGGGTCCTGGCGCGGGTCGCGAGCAGGCGATTCGTGGACTTCAGACGGCAGGACTAAACATCTCAGCAATCACCGATGTGACGCCGCTGCCCCATAACGGCTGCCGTCCTCCGAAGAAGCGCCGAGTCTAGGAGAGGAGCGTCATGGGTCGCGATATTGGACCAGTCTGCCGCCAGTGCCGTCGAGAGGGTACGAAACTCTTCTTGAAGGGTGCGCGTTGCTACACCAAGAAGTGCTCGTTTGAGCGACGCCCGACCCCGCCAGGCATGCACGCCGTTCGACGCCGCAAGGTTGGCGACTACGGCCTGCAGCTTCGCGAGAAGCAGAAGATGCGGCGCGTCTATCGACTCGGTGAGGCTCAATTCCGACGCCTCTTCGCCGAGGCGGAGCGCGGGACTGACGTGACCGGTGAGAACCTACTGCGCCTCCTTGAACTGCGACTCGACAATGTAGTCTTCCGCCTCGGCTTCGCCAGCTCGCGAGATCAGGCGCGTCAGTTCATCTCCCATGGACACTTCGCGGTGAACGGTAGCGCCGTGAACATCCCGTCATATGGTTTGAAGCCAGGCGATGTGATCTCGCTTCGCCCTGGGCGCTCAGCGCTCACTCCGTTCAAGGAGGTCGTTGAGACCCTGAAGGGTGCTGCGACTCAGGAGTGGCTGCGTGTGGACGCGTCGAAGATGGCGGGTCACGTCGTCGCAGCCCCGCGTCGCGATCAGATGCCTGGCGACTTCAACGAGCAACTCGTCGTTGAGTTCTACTCGCGATAAGAGAGGAGAGAGAGATGGCTGATGCTGTAACTTCACGAATCGCCCCGCTCGAGGAGCTCGGCTCGTACGGCAAGTACGAAGCTGGACCGTTTGCTCCTGGATACGGAGTGACCTTGGGGAATGCCTTGCGACGCGTACTCTTGGGCTCGCTTCCAGGCGCCGCCATCACGGCGGTTCAGATCACCGGTGTCCAGCAGGAGTTCTCATCGCTCCCTGGCGTTCGTGAGGATGTTGTTCAGATTCTGCTCAACATCAAGAAGATTCGTCTCCGCAGCTTCGCCTCGGGTCGCGTGGAGCTGACTCTCAACAAGAAGGGCGCTGGCAACGTGACCGCGGGTGACATCACCCCGAACGGTCAGGTCGAGATCGTCAATCCGGAGCAGGTGCTGATGACGCTCGATTCGGACAAGGCGGCGATCGAAGCCTTCCTCGTGGTGGAGCGCGGCGTTGGCTACGTCTCCGCCGACCGTTTGGAGATTGAACCCGACGGCGAGGCACGCCCACGCGGTGTGATGGCGGTTGATGCCATCTTTACGCCGGTACGGAAGGTGAACTTCACGGTAGAGAACACGCGCGTCGGCCAGGATGTTGACCGCGAGAAGCTGATCCTTGAAATTGAGACGGACGGCACCATCACTCCCGAGGAGGCGGTACGCAAGGCGGCTGCAATTCTCGTGGGCCAGTTTGCTGCGTTCTCAGGTCTCGGCGAAGCGCCGGCCCCGGCGCCAGCCGCAACGGCGGGCGGAAACCTGCTTGACCTCTCCATTGAAGATCTTGACCTGCCGATGCGGGCGTACAACGCGCTCAAGCGCGCGGGAATCGTCAAGGTTGGCCAGCTGCTGAGCGCGTTAGACGGTGGTGAGGCGGAGCTCCTGAAGCTCCGCAACTTCGGACAGAAGAGCCTCACTGAAGTCCGCCAGAAATTGGTTGAGAGAGGGTTTGACGTACCAGAGAGCACCCTTTCGCTCGACTCCAGTTTCGATGACGACGAGGACGAAGACGATAGCGACGAGCAAGTGAAGGCCTAAGATGACGTCGCATGCTGTTGGCGGTCGTAAGCTCTCTCGAAAGCAGGGGCCACGATTTGCGCTGTACAAGAACCTGATCGTCTCCGTCCTGCGCTATGAGCGCATTCAGACCACGGAGGCGAAGGCGAAGGAGATTCGTCCACAGGTTGAGCAGATCATCACCCTTGCAAAAAAGGGCGGCCTTAGCGCACGACGTGCGGTGATTGCCGCGCTCCCAGATGAGCCGCTCGTCGTGGAGAAGCTGTTTGGCGAGATCGTCCCGAAGTATGCTGAGCGCACCTCTGGCTACTGCCGTATCACCAAGATCGGTATCCGGAAGGGCGATGCCGCCCCCCTCGTTCAACTAGAGCTCGTCTAGGAGGTTGCTGTGAACATGAAGACGTGGACGCCTCGCGCCGCTGAGATCGAGCGCAACTGGTACGTGGTTGATGCGGAGGGTCAGACGCTCGGTCGCCTCGCAACGAAGATTGCGACCGCTCTCCTCGGCAAGGGGAAGCCAACCTACGCCGATCATATGGATACGGGCGACTTCGTAATCGTCATCAACGCGGCCAAGCTCGTGGTCACGGGCGATCGACTGCTGAGCAAGCGCTACCACTCGCACTCCGGCCACCCAGGCGGCCACCGCGAAGAGGGTCTCGGCGACCTGATTCAACGGAAGCCAACAGAGGCGATCCGCCGCGCCGTGAAGGGCATGCTCCCCAAGACGAAGCTGGCAAACGCGCAGATGACCAAGCTGAAGATCTATGCGGGTGCAGATCACCCACACGCGCCACAGCAGCCGAAGCCACTCGCATGAGCCCGAAGGAGAAGAGCGTGAGCCTGCCGTACTACCAAGGAACCGGTCGCCGCAAGACATCGATCGCCCGCGTGCGTCTCGTCCCAGGTGAGGGTCAGATCGTCATCAACGGACGCACGTATGTGGAGCATTTCGGTGGTGCAATCCCCCAGGCTGAGGTCTTCGCGCCGTACCGCGTCACCGGCACCGAGGGTCGCTTCAATGCAATGGTGAAGGTTGAAGGCGGCGGGATCTCCGGTCAGGCGGGCGCAATCCGCCATGGGATCTCGCGTGCACTCCTCTCTGCGGACCCTGAGGCGTATCGACTCCCACTTCGACAGGCTGGCTTCCTCACGCGCGATCCGCGCGCGAAAGAACGAAAGAAGTACGGACTCCGCCGCGCCCGCAAGGCGAAGCAGTTCACGAAGCGCTGATCTAGCGCAGCTGCGCTGCTGATGGCCGCGGTCCGATTCGGTACCGACGGGATTCGCGGAGTCGCGGGAGCATCACTCACATCTGAGATTGCCTACGCCCTCGGTGCTGCCCTGTCGGCGCAGCATCCTGCGGGGAACATCCTGATTGGACGCGATACACGACCGAGTGGTCCTAGTTTGAGTGCGGCGCTCGCCGCTGGAATCCGGTCAGGAGGCGCCACGCCAATCAGCCTTGGCGTGATCCCAACACCGGGACTCGCAGCCATCGTTGCGGCGGACGCGCAGATTGCCTGCGGCGTGGTGGTGACCGCCTCGCACAATCCGGCCGAGTACAACGGCTTGAAGGTCATTGGTCGTGATGGACGGAAGGTCCCTGATGCGATTGAGCGTGAGCTCGAGCGCAAGATCGAAGAGACACTCGCCGCTGCAACATTCAATGTGGCGCACATCGATGATGCACCCGCCACGGTTGCACGCGCCGATGCAGAGGGCGCGACCTATGTCGCGCGCTACGCGGCGAACCTCGCGCAGGTCGCAGCAGCGGCCGCGCCAAACCGCGCCGCAGCGGGGATTCGAGTGGTGCTTGATGCGTCGAACGGCGCGGGCAGCCCGTTCGCCGAGGCGGCAATCGCGGCAACTGGCGCAACGGTTGAGGGGATGGCGATGGGCGATGGACTGATCAACGATGCGGTGGGCGCAACAGCTCCAGCGGCGCTTGGGAGACGGGTCGTAGCGCACGGTGCCGATCTCGGGATTGCCCTTGATGGGGATGCAGACCGTTGCGCAGTGGTTGACGAGCGTGGTGTCCTGATTGACGGCGATGTGGTGATCGGCCTGATTGCCCTTGATCGAATGCGTCGTGCCCTTCCAGGGTCTGAACGTGTGGTCGCGACGATCCTGACGAACTCAGGTGTGGAGCGTCACCTGCGCGATGCTGGCATCTCGTTGCAGCGCACCCCAGTGGGAGATCGCCATATCGCTGAAGCGCTGATCCCAGGGCACCCTGGGTTCGGTGGGGAGAAGAGTGGCCATCTCCTGTTCCCTGAGCATGCGCCGACTGGCGACGGACTGATCAGCGCAATTGAGATGATTGCGTTGCTGGTGCGCTCGGGTGTTCCGCTCTCGACACTCGCTGCAACCCTCCCACTCGATCCGCAGGTTCAGCGAGAGATCAGCGTCCGTGAAGGTGAGGCGGAGTGGCTCCTTGCCAATCCAACGATGCTGGACAGAATCCGCGATGCAGAACGGCAGCTCGCTGCCCGGGGCGGTCGACTCCTGGTGCGACCATCTGGGACGGAACCACTCGTCCGGGTGATGGGCGAGGGCCCCGATGAGGCCCTCCTAACTTCGGTTGTTGATGCGATCCTTTCAACGGGAAGCGCGCTCCTGGCAGAGCACCGCTGAGCGGGCGGTAGACTACTCGCATGCAGGCACAGCTGAACTCAAGCGCTGAGCTACCAGCCCTCGGCGTGGACATCGTTCGCGTAGAACGCATTGCGAACGTGATGCAGCGCCATCCTTCTCGGTTTCCCGCTCGGGTGCTGACAGACACGGAGCAGGCGTATGTCCGAGCACGCCCCGAAAACTTTGCGGGTCGTTGGGCGGCGAAGGAGGCCGTCTCGAAAGTCCTCGGCCTCGGCATCCGTGGGATTGGGTGGCGCGAGATTGAAATCGGTCGCCTCCCAACAGGCCAGCCGATCGTGCGCCTACACGGGAGTGCCGCGGAACGGGCGGCGGCGATTGGCATCGCAGCGATCGCAGTCTCGATCACGCATGAGCGCGAGTACGCGGTCGCCGTTGCCTACGGGCAGCGGGCCATTCGCGAGGCGTAGCATGGGGATCCCAGAGGCGATCGTTTCCGCCGGCCTCCCGCCCCTTGGACGTGCGGCGTGGGTCGAGGTGAACCTTGATGCGATCGAACAGAACGTACGCGGTCTGAAGGCGCATCTCCCTGCTGGCGGACACCTTGACGTGGTGCTCAAGGCGAATGCGTACGGGCTTGGCGCAGTGGAGGTCGCACGCGCTGCGCTCGCAGCCGGCGCGCGCGCGATCTTGGTTGCCACCATCGATGAGGCGATTCAGCTCCGCAGCGCGGGGATCCAGGCTCCACTGCGTGTCCTTTGGCGAGTCCCACGTGAGCATCTGCGCCAAGCGGCAGAGCTTGAGATCGGTGTTCCTGCCACGTCACCTGCGGTCGTGGCAGAGATCCTTGATGCAGACCTCGCTGGTGCTCGCCCGCTCACGGTCGATGTCGAGTTTGATACGGGTCTCGGACGCGACGGCATACTCCCTCATGAACTTGCGGCGCTCGTGGAAGAGCTCCATGCCGCACGGCCACGCATTTCGCTGCGCGGAATCTGGAGCCACCTCACCGCGGCCGAGGATCTGGAGCGTTCCACAACGCAGGCGACAACACTCAACGGCGCAGCAGACGCACTCGCGGATCCAGAACTTCGTCGCGGACTCGAACGGCACCTCGTTGGTTCAGGTGGGCTGTTGACGATGGGAGCTGGTCAACACGTTGCGCGTGTCGGGATAGCCCTCTTCGGCGTCGTTCCAAATGCGCTGCGTCCTTCGCGCAGTGCAGAAGAGATCGGTATTGCGTCGGTCTACCAGCTGATCGCACGTCCAGTCCGTATCGCAACACTCCCAACCGGACATGGGGTCGGGTACGGACCGCATTTCGTTGCGCAACGACCCTCGAGGATCATCACCCTCCCTATTGGATATGCCGACGGGATCTCGTATCACGAGAAGGGGAAGGCGGAGGTGCTCGTGCGCGGCGTTCGACTCCCGGTCGTAGGGAGCATTGCGATGGACTCGATCACGGTCGACGCCACGGATCACCCCGCTTCCGATCTGAGTACGCTCGACGATGTGATCTTTATCGGACGATCGGGTGATGACGAGATCCAGCCCGTGGATGTAGCGCGCCGCCGCGCGACGATCACCAACGAGGTTTCAACGAGTTTCACGAGCCGGTTGGTTCGTGTGTACACGCGTGACGGGCGTCCCGTTGCGCTCTCTGCTCTCAACGAGAGTGCTCCGTGAGTGAGCCGCTCCTCCTGATCGTCGACGGAGGCAGCGAGCGTCGCGGTGCGCTCATTCGCCGCGAAGGTGGCGCGCGTTTGCTCGGTGCGCTCTCGCAGCCGAGCGGTGGGGCAGCCGAGGCCCTTGAGGCGACGTTGATGAGCGCAGCAGGCTTGACGGGTACGCCGATGCGTGTCGTCGCGAACGAAGGGGACTTGCAGCGTGCGGCAGGACGCCTTGCGGCCTGGATCGGAGGCCCAGTGCGGATTGCGGAGATCACTCCTGACGGTGGGCGCATCACCTTGGCATCTCCAGACCGTGCCGCGGTCAGCCTTGACGTGCCTGGTGCAGCAACGGTTCCCGCTGATCCGGTGGAACGGCGACGCCGCTGCGACGGCGTGTTGGCGCTCCTTGGCCGCATGGATCGTTCGTTGGTGGCTGATCTGCTGGGAGATCTTGCAGACGCTCCGCTCCGCGATCGTGATGATGCGCGGGACCAGGTACGAGCGGCAGCCGTAGCGGACGCGATGCGTCGCCTCGCCGATCTGATGGCGGATGAAGATCTCAGCGACCTTGACCTTGAAGGCGCCCCACTCTTGCTCGTCGGTGTGGCAGCGAGTCTCATTGCCACGGGGACACTCCCGATCAGTGTTGCTGCGCCATTGGTTCCGCCGGGGCGAACACCGATCCTTCTGGAACCGTACGGCATCTTCTCGGCGCTCGGCGGGGAGGCATTGGACGACGCATGGGTTGATTCGGCACTCTCATCGCTCGCACGCGACCTTCTGCTGCCAGGTGGTGATCTCGTCCGCGTTGGGGGCGAGGAGGGGGACGAACTGCTCGTGCGCACATCGCGCGGCGAAGTGACAATCTCGCACGGCGAAATCTATCCACTGCCACTTCGGACGGGCGAAGAAGAGCAGGTGCTCCTCACACGCGCAGCGCAGCAGGCTGAGTTCACGATGCATGGTGGGATCGCACGTGCGGCGGTCGTCTCTGGCGATGCAACCGTGGCGCTGCATGAGGTGCGAAGTGGGAGCCTCTCCGCGGCGATCACGGCAGCGGCAAGCGCCGCCCCGATCCCTGCACCGATCAGCCTCCTCCCTCCAGGGGCTGCGACGCATGGCGTGCGCGATGGCCGACTGCTACTCGGAGATCTCGTTGAAGGGGAGGTTCACTTCAGTGAATCGGAACCTGAAGGGAGCGGATGGGAGCGTGCCGTAGCGGCAGGGCTCCTCGCGATTGGAAGTGCATCGCCCGAGACGGTGCTGCGCGCCCGTGCGGTTGGCGTGCGCGGCGTGATCGTGCACGGGCTCAGTGATGGCGAACGTGATGCGTTGAACGCGTCGCTCGAGCGTCGGATAGCTGCCGCGGTTGCCACAGCACCGTTCGGACTGATGATCATGACGCCGCGTCGCCCCGCGCCTGGTGGTGACGAGCGCATCATGCAGCTGCTGCGCGGCCTCCACGGCGCGCGGGTGCGCTTCAGTGACGAACCGATCGGCATCGTCGTGCACGGTGGCGGAGCCGACCGCGAGGCGGGAGATGTCCTTGTGATTGGGGGAATCCATGAAGGTCGAACCGGCGTGTGGGAGGGGCTCGCCGATCCGCGCGCGGACGATCCGCTTGGTGCCGTTCGCGTTGACGGAAAGCTCTGCGCCGTACCGCTCGGTGATCTGCAGCGCTTCGCGTGACCTCACTGCGCATTGAACTCAGCAACCTCGCGGCGACGCAGCGACTCGGTACCATCATCGCGCACCATCTCCGCGCAGGTGATCGCCTTCTCCTGATCGGTGAGATCGGTTCAGGGAAGACGACGCTGGCACGCGCGATCGGATCTGCGCTCCACGCCGATCCTCCACTCACCTCACCGACATTCCTGCTGGTTTCCGAACACCAGGGAGCCCTTCCAATTTGGCACGCCGATGCCTATCGCCTCCCGCCTGGAAGTGATCCGCTTGTAGCAGGACTGATCGATGAGCGCCATGCGGCGGGTGTCACGATTGTTGAGTGGCCAGAGCAGGTGCGCTGGCCGCTGCAGGGCGAAGGGCCGTCGCACGTTCAAGTGGAGCTCACTCCTGGTTCTCACGGCGATGCGCGCAGCGCGACGCTTCATCTCGGAGATGTGGAGCGTGCAACGAGCCTGCACAGGGACATTCTCGCGGCGGGTATTGAGGTTTCTGATGGGTCGTAACCAGAGTGCTTTGATCCTTGATGGATCGCTTGGACATGGGTGTGTGGCGCTCCTTGCGTTAAGCGGTCCGCAGAAGGGGGACCTCGTGGTGGCCGACTCTGAAGAGCAGCAGCGCAGCCACCTCGAACGAATCGCCACGCTCCTCCCGAGCGAGGCTTCGCGCGCGGAACTCTCGGCGATCGTGGTTGGCGTTGGGCCGGGGAGCTACACGGGGATTCGTGCGGCCTCTGCCGCGGCGGCTGGCGTTGCCGCAGCCCTGAGCCTTCCCATCATCGAGATCCCATCCGACCGCGCGCTCTACGCTGCCGCCCACGAGGTCGGTGGTGAGACGGTGGTCCTCCCACTCGGCACCCGCGAGGTGCTGGTGATTCGCGCGTCGGGAAGTGAGGTTGCCGCGCATGCGGATGCGCCAGCCTCCGCAGACCTTGCGCGCGTTGCCTCGCGCCTCCCACATGCGTTTGCACACCTTGCTTCAACCGCGCTCAGCGAGGCGCTTACCGCCGCCGCGCGCGGAGTGCCACCGCTACGCGGTGAGGTTAAGCTGCGCTATCCGTCACCGCCGCGCGGGGTTGATGGGAGGGGTGTCTAGTGCGACGTGATGAGTATCAGATGCGCTCGTTGACGATCGGCGATCTCCCGCTGATGCGCGCGATTGAGGAGGCGAGCTTCAGCACACCGTGGCCAGGGAACGCGTATGAGTCTGAGCTGACAACGAACCGTTTGGCACGATACGTAGGAGCATGGCGCAGAGGGAAACTGCTGGGGTTCGGCGGGATCTGGCTGATGATGGACGAAGCGCACGTGACAACGATCGCCGTAGTGCCTGCGTTGCGTGGTGAGGGACTCGGCACTGCGCTGATGCTCGAGCTCTTGCAAGAGGCACGTCGTGGCGATGCGCGCGTTGCGACCCTTGATGTTCGTGTCTCCAATGTATCGGCTCAGCGGCTCTATGCGCGACTCGGATTTTCAGAGGCAGGGCGAAGGGTTAGATACTACGAGGAGACGGGCGAAGATGCGATCATCATGACGACTGCAGAACTGGGCGATCCGCAACAGCAGGCGCGCGAGTCGCTTGCACGCGCCGCAACCGATGCTGATGAGCCGCTTCCGAATCAAGAAGCGTTTGACGTGTTGGCACGATGAGCACTCGGCGATTGATCCTTGCGGTTGAATCAAGCTGCGACGAATCGGCGGTTGCCCTTGTGCGCGAAGGTGGAGAGGTCGTCGCGGAACGCGTGGCAAGTCAGAGTGCACTCCATGCTGCGACAGGAGGAGTGATCCCAGAGGTTGCAGCACGTGAGCATCACCACTGGGTGCCGCGACTCTTGGAAGCGGTGCTCAGCTCGGCCGAGGGGGCGTCACAGACGCGCGCGATCGATGCGGTTGCAGTGACCGCCGGTCCCGGGCTGGTCGGTTCGCTCCTTGTCGGCGCAGGCGTAGCCGCTGCGTGGGCATGGGGACGCGGACTCCCGATCGTCCCGACGAATCATCTCGAGGGTCACTTCCGTGCCGCCTGGCTGCACGATGCCGGATCGGTGTCGGTCACCCCGCAGCTTCCCGCGATTGGTCTCATTGTCTCCGGAGGTCACACGTTGATCGTGCATGTGAGAGCTGATGGGACGAGTGAACGACTTGGCGGCACGATTGATGATGCGGCGGGTGAGGCGTTCGACAAGATCGCGCGCCTCCTCGGCCTTCCGTATCCGGGCGGCGCGGCGCTCTCGGCCCTCGCCGCTACGGCCGCGCCACGTAGGGGCGGCGACCGCCTCCCGGTTGCGCGGACAGAAGGTGAATACGACGTGTCATTTAGTGGCGTGAAGACCGCCGCGGCGCGAATGGCGCTTGCGGCAGCTGGTGTCCCTTCAGCCGCGCCGGGGCGGGCTGCGGCGTTACATGCAGCCCTTCGTGAGCGCCCAGTTCCGCCGGAGGCTGCGGCAACGATCGCTGCCGCAGCGGAGACGGCGATCGTCACGGCACTGCTGGAGCGAGTGGAGGCCGCGCTCCTTGCACACCCGGGGGCGGGGCTCGTGGTTGGGGGTGGCGTTGCATCGAACGGACCACTTCGTACAGGTCTCGCGGCGATCGCAAGCAAACATCAGCGTCTCCTCAGCATTCCGCCCGTTCGCTGGTGCACCGATAATGCAGCAATGATTGGAGCCGCCGCGCACGCTGCGCTCATGGAGCAACGCGTGACGCTCCAGGATCCGGCACACGGGCTCACAGTGCGCGCCTCATGGCCTTTCGGCGCGGCGGCGGCAGGATGAGTCCCGTATCGCGTCGCGGTGGTGCGCGACCTCTCGTTGCCGGGCACGCGCCGAAGCAGCGTCTCAGCCAGAGCTTTCTCGTGGACCTTGAGGCACGCGATGCGATCGTCGCGGCTGGTGGCGCCAGGCCAGGAGAGATCGTGTTGGAGATTGGTCCTGGGCTCGGCGTGCTTACCGAAGGTCTCCTCGCGGCAGGCGCGCGGGTGGTTGCCATCGAACTTGACGATGATCTCCTCCCGCGGCTCCAGGAGAAGTTCGCCAAAGAGATCGCGAGTGGAGACCTCACCCTCATCCACGGCGATGCGTTGAACGTTGATCTTGAGGCACTCCTGCCCTCAGAAGGAGCGTGGCGCGTGGTGGCGAACATCCCGTATCACATCACCAGTCCGTTGCTTCATCGCCTCCTCGTCCTTGAACACCCCGCAGAACGAATCGCCCTGCTTGTCCAACGTGAAGTCGCGGAGCGAGTTGCCGCACCGGTTGGTGACTGGTCATATCTCACCGCCTTCGTACGCTCTCGGAGCGAGGCATCGATCGTGGGCCTCGTTCGTCGTGAATCGTTCGAACCGGTTCCAGCGGTGGACTCTGCCGTACTCTCCCTTGATCGCTTGACGCACTCGCCGCTTGCTGGACTCTCCGATGATGAGGAAGAGCAACTCTGGAGGCTTGTCCAGGCCGGATTCAGGGAGCGCAGAAAGAAGCTGCGCAACGCGTTGCCACGTGCACTCCCGATTCCTGCGGAACAGATCTTGCAGGCGCTTGAGCGCGCGGATACTGATCCGGATCTTCGAGCGCAGGCACTCAGTGTCGAAGGATGGGTGCGTCTCCTGCATGAACTAGGCGGTATCCCCGGCGCACCGACGCGCCAGCCGCGCGTGATGCGCACACTTTCGGGGGAGACCCCCGCTCGTCGCGGACGCGTTGGCGCTGGGCGCGTCCACTGGGTTGAGGTTGACGCTCCTGGAAAGGTGAACCTCACCCTCGCGGTTGTTGGTCAACGCGAGGATGGCTATCACGATCTTCACAGCATCGTGGCGCCGCTCCGTGCGAGTGACCACATCACACTCCGACTACTTGGAGGAGAGGGCACCGAAGATGAGCTGCACTGTGCGGGCTTGCCGATCTCAGGTGCGGGAGAGAATCTCGTGCTTGCGGCGCTGCGCGAGCTGCGCATGGAGGTGCCGATTCCGCCGCTCGACATCGTGCTGGAGAAGCGGCTCCCTGTGGCGGCGGGGCTCGGCGGCGGTTCAAGTGACGCGGCGGCGGTGCTTCGTGGTGCACTTGAGCTGTGCGGATTTGAGTTGGCCGAGGAGCGTCTGATGCAGGTCGCAGCACGCATCGGCTCCGATGTGCCGCTCTTCCTCCCCGGCGGACCTGTGCTTATGGAGGGGCGAGGTGAACGGGTGACGCCACTCGCACCGTGGAGCGAGCCGGCCCCTGGCGTACTCTTGATTAGCGCACGCGCAGGGATCAAGACGCCAGATGTGTTCGCCGCCTTCGCCGCTGGGGTGCGGGGTGATGCATATGGAGCGGCACTCGTGAGCTCGCAACACCTCGCGAGTGAGGCGCTCGCCGGGCTCACGACCGTTGCGCTCCTTCAGCGATCGGCGGCACTCGCGTCGGCAAATGACCTGCTCGCAGCCGCCCGAGCGATCACCCCGTGGCTGCGCCCGCTCGACCACTCGCTGCGCCGACTCCTCGGGCGCCCACTCTCTCTCTCAGGCTCAGGGCCGACCCTCTTTCTCCTCTATCCTTCGCTCTACGACGCTACAGAGGCTGGCGTGCTCGTTGAGGCGGCAGTAGGCCGTGGTGAGCTTACGCTTCCAGATGGCGGCGTCCTTGTCACCGCGACAGAGTTGGCAACATAGGAGGGGGTTCAAGATGAATCGACCAGTGAGTGGGAGCGGTGTTGCTCCGGCGATCGGTCCATACAGTGCAGCGATCGCCTCAGGCGATCTGCTCTTCTGCTCGGGTCAGCTCGGCATGGATCCTGCGACGGGTGCGCTTCGCGATGGGGTTGCCGCTCAGGCGGAGCAGGCACTGGTGAATCTGCGCGCGCTGCTCTCCGCAGCGGGGTTCGGCGTCGAACATGTGGTCAAGTGCACCATCTTCCTCGCAGATCTCGCCGACTTCGCCACGGTAAATGAGATCTACGGGCGCACCTTCTCGGAGCCGTATCCGGCACGCTCCACCGTGCAGGTGGCAGGACTCCCCAAGGGGGGGCTTGTGGAGATTGAGGCAATCGCCCAGAAGGTCGGCTAGACTCGCCTCCAGATGACACCCTCAAGTACTGGGCCGGAGCGCCTTACAGGCGTGACGGCCATCATCCTCGCTGCTGGCGTCGGGTCGCGGATGCACGCCGCCCAGCCGAAGGTTCTTCACCCGCTCCTAGGACGCCCGATGGCGCTCTGGGTTGTTGAGGCGGTCCGCAGCGTGCTGCGTGATCCTGCGCTCCTCCTCCTCGCCCCAGAAACCGCTGCGCTGCACGCCCTTGCGCCAGCAGGGACGCTTCGCGCAGAACAGCCGCAACCACGTGGGACAGGGGATGCGGTTCGTTGTGCACTCCCTGTACTCCCAGCCGATGCAACGGAGGTTCTCATTGCGTGCGGCGACACGCCGCTCCTTGAACCGAGCAGTATCAGCGCGCTGATCGCGACCCGTCGCGCCGCAGGTTCGCCAATCGCGCTCGCCGCGTTTCACGCCGAAGACCCAACCGGCTACGGCCGCGTCGAGCTAAGCGAAGAGGGTCGAGCGGTACGAATTGTGGAAGAGCGCGATGCAACCGACGACGGTCGCGCGAACGATCTCGTGAACGCAGGGCTCTATGCCGTTGATCGCGCCTGGCTTGCGGGGGCCCTGCCCACACTCAAGCCGTCAGCAGCGAGCGGAGAGGTTTACCTCACCGATCTTGTCGCGCGCGCCGCCGCCGAAGGTACGCCAGCCCCCGTCCTCCTTGGGAGTGGGGTTGACCTTGAGGGGGTGAACGATCGACGTCAGTTCTCGGACGCTGCCGCGGCACTTCGTGAGCGGATCAACGCGGCGCACCTTGAACGCGGCGTCGGCATGATGGATCCAACCACGGTCTGGATCGAGCCTACGGTGCGCATCGCTGCC
>Ga0194131_10000349_pt1 | contig 76149 bp, 79 predicted proteins | sample TA2KigO120mmetaG_FD_148631 | JGI IMG/M metagenome (GOLD analysis project Ga0194131, IMG submission 148631) | Freshwater microbial communities from Lake Tanganyika, Tanzania - TA2015053 Kigoma Offshore 120m | ecosystem: Environmental > Aquatic > Freshwater > Lake | place: Tanzania: Lake... | reverse complement strand
CGCGGCCGTCAGATCGCCGCAGCCTGTGGGCAGTTGCGTGCGCGAGCGGTCGCAGGGGCCACGCCCTAGTCGTTCCGGCGCGACATCCCCATCACCTGCAATGCGAAGTACAGCACCATCAGGATGCTCGAAACGAATCCGGCCACGTACGTCCACGCCGCCGCGTTGAGGACATCCTTCGCGCCACCGTATTCGGAGCGACTGACGAGGCCGCCACGCTCCAGGGCGAGCAACGCCCGCCGACTCGCGTCGAACTCGACGGGGAGGGTGATCAGCGCGAACACCGCGCCGGCGGCGAAGAGGACGAGTCCAACGACCGCCAGGCCCATAATGTTCAGCACCAGACCGCCGAGCAGCGCGAAGTACCCGATTTGCGAACCGAACTGCGCGACCGGAACGAAACCGGATCGGGCCCGGAGCGGGGCGTACCCCTGGGCGTGCTGAAGCGCGTGCCCTACCTCATGCGCCGCGATACCCATCGCCGCGACGGACGGGATCCGTCCCACCCCGGGCGACAGGCGCAGTACCCGCTGTGACGGGTCGTAGTGGTCGGTCAACTCCCCTTCGACCTCCTCGACTCTGACGTCGTACAGGCCGTTCCCGTCGAGAATCGTGCGCGCGACCTGAGAGCCGGTAATGCCCTGCATGTTCCGGAACTCGGAATACTTGTTGTATGCACCCCGTGTCCGGGCCTGAGCCCACAAGGCGAGGAGAAGGCCTGGCACCATGAAGACGAAATACAGAGGATCAAAGATCATCCCGCGTCACCTCCATGCAAAAAGGTACCAGCGCGGCAGGAGCATCATCAATCAGCAATAGTGCCTACGCGAGGGGTTGGCACGCTCGCGGCAGCGATGGACGCGCCAACGATTGCCGGCGCGCCCCGGACGTACTCCTCTGCGGTGACCAGGCGCCTCCCAGCCTCCCGAATGCGCCCCACCTCGATCGCTCCGCTCCCGCAACCGATCCGGATCTTCCCCACCGCGAGACCGATCTGTCCGACGCGTAGACCGCCGCGGTCGCTTCGGGCGGCGACATCGAACAACTCGATCTGGCGGTCGCCCCACACCGCCGTCAGACCGGGCCACGGCTGGAGGGCACGCCAACGCCGCCAGATTTCGATGGCGGGGGCACTGATGTCGAGCGCGGCGTCGGAGCGGGTCAACTTTCGGCTGTAGGTTGCGAGACGCTCCTCTTGCGTCTCGGGATGGACTTGGCCAAGAGCCAGCGCGGCGATCGTCTCCCGCAGCAGAACCGCGCCGCGGACTGCCAGGCGACTGAGCAGCGATTCCGCTGTATCACCGGCGCTGATCGGCTCGGGCATTTGGCCGAGGATCGGGCCCGAATCCAGCCGTGCTGTGACTTGCATCACGGTTGCCCCGGTATAGGAGTCGCCTGCAAGTAATGCAGAGGCAACAGGTGCGGGACCGCGATGGCGGGGAAGAAGCGATGGGTGGAGGTTCACGGCGCCGAACCGACCCAGCGCCCGAACGTCTCTTCCCAGAATCGCGCCGTACGCCACGACGACGACGACATCCGGATTGCACGCCCGAAGGTGCTCGAAGGCAACTCGAGCAAGCGTCTCCGGCTGCGCTACCGGGAGATCGTACGAGGCTGCGACCCGTTTCACCGGAGACTCTCGAAGCGCGTTCCCACGACCCGCGGGCCGATCGGGCTGCGACACGACCAGCACGATCTCGTGGCCGGCGTTGTAAAGCGTTCGCAATGCTGGCACGGCGAATTCCGGCGTGCCGAGAAAGACGATCCGCATCGCACCCCCGGTATAATTGCGTGCTCGCATTATGTCGATCGCAGAGAGGCCGATCGCAAAGCTCGACGCCGAGAACCTGCGCCGACGGCTGGGTACGCTGCCCGAGAGCCCGGGCGTGTACGTGTACCGATCGGCATCCGGAGAAGTCCTCTACGTCGGCAAGGCGATCAATCTCCGCAATCGCGTTCGATCGTACTTCGCGCGATCCGGCCTGGCGCGAAAAACGCGCCAGATGGTCGCCCAGATCGTCGACTGGGAGATCTTCGTCGTCGGGACAGAACTCGAGGCGCTCGTCCTCGAGTGCAACCTCATCAAGAAGCATCGCCCGCGATACAATGTTCGGCTTCGCGACGACAAGAACTACCCCTACATCAAGGTGAGCATCGACGAAGCGTGGCCGCGCGTCTTCATTACCAGACGGATCGCGCGAGACGGTGCAAAGTACTTCGGCCCGTTCACGAACTCCCGCTCCGTATGGAAGACCCTCGATCTACTCAACAAGCTTTTCCCCTACCGGACCTGCCATATCGCGATCACGGGCAAGGACGCGCGCCCCTGTCTTCAGTACCACATCCATCGCTGCCTGGGCCCGTGCATCGGTGCTACGGACGCCGACGAGTATCGCGCCGTGATCGACCAGGTCGTCCTGTTTCTCGAGGGAAAGCACGATCTGATCGTGCGTCAACTGCGGCAACGCATGGAAGAAGCTGCAACCCGGTTGCAGTTCGAGCGCGCCGCTTTCGTCCGCGATCAGATGCAGGCTGTCGAGCGGATCACCCAGCGGCAGCGAGTGGTTGACGCGTCGATGAAGGACCAGGACGTCATTGCATTTGCACGAGCGAATGGCGATGCGTGCGTCGAAGTGTTCTTCATTCGAGGCGGAAAACTCGTCGGGCGCGAGGACTTCCTCCTCGAGGGCACGCGCGACGGGGACGCGCGCGACATCATGACGTCGTTCGTCACGCAGTTCTATGACTCGGCAGCATTCATTCCGCCCGAAATCGTGCTCCAGAACGCGGTCGCTGAAGCGCAGATCATCGAGACGTGGCTGAAGCAGCGTCGCGGTGGTCTCAAGGTAGCGCTGACCGTCCCGCGCCGTGGAAAGGTGCGGCAACTGGTCGAACTGGTCGCCTCGAACGCGGCCGAAGTCTTGAGCCAGATGCGCGCCCGCTGGCTCGCCGACGAGCAGAAGACGTCAGGCGCACTCGTCGAACTCGCCGATCGCCTGGACCTCCAGGATGCACCCAGGCGCATCGAGTGCTTCGACGTCTCGACCGTTCAGGGGACGTCTACTGTGGGCGCGATGGTGGTGTTCGAGAACGGGCAACCGATGAACCGTGCTTATCGGCGCTTCCAGGTCAAGGGTGTGGAGGGTCAGAACGACTTTGCTTCCCTGGCGGAGATCCTGCGGCGCCGATTCGCAAGGGCAGGGCGCAGCGAGCCCGGTGAGACCGGTCATCCGCAACGCGCTACGTGGTCACGACTCCCCGATCTCCTGATCATCGACGGCGGCCGCGGCCAATTGAACGCGGCCCTCGAGACCCTGCAAAAGATGGGACTGGAGCGCATCCCTACCGTTGCGCTCGCCAAGCAGAACGAGGAGATCTACACGCCGACCCTCGCCGATCACGTCGTCTTGCCGCGTGGGTCGCAGGCACTCTATCTGGTACAGCGCATCCGGGACGAGGCTCATCGTTTCGCGGTGACGTACCACCGGGTCGTGCGCGCAAAGCGCTCGGTCCGGTCGGCGCTGGACGACATTGCGGGCGTCGGCCCGAAGCGGCGTGCGGCTCTACTGAAGCATTTCGGGTCGCTGGCCGCGATCCGTCAGGCGAGCGAACAGGCCATAGCGGCTGTGAAGGGAATCGACCGTCGTACGGCTCATCTGGTCAAAGCGACCCTCTGAGGCGGGCGACCTCCCTGGCGACGATGCAGCGCAGCGCGTCTGGTGTTCCGTCGTTCTCGATGACCACCGTTGCATTCTCACGGTAGAACGCGTCCTCGGGCTGCGCCGAGATCCGGCGCTTCGCATCCTCAGGGCTCATTCCTCGCGATACCGCCAGACGCGCGACGCGCGCTGCGCGCGTCGCGGTGACGACCCACACTTCGTCACAGCGCGCCGCCGCCCCGGATTCGATAAGGCGGATCGCCTCGTAGGCGACGAGGTCGGAGCGGGTCGCGGCGATGCGCGCCTCGGCGGCCTCCCGCACGAGCGGATGCGTCACGGCCTCGAGACGCGCCAGATCGGCTGGATCGGCGAAGACGCGGCGCGCAAGTTCAGCCCGGTCGATCTCACCGGTCCTGTCCAGGACACGGGGGCCGAACTCGTCCACGACGGCGCGCCACGCCGGACCTCCAGAACGACTCAGATCCCGATACAGCGCATCCGCATCGATGACGTCAACCCCGGCCTCCCGCAGGAACGACCCGACGGTGGATTTCCCGGAGCCGATTCCGCCGGTGAGGCCGATCCGCTTCAGTAGCCGAAGCTCCCCGTCCCATCACGCTGCATGCCAACGCCAGGTCCAACGCCGGTGTCCTTGATCTCCGGCTTCTCGTTCACCAGGACGTCGGTCGTCAGGATGATCCCCGCGATGGAGATCGCATTCTCGACGACCGACCGCGTCACTTTCGCGGGGTCGATGATGCCAGCCTCGACGACATCCATGAACTCGCCCGTCACGACGTTCCAGCCGACATGCGTGGAACCGGCTTCCCGCTGCCGGCGCCGGACCTCATCGACGATAACCGACGGATCGGCGCCGGCGTTCGCGGCCAGTTGCCGCAGGGGTTCCTCCAGCGCCCGCTGCACGATCTTGCCACCAACGGCCTCGTCGCCAATCAACTCCAGGGCGTCGATCGCAGGCTGAATCGTCAGGAGCACGATCCCGCCGCCGGGAACGACGCCCTCCTCGATCGCGGCGCGAGTCGCGGCCAGCGCATCCTCGACCCGGAACTTTTTCTCCTTGGTCTCGGTTTCCGACCCGGCGCCAACGCGAATGACACCCACGCCGCCGGAGAGCTTCCCGAGCCGCTCCTGAAACTGCTCCCGCTCGTACTGCTGTGCCGACTCGGCGAGCATGGTGCGCAACTGGGCGACGCGCGCGCGGATGGATGCCTCGGTGCCTAGACCGCCAACAATCGTCGTCTCATTCGCAGTGGCGCTAACTCGGCGAGCTCGCCCGAAGTCCTCGATCATGATGCTCTCGAGCTTGCGGCCCGCCTCCTCGGTCATCAAGCGTCCGCCCGTCATCACCGCGATGTCTTCAAGGAGCATCCGCCGCCGGTCGCCCCAGCCCGGAGCCTTGACGGCGACCACGTCGAGGGTGCCGCGCATCTTGTTGACCAGCAGCGTGGAGAGCGCCTCGCCATCCATGTCCTCGGCGATGATGCAAAGGGCCTTGGTGCGGTTCATGGCCCTCTCGAGGATGGGCACGACGTCTGAGAGTTCCGACACCTTCTTGTCGGTGATCACGATCCACGGATCTTCGACAAAGGCCTCCATCCGCTCAGAATTAGTCACGAAATACGGGGAGACATAGCCCTTATCGAAGCTCAGCCCATCGACGAACTCAGTCTCGGTCACAGTGCGCTGTGATGCCTCGACCGTGATCACACCGTCTCGCCCCACCCGATCCAGTGCGTCGGCAAGCAAGTCGCCGATCATCCGATCGCCGGACGAGATGGCGGCGATGTGTCCGATATCCTCGCGGCCGACTACCGGGCGCGCCACTTTTCTGATCTCGCCGACAAGCGAGACCGAGGATTTCTCGAGACCTCGCTTCAGGCGGGCGGGGTTGACCCCGGCCGCGATCGCCCGCAGGCCCTCGTGGACGATCACCTGGGCTAGGAGAGTCGCCGTGGTCGTGCCATCTCCGGCAACATCGTTCGTACGCGTTGCCGCCTCCTTCAACATCTGCGCGCCCATGTTCTCGAAGGGATCGGCGAGTTCGATCTCCTTTGCAACCGTCACGCCATCGTGGGTCACGGTCGGAAGACCGAACTTCTTATTGAACGCGACGTTGCGACCCTTGGGACCGAGTGTGGTCTTGACCGCGTCCGCCATGATGTCGACGCCCCGTTTCAGGGCGGCGCGTGCCTGATCGTCGAATCGAAGAAGCTTGGCCAATCGTCCTCCGGTGCCGATTCTACAGTGATCCTCTGTGCGACTGGCCGTAGATGCGAGCCGAGTGAACCTCGCACGGATGACCGGCACCGAGATCTACAGCCGCGATCTCATCTCCGCGCTGTGTCGTCGCGCCGTGGACCATCAGATCACGCTCTACTGCCGCGACCCCCTTCCCCAGACGTTCGCGCCCACCGCTTCTCGGCGGGTGATCGGTCCACGGCGTCTCTGGACGCACCTCGGACTGTCCCTGGCCATGGCACGAGACGGCCCAGATGCCCTGTTCGTGCCCGCTCACGTGGTTCCTCTGATTCATCCCGCCGCCGCGGTGGTCACGATCCATGATCTCGGCTATCTCGTCCACCGAGAAGCGTACCGACCGGCGGATTGGGCCTATCTGCTCATTTCAACGCTTTGGAGTGCTCGCTCCGGTCGGCGGTTCCTTGTGGATTCCCGGGCGACCGCGCGGGACGCACAGATCCACCTGGGCATTCCGCGCGACAAGATCGCGGTCGTCTACCCGGGCGTGCATCCTGCGTTTCACCACGGTCCGCATGATCCGCCGCCGTTTGGGCTGGCGCCTGGCTACTTGCTGTTCGTGGGGACTCTGCAGCCCCGAAAGAATCTCCATCGCCTCGTGCGTGCTTATGCCGCGGCGTCACGGTCGATTGCGATGCCCCCACTCGTCCTCGCTGGCGCCGAGGGACATCGAAAGAAGCACCTGGACGCCGAGATCGCGCGCCTGCGCCTCGAGAGTCGCGTGCTGACGCCTGGCTATGTCTCGGACCGCGACCTGCCAGCGCTGTATCGGAACGCGCGCGCGCTCGTCTTCGTCTCGCTCTACGAGGGGTTCGGCATCCCTGCCGCCGAGGCGATGGCGTGTGGACTCCCGGTCATCACGAGCGACCGCGGAGCACTGGCCGAAGTGGTGGCGGATGCGGGGCTACTGGTATCTCCGACGGACGAGGAAGCGATCGCGGCGGCAATGGTGCGTATCCAGGAAGACGGCGGGTTACGGGATCGCATGCGGGTCGAGGGGTTGATCAGGGCTGGACGATTCACATGGGACGCCGCCGCGCAGGTGTGTCTGTCGACGATCGAAGCCGCCCTCAGCGACGCCTGACAGACAGACTGCGCCATCGAGGGACCCGGGGCGGGTCTCGAAGCGACCGCGCGTCGGGCAGATCGAGGCTCGGGAATGCATCCACCGACAGGTCATCGGAATGTCCAGATCGGGCGAGGAAACACGCCGCGGCCGCGATCATCGCCGCGTTATCGGTACACAGCGGGGGTGAAGGCGCGAGACACGGGCGCCGACTCATCTCCCGCACGGCGGATCGCAGGGCGGAGTTCGCCGCGACACCTCCCGCGAGCAAGATCGACTTCGCGCCAAGCGTGTCCGCGGCTGCGACCGTCTTTCTGGCGAGCACCTCCACGACCGCGTCCTGAAACCCTCGAGCCACCAGCGCCGGAGGCGGCCCCTCCTCCGCGACCAGACGCATCACCGCAGTCTTGAGCCCGCTGAAGGAGAAGTCCCAAGACCCCTCCAGCCACGCCCGCGGGAGGACGATCGCTCCGGATTGATCGACCGTAGCGGCGGTTCGCTCGATTGCAGGTCCACCCGGGTACCCGAGATCGAGGATCCGCGCGACCTTGTCAAACGCCTCACCGGCCGCATCGTCTCGCGTGCGGCCCAGAGAGGTGAAGGAGAGGTGCTTCTCCATCCAGATCAGTTCAGTGTGGCCACCGGAAACGACCAGGCAGACCGCCGGCAGGACCGGTTCCTGCGCGCCCAGCCAGTTCGCATAGATGTGGCCGACCAGATGATTGACGCCGAGAAACGGCGCGTTCCAGGCCCACGCCAGCGCCTTCGCGGCACTGAGACCTACAAGGAGAGAACCCGCCAGGCCCGGCCCGTTCGTCGCGGCCACGAGATCGATATCGGTCGGACGCGAGTCCGATTCGGCGAGAGCGCGGTCGACCACCGGAACGATCGCCGCCACGTGCTGACGCGACGCGACCTCAGGGACGACGCCGCCCGTCGCCTCGTGATGCGCCACTTGCGAGGCGACAACGCTGGATCGCAGCGTCCGGCCGTCTTCCACGATCGCGGCGGCAGTCTCGTCACACGAACTCTCAATGGCGAGCACTCGCACCGCGTCTAGAATAATGGTAGGGCAGGAGTCGCGTTCATGAAGATCTTCCTCGATACCGCAAACGTTGTGGAGATCCGTGCCGCCGCGCAACTTGGTCTGGTTGATGGTGTAACGACAAACCCATCCCTGATCGCGAAGGAAGGAACGACCTTCAAGGAGCGCATCAAGGAGATCTGTTCCGTCGTCTCCGGCGATGTATCCGCCGAGACGATCGCGACGGACTGGGAAGGCATGGTCCGAGAGGGCCGCGAACTCGCGACGTGGGCACCGAACGTCGTGGTCAAGGCACCGTGTACCCCGGATGGCCTGCGTGCCACCCGTGTCCTGGCAGAAGCCGGGATCAAAGTGAACGTCACGCTGATCTTCTCTGCGACGCAGGGCCTGCTGGCGTGCAAGAACGGGGCGTACATCATCAGCCCGTTCGTAGGTCGTTTGGATGACATCGGCCTCGACGGCATGGAACTGGTGCGCGATCTGGTCCAGTTCTGCGAGATCTACGACTTCCCCACCCAGGTGCTCGCCGCGTCGATCCGCACGCCCAACCACGTGATCGCCGCCGCCAAAGCCGGAGCGCACATCGCGACCATGCCTGCCTCGGTCTTCAACACCCTGTATCGGCACCCATTGACGGACAACGGTATGAGCCGCTTCCTCTCGGACTGGAAGACGCTTCCCGCCTATGAAGAGGCCATCTTCCCCCGCCAGACGTCCGCGCCTACCGCCCGGTAGGCGCAAGAGCCTGTTACAATCGCGCCGTTCGGTCGAGTTGGGGATCAGATTCCTGGCAGCGGTCGATGCGGGCCGGCGCGTCTGTGGTTGTGGTCGGCCACTTATCGTCTGGCGGGGGGCTGTGAACGAGCGCGACGGTCGGGTCGAGATGGTGCTCTGGCATTCCGGGATCGGTGAGTTGGCGGAGGCGAGCCGAGCAGGAGCGGCGGTGTGATTCAGGCGAATCTTCAGGCGAAGATCGATGCGGATGTACTAGACGCATTCTTCACCAACGTCGGTGAGGGCGCGATGGTGATCAATCGACTGCGCAAGATCATCACCATGAATCCGAGCGCAAGCCAGATCACCGGATGGAAGCAGCGCGACCTCACCTCCATCGGCTGCAATGTGTTCCAGTGCCGAAATGCGAGTGGCGAGAAGACCTGTGATGAGGTCTGTCTAGCTCAGCGCTGCATTCAAACGCCGCAGCAGATAGGACCGATGTACCTCAGGCTGACCCGGTCCGACGGCACACCGGTTTCGGTCGAGGCTACATTTTTCCCGCTCCACGCGGCCGATTCACGCTCGGGGATCTGTCTGCTGCTTTTGAAGGACATCACGGTTCTCGAGCATTTCGATGCGTCTGTGCGCCAGCTCAACCAGGAGCTCGCCGAAAAGAACATCGTCCTCCGGGGCTTATCGGACCAGATGTCCGTCGCCTGGCGCGCGGCGATGATCGATCTCCGCGCAGGCGCCGAGGGACTCCGCGCGCGCTTCTCGAAGGAACTGGGTGAGTCGGGCCTGCGCTCTATCGAAAGGATGGTCAACGCGACGCAGAAACTCGAGACGACCTTCGCCCAGTTGAAGTCGCAGATTCAGGCGACGCTTCAACCGCGGCGCAAGCCGACCGCTTGAGCGAGGCGGCCCGAGGCGTCGTCTCGCTCGCACCCTCGATCCTCGCCGCGGACTTTGCGCGCCTCGGCGATCAGATGGCCGCCGTGGAACTGGCCGGCTTCGCCGATCGCATCCACGTCGACATCATGGATGGGCAGTTCGTACCGCCCATCTCATTCGGAACGCTGATCTGTCCGGCGCTGCGCAGCGCCACTCGACTAGATCTCGACGTCCATCTCATGATCGTACGGCCCGACCGCTACTTCGCGGAGCTCGCCGAAGTCGGCGTGCGCACGGTCTCCGTTCACTTGGAGGCGTGCCCACACGTGCATCGCGATCTGGGCGAGATTCGACGCCTCGGAATGCGGGCGGGACTGGCGCTCAATCCGGGCACTCCGGTCGATCACGCTTCCGAGGTGCTCGATCTCGTGGATCAGATCGTCGTAATGACGGTGAATCCCGGCTGGGGTGGGCAGCCGTTTCTCGAAGGCAGCGTGCGCCGTGTCGCCGCCGCCCGGGCCCTGGCAGACGCTGCGGAGCATCCGATCGACATCGAAGTCGACGGGGGCATCACCGTGCGAACCGCGCCGGCGGTCGTCGCGGCGGGTGCAAACGTCCTGGTGGCAGGGTCCGCCGTCTTCAACCACCCCGGCGGCATCGCCGCAGGCCTGCGCGCGCTGGAAGAGGCGGCTCAGGCGCTCCGGTAATGCGTCCTGAGGCAACGAGTGCACACACGGACGCGCCTCTGCTGCCCCTCGACCTCGAGGGTTACACCCTGGATGTTCGGGCGGAACCGTCGCTTGGTATGGCGATAAGAGAAGCTGACATTACTGCCGGAGGCCGGCCCCTTCCCGCACATCTCGCAACGAACCGCCACCGTAGGGCCCTCCCGGGTCTGGTATGATCTGAATTCCGGACCATGGTAGTACTGGCCGGCGGGAATGACCATCGGTCGGGTGTCAAATCTTCAACAGGCGCGGATTGCATGAGTCACACGGTCATCGTCACCGACACGGGCTGCGACCTCGATGGCTGCTCCCTGGCCGATATCGAGGTCGAGTCGGTCCGACTGGAGGCCGCCGAGGCGTTCGAATCCACGTTGCCGTACGAACCGTCGTTCGACGTCGTCGACGAGAGACTGACGCGTGACCTTGTCGCGACGTACGAGCGTGCCTGGGCGCGCGGAGCCGAATCGATCGTATCGGTGCACACGTCGAGCCGGCTTGCGGGGGCCTACCACGCGGCCCTGGCCGCGTGCGCGCGCGTACGAGGTTTGCTGCAGATTGCGGTTGTCGATTCCGGCCAGTGCGGTATGGCCCTCGGGTTCGTCCTTCTCCGGGTAGCTCAGGCACGTGCGAACGGAGCGGCGACGCCGGATATCGCCGCCGTAGCGCGACGGGCAGCCCGCAACGTCCATTCCATGTTCTTCGCGGAATCCCTGTCGCGCGTCCATGTGTCTCAGAAGTGGCTGCGAGTCCACGATGGGCACGTCGCGGGGAACGGTTCCCGACCGCTCATGGCCGTGGAAGACGGTGAGATGTTGCCTCTCGAGCGCGTACGCACGCGAGCTTGCGGTTTCGACCGACTCGCCGAGTTCGTGGAGTTGTTCCCGCGCGTGGATGCACTCGCGATCTACCACGATGCGCGGGCGGCCGATCTGGAATCCCTGGTGGAGCGCATCATCCCGGTTTTCCCGCGCGAGCAGATTATCTTTGGCTCGTATGGGCCTACCCTTCGGGCGCGGCTCGGGCCACGGGCGATCGGTGTCTTCGTCGATCAGGGGCTCGATAGCGAGGAATCGCCCGTCAACCGCCGTTGATAGGGGTGCGCGGATTCGGCAGGTTCTCGAACACGAGCGGCGGCTCGGGTATGCGGACGACAGCGTTGTAGGCGGACTGGCCGCGTTTGTACGCATATGGTTCGAGGGATCGCCCATCGTCGGCCAGTTCGATGAGTATGCGACAGCCGGCCGCGAGCGCCGAGCCGCGCTGGTGGCGGAGGCGCTTCGCGCGTCGGAGGCTCTCGCCGGCCAGCCCTCCGAGGTAACGCGGCCCGGCACACTGGGTCGACCCACAGTCACACCTGAACCACGCCCTGCACATCCCATCCGCGACCCCCCCCCGCCGGTCCAGAGAGCGGGCACCGGCCTGGAGACCCCTATTGAGCGACTGCGTGGTGTCGGACGAACGCACTTGCCCCACCTGGAAGCGCTGGAGCTTCGCGTGGTGGGAGACCTGCTCCGGCACTACCCGACGCGACACATCGACTACTCCCGCCTTCGCAAGGTTGCCGAACTCACCCCTGGCGAGAACGTGACGGTTGTCGCATCGGTCTGGGACGTCGCCACCACGCGCACGCGCCGGGGCCTCGATCGCATTGAAGCGACCATTGGCGATGAGACGGGAACGCTCGTGGCAACCTGGTTCAGGCGGCGCGACTACATGAGCCAGAAGCTGCGCGGACGCCAGGTGGTGCTGAGCGGTCGGGTCCACGCGCGCTATGGGTTGATGACGATCGAGGATCCAGAGATCGAGTTCCTCGAGCAGGCCGATCTCCTGAACACCGGCCGCCTGGTGCCGATCTACCGGGCGACCGAGGGACTGACGCAGCGGTGGCTCCGGCGGATCGTCCGACAGGCACTCGATCTCTTCCACGGATATCTGGTCGACCCTCTCCATCACAGCCTGCGGCTGCGCGAGAACCTGATCGAGTACCGCCGCGCCATAGCGTGCATCCACTTTCCGGAAGACGAGGACGAACTGCGGACGGCGCGCGCAAGGCTCGCTTTCGACGAGTTTCTAGCGATTCAACTCGGTGTGGCGCGCCGACGCGTGCGCCGCCTGCGCGATGAGGCGGCACCCGCGATCAACGTGGATCCCGAGGTTGACTCGGCGCTGCGACGGAGCCTGCCTTTTCAACTCACCCACGCGCAGCGGCGCGCGATGGATGAGATCTCAGCGGACCTCGGCCGGCGGACGCCGATGGCGCGCTTGCTCCAGGGGGACGTCGGGTCCGGAAAGACCGTGGTCGCGGCATCGGCCCTCCTCGCGGCGGCTGTGAACGGATGGCAGGGCCTTTTGATGGCGCCAACGGAGATCCTCGCGGAACAGCACGGGCGTAGCGTCATCGCTCTTCTCGCCAGCGAGCCGCTTCGCGTCGCTTTCGAGAGTTGTCGCGGAAGGCCGGGACCAATCGCTCGCCTCCTGATCGGTGGCACGCGGAAGAGGGCGCGTGAGGAGGCGTACCAGGGACTCGCGGACGGCAGTATCGACATTTTGATCGGCACTCATACACTGGTGCAGGAGGGCATTGCGCCGAAGAGCCTGGGCATCGCGGTGATCGACGAGCAGCACCGCTTTGGCGTCGAGCAGCGTGCTGCCCTCGCCGCGAAGGGCGGAAGTCCCCACGTCCTCGCGATGACCGCGACGCCCATCCCACGGACGCTCGCTATGACGGTGTACGGCGAGTTCGATCTGAGTGTGCTGGACGAGATGCCGGTCGGACGGCTGCCGATCAAGACCCGGCTCCTTCGAGAGGAGGATCGCACCGATGCCTGCGATTTCATCCGCGCGGAGGTCAGAGCTGGGCACCAGGCGTACGTCGTGTGTCCTCTGGTTGAGGAGACCGAGAAGACCGAGACGGCCGCCGCCACCGCGGAGTACGAGCGTCTCTCTCGTGACGAGTTTCCGGGTCTGCGCACGGGACTCTTGCACGGACGCCTGCGGAGCACCGAGAAGGAGCGCGTGATCGGTGCATTTCGCCGTGGCGAGATCGACGTTCTTGTCGCGACAACCGTGGTGGAGGTCGGTGTCGACGTCCCCAACGCGACGGTGATGATGATCGAGGGAGCGGAACGCTTCGGGCTATCCCAACTCCACCAACTGCGCGGGCGGGTAGGGCGCGGCGATGCCCAGTCCTACTGCATTCTTCTTGCCGGGCGCGGTTCTGCCGAGGCCGAGGATCGGCTCAAGGCGGTCGAATCGACCACCGATGGCTTTCGACTGGCAGAACACGATCTCCGGCTGCGCGGCCCCGGCGAGTTCCTCGGCACGCGGCAGAGCGGCCTGCCCGAGCTTCGCATCGCCCAGCTCTCCGATACGGACATGATCGTGCGGACCCGGCGCGTCGCCGAAGAGATCATTGGCGTGGATCCCGAGTTGGTTCGCCCGGAGCATCAAGGGTTACACGTGCTCCTCCGCGGCGTAGCCCACGAGGGTTCTGCCGCGTGAAGCCGCGCATCATCGCCGGCGAGCATCGGGGTCGCCGACTCTTCGTCCCGAAGGAGGAGATCCGACCGACAGCGGATCGTACTAAGGAGTCGCTCTTCTCAACGCTCGAGAGCATTCTGGCGCGCGTGCGCCCGGCGGCGGCGGTCGGATCGTCGGAGATCTGGGCGGGTATCCGCGTCATCGATTTCTGCGCGGGTACGGGGGCTCTCGGCCTCGAGGCGCTGTCCCGCGGCGCGGCGTGGGCAACCTTTGTCGACGCCGCGCCGGCGTGTGTGGCGGTCATCCGGCGCAACCTCACTCTCTGCGACCTCGGGGCTAGGGCCCGGGTCCTGCACGCGGATGCACGGCGCCCGCCAGTCCTCGATCCCGAAGCGACCATCCTGTTTGTGGATCCCCCCTACGATCTCGATCTCGATCTCGTAACTATCCTGCACGCCATCGCACGCTCGCGAAACCCGGTCGGCGATGCCGTCCTCGCGGTGGAGCACCGTCGGACAGTCGCGTTGCCGGATACACTTAGCACGTGGGAACGCCTGCGCGAGCGGCGCTTCGGTGAGACGCAGGTGACCCTGTTCGGGTCAGGCGTGTATCGACCAGGCGCGGATGTCGCGGAGTGACCATCGTCCTCTATCCTGGAACGTTCGATCCAATTACGCGCGGTCACGTCGATATCGCATCGCGTGCAGCGGCCTTGTTCGGCACGGTGGTCGTTGGGGTGTACGATACGCCGAACAAATCGCTGCTGTTCGATACCGCCACGAGGGTTCGCCTGGCAAAGGGTGCGCTGACACATATCGAGAATGTGCGGGTCATCGCCTACCAGGGCCTGACGGTCGACTTCGCTCAGGAGTGCGGGGCGGTTGCCATCGTAAGAGGCTTGCGTGCATACTCGGATTTTGAGAACGAACTGCAGATGGCGCATCAGAATCGCGCCCTGAGACCTCTCATCGAGACTGTCTGCCTTATGACAAGTCTTGAATATAGTTACCTGAGTTCCACGCTCCTAAGGGAAGTGGCGCGACTCGGAGGAGACATACGATCGCTCGTACCGGAGAATGTCGAGTTGGAACTTGAGGCACGATTCGGCGCCGAGACCCACCACGACGCCATTCCGCGCCACCTGCATTCGTGACGATGATCCCGGAACAAGACGGTCTGGCGCGGCTCAACGAAGTCCTCGAGAGGCTCGAGACACTCGTCAACGGCGCGTCACGCGTCCCGTTCACCACCCGCTTCATGGTCGACGAGCAGGAGTTCGTTGGCCTGATGGACCAGATTCGCGGCATGATCCCGGAGGACTACCGCACCGCAAGGCGCGTCGCCGCCGAGCGAGACAAGATCCTGAGCCAGGCACGCGCCGAGGCGGAGAAGATGATCGCTGACGCCGAGGAGAGAGCGGCCGAGCGACTGAGCACGGATGCGCTGGTCCAGCAGGCACGGGCCAGAGCGGACGATCACGTTCAGGAGGCGCTGGCCCGTGCCGAAGAGGTTTGCCGCGGCGCCGACCACTATGCTCTGGAAACTCTGGAGACCCTGGAGGGTCAGTTGATGCGCCTGTTGACCACGATCCGTCGGGGCAAGGACACCCTCCGCGATGCGCTCTTCCAGGGGTCGGATGCGGAGGTACGCCAGACGGACTCCGAGATCAGTTTCCGCTCGTGAGCCCACGCGTCGGCGGTCGTGGAAACACCGGGATCACCCGTACCGCGCGATTTGACGATCCGCGCGATGCCAATCGCGCCACGCGAATGTTGATGAAGGAACTCAAGCTTCGGCCAACAGACGTTCGCGCCGTCCTCGCGCCGGGCCCTGTAAGCGAGGGAGCCGGATACCTCGGCATCACCCGCTCCATGCCAGTGATTCTCCACATTTCGGCGCGGCGGGCGGATCAGGTCGAGGCTATCGCCGCGATCCTCGTCAGCAGTGGCGGACAAATGCTCGATGACGTTGCCACGCGATCGACCGGCGGATACGGGCCGACTAGTGCCCACGGTCGCGAGTCCATCATCGGAGGCGTGTCAACGACCTCGGCGATGGCGACCCATCGGTTCACTGAGGCTCCCGAAAGGCCCACCGCCGGCGAGTGATTTCCACCCGGGAGCGTGGCGCTTCCGATACACTCAGGCCTCTGAGCCATGCGATACAACGTGGCGCAACTCCTGCACGAGGACGTGGGCGCCCGGCGCGTCGTGGAGATTGGCGATGCGCGAGGTACACTCGATTGTCTGACGCTGCTCGAGCCTCTCGAGGGCACGGTTCGGTTGACGCGTACGAATCGTGGCATCCTGGCCACGGGCGTCATCGAGACGGTCGTCGACAGCGAGTGCAGTCGATGTCTGGAGCAAACACGGGTGCCGCTCCGCGTGGAACTGGCCGAGGAGTTCTTCGCCGTCGTGGATCTCCGTACTGGCCTGCCCGCGTCGCGCGAGATTGACGGCGAGGGGTTCATGCTGACCGAAATTCACGAACTCGACCTCGAGGAACCGCTCCGACAGGGCGCGCTCGTGCAGATGCCTATGCAGCCACTGTGCCGAGACGATTGCCGCGGGCTCTGTCAGCAGTGTGGGGCGAACCTCAACGAGGTCTCGTGCCCGTGCGCTGCCGTGGCGGTGGATCCGAGGCTCCACGATCTAGCGCGCTGGCTCAGAAATTCTGGCGATTGAGTGAGGACGAACGATGCCACCACTTCCGAAGCGAAAGTATGCCAAGGCCCGTCAGGGCGATCGTCGGCGGCACCTTGGCGTTGCCGAGCCGAATCTGGTTGAGTGCAGCGGCTGTCGAAGGCTGCGGCAATCCCATCACGCCTGCCCGCACTGTGGCCAGTACCGTGGCCGCCAGGTGATCGCGACTCAAGCGTCCGGCCGGACAGACTGACCACCGGATGGGCCGTGGGCTCATCTTCCCGGGCCAGGGTTCCCAGGCCCCAGGTATGGCGAAGGCGATCGCGAACGAATCACCTGCCGCCCTGGCTTCGCTCCTGCGCGCGGAGAGGATAACCGGCCTCCCGATTCTGCGTCTGTGCACCGAGGCTCCCGATGGGGAACTGCGCCGCACGGACGTCGCTCAACCAGCGATTCTCGCGACCGAACTCGCGGTACTCGCCGGCGTCCGCGAGACCTTTGGCCTCGAGGAGGACGACTCACTCGCGCGGCTCAACGTCCTTGCCGTCGCCGGGCACTCCCTGGGGGAGTTCTGTGCGTGCGTCGCCGCGCAGAGTCTGACCGAGGAGACAGCGCTGAGGTTCGTGTGCGAGCGCGGTCGCCTGATGGCCGAAGCGCGCGCCGGGGCAATGGCGGCCGTGCTCGGCGGGGAGGCGGACGCCGTCGCTGCCATATGCGCCACGCTCGCGGGACTGGTCATCGCCAACGATAACGCGCCCGGCCAGATCGTCATTTCAGGTCCGCCGGCGGCGATCTCTGAGGCAACGCCGCGCCTGCTCGAGGCTGGCGCCAGGCGAGTCGTGCCCCTAAACGTCAGCGGCGCGTTCCACTCGCCCTTGATGGTCGCGGCCCAGAGTGCGTTCGCGCCGCTGGTTGCCGAGGCAGAGATCCGCGAACCTCGGGTCGCGGTCGTCGGGAATACGAATGCCCGCGCGCTCACTTCCGCGGCCGAAGTCCGCGCGGAACTAGGTATGCAGATGACCGCGCCGGTCCGATGGCGCGAGTCCGTCCTTAGCCTCGTGGAGATGGGTGCCACCTCGCTGATCGAATGCGGGCCGGGCGAAGTGCTGATCGGACTTGCCCGGCGCACCGTGAGCGGCATCGCTCTCCACGCGATCCACACTCGAAAAGATGCGGGAGTTCTCGGCACCGCCTATGTGCGCGAACTGGCGCTCCAGGCACTCTATGAAGCAGATGCTACCGATCATCCTGCTCCCGTTGTGATCGAGCGCCTCGTCGAGGCACTCAATGTACCGTTCGCGCTTCGCGAAGAGGCGCGCCACTCCGTCGCGCGTGTCGTGCGGAATCTCCCACGTGTCGACGATGAGATCGCGATCGGCGCACCCGCCTGGCCGGTCCATCAGATGGCGCGCGTCGAGCGGGGAATCCTTCGTCTTGCATTGTCCGAGGGCATTGGGGATAATGCCGCGACGCTTGATCGGGCTTCGATCGATGGAGCGTTGGAACTGGCGAGGACGTTCGGCGGCGAGACGTCGGTCAAGTTTGTAAACGGGGTGCTGAGTTCGCTGGCCGAAAGACATGTGCCGCCCGCGCAGCGGGCAGCCCCCTGACACATTATGCTGGCTCAGCGGCGGCGATGCCGGCTGTGAATCCTGTGGAGGTCGCAAGTGGCTGAGGACACCTTCCCTCGCGTCAAGAAGATCATCGTCGAGCAACTGGGCGTCGAGGAGGACGAAGTCATCCTGACCGCATCCTTCGTCGAGGACTTGAACGCTGACTCGCTGGACCTGGTCGAACTGATCATGTCCTTCGAGGAGGAGTTCGGTATGGAGATCTCGGATGAAGAGGCCCAGAAGATCGTCTCCGTACAGGACGCGGTGGACTACATCGCCGAACATCTCGACTGAGCGCCGCTCCGGGCGATCCGGCGGTTTTGGTTGGCCCCCCGCGGAGTCAGTCCTTACACTCCCTGCGGTATGAGGGCCTTGCGGCACGATGTTTAACATCGGGCCAGTCGAGTTCATCGTCATCGTCGTCCTGGCACTGGTGGTTTTTGGTCCAGAGAAACTGCCCGAGCTCTTGCGAGGCGCGGGCCAAGCGATCCGGGAGTTCCAGCGAGCATCGCGAGAATTGACCGAGGTCTTCCAGGAGACGCAGGAGCAGTTCACCGGAGTCATCCACGACACGCGGGAGGAGTTCAGTCAAGCGCTCTCGCTCAATGAACCCTTGATGCCGAGTTCCTCCACCACGAGCAACCCCCCGGCCGGGAGCGCCGCCACGGAGTCCAGCGCGACAGCCGCCCAGCAGACAGAGGACCTGGTGCCCGTCGAGAGCGAGGTTCCGGTGGTCGCGAGCGCGCCGTCGGCGCGCGAACTGGAAACCGCGGCAGGGATGCTGGACGACATCGTTGCCCTCGATTCTGGCCCAGGCGATGTGAACGGCAACGCGGGGCAGACATCGACCCTGTTACCGGTCGCTGCAGCATCGGCTGGCGTCAGCGCGGCTGCCGAGGGGCGCCGTCCGCGACGCCGCAAGGCCGAACGGTCGGCGGGTCCTGTGGATGAGGAGCACGCGCTCGGGGAGGCCACCTCCAACGGTGCCGAGGGCACTGACTCCTCACCAACGGTGACGCCGGCCAACTCCGGCACGCGACGCCCGCGGCGAGTGGCGGGGGTGAGCGCTGGGGTAGGAGATGGCTTGCAGCCCATCGGTTCGGCCTTGGGAGAGGCCGGCGATTTTCGTTCGCGCGAGGATGCCGCGCGTGCCGCGCCGCGCCCTCGCGAGCGCGGCGCGGCTCCCGCTGAGGCAGGCGACTGATGTCGTTCCTCGATCGCGTGCGGGTTGGCCCACTTGCGCCGCTTCCTCCTGAGGAGCCCAGCGAGGAGGTCGAAGAAGAGCTCCAATTGACTCTGGTTGAGCACCTCGCCGAACTGCGCGGCCGCATTCTTGCCTCCGTAACGGGACTGGTGCTGACCTCCATCGTCAGTTTCGTCTTTACGCCATGGCTGGTCAGAGTATTGCTCGCGCCCGCGCCCGCGTCGCTTCGTGAGCGAGGCCTCATCTTCACGGATCCAACCGAGGCCTTCTTCACCTACTTTCAGATCGCCCTCTACGCGGGGGTAGGGCTAGCATCACCATGGCTTCTCTTTCAGATCGGTAGGTTTGTGTTTCCCGCGCTGACAAGGCGGGAGAAGGCGATGTTCTGGCGGTTCCTTCCCCTGTCGTTCATTTGTTTCTGCGCCGGGGTAACGTTCGGCTACACGATCACGCTGCCATTTGCCCTGCAGTATCTGCTGGACTTCACCATCGGTGGCCTGCTCACGCCCTATATCACCATTGGCAATTACATGGGCTTTGTGACCGCAATCGTGTTCTGGATGGGCATCGCGTTTCAGACCCCTTTGATCGTGCTATTCCTGACCAAGATCAATGTGGTGACCGTACCGCAGCTCGTCACTTTCCGAAAATATGCGGTTCTGGGCGCATTCGTCATTGCAGCGCTCATCACGCCAACCCCAGATCCTCTGAATCAGGCGCTCGTTGCGATCCCCCTGTGGGTCTTGTATGAGACGGGGATCGTCCTTGCGCGAATCTTCTGACGACGGACAGCGGCGCGACAGACCCACTGGCGGAACCTGCGTATCGACTTGCGAGGCTGCACGCGCTGCTCTCCCCGCGGCTGGTGGCACAGGAACTGAGCCTCGATCTGGCCAGCGCGCGCGCCTACCTGGCCGAGTTGGAACGCCGGGGCTGGGTCGGGCCTGTCCTGATCAGTTCCACCGGTGCACGGGAGTCGCTCGTGAATATCGTTTTGGACGAATCACCGAACCCATCGGTGGCACTGGCGCCTGTCGATCCACGCCCGGGGCAACGTGCGGTCGCGCGCGCCAGTGTCCTCGCCCTGATCGCCCTGATGGGGATGGCGGCGCTCGCGTGGAGTGGCGCGGGGAACGCGCTCGCCCAATGGTTCGCAGTTGATACCCTCTCGCCCTTCGCTGCGGCGATCGTGCGTTCCGGCACGCCCGCCGCAGCACCGCTCGCGGCGTGGATCGTCGATCAACTCCTCGGCCTCGGTGATCCCGATCTGGGAGAAAGTGCTCAGAGACTGCAGGCAGCGGTCTGGCACGCGATCACCCTCGCGACGGTCCTCGCGGTCGCGCTATCCCTGCTCCGATGAGGAAGTGATCACCACCGCGACGCATCGACAGCCTCCGGAACACTGGCAGCCATCGATCGGCAGGCGCGGCGCCATCGCCCGATCGTAACGGCCCGCCGCGATGCGACACGCCCGACAGGCGCCGGCGCGCGCGCGAATCTCGATGTCGGAGGCGGCGGCGGCGGGATCCCGGCGGGGCGGCCCGCCCCCCAGCCGCGGGCGTCGCCGCACCACGGGGTTATGTGGCGGGGCATCGGCTGTGCTGGCCTCAGTCTGTTCGGATGACTCGTCGCGCCGACGGACGAGAACACCGCGCTGCCACCGCGCATCGCAGCGCGGACAGACGTTGTAGGTAGGCGTGCCGATCCAGTGCAGAAGCGCGATCGGAAAGATAATGTACGCGATCAGGCTCAGTCCCGATCGGGCCGGCATGTTCTTGACCCGTCGCAACTGCTGACTGCCGCACCACGGACAGACCTGGTCGGTCCGAACACCGGATCGAACCCTCGGCGGCGTGGAATCTTGATCGGGATCTGTCTCGCCCTGAAACACTGTTATCGCCGCGACTGCACGGACTCGCCCGCCGTCTCCCGCGTGCGGGAGGCCCCTCCTACCACATCTTCTCTGGTCGCCAGACAGGCTTCGAGCGCCGCGAAGACATTCGCGTGTTCCCGCCGACCCTCCCAGGGGCCGCTCCACGCCGTGACAAGCGACTGCCAGGCGATCTCGACGCGGAGTCCACGTCCGTCTCCGTCGCCGCTTCGGAGCCGATATCGTTCCTCGCCGGGATCGACCCTGGATGCGAGCGCCCAGCCGAGAGTGAACAACGTCTGAAAGTATTCCTCGTACGCATCCAGCACCCGCAATTCGCCCCGGGTTGCCGGACCACTGAGCAGAGCCGCAAGTTCATCCATATGGGCACGCATGCGGGGTTCGAGATGCGCGTCGCCCCGCTGCTCCCAGCGCTGATGCCGCGCGAACGCCGCCGCCCAGTTACGCCAGATGATACGCGCGCACGCCGTGATCGGCTGCATCGCCCATCGCTCGGCGAAGAAGGTCTTCCGTCCGCACCGATCCACGTTCTCCCGTGCCGTTCGCAGTAAGCCGAGACGCAAGGGACCCTCGGGAGCGGAGAGTCCTGCGACCGCAGTGGCTGCCAGGTTGAGCGCTGCGGATCTGACGCGAGTGACCACCTCGTGCGGCGATTCCTGACTCACGATGTGAGGGTCGGCCACGGGTTACCAGCGAGAAATCCCCCGTCGACGGCGAACGTCTGCCCTGTGATGTAGTCCGAGGCCGGACTCGCGAGGTAGACCGCGAGATGGCCGATATCGGCCGGAGTCCCGAAGGAACCGCGCGGCACGTGCTCTTCCACCCAGCGTCGTCGCGACGGCACCATCGTCGCAGTCATAGGCGTCTCGATCCAACCCGGAGCGATCGCGTTGACCTGAATGTCGTACCTAGCCCATTCGACCGCCATGTAGCGGGTCATTCCGACAACGCCAGTCTTGGCGATGCCGTAGAGGGCAATGTCGGAGAACCCCCGGTACGACGTCATGGAGGCGATGTGGATGATCTTCCCGCCCCCGTGGGCGCTCATGTAGCGGCCCGCCTCCTGACCGACAAAGAACGCGCCGCGTAGCTGCACATCCAGAACGAAGTTCCAGTCGTCCAGCGTCACATCCAGGATCGACCGGCGCCGCTGGTTGCCCGCGACATTCGCCACGATATCGAGACCGCCCAGATGGTCGATGGACTTCTCGAACGCCGGGGCGATCTCGTCAAGACGAGAGAGATCGAGCGGAACGACGTGTGCGCGGCGCCCGAGGGCTTCGACCCTTGTCTGCACGCGGCGAAGGTCGTCGATACCGCGGGACAGCAGCGCGACGTCCGCACCGGCACCCGCCAGCGCTAGGGCAATCCCCTCGCCGATACCGTGGCTCGCTCCCGTGACGATCGCGCGTCGTCCCGCCAGCGAGAAGGGGTGGCCCTCCATCAGTGCTCGCCTGCGACAGCGAAGGTCAGCCCGCGCAGGCGCTCCGGCAACCTAGCTTCGTGTGCCGCGATCCGTGACTCGTGCGTCAGCGTGATGCCGATGTCATCGAGGCCGTTCACGAGAAGATGTTTCCGATACGGATCGACATCGAACGGCGCGATCACCCCCTCCTCGTCCGAGACCGTCTGCGCCTCGAGATCCACGGAGACTCGATACCCGGGTCGCTCCTTCGCGCGGGCGATGATCTCGTCGATAACGGCCTCGGGTAGAACCACCGGGAGAAGCCCGTTCTTGAAGCAGTTGTTGAAGAAGATGTCGGCGTAGCTCGGCGCGAGAATAGCTCGGATGCCAAAGTCCTGTAACGCCCAGGGGGCGTGCTCTCGCGATGAGCCGCACCCGAAGTTCCGTCGCGAGACCAGGATCGATGCCCCTTCATAGCGAGGTTCGTTCAGTTCGAACGATGGATCGAGTGACCCATCCGGGCGATACCGCCAGTCGAAGAACGCGAACTCTCCGAAGCCCGTTCGCTCGATCCGCTTCAGGAACTGCTTGGGTATGATCTGGTCGGTATCGACGTCCACTCGATCGAGCGGCGCGACGATGCCGGTCTCCTGTCGAAACGGCTGCAATGTCCTCTCTCCTCGGATCTAAGACCAGTGACGCACGTCGACGAAGCGCCCGGCGATCGCCGCCGCCGCGGCCGTCTCTGGCGAACAGAGATGCGTGCGACCGCCCTTCCCCTGCCGCCCCTCGAAGTTGCGATTCGATGTCGAAGCACAGCGCTCCCCGGGACTGAGGATGTCTGGGTTCATCCCCAGGCACATCGAGCACCCCGCCTCGCGCCATTCGAAGCCCGCCTCGCGGAAGACGGCGTCGAGTCCCTCGCGCTCCGCCTGTCGCTTCACCAGCATCGACCCGGGGACAACCATCCCATGGACGCGGGAGGCAACCCGTCGGCCGAGTACGATGCCCGCGGCGGCGCGAAGATCCTCGATGCGCGCATTGGTGCACGAGCCGATGAAGACGCGATCGAGCGTGATCTCCGCGATGGGTACACCTGGCTCGAGGCCCATGTAGTGGAATGCACGCTCGTAGGCCCGGCGATCCGACTCCGACGGCGCCTCGTCCAGCCTGGGCGCACGTCCGGTCACGGGAGCGACCATCCCGGGGTTCGTTCCCCAGGTGATATGCGGCACGAGATTGGAGGCATCCACGAGGACCTGACTGTCGTACGCCGCACCAGCGTCCGTTGCCAGCGCGAGCCATTCCGCGCTGAGTCGTTCGAACTCCGTTCCGCGCGGGAGATTGGGCCGCGCCCGGAGATAATCGATCGTCGTCCGATCCGGCGCGATCATCCCCGCTCGACCACCGCCCTCGATCGACATGTTGCAGACGGTCATCCTCCCCTCCATCGAGAGGGACCGGATGGCGGAGCCGGTGTATTCGATGGCGTGCCCGGCGGCGCCGCCAACCCCGATGTTCCCGATGATCGCAAGGATCAGGTCCTTGGCCGTCACGCCTCGGCCGAGCGTCCCTTCGCAGCGGATCTCGAGGGTCTTCGGACGCGCCTGCGGCAGCGTCTGCGTCGCCAGCACGTGCTCGACCTCAGACGTGCCAATCCCGAACGCGAGCGATCCGAACGCACCGTGCGTCGACGTGTGGGAGTCACCACATACGATAACCATGCCCGGCTGAGTGAGTCCGAGCTCGGGACCAATCACATGGACGATCCCCTGTCGCGCACTGTGGATACCGAACAGCGGGATGCCGAACTCGGCGCAGTTTCGCTCCAGGGCATCGATTTGCCGTCGCGAGACCTCATCCTCGATCGGCAGGGAGCGATCGGTCGTCGGTACGTTGTGATCGACCGTCGCGATCGTCAGGTCGGTCCGACGCACGGTGCGCCCGGCCAGGCGGAGGCCGTCGAACGCCTGCGGGGAGGTCACTTCGTGGACGAGGTGGAGATCGATGTAGAGAAGCGCCGGTTGACCCGGTTCCTCGACGATAACGTGGGAATCCCATATCTTCTGGAAGAGGGTGCGCGGAACGGCCATGAGACCTCCTTCGGGTATTATCGAACGGGGGCGAAGCGATGTGCGATAGCGCTGACGGCAACTACGTCTGGTCGGTACGCGAGCAAGGTTCGGGCCGGCCGATCTGCTCGCCCGAGGGGTACCCCTTCAGTTTCTCTTGTGAGGAGGACGCGCGCACGTTCGCGGCGCGCTACCCGCCGGGGTCGGTGACGATAGTCCGGGCGCAGGAACCGGGGTACCTGAGGTGAGTTGGTCGGCAACGAGGCGCCCGCCCTCCAGCGATTCCGTGCGTGTGGACATCGGCCAGATCGTGATGGCTGGTCTGCAATCGAGCGCTCGCCGCACCCGGCTTTTCGGGGAGCTCGCGGTCGACCTCGCCCGACAGCGGCGGCCACCCGTAGCCGCCGTGCTCGCATACCTCGATGGCAACGAGCGGGAGATCGAGGAACTGATGCTGCGATGGCGCCTGGCGGGGGTCCGCTGGCCGCTGTTGGCCCTGATCGCCTTCGCGAGCATCCTCAGCTACATGCGCGGGCGTGGAGATAGGCGCCGCGTCAGGAGCTAGCTTAGAACGTCGTCGAGAGGTCGAGAGACCTCCCGCTCCTGGCAGACTCGATCGATTTGATCATGATCTCCAGGGCATGCCGGGCGTGTTCGGCGCTGAGAACCGGTCGAACGCCCTCGCGCACGCAATCCACGAGATGCTCAACCACGATCGCTCGGGCAATCTCGCGCCGATGCGCAGACGTGCTTTCCAACGCGCGCAGTCGCGGCTGAATCCATCCATCGACTCCTGGCAGCGCATCCAGGCGGAATACCTCGATCGGCGTCGTGTCGGTCACGTCGTCGTTGTTCAAGACGATGGTCCCGGCGCGGCCGAAGATCTCGATCTGTGGACTCCGTGAGGCATTCACGTTGAACGTCCCATCCACCACGGCGAAAGTGGCGCCACCGAAATCAAGCATCAGAAGCGTGTTGTCATCTGCCGTGACGTCGATCTTCTTGCCCTTGAACGGTCCGCCTCGCACGTAGCGGGTTGGCTCGGTGATCCCGGAGAAGGCGACGACCCGCTTTGCCGGTCCCAGGATGCCCGTGATGTCGTGAATACCGTAAACGCCCATATCGAAGAGCGGCCCCGAGCCCTCCTGATAGAACCACGTCGGATCAAGTGGCCAGTTACCGCTAGCCGGTCCGCCGTGCGAACTCCGCACGCGGGCAAACGCCACCTTTCCGATCGCCCCCTCGGCGACCAGGCGCTTTGCCTCCTGCCGGTTCGGCAGGATCATGTTAGGCGGTGCAACCACGACCGTCAGATTCCGCTCAGCGGCGATGCGTATGATCGAGTCTGCCTCATCCATCGTGGTGGCAATCGGTTTCTCGACGATGACGTGGCGACCGGAATCGAGAATCTCCAGGCAGGTCTTGCCATGGAACGGTATGGGCGTAAGGTTCAGCACCGCCTCCACGTCGGAACGCTCGAGCATCTCGGATAATTCGCTGTAGTGGGTCTTGAACCCATACTCTGCGCTGACGACCTTTACGCGGTCCGTGACCGGGTCGCACGCCGCCTCCAGAGTCACCTTGTGCGAGAGTTTCCTCATGCCTCCCAGGTAGCCGCGCGGAGAGGTCGCGATGACCCCGGTCCCGAGAACCCCGAACTTCACGATCCATCCCCCTCGCGATCTTTGCGGCGGCGCAGGAACTCCTCGAGCGACCGCACCACTTCCTCGCCGGAGGGCAGGTCGGCAAGGGGCTCGGGCGATCCCGCCGCCTCCTCTAACGGCGGCGCGTCGTCCCGATCCTCGAGTTGCCGCACATAAGCTTGAGCATCCTTATCGCGCGCGATCGCCTCTCCCACCTGGCGCTCGAAGTCGAGGACACTCTCCTCGAGTGGCGTCAGGTCCAGTCCAAGGTCAAGCAGCGTGTCGAGTCGACGCAACATCGCTCGGGCGACTTTGGGATTCGGCGTGTGATTGATGTAGTGCGGCACGTTACCCCACAGCGATACCGACGGGAGTTCGCGCGCCCGCGCGGCCTGCCCAAGGATGCCGAGGACCCCGGTGGGACCCTCGTACCGAGAACTGCGCACATTCAGGCGGCCTAAACGCTCCGCCAGGCGAGGCTCCGTTGCTCCACCGGTGAGACGCACCGACCGCGTGTGCGGGACGTCAGCGAGGAGGCCACCAACGGTCACAAGGAGCGGAACGCGGAACTCGTCGATCTGGTTCAGTATGGTGTCGACGAACACGCGCCACCTGAGATGAGGTTCGGTCCCGATCACGAGGATCAGATCGCGCCCCGAGCCCCGGGACTCCCGGCAGAGGAACGTATTGGCCGGCCATTCGATCCGCCGCTGATTTCCCTCCGCGATGCGCACCGTCGGCCGCAACTCGGTGAACACAAAGAACGTCTCCGGATCGACATCCGCGTACGGTTCCACATGCAGGGCTTCAGCGATGAAGCGAAGCGAGTAGGTCGCGACTTCCGCGGCATCGTTCCATCCGCTGAGGGCAACCAGCATCGTCGGCTCGCGCAGGTCCGGCGCCCGCCGTCGACGGAACCACTCCACAGCCGGCATTATAGGAACGCTCATTCTGGCTCACTGCCGGGCCCGGCGATTCAATCCGCCTTTTCATGAGCATCTCGATCAAGTAGCTATACTATGGCGTTCTCGGAGGTGTGACCGTGGCCGACTATGCAAATCCCAGCGTACTCGTCAGTAGTCAGTGGGTGGCGGACCACGCCGCCGACGCAGGGGTGCGCGTGCTGGAGTCGAACGAGGACATCCTCCTTTACGACATCGGTCACGTGCCGGGAGCCTTCAAGATCGATTGGCAGCAGGATCTGAACGATCCCGTGACGCGGGACTTCATCGGGCCGGCCGCGTTCGTCGCGTTCGCCCAGCGGCTCGGGATCTCTCCGACGACGACCGTGGTCGTGTACGGAGACCGCAACAACTGGTGGGCGACTTACGCGTACTGGATCTTCAAACTGTTCGGGCATCGGGACGTGCGGGTCATGAACGGTGGTCGCGCCAAGTGGATCGAGGAGGGGCGGCCGCTGTCGAAAGACGTGCCTGCCGTGGCGGCTGCTACCTATCCGGTGCCCGCGTACGACGGGAGGTATCGTGCCTATCAAGACGATGTCCTCGCGTTCATCGGCGCCAGCCGCGGGCGGACTTCGGCCACGCTTTCCGCGGGTCGAGCACTCGTGGACGTACGATCGCCAGGCGAATACAGCGGCCAGATCACCCATATGCCGGACTATCCCCAGGAGGGCGTCCTTCGCGGCGGTCACGTGCCGGGCGCACAGTCGATCCCATGGGCGCAGGCTGCCAATCCGGATCAGACATTCAAGTCGGCGGACGATCTGCGCGCCCTCTATCAGGGAAAGGGGGTGACGCCGGATAAGGACGTGATCGTCTACTGCCGCATCGGAGAGCGATCGAGCCACACCTGGTTTGTCCTGCATGAACTGCTCGGGTATCCCCGAGTGCGCAACTACGACGGCTCGTGGACCGAGTGGGGCAACTCTGTTCGGGTTCCTATCGAAAGATAGAATCTCTGCCGGTGGACCGACAGGAACAGATCGAGGCGCTACTCGATCACTTCCGGAATCCGCGCAACCGGCAGGTCATCGATCCGGTGGACGTCACGATGCCTGGGGGAAACCCCGGGTGTGGCGACGTAGTGACCATCTACTTCCGCGCTACCGAGGATGGAGGACGGCTCGACGCGGCGTCGTTCGTAGGCAACGGGTGCACGATCAGTCAGGCAGCCGCCTCGGTACTCATGGAGATGGTGAACGAGCGCCGGCCCCCACTCGAGGACATCCTGGCAATGGACTACGAGGATATGGTGGACCATCTAGGCCGTGAGACCGTCAACTCTCGACCGCGTTGTGCGACTCTCGCGCTGGGCACTCTGAAGGCCGCGGTCCGCCGCTACTCGAGGAATCGACTGAGGGTCGAGCACGGCCTGCCACCTGAGCCGGGCGGTGAGGACGAGGCGGAGGAGTTCCTCGTCTAGCCCGGGTTAGCGGCTCATCAGGAGCAGCATCAGCATCGCCAGAATCAAGACCGACATACCGGCCAGCATGACGGTGACATCCTGGCGGAACGATCGGAGTCGGTGATCGAGACGATGGTCGAATGAGGTCACGATCGCCAACCAGCGCTCGCGCTCCCTGGTGAAGTCATTCTCCAGACGGCCAACCCGACCGACCACATCCGTTACCGATTCAACCGTTGCGCTCATGTGCTTCCCCACCTCGCCCGCGATCAAGCCAGGGACTTCCCCGCGCAACTCCGCAACCGACGCCCGCGCATTGGACTCGCTCTGTTCCACGCGCTGACGTAGCGCCTCGTGGTCGGCCTCCAGCTTGATGATGCGGCCCTCGTACTGGCGCAGCGCCGCCATATCTGAGACCGCAGCGGCGACGCCGGCGGCCGACACCGGGCCTCCGGCGACCTCCGTCGCCACACCCTGACCTACATCGGCGATCGGCGGGGCCAGCAAAATACTCTCGCGCTGCGCGCGAAGTCGCTCGATGAGTCCTGTCTGACCGGTGTCCATCGGCCGCGATTATACGGACGTGAGAAAATGCGCGGTCCTAAGGGATCGCCCGATCTGCCGCGAATCATCTCCCGGAAGATGACGGTTCAGAGGTCGTCGAGTATCCGCCGCGCAGTCCGAACGCTGGAAGATGGTCCCACCACCGAGAGATAGCAGTTCGCGGGGACCATCGTCCGATGGGCCAGTTCGATCATCTCCTCCACCGTGACCGCCCGGAGGGCGTCGATCTCAGCATCGACGGTCGTTGGACAACCGAAGACCTGCTCATCTCTCCCGGCGAACGACGCGTGGAAGTCAGTTCCCTCGGCGCAGAGCCAGCGCCCGATCAGGTAATCGCGGGTGGATGCCGCTTCCTCGATGCCAATGGATCCTCGCATCGCCCGAAGCTCCTCGACGATCGCTCGTACGGCATCCGTCAGCCGATCCGGATGAACGCCCGCGACGATGGTAAGGAGCCCCGTGTCCACGTACTGTTCGAGCGACGCCGTGACGTCGTAGACGAGTCCCAGTTCCTCGCGCAGCTTCAGCTCGAGACGAGATGTCGCCGGACCGGCGAGACAGGTCGTGAGGACATCCAGCGTGTGTCGCCCGGGTTCGGCGCGGGAGGGCACGATGAATCCGATCCTGAATCGCGCCTGTTCGCCGCGACGAGATTCCACGATCGTCGCCGGGCCGATTGGCGGGGCGGGCGGTGGCCTAGACGGACCGATCGGGTCGCCACTCCAGGCACCGAAGGCAATCTCGATGCCGCGCACGATCTCCTCCGTCGGCAATGGACTGGCGACCGAAATCACGGTATTCGCGGCGGAGAACACGAGTTGACGATATCGATCCAGGTCATCGGCAGTGAGCGATCTGATGGTCGCCTGCGTCCCGAGGATCTCTCGGCCGAGGGGGTGTCGCGGCCAAAGGAGGCGCTCTAGCTGGGTCTTCGCGAGATCATCTGCATCGTCCCGGCAGGCGCGCAACTCCTCCGCGATGACCGCGCGCTCTCGCTCGATCTCGCCAGGATCGAGAAGTGGCGCGATCAGCAGGTCCGCCAGCACTTCCGCGAACAGCGCGAAATGGACGGCCGGACCGTGGATGACGAAGCCGCTGTGATCTTTGTCGGTGAACGCATCGGCCGAACCACCGAACCGCTCGGTGGCGAGGCCGATCTGTCGGGCACTCGGCCAGCGACGCGTGCCCTTGAACACGGCGTGTTCGAGGAAGTGCGCGGCGCCGGCCCGATCATCGGGCTCCGCGCGCGAGCCGCCGTCCAGATACGCACGGATCGAGACGGCGCGTGACTCCTGAAGCGTACATGTGACAAGTCTCAGCCCATTGGCCAGACGATGCCTGCTGTAGCGCGCTGGACTCACCCCGCGCGCGACAGTTCGATGTCGTCGAACTGGCTCGCCTGTGTCGCATGCGCGATGCCCAGACGCATGAGTTCGAGCAGCGCGAGGAAGGTTGCGACCCAAGCGGATCGTTCGCTGTCCCGCAAGAGGGCGCGCAGCGTGAACCGCTCGGTCGTCGCGAGGCGCCGCCGCAGCAGGTCCATCTGCCCGCCGATCGTGAATGCTTCGCGTGGCAGGTCGTCGATCGGCGTCGTCCGGGTGCGCGCGATCACCCTCTGCATAGCCCGAACGAGGTCGCGGGTGGTTCCGGGCTGTAGCGCAGGCGCGGGGAGTTCGCCCGGAACTGGTGGCATCAGGCTCGCATAGGACCGGAGGCCACGGCTCTCGCGGTCTCGGAGCGCCTCCGCGGCGCGCCGAAACATCTGGTACGCGCGAAGTCGCTCGATCAGATCCTCCGCGAGCGAATCCGAGTCCTCCTCCTCGCCGTCCGACCTGTGCCTCGGGAAGAGCGCCAGCGCCTTGATCTGCAACAGGCGGGCCGCGACCGCGACGAAGCGGGACAGTTCATTTGAGTCGACCTCGTCCATTGCCCGGACGTACGAGACGAAGTCATCCGTCACGATAGCCAGGGAGATCGTTGTGATCTCGATCTCTCGCCGCTCGATGAGGCTCAGAAGCGCATCGAGCGGGCCGCTGAACCCCTCTACCGAGACGCTATACGCACGCGCGCTCAATGAAGTTGAAGCCCGGTCTTTATCGATCCCTGCTTGAGTCCACGCTCGATGGTCGAGACGCGATCCCGCACCTGAGCCGGGATCTTCGGTTCCGCCTCGCGATACGGCGCGACGCGCGTTTCACCGGACACATTCCCGCCCTTGATCGTCCCCTCGCTGATGCCTTTGACGAGCGCCTTGATCGAATCCGTCGTGATGACCTTGTAGAGGCTCGTCAACAGTACTCCGCGAGCGTTGGGCAAAGCATCGTACTGGTCGACCTCGGCGCCAATCGCAAGAACGCTACGGGCGCGGGCCGCGTCGATCGCCGCCTGGCCCGTTGCTCCACCCGCCGCGAAGATGATGTCGGCACCGTCGGCGATCATCTGATTCGCGGTATCGCGCCCCCATCGTTGATCCGCGAATCCCTCCGGAAGTTCTCCTGGGTGGTACTCAACGAGGGACACCACGCTTGGATTGACGTATTCCGCGCCAAGGGCGAACCCCTCGCCATAGGCGACCATGTTCGACATCCAGCCCGGACCTACGATCGCACCCACGAAACTGGTCTTCGTCATCAGCGCGGCGAGAGCCCCGGCCAGGAAGCCCGCCTGATCGTCATCGAACACGAGCCCAACCACGTTGGGCATCACGCGCTCCTGATACTGGTCGATGCCGATGAAACGAACCTGTGGATTGCGCTCGGCGGCATCCTGCGTCGCCTGGACGAGATCGGTCCCGATCGTGATCACAACGTTGGCGCCACCGCGGATCAATTGATCGATCGCGCGCACGTACTCTTCGGGATCCCCCGTATTGACCTGCCTGACCTGCGCGGCGAGGGCCTGCTCCTGGAGGCGGATCGGTTCCCACACGGGCCGAACGATACCGATCTGCACAGCCTGCGGTTTCAGCGCCGCCGGAGCCGGGGTGGTTTGGGGCTTCCCGGCCGCGGCCAGAGTCTGCGCCGCCGCGGTAGCCGCGAGCGCAGCCAAATCGTTCTTTCCGACCGCGATGGGCGTCTCGTTCTGAATCACGACGGGCGATTGCCCGGCCGCGCCAATCGTCGGCCGCGCTGCATCCTCCGCGCCCGTACATCCGATGACGATCAGCCATACGAGACCGATCCCAACGATCGCCAACCACCCGGCCACGCTCTCAGTGTATGCATTGGCCAGAGGCGACCGCATTTCGCCCGATTGGGTCAGTCGACGCGGCGCACGCCCGCCGTTCCGGCCCTGAGCGCATCGGCCACGATCGCACCATCGACTGTCTGGGCGGCGCGCAGGTTCTCCGCCACAATCTCATCGTGCAGCTCCTGGCGGAGGACGCTCACCTCGCGCGGAGCAACGATTCCGAGCTTCACACGATCGCCGGAGACCTCGAGAACCGTGATGCGGATGGACCCGTCAATCACGATCGACTGATCGATCTTCCGGCTGAGGACCAGCATCAGGCCGCGATGGGGTGCCGCACGACGTAAGGCGATCCGTTGAGGACAACCTGTCGGCCTCGCCCTGTCGCCGCGTTGACGATCAGCGGACCAAGCAGGTTCGCGGTGACTGAGCGCGGGCTCTCACGAACCGTGAGCGTCACCAGGACCAGCGCCTCGCTCGGATCGCTGAGACCCAACTCGGCCGCCTCCTGGTCGGAAAGCTCCACACTGAAATCCGGATCGATTGTAAAGGGATCCACTACGAACAGACTCACGTCGTTGTCGATGCCTCGCAGACGATGGACGGTCGGGCCCGCGGCGCCCTGTCCGAATCGGAATCGTCGCCAGGTGGGACAGCCGACCAGCCCCGCTGGGAAGACGAAGATCTGACCGTGAAGGGGAGACGCGATCGTCAGATCGATCATCGGAGGAACTCGATCAAACTCGCCTGAACGATGCGCGCGCCCGTGGCGAGCGAAGCTTGCAGCGCGGACTGCTGAGCATTCAGGCGAATGATCGCTTCGCTCATATCCACCTCTTCGACCTGACTGAGGACGTTGGCGTTGTTCAGGCGGAGTGCGGAGAGCTGAGCCCGCGTCAGATCCAGACGCGTGCCTTTCGAGCCGACCTGGCCGAGCAACCCGTCCAGAACGTCATCGTGCACCGTTTCCAGCTCGCCGAGGCGATCGAGCGAGAGCGCCTCTTGATTGTGCGCGCGGAGGTCGTCCCGAACCCCGATCAGGACATCGAAGACCTGTGGGAAGACCCGATCTCCCGTCGTGTTGATCGTCAACTTGATGCCCGGGGCGACGGCACGCTGGATCTCGCCGTTGTCGCCGTTGTACTGCCAATCCGTTTTGGCACTGTCGAGAAACTCGAACGGCGTGGTGCGGGTGTTGAATCCGCCGAAAATGAAACGATCTCCGTAACGCGTGTTGGCCATCTGCATCGCATGGTCGAGAAGGTGATCGACCTCGTTCGCCAGGGCATCGGTCTCGTTGGCTGAGAGCGTCTCGGACGCGCCCTGCACGGCGAGCTCTCGCACGCGCTGAATGATCGTGCTGAGATCCTGCAACGCCACATCTGTCGCGTTCAGCCAGCCCTCAGCCAGATCGAGATTGAGCTGTGACTGTGCGAGATCGGTGTCGTTGGAGCGAATCAAGAGCGAGGTCACCGCGCCCGTCGGATCGTCCGATGGGCGGAGGATCCGGCGTCCCGTCGCCACCTGCTCTTGAAACCGATCGAAGCGCTGAGTATTCGATTGGAGGCTACTCAGGAGTTTGTCGACGAGCAAGCGATCCGTAACGCGAACCATTTCCCTATCGCCCCACGATTCCCATATTGATGATGCGATCGAGCATCTCGTCAAACGTGGTGACGAGCCGCGCTGCAGCGTTGTAGGCGTGCTGGAAACGAATGAGATTCGTCGCCTCTTCGTCGAGGGAAACACCGCCGATCGACTGCCTCAACTGACTCAGCTGGCTGCTGAGCAAACGTTCGTTTTGCTGCATTCCGTGCGCCTGCTGCCTGGAAATACCAATCTCCGCCACCAGTCCAGCGAAGAAGTCCTCCATCGTCGCGCTAGCGTTGTTCATCGTCAGTTCGCGCTGGATGTCGTGGATGAGCAGCGCGTTCGATCCGTCACCGGGCGATGACTGCGAGCTCGCCGCGGCGATGTTGTCGAGGTCCCCCGTGATGATCTCGGAGACCGTGATGTCGTCCGCACCGGTGCCCTCGAAGAATAGGAGCCCCGTCTCATTGTTTAGACCAAAACCGAGCGCGTGGGCCTCGTTGACGCGGGTGATGAGCGTGGCACCAAGCTCCTGCAGGCTCTGCAGCGCCCGGGCGATGACCGTGTCGCGCGCGTAGATGTCACCGAACAACTGACCGCTCGAGATGCTCACCGGGTCCAAATCTAGCGGAGGTGTCTGTTCCAGCCGAAACGCATCGTGCCACATCACCTGGTTGAAACCATCGGGGTTCGTCGGGTCGGCCTGGACCGTGAGCGCGAAGGACTGATCGGAGAACACCGCCGTGCGACCGCCAATGCTGATCGTCACGGCGCCGTTCGCGCCCTCAATGTAGCTGATATTGACGATCTTCGCGAGGTCGTCAATGAGGGTGTCGCGCTGATCTCGCAGGTCGTTGGGCTGGTCGACCGCGCCGACGATACGGACGATCTGATCGTTGAGCCGCGCGATGCGCGTCGTCAGGTTATTGATGTCCTGAACCCGCAGCGCGAGTTGGCGATCCAGGTCGCGCTGCATCGTCTCCCAGGTACGGTGCCTGTTGTTCATCTGCGTCGTGAGTGTGAGCGCGTTCTCGGCAAGCGCCTTGCGACTGGCCTGGCTTTCCGGGCTGTTCGCTAGCGCGCTCCAATCGTTCCAGAACCGACTCAGCGACCCGGCCAGCCCCTCCGTCGACAATTCGTTCAGGCTCCCCTCGAGACGTTCAATCGCCGTGTGCGACGACTCCCACTGGCCAAGCAACTGCTGCTCCTTGCGGAACTGCAGATCGACGAAGCCATCGCGGAACCGCTTGATGTTCGCCACCTGGACACCCGTTCCCAGTTGGTGCTGGGGCCGAGCTGGCGTGGTACCGACAATCGTGAACGGTATCGAAGCGATCATCTCGGCCGCCTGCCGGGTGAAGCCGTCGGTGTTCGCGTTCGCGATGTTGTGCGCCGTGATATCCAGCGCGAGCTGCTGGGACACAAGAGCGCGATTGGCGAGGGTCAACGACGCGAATGTGGAGCGGATCATGCCCGATAGTCCAGCACGGCCACCGCACGTCGACTTGTCGCGGGACCGTCCGGCTGGTAGAGCACGTTCCCACCATCCACTTGCGCGGCCGCGAGCGTCCGATCGACGATCGCGAGCGCGGAATAGAGAAGCCGCGCGTTCTGAGTATTCGCCCGATCGAGATCGCGTACCGAACGCAGGAGATCGTCACGGACCCGCCCGAGCCGCTCACCATCGGCATCGGGAAGCTGGGCGATGAGGTCCGTGACCGTCACTTCCTCGCCATCCGTGGCGCGGGCGCTCAGCCATGCGAGGCGATTGGCCTCGAGGAGGGCCGCTTCCTGCAGGAGCGCGACCTTGCGCTCAGTCACCTCATTCAGTCGGTCCGGTGTCCGCGCGACGATCGCCAAACGCTCCTCGTTTACGAGATCGGCGAGTCTGCGATAGGTCGTGACCTCACGCTGGAGGATCTCGATGAGGTCATCGCAGGTCACGCTCGATCGACTCACGTTACGTCACCCATTCCATCTTCGGCGCTACGCGTTCATCGGCGCAGGTTGTTCGCGAGACCGAGCATCTCATCGAGCGACTGCAGGACACGCGCGCTCAGGCCATACGCACGCTGGCCGATGAGCATCGCGGTCATCTGCTCGGCGATGTCGACGTTGGAAGTCTCGAGAGCTCCGGCACGGATGCGTCCCAGGCCATCGGATGCCGAATAGCCGACGATCGGATCGCCGGACGCATCGGTCGCGGAGAAGAGGTTGCCGCCCAAGGCGGCGAGCCCGTGCGGATTGACGAAGCGCGCGAGTTGAACCTCACCCACCACTACGTCGAACTCGGTGCCGTCCTCGGCCACCAGTCGCGCCATCACCAGTCCGGCATCGTCAATGCGAATGTCGGTTGCGTCGGCGGGAATCCTGGTCTCCGGCAGCACGACATCGCCGTTCGCCGTCACCAGCCGCCCGATCGAATCGAGTTTGAACGATCCGTCTCGAGTGTATGCCGCACCGCCATCGACGGTCTGCACGACGAAGAAGCCCTCCCCCTCGATGGCGAGGTGGTAGGGATCGGCATCTTCGATCACGCGACCGGGCTCGAAACTGTGCGCGATCGCTCCCACCCGCACGCCGGCGGTCAGCAGATCGAGCAGTCCAGACGATCGGCCAGCCCCACCCAGAGGTTCGTCAACCGCGCGCCCGGATGAGGCTCCAAGCGGCAGGTGCTGCTGCAGCAGATCGTGGAACTCGACGTGACGGGCCCGATAGCCGGTCGTGTTGACGTTCGCCAGGTTCGCTGCGATCACGTCGATCGCCTGCTGCTGGGCGAACATACCACTCATCGGTCCGGCCAGGGCGGGTAGCACCGGTGATCACCTCTCAGACGCGATTACACGCGTCCGATATCGTTCACCGATCGCTCGAGAATAGCATCGCTCATTTGCAGTATTCGCTGCGCGGCCTCGTACGAACGGGAGGCGGAGAGCATCTCCGCCACGGCCCGCGAGGGGTCGACGTTCGAATACTCGATCGCGCCCTGCTGGACGATCGTGGCACCTTCCGAGAACGTGGGAGCAAGATCGGGGTCGACCGGGATGAAGTCCCCACCGCCGATCTTGCGGAGAGGCGCATCGACCGGGAACTCCCGGATCCACAACTGGCCAACTGGCTGACCATCCGCATAGACGGAACCATCCGCCTCGACCGCGACCGAACCGAATCCGACGACGATCGGGCCATCGTTACCGACCACAAAGTTGCCGTGAGCATCCACGAGTCTCCCGGCAGAGTCCCGCGAGAACTGACCGTCGCGCGAGTAGAAGGTTGCGCCCTCCGTCGATCGCATCTGGTAATAGCCCGGCCCGATCAAGGCCAGATCGAGTTCGCGACCGGTCTCCCGAACATCTCCAGCGGAGAAGTCGGTGATCACTGGGTCGTTGAAGACCCCGGTCCCCACCTCGCCGACTTTCAGGGGAAACGGGCGCGTCGGGTAGGCGACGGATAGGAGGCCCTCGAAATTGCGGACCTCGGTGATCGATGGGGCGGAGCGCGCCACGAAGGCGTCTCGCTTGTACCCCGGTGTGTTGATGTTCGCGAGGTTCGCAGCGGTCTGCTCCTGCCGCTGGAACGCGGTGAGCATCGCCGACGCGGCCGAGTAGATTCCCCGCAACATCGATCAGCGCCTACCGGAGCCGGCTACGAATGCAGCCCCCAGCATCACGATTGCGAACACTGCCAGAGCGCCGAAACCCGGATCGCCTGTTCGCGGAAGGGTGAGGGGAGGCTGGATGCTCACACCCGCCGGCAAAGTCACCAGCGGCGGCGCGGCCGTGAGCGTCGCGATCGGAGTGCCGGCGATTGGCGTGCCCTGTGCGCGCGCAGTCGCCTGTGCGGCCGCTTGCGCGCCTACGGGCTCCTTCCCAGGCCAGTACCCTGCCAGCACGATGCGGCTATCGGCCTCGATATTCGGATCGGGCTCTGGCTCGACCGTGATGACGAAGAGGTTGAACTCTCGGTTTCCGATGGCGACGATCGAGTGCGTGCGGGACGTTCCCTCGGCCGTCACGTTGAACTTCCCGACGCTGACCCGCTCTCCGGTCCTGGAGTTCACCAGCCACGACTGGTACAACTCGTTCGTCAGGCGAGGGAGACCGTCGGTCATAACCACCACATCGCCCTCGACCGCGGTGATCTCGGCGAAACCGCTGGCGGGATTTGTGCCAACCGTGACGACCCCGGCGAGCTTGCTGAGTTGGATTCGAATCGGGGCCCCATTCGCATACGCAATTCCTAGCGACGCGGCAGCGAGCACGCATACGGCGAATGCACGAATCAGCATCATCAACGGAAATCGCCACTCATCCGCATGATCAGTTCAACCTCCTCCCGTCCGAGCTGCGATTCACGCGCGATTTCGGCCACACTCAGACCCTGGTCGGCCAGCCGCCGAACAACCTGGAATTTCGCAGTATCCGCGGGATCGATCTCCACGAACCCGCTCGCCGCTTCGGCTGGACGCGCAACCGTCCGATAGGCGGACGCGGCGGTCGCGGTCGTCGCGGTGACTCTCGGCAACCGGACCTCCGGCAGCACGAGCGGGGTAGCGGTCTCGGCAGCGGGCTCCGGCGGCGGGCGCGACACACGCGCCCGAGGCGGCGCAGACGATTCGGGCCGTGCGGCGCGTGTCGGCACAGGAGGCCGACGGGGCTCAACTGACTCAGCCAATTCGACCGGAGCGACAGTCCGTGGACGGCTGCCCGTCGAGCGACTATCGCGGCGCGCCGGGATCGCGGCACGGCCCGCCGCCGCGTCGAGTTGCCGCAGCAATTGGTTGGCCTCGTCCACCAGTTTCTGGAGCGTCGCGGCACGCGCCGCCATGTCACCGTTGATCTGAGTCGCCGTCTCGCGCAGTTCGGCGATCAGGTCGTTAACTCCCGATCGAATTCCCGCCGGCTCACCCGGAGCGAGTGGCCCACGATCCGTACGCAACTGCTGATACATCCGATGCATCAGCAGAAGCAGCGCAAGAAAACAGACGAGCTGAAAGAAGAAGATCAGCGCCGTGGCGCTCACGCAGCCTCCCCGAGGCGCATGCCGGCTCGAAGCCGCAGGATCGCCTGAGCGTGCAATTGACATACGCGAGATTCGGAGATCTCCATCACTCGGCTGATCTCCTTCATCGTCAGCTCTTGGTAGTAGTAAAGCGACAGCACGAGACGTTCGCGCTCCGGAAGCCGCTTGACGGCCTCGACGAGCAGGCGCTCGGCCTCCCTGCGCACCGCCGTATTCTGTGGGTCTGGACTGTCCCTATCTTCGAAGGCGCGCGGCCCGCCCTCCTCATCATCGCTCAGGAGCAGCGCATCGAGTGAGACCGTGGTCGTCCCGGATCGCACGATGACATCGCGGTAACGCTCAAGATCCATCCCGAGGTGGCGCGCAACTTCTTCCTCGGCTGGTGGGCGGCGCAACTTGCTCTCGAGTTCCGCGATCGCGGTCTCGATCTCCCGCGCACGCTGGCGGGTCGTCCGCGGAATCTGATCGAGAGATCGCAGCGCGTCAATGATGGCACCGCGAATCCGTGAAATCGCGTACGTCTCAAACTTGATACCGCGCTCAGGATCAAAGCGCTCGACCGCATCGATCAATCCGATGGTGCCGTAGCTAAGGACGTCGTCCGAGTCGACGACCGAGGGCAGGTTGAGTGCGATGCGTCCCACGACGTACTTCACGAGGGGCGCGTACTGGAGGATCAGTCGCTCGCGCGTTGCACCGTCTCGTCGGGCCGCGAAGTCGTTCCAGAGCGCCTCGTTGGTCTGAAGGTCGAAGGTACCGGCCTGCGTCGCCAACCCTTACCTCGACTCTCGTTCGCCGATCGTTATGTCGAAACGGGAGGCAGACCGTGCTGGAACGAAGAGAAGCCAGCGCGCCACCGCGGCCGCGCCGACCAGAATCGGGGCCAGGACGAGCCAACTCACGAGCGCGCGCCCGGCCGCGCCTTCGACCGAAACGCCGGACACCACCGCGACGACGAACAGCACGGCCGCCGCGATCAGCGAGCCGGCCAGCGCCAGGATGCGAAGCGAGTCCAGCGGGCCGGCTTTCGAGGCCACAGGCGCTACAACTGGCCCTTGGCTCGGAGCTCCCGCTCGCGCTGGAACACGAACTTGATCAGGCGGTCGCGCTCGCGCTCCGGGAGATCGACGAACTGGCAGTGGCTGCGGAAGGTGCGAACGCCCAGGTCCGAGACCCGCTCGTAGTTACGCAGGATCTGGATGCTCGCCATCAGGCTGCCCGCCTGCCGCGAAAGCGTGAACCGGGCGAGAACGGTCGACTTCTCCGGAAGGCCCTCCCGGCTCATCGCCAGAACACCGCCCGCTGAGATATCCAGGATCGAACCGGTCCGCGTCGGGCCGAACTTCCCGTCCTCTCCCTCGACCCAGAACTGGGCATCGGAGATGGTGACGTTGACGCGCACGTGCTGCCGAAGCGTCTGCCCCGCGTTGTCCGCCGGACGGCGAACCACCGTCATCTGCTGGCCATCACTCCACTCGGGCCCGACCACGCTCGACTCGTAGAAGTACGGGCTGTTACGCCGCACGATTTGGAGCATCACGCGCCGGCCCTGCGGAAGCTGGAGGTACTCCCGCTGTCGCAGAGGGGTTCCGATGACCAGCGTGTCGTTGCGCACTTCCTCGATGCGCGTGGGGTAACTCTCGGCTTGACCGTTCAGTTCGAGCGTGATCGGGTTGCCCGCCTCGAAGACCTGGGAGCGCTGCGTCGCCATCATGGAGTCTCCCGGCCTGAGCCAGCAACCGATGCGCGTCTCGCCACGCGGTTCAAGATCTGAATGATACCTGATCGCGTTCCGTCAACCTGAGTCCGTGACCCCAGCAGTTCCCGAGCCAACCGGGCGATCGCCAGCGATGCGGGTGACGAGGGATACCGCACCACGAGCGGATTCTGCTGCCGAATAGCGCGCCCGACGTACGGGTCCGACGGGATCGACCCCAGGAGCGTCAGTTCGACATCGAGGAACTCGCGTGCCACGGCGATGATCTTGCGGGCAACCTCTCGCGCCTCGCCTAGATCATGCGCCTGATTTACCACCAGCTGGAGTCGGGCGGTCGACGCCTGGCGCGTCGCAACCTTGATGAGCGCGTAAGCGTCGGTAATGGCTGTAGGTTCCGGAGTCGTCACGACAATTACCTCTGGAGCCGTCGCCACGAAACTCGACACTTCGGCACCGATACCCGCGGCCGTGTCGATCAGAACGATCTCGGCTCGGGATTCGAGCTGGGAGAGCGACTCTGTGAGATGCCGCCGTTGCTCGGCTCCAAGGTTCGCCATCTCTTCGATCCCCGAGGCTCCTGGCAGGATGAGAATCCCCTCCGGCCCCGCCTGGAGCACATCGACCAGATCGCACGTACCAGCGATGACGTGTTCCAACGTCCACCGCGGCACGATCCCAAGCGCGACATCGACGTTCGCCAGGCCCAGATCGGCATCGAGGATGATGACCCGCGCTCCCTCGCGCACCAGGCAGATGGCGAGATTGATGGAGAGGCTGGTCTTGCCGACGCCGCCCTTTCCGCTCGCGACCGCAATGACGCGCGACGCCCCAGATCGGCTGGCGCGGCCCGGCCTGCGCATCATCTCGCGGAGAGCGGCCGCCTGATCGATCGCGGTCATGAGGCTAGCGCGACGGTTGGGCGTGATTCCGACCCATAGAGCGCGTTGAGAAGGAGGTTGCACAGGCCGGCGGTCGTGGCCCGTTCGATGTCATTCGGGACATTCTGGCCCGTCGTGAGGTAGGTGATGGGCCTTTCTGTCTGGCGCGAGAGATTGAAGATCGACCCGAAAGTCGACGTCTCATCGACCTTCGTGATGAGCAGCGCATCGTAGGGAATGACCCCGAATCGAGCGACGACGTCGAGCATCTCGCGATAGCGGGCGCCAGCGGCAACCGTGAGAAAGGTCCGGCGCGAGGGTACGGACAGAACGAATCGTCGCAGTTCAGCCAGTTGCTCCGCGTTCCGCTGACTGCGTCCCGGCGTGTCAACGATGATGAAGTCACGGTCGAGGAGGTCCACCACGCGCTGCGTGAGGTCATCGGGCGTGTACGCCACCTCGAGGGGCACGCGGAGGATGTCCGCATAGGTCTTCAATTGCGGAATCGCCGCGATGCGGAACGTGTCGCAGGTGACAAGGGCGACTCGCGCTCGATCGACGCCGAGATTCGCGGCCAGCTTCGCGATTGTCGTCGTCTTGCCCACGCCGGTGGGACCGATGAGGAACAGCACCGTAGGTTCGCTCGGTTGGGGGAGAAGCGGCTCGGCCGCCCGCAGGTGATGGCGAATGTGCTTTGCCAGGCACTCCCGAACGATCGACGGGTCCGCAGATGCCTGCAACGAAAGCTCGCCGTCGATGGCGGTCACGAGCTCGCGCGCGAGTGGTCCATCGACCTCCTGATCGATGAGGCGCTCGTAGAGATCCACCAGCGGAGGCGAGAGCTTTGCGACGCCGGGCCAGTCAGAGGTCTGCATCAGCCGGCCGAGGACGCGGCGCAACTCTCGCACGTGAGTCTGCATCTCGTGCATGGCGTCGCTATCCGCGCTCTCCGCGAGATCGCGCTCCCCGCTCGGGGCCGGGAACGGTGTCGGCGACCGCGCAGGTGCGGTGGCGACGTTCCCCGTTCGCGGGCGAACAGAAGCCGCTGTCGGGCTGGGAGCACGCGGCGATGGCGAACGCGGGCCGCGCACCGGGCGGCCCGCGGGCTGCGTCGCACCCCCGTCGACCGCGGCTACGACCTCCACCATCGGGCGGCTCAGGAGGCCGAGCGGTCCTCGCTTGACCTCGGATGAGTGGAGAATCACAGCGTTGGGTCCAAGTTCCGCGCGAATGGCCGCCAGGGCGTCCGCCATCGACGGCGCCTGGTACTTCTTCATACGCACCGGGGGCTAGCTCCCATCTACTCCTCGAGCGTGACGAGGCCCGCCGACGTGACGCTCGTCTGCGGCACGATCTCCCCGAAGGAGAGCACCACCAGATTCGGCAGCGATCGCTCGGCAAGACGTTTGATTGGCGCCCGTAGGCGTGAAGAGCAGATAAGAATCGGCTGCAGTCCCTCCTGGGCCAGCCTTTCCATCTCTCGGCCTATCCGTCCGACGAACCCCTGGGCCATCGTCGTGTCCAGGGCGAGCATGCTGCCTTGATCCGTCTGCTGCAGCGCCGTGGCGAGCCGCTGTTCCGCCTGCGGCGCGAGCATCAGTGCCGTCAGCGTGTTCGTAGCCTCTTCGCGGTATGCACCGGTGATCGTGCGGGCCAGCGCGCGGCGGGTGTACTCGGTCAACTGGTCAATGTCCTTGGAGATCCGCGCCTGATCGGCCAGCGCCTCGAGAATGGTCACCAGATCGCGTACGGTCACGCGCTCGCGCAGCAGGTTCGCGAGAACGCGCTGGATCTCGCCGTACGTCAGCAGGTTTGGCACCAACTCGTCGACCAGAGCCGGGTAGTCCTTGCGCATGTTGTTGACCAACGCCTGCACATCCTGACGTGTCAGGATCGACGGCGCGTGGGTCTTGATGATCTCGGTCAGATGGGTCGTCAGGACAGAAGAGGGATCTACCACGGTGTACCCGAGGACCTCCGCAGTCTCCCTCTGCGCCGAGGTAATCCAGAGTGCCGGCAGACCGAAAGCGGGCTCCGTGGTCGGGATCCCCTCGAGGCCCTCTTCGGCGGTTCCGGGGTTCATGGCCAGGAAGTGATTGGTCATCAGGTCGCCTCGTGCGACCTCGACCCCCCGCAGTTTGACCACGTACTGATTTGGCCGCAGCTGCAGGTTGTCGCGCACGCGGATCGTGGGAAGCACGATGCCCAGATCGAGCGCCAGTTGACGGCGGATCAGCGTGATCCGACTGAGCAGGTTCCCTCCTTGCTCCTGGTCGACTAACGGGATCAGGCCGTAGCCGATCTCCAGTTCCATCGGGTCTAGCTGCAAGAGATCGATGACGTTTTCAGGGGTGGCGGGCGCCTGCGGTACCGCAGCGAGTCGCTGAGCCTGCGCCGCCGTCTGGCGCCGCCAGAGCGTCGTCGCCATCACGAGACCTGAGCCGCCCACGATCACGAACGGTAGGATCGGCAGACCGGGCACTGCGGCGAGCGCCACGATCACGCCGGAGGCGATGCCGATCGCGCGCGGATTGGACGCGATCTGCGAGATGACATCGCGCCCAAGGCTCGCTTCGGAGGCCGACCGGGTCACAATAATGCCGGTGGCCGTGGAAATCAGCAGAGCCGGAATCTGTGTGACCAGACCGTCACCAACGGTCAGCAGTGTGTACGTCTGGAGCGCCTCGACGAGGTCGATCCCTCGCTGGAACACGCCAATTGCGAACCCACCGATGATGTTGACGAGGACGATCACGATGGCGGCGACCGCATCTCCCCGGACGAATTTCGAGGCGCCATCCATCGCGCCATAGAAGTCGGCCTCCTGCTCCACCTGGCGTCGGCGCTGCCGTGCCTGGGCCTCGTTGATGAGGCCCGCGTTCAGGTCGGCGTCGATCGCCAGTTGCTTCCCAGGCAGGGCATCGAGAGTGAACCGCGCCGCTACCTCGGCAACCCGGCCCGCGCCGCTCGTGATCACGGCGAACTGGATGATCATGAGGATGATGAAGACCACCACACCGACGACGTAATTGCCTCCAACGACGAAGGCACCGAACGCCTCGATCACGGCGCCTGCTTCGGCGTGCAGGAGGATCAGACGAGTCGCCGCGACATTGAGCCCGAGGCGGAACAGCGTCATCACCAGCAACAACGCCGGAAACACCGCGAACTGGAGCGGTTCGGTGACGTACATGGCGACGAGCAAGATGGTGAGCGCCGCCGCGATATTGACCGCGAGCAGGAGGTCGAGAGCCGGCGTCGGCAGCGGAATGACCATCAACCCGATCACCAGCACCGCGGCCAAAGCCATGATCGCGTCGCTCAACTGGAATGGACGGCCCTGTGCCTCCGCGGTGCCGGGGAAGTTCGTCGCCATTCAATCAGGCTCCTACGGGCTGCGCCGTACGCGCGCGAAGGCGGAAGACGAAGGCGAGTAGTTCCGCAACCGCCGCGTACATATCGGCCGGAATCTCATCACCGATTTCGGTGGAGCGCAGCAGAGCGCGGGCGAGCGGAGGGTTTTCCATCGTCGGCACGCCGTGCTCGCGCGCGATCTCCTTGATGCGCTGCGCGATCAACCCCTCGCCTTTAGCGACAACGCGCGGTGCCTTCATGGACTCTCCGCGGTACTCGAGCGCGACCGCGACGTGGGTCGGGTTGGTGATGACCACGTCGGCCCGCGGCACGGCCTGCATCATGCGTCGCTGGGCGACCGCCCGCTGAAGTTGACGCACCCGCTGCCGGATCACCGGGTTCCCTTCGGTCTGCTTGAGTTCCTCCCGAACCTCGTCACGACTCATCCGAATCTGCCGTTCGAACGACACGCGCTGATAGCCATAATCCGCCACCGCGAGGATGAACAGGACGACCGCTGCCCAGGTCGCGAGATCGAACACAATGCTCGTCGCGAGGGTGACGCCACTCAGAAAGGGCATGAGCGGCATGAGCGCGATCTCCTCGGTTCGGTTCGCCAGCACGCGGTAGACGACAAATCCCACCACCGCCAGCTTCGCGATCGACTTCAGCAGTTCGACCAGCGATCGCGACGAGAACAGGCGCTGAAACCCCTGCGCGGGGTTGATCCGCGAGAAGTCCGGTTGGAGCGGCTGCGCCGTGAAGGAGATTCCGACCTGGGCCAGGCTCGTGCTCGTGCCGGCGATGACCATCACGGCGAAGATCGGCCCGAGGATCGGGAGTGCGACGATGAAACCCTCCGTCCCGGCGTTCCAGATCGTCTGCGGCGTTAGATCGGGCCGATCGAGGGAGCTGAGCGTCTGCCGGAGTGCGGCCAGAGACTGCGTGACGAAGGTGTCGCCCCACCATCGAAGGAAGAGAACTCCCACGAGGAGGGCGACCGCCGCGTTGACATCGGCGCTGCGAGCGGTCTGGCCGCGCCGGCGTACCTCTTCACGTCGACGTGGTGTCGCGGATTCTGTGCGCTCCTGGGACGGCATCGAGCTAGCCTCCCGCGCCGAGGATCCTCAGGAGATCCTCCGGCATGCGCGTGAAGGTCTGTCCCATCAAGCTCACCATCGGCGGCATCGCGGCGAAGAAGGCAATAAGCCCGATGCCGATCTTCAGCGGCTGCCCGACAAAGAACACGTTCATCTGCGGCGCCGAGCGACCAATCATCAAGAAGGCCACGTCGCTCACGATCAGCGCGGCCGCAACGGGGAGGCCGATGCGCAAGGCCAGCACGATCGACTCCGAGGTCAGGCGCACCAGATCATTGGAGACCGCCGGCGCGAGCGCGAAGGTACCGAGCGGGACGAGGTCGAAACTCTGCTGCAGCGCCTGAATCGTGAGGTGATGGCCGTTGATCGTGAGAAACAGCAACCCCGCAACGACCGCGTACAACTGGTCGATGTAGTTGGTCTGCTGGGACTGCGTCACCGGATCGAAGGTCCCGGCGATCGTGAGGCCCATCTGTGTTCCCAGCAACTGGCCCGCCGCCTGGATTCCGCTGAATACGACCTGGGAAGCGAATCCAAAGAGCAGCCCGAGAGCAAGCTCCTGGACGATCAGGATGACGTAAGGAAGAAACGCATTCGGGATCGTCAATGGCGACGTCGGCGCAGTGGGTGTGAGAGCGAAGGCGAGGAATCCAGCGAGTCCGATCTTCGCCAACGGGGGAATGTTTCGGCTCCCCAGCACAGGCATCGTCACCACTACGCCGCCCACACGCGTGAAGACGAGGAAGAATGTCTGGAAATACGTCGCCTGGATCAGCAGGGGATCCACTGCGACTACCTGCTGAGGTTCGCGATACTGGTGAATACCGTGGCGGTGTAGGCCCCGAATATCTGTAACATCCAGGGACCAAGAATAATGAGCACGACGGCGATCGCGATGATCTTGGGAACGAACGTCAAAGTCATCTCGTTGACCTGCGTGACTGCCTGAAAAATCGAAACGATTAGGCCAACGACGAGACTCACCAGGAGTAGTGGACCACCAACAAGCAGCACCATTAGTGTCGCTTGCTGCCCCACGGCGATGATAGCCTCGTGCGTCATCCGCCGAAGCTCTGGACAAGAGATCGGACGATGAGATGCCAGCCATCCACCATGACGAAGAGCAGTAGTTTGAACGGCAGCGAAATCATCACAGGTGGCAACATCATCATGCCCATCGACATCAGCGTGCTGGACACCACGATATCAATGATTAAGAACGGTACGAAGATCAGGAACCCCATCTGGAACGCTGTCTTAAGCTCGCTGATCACGAACGACGGCACGATGACATAGGTCGGAATCTCGTCGGCAGTGCGAGGGCGCTCGATCTTCGCGAGGTTTATGAATAGAGCCAGATCCTTCTCGCGAGTCTGCGTCAGCATGAACTCTCGTATCGGCACCATCGCCAGGTCCAGCGCCTGGGCCTGGCGAATCTGGCCCGCCACGTAGGGTTGGATTGCAGTTTCATTGATCCGGTTCCAGGTCGGCGCCATGACGAAGAATGTGAGGAACAGCGATAGGCCGATCAGCACCTGATTCGGCGGAAGCTGCGGGACGCCGATCGCGTTCCTGATGAGGCTCAGCACGATGACCGTGCGCGTAAACGATGTGAGCATGATCAGCAACGACGGGGCGAGAGTCAGAATCGTGAGCAAGATGAGTATCTGGATTCCGCTCGAAACGTCCTCGGGAGCCTGTGACTGCTCGAGCGAGAAGTTGAACCGGGGCACCGGTACACCCGCTCCAGGATTGCCAGTCGGAGCGCACGCTCCAAAGGCGACGAGCACGAGAATGAGCGCCGCGGCGAGGCGCGGCCACCTCCGCATCGCGTTCATCACGTCTGACCTGTGGCTGAGCCTCGGCGGATCTGCGCCGCCAGCGCGCGCAGTTCGCCGATCCTCTCCTGGATGAACAGCGGCGAGTTCTCGGTGAAGCCACGCAACTGCTCCCGGAAGTCGGGCGACGTGTCGGCGTCGCCGGACGGCGCCCCTCGCAGCGCCTCCACCTGCCCGCGATCGTCGATCGCGCCAAGAGTCGTGAGCCCCGTGGACGTCGCGCCGACCACCAGAACGCGATCCGCAACCGAGATCAGATGCACCGTGCGACCGGGGGCGAGGTTAAGCGTCTCGATCAGCGTTAGCCGTCCACCGCGTCCGCCAACCGCCGCGGCGGATTGCGGCCCCAGGACATAACGTCTGAGAACCCACATGGTGACGTAGATCAGCCCGATCACGAGGCCAAGCTTGACGATCAGATCCAGGGTAAGGCCCCACCACGGCTCAGTGACGCTGCCCGCCGTGAGCTCGGCATAGTCGCGCACCACGAACCCTGCATCGGTGGTCTGCCCGAGCGCCGCTGAGGGAAGCAGGGCGACCAAGAGTGGCACGATAAGACGGTACATTTGCCCGATACGCTACGGACGCGGGCGCAAGAGGTGCATCAGGGATGCCCCCGCCGGCCATTAGACCGGCATCGTTATTGATGCGAACCTATCGCAGGGAGGCGATCCGCTTCTGCGGCGAGATGATGTCCACGACACGCACGCCGAAGTTCTCGTCGACGACAACGACTTCGCCGCGCGCGATTGGCTTGTCGTTCACGAGGATATCGACCGGCTCTCCGGCCAGCTTGTCCAGTTCGATCACGAAACCTGGACCAAGCTCGAGGACCGCGCGGATAGACATCTGAGTGCGCCCGAGTTGCACGGAGACCTTCAGATTCACGTCGAGAATGAGATCGAGGTTCGACGGACTCTGCTCGGATCCAGCTTCCGCGAACTGCGGGAACTGTGCGGGTCGCACATCGCCTGACATAGAGCCCTGCGGCAGATCGATCATCGGTGTGCGGCCTCCTTGTGCTGCAGGATCCCCCTTGGATCGTGACGACCCCGTGCGGGCCGGCTCGAATGCGGAGATGCTGGTCGGCTCGTCTAGGAGATCAGAGAGGTCAGGTAGGAGCGGTTCGCCGGATGCGCTGCCCCCGCCGACCGTGCGGACGAGATCGGCCCCCGTGATGAGGATCAGGGAGAGAGTCGCCCCCTGCGCGGCAAGGTCCATATCGACCCTCGCCACCGCGTCGGGAATGAGAAGAGTCGAGAAGGCCTCCGGCATGCCGACGGACCGGACATCCGGCGTCGTGAAACTCATCCCCGTTCCAAGGCCGGTGTTGACGTGGTCCACGAGAGACTCCGCCGCCCCGCGCAACGTCGTGAGCGCCGTACTCCAATCATCTCCCTCGGCCGGGCGCTCGAACCCAAAGAAGTCGGCCGTCTCATCACGGGGCGCGAGCACGAAACATTGAAGGAGTTCGCCGGCGTCGGTCTGAAGACTCAGGTCGAAGAGAAAATAATCCCCGGCAAGTGACGCCTCGACGTCTATCGATGAGATAGACGAGACCTCGGCGCGCGTGAACTCGACATCGCGTTGGAGGAACGCGGGGATAATGGTGAGCGCACTGTCGCGCGCGGCCATCGCCGCGGGCCCCGCCGCCTGCAGTTCCTCGAACGTCGGGCCACCGTCGAGAGCGAACGGATCGCTAGCGGGCTTCCGCATCGGAACCTGTCTCCTCTTCGTCTTCCTCGCCGCGCACGATCTGCGTGATGCGTAGTGCGTTGTGACGACCCAGAATGCCCGGGCGTGCATGGAACTTGGTGATGCCCGCGACGAGGACCTCGATCTCATCGCGCGTGCGCCGCCCGAGTTCGATCACGTCGCCGACCTTGAGACCGATCACCTCGTCCACGGAGATGTCCGCCTCGCCAAGCTTGCCCACAACCGGGATCATCACCCGATCGAGGTTCCTCCGGAGGTCCTGGGTCTGCTCGAAAGACAGAGCGCGACGGGTGCCCGCGGAGAGGGCCTGGTCGCTTAGCTGGCCCATGACCGGCTCCAGCACGTTCTCGGGGATACAGATGCGCATAGTCCCGGTGCCATCGAGGATGCGCACCTCGAATCTGATCGTCAGAACGGTCTCGGTGTGCGGCGCGATCTGCATGAATTGCGGGGTGAACGCGATCTCGCCGAGGCGAGGTTGCAGGGCCACGATATTAACCCAGGCCTCCTTGATCGCGCTCAGAACCTCCCAGACCACCGTTTCGAGCAGAGTCTGTTCGACGTCGGTCAGTTCGCGGCCCTTGCCAAGCCCCTTTCCGAGACCGCCGAGCAGTCGGTCGACCATGATGAACACGATATTCGTGTGAAGCTCGAGTGCCGCACGGCCCGGAAGCGGGTCCATCGTGACCGGATAGAGCACCGCCGGGCTCGGAACCTGGCGGACATACTCGTCGTACACTCCCTGCTCGACATTGAGCATCGTGATCTGGACGACGGTGCGCAGGTAAGCCGAGAGCGCCGTCTGCAGGCGCCGCGCGAACGTCTCGTGCAGGAACTCCAGAGTACGGATCTGGTCGCGTGAGAACTTGGACGGGTGGCGGAAGTCGTAGGTCTTGACCGGCCGACCGACCCGCAGCGCGTCCGGCGACATCGACGACCCGGACGATCCCGCGTCCTCGACGGGTAGGGCAGAGAGCAGCGCATCGATCTCGCGCTGGGAGAGGATGCTCGGCATGGGTGCTACTGAATCACAAACTCAGTGAAATAAACATTAGTGACGTGTTCGGCGTCGCCCAAGAGGCGCTGGATGCGATCCTTGATCTCCTTCTTGGCCTGCTCCTTGCCCTCGACCGACGAGAGGTCGGCGAACGTCTTGGACGAGAGGGCGATCGTGACAGCGTCCTCCATGGCCGGGATGTACTTCTTGATGCTCGCCAGAAACTCCTTCTCGGAGTCCTTGCTCGCGCCTCCAGTGATAGGCACGTACATCGAGGGGCCGGCGTCCTCATAAACCGCGTTCTGATAGCCGGATGCAGTCCGGGCCGGCGGCGCGATCGCGGCCTCAGCATGGGGCTCGAACTCAATCGCCACGCTATAGCGAAGGTATCGCCGGCCGCCGGGATCGGCCAGATTCACGATGCGATCCTTGATCACATAGCTTGGACCGAACTTACTCGCCGCGGCGGCACCGGTCGACTTGGCGGACTTGGCGGACTTGGCGGCGGTCGCCTTTGGCGCGCCCGCCGCCGCATCAGCCTCCTCAGGAGGTCCCCCCGAACCCATGACCAGGAACGCGATCACCGCGATGCCGATCACGCCCCCGACGATCCCTCCCAGGACGATCTTGTTCTTCAATAGCGCGCCCATCCCGATCCTCCTCTCAGGGTTTCGCGGCCTGGCCCGGCTTGGCCGGGACGAGCGAGGCGACCGGCGTGGGTATGACACGCACCTGCGTGGGCACGGGGGGCTGCTGCGCCTTACCCGTCGGCGTGTGAGGGGCCATGAGAATGATCTCGACGCGTCGGTTCTTCGCCCGGTTCTCGCGGGAGTCGTTCGGGTAGAGCGGTCGGTACTCAGCGTAGCCAGCTACCTCGAATCGCTCCGAGGGAAGTCCCACCACCTCGGTCAGGAAGCGGAGGACCGCCGAAGCGCGGTTCGACGAGAGTTCCCAGTTGGAAGGGAAGTCGTTGGTCGAGATGGGGATGTTGTCGCTGTGCCCCTCAATCCGGATGCGCCCCTCGGTCGAGTCCAGAATGTTCGCGAGCCGGGAAAGCACGTCGGTGGCCTCTTCCCGCAAGCCGGCCTTCCCCGATTCGAAGAGGAGACTGCCAGAGAGCGTGATCACGAGTCCTTCCTTTCGGCTCCCGATACTCACCTCATCCTGCAGACCCATTTGGGCAACCAACTCTCCGGCGGTCTCGCTGACACGCGCGAACGGAGAGATCTGGATCTGTCCCATCCGTCCACCCTGGCCGACGATCTCACCGGTTGCCTGCTGGCCGAGCATCGATCCGGTGTTGAAGGCACGCTGGAAGGCCAGCGCGAGTTCGGAGAACTTGACGGGATCCTGCGAGGCCGATGCCCAGAGAATGAGGAAGAAGCCGAACATGAGCGTCACGAAATCGGCGTAGCTGACGAGCCATCGGCCACCACTACCGCCGCCGTGTCCGGCGACCTTGTCGAATTCGCGCTTGACGGTCCGGACGTCCACTCCCAGTTCCCGAGCGATGTCGCGCGGCTTACTGTGCGGCCGAACCTGCAGGATCTTGATGATGCGGCGGCGACGCTCGGCGGAGTTGTAGACGGGAAGTTCGCGGACCTCTGGCTCAGACATAGACCATCCGCCGATCGATCACGCTGCGGCGGCCCGTCCGCCGCCCTCGGCCTGCTGACGCGCATGCTCGCGTGCCGACGGTGGGATGAACCCTTCGAGCTTCTCGAAGACCAACCGCGGGTTATCTCCCGCCTGAACCGCGAGCACGCCCTCGATCATCATGTTCCGGATGGACACCTCATGGTGGGTGTTCTCCTTCATCTTCTCAGCGAGTGGCAGGAACATCAGGTTCGCCGTCGCCAAGCCCAAGAAGGTCGCGATGAACGCGGCCGAGATGCTCTTGGCCAGGGCCTCCTGTCCCGCGGAAGGGTCCAGGTGCGAGAGAACCGCGATCAGCGAAGACACTGTGCCGATAATGCCGAAAGTGGGCGCGAAACCCCCAGCCTGAGTCATGAACGCCTGAGCGATCGCGTGACGCCGCTCCATCTCCTGGATGTCGATCTCCAGAATCTGTCGAATCACCTCGGGATCGGTGCCGTCGACAACCTGGCGCATCCCTTTCTTCATGAACTCGTTGTGGATCGACTGCTCCTCCTCTTCGAGGGAGAGAAGGCCCTCACGTCGAGCTTTCTCGGACAATCGAACGAACTGCACCGCGAGCTCGGCCGGATCCTCGTGATGCCCCGGCATCATCGTCTTGATCAGTGCTTTGGGCAGGCCCGTGGCTCCGCTCAGAGGTCCGGTGACGACCGTGGCGGCGAGCGTTCCACCGACGACGAGCATGTATGCCGCCGCGATCGGGCCGGAGGTCGGAATGTACGCCGCGAGTCCGCCGACATTGCCACCACCCTCAACGATGATCGCGCCAACGACGAGCAGCACCGCCAGCGCCAGCCCACCTACCGTTGCGATATCCACGCGGCCTCCCTAACGGTCAATCAGGTGCGGCCCCGCGGCGAAGATTCGCCGGCGATACGCCACGATCGCCTCGACGAGATCGGCCACCGGCTCGCGTACGACGTACTTACGCTGTGATGACAGCGTCACGACGGTATCTGGATTCGCCTCGATCAACTCGATCTGATCGTCGTTCAGGTAGAACGCCGATCCGTCCAGCCGGTGAACCAGGATCACGTGCCCCTCCGGGCCTAATCTAGGCCTGAGTCTGTTAACGCCCCCATAGGGTTTCCCATCAATTCTGCGCAATGGCGACGGGGCGATACAATTTCCTCACACCGGAGCGGAGGTCACGTTGTGATCGAGGATCTCATAGGGACGAAGTTCGGAGTCCTCGGCGTCACGTTCGACGATGTGCTCCTGGTCCCTGCCTATTCGGCCGTGGCGCCGAAGGACGTCACCACGAGCACGCGCGTCACGCGGGAGATCTCCATCAACATCCCCATCGTGTCGTCGCCAATGGATACCGTGACCGAGGCGCGTCTCGCGATCGCGCTGGCGCGCGAGGGCGGCCTGGGGATCATCCATCGGAATCTCTCGATTGAGGCGCAGGCGGACGAAGTAGACAAGGTCAAGCGCTCCGAGTCGGGGATGATCGTTGAACCGGTCACACTCCGACCGAACGATGCGTTGACCCGCGCGCTGGAGGTCATGGAGAAGTACCACATCTCTGGCGTGCCCATCACCGAGGAGAACGGTCGGCTGGTCGGCATTCTGACGAATCGAGACATCCGCTTCTGCGACGATCTGAGCCAGTCGGTCGGTCGATTGATGACCCGTGAGAACCTCATCACGGTTCCGGTGGGAACGACCCTCGAGGATGCGCGCGCCGTGCTCCATCGCCACCGCATCGAGAAACTGCCGGTCGTCGATGAGAACTTCCGGCTGCGCGGCCTGATCACCGTGAAGGACATCCAGAAACGGCAGCGCTTTCCAGACGCCACCAAGGACAAGCGGGGACGACTGCGAGTGGGGGCCGCCGTTGGCGTGGGCCGCGACAGCGAGGACCGCGTAGCGGCGCTCCTCGATGCGGAGGTGGATGTCATCATCATCGATACCGCCCACGGGCATACGAAGCCTGTGCTCGACACGGTGCGCGCGATCAAGCGTGCGAGCGCCGTGCAGGTGATCGCCGGAAACGTCGCCACGGGAGACGCGGTCATCGATCTGACCGACGCGGGCGCCGACGGCATTCGGGTGGGCATCGGCCCTGCATCGATATGCACCACCCGGGTCGTCGCGGGCGCGGGCGTACCGCAGTTGACAGCGGTGCTCCAGTGCGCGCAGGTCGCGGCACGGCTGGGAGTACCCGTGATCGCCGATGGTGGAATCCAGTACTCGGGCGACATCGCCAAGGCGATCGGCGCGGGGGCCGACTCGGTGATGCTCGGTTCGCTCCTCGCGGGGGTGGACGAGAGCCCGGGTGAACTGATCCTCTACCAGGGAGAGCGCTACAAGGAACATCGCGGGATGGGATCCCTCGGCGCGATGAAGCAGCGCGGGTATTCCCGGGATCGGTACCACCAGGAGGAGACCGATAACGACGCCAAACTCGTGCCCGAGGGGATCGAAGGCCGCGTGAGTTACAAGGGCCCGCTCTCCAATCTCGTCTATCAATTGATCGGCGGGCTGCGTTCAGGGATGGGTTACGTTGGCGCGGCCTCCATCGCCGAGATGCAGCAGAAGGCGCGGTTCGTCCGGATCACCAACGCCGGACTACGGGAGAGCCACCCACACGACATCGCCATCACCAAGGAAGCGCCGAACTACGGGATGATGACCGCGCGCTAACGCACCGCGGATCAGGCGTCGGCCTTCGGACCCTTACCCGCCACGGTGGGAAGCAAGCAGTCCTGCCCCGGAACGAGCTCGTCACCATCGATGCGCCACTTGTTCGCCTCGTAAATGCGAATGTAGACGGACTCATCGTCGTAGTATTTGCGAGCCAGGGATCTCAGGGTATCGCGCGGGCCCACCTTGATAGTCACGCCGCCGCCACTCGAGGCAGGCTTCTTCTTCAGGAAGTCGAACAGACCCATCGACAACCTCCGGTAAAGTATCGCCCATTATACCTGCACGCACGCACGCTACTTACCGAGGACGACCTCGAGGGCCTGGCGCCCCAGCGGGGCCGCCACCGTGCCGCCCTGCCGGCCGCCCTCCACCATCACCGTGACGACAATGGTCGGATCCTGCAGCAATCCGTACCCGGCAAACCACGCGTGTGCGTCGGGATGCTGGTTCTCCGCCGATCCCGTCTTCGCGGCGACGACCTTCTTGTAGCCGTTGAATGCGTACAGCGCCGTCCCCGTCGGCGAGTCCGCCACCCGCCGCAGCGCATCGCGGATCACGGCGATGTTCTGTGCGCTCACCGGCACACGATGCCTCTGCTCCGACTGGAACTCCTGGATCGGTCCGCCATCGCCCGGAATGATCGATCGGATCAGCAGAGGCGTACGTAGAACCCCACCATTCGCCAGCGTCGCGTACATGTTTGCGACCTGAAGCGGGGTCGCGTCCAGATATCCCTGGCCAATGGACATGTTTACCGCGTCTCCGGGAAACCACTCCTGGCGCAGGGTGTTCTTTTTCCACGCCACACTCGGGACGATGCCCTCCGCCTCCTTGAGACCGCGAATTCCGGTGGGGGCGCCCAGGCCAAAGCGCCGGGTGAAATCAGGCAGGATCTCGGGATCGATCTGATTCAGTTTGTGGCCGATGTCGTAGAACACGATGTCGCAGGATTGCACGAGTCCCTCGGCCAGATCGAGCTTCCCGTGCCCCTCTGGCCGCCAGTCACCCATCGGCCGGCGCGGATCGAGCACCGTCCACTTTCCGTTGCACTCGAACATCGAGTCGGGTCGATACCCACCACGTTCCAAGGCGGCCGCCATGGTGACGACCTTGTAGACCGATCCGGTCGGGTAGGTGCTGAGCGTCGCCCTGGGCTGAAACGGCCGCCTCGGATCGTCGCTCAGCTTCTTCCACGCCTCTTCGCTGAAGCCGAAAATGAAACCATTGGGATTGAACGCGGGACGCGAGACGAGCGCGACGATGCTGTTATCCCGCGGGTCCATCATCACCAGGCTCCCCACACGGTCGCCCAGGATCCGCTCCGCCTGCACCTGAACCTCTATGTCGATAGTGAGGCGGACGTTCCCGCCATTCCGGGCGGGACGGTCGGCGATCACGCGAACGGTCTCACCCTCCGCTGTTTGAATTGAGAGACGTCCCCCGCGGACGCCGCCCAGCACTTCCTCCATCCCGAGTTCGATGCCGGACCTGCCGATATAGTCGCCCTCCTCGTAACCGCGGGAGCCAAACGTCTTCATGTCTTCGGTGGTCGCGGGCGACACGAAACCGACAACGTGGGCACCGGCCTCGCCATGGGGGTAGAGGCGAAGGTCACGCGCCTCGGCGAGCACCCCTTCGATCTTCCCGAATCGAGCCGTCAGCTCCGCCTGGCGTTCGATCGGGAAGTCCCGAAGGGGAACCCACCAGTCAGGCTGGGCCGCGCTGATCTTCTGGCGTATAGACGACTGCTCGACCCCCAGGAACCTGGAGAGTTCGACGACCGCCAGGTTCTGATCCTTGACCCGTCCCGGTATGAGGCCGAGCGTGAGCGCCTTCCCCTGGGCAGCGAGCGGGTTCCCCTTCCGATCGAGGATCGCGCCACGCACCGGATCCGAAGGTACGAAGCGCACCGCGCGGTCTGGCGTGAGATCGCGAAAGATCAGGCCAGGCGTCCAATCCACGCGCCATTGCCCCTCCTCTGAGACGAGAGGCAGACGGTTCTCCTCGGAAAACTTCCCGAGCCGCGCGGTATCGAACTCGACCGCGAACCGCGCCTCGACTCGCGCGACGCCCGGCGCGGGCTCGACGATCGGAGCCATCGACGGACGGATAGCATTGATGGTCGCCCCAACGGTGATCGCCTGATAGCGGCCGACGAAACGCTCGCCGCTGATGTTGGCCTTTGCCCCTCGGCTCAACATCTCGTACATCTCGGGAAAGCGCTGAGCCTCCCAGGCACGCAGGAAGCGCGTGGCAACCTCATTGGCGGGCGCTGCCGCGGGAAGCGCCGTGGGCGCCGGTGCTGCCGCGGGTGTCGCTCGGACGGTGGTCGGGGTAACGACCAAAATGCCCGGCGTCGGTGTCGAGGCGCCGGGTGCGGCGGCCTCTCGGGAGGGGGTAACGATCTTTGCGGCCTGAACGGGGGACGCGCTGACGAACACGCCCGTCACCGCGCCGGGCGGCACAATTCCGAACCGCGTTGCCGCGACGATCGATCCGCCGCCCACGAGGATTGCGGCGACGATCCCGACGAACAGCGACGCGATCCCAGCCCCTCGGCGTCGTCGCCTCACCCGAGCCATTCTACGGCCCATTGACTGGGCCGCACATTGAATTTCCGCGCGGGCGCGGCCGCCAATTCCCGACTGCGTGCCAGTCGCCAACGCGCGGTTCTGACTCGCTGAGCCGCCGACTCCGCCTCTCTGGACATCGACCTGACACAGCGAATATCATCTCGGCTCCCTGCCCGCGTTTCTTGTGGGTTCAACGTCGGGCGTGGGGCCGATGCATCTTTCGGGCACTGGCAAGGTCGAGCAGGCCCGGGCCTCGCATCGTCGAGTCCGATCTCGCCTGGGGTGGGCCGAGATCGACACCGGAGGAACCAGACTGGCATCAGGGATCACTCGGCACACCATGGCAGCAGGTTGCCTTGCAGCCGTTCTTGTGCTAGCTCGCGCGAATATCGGCCAGGCCGACGGTCTGGCCCTGGATGAGGAGATCGACGGCGGTCGCTACTTCACCCAGGCCTCGCCAGAAGCGTCATCGGCGGAGCGTCTCGGGTTCACCGTCACCGATCGGGATGGGGTGCGGTTCTGGTCGGAGTTCCGGCGGCTTGGCGGCACGACGACGCTCGGCTACCCGATCTCACGCCGCTTCACGCTCGAGGGGTTCACGGCGCAGGCGTTCCAGCGCGGGATTCTGCGCTGGCACCCGGAGGCGGGCGAGGGGCACCTGTACAACGTGATGGACGCGAGTTCGATCCTCACCATCGATGCCCACGCGCTGGCCGCTCATTTCCTGCCGACGCACGCACCTCAGGCCACCGCGAAAGAGCAGGATGGGTGGCTATCCCAGGATGGTGGCATTCACGCCAAGTACCGATCAATCGACCGTGCCGCAGAGGTTCTCGGATCGCCTACGGCACCGCCCGCCGATTTCGGCCCGGTGGTCGCGCTCCGCTTCCAGCGCGGTGTCATTCACCGATGGAAGAGCACGCATCCCTGGACGGACGATCACGGCGCCTCCCTCGCCAACGTCGGCGATCTGGCGCGCGAACGCGGCCTCATCCCGGCGGCAGCGCTTCAACCCGAGCCACCTCCCACGGAGGCCGAGCGCGCGAGGGTCCGCGCCGCCCGTGGTCTGGAAGTCACGGGAGTCGCCACTTGGTATGGCCGCGATTTCCACGGAGCCCTGATGGCCAATGGCAGGCCATTCAATATGTGGAATCCGTCCACGGCAGCCTCGAACATCTTCCCGCTCGGGTCGCTGCTACGCGTCACGCGCGTGGTCACCGGCGCCTCCATCGTCGTCCGCGTGACGGACCGTGGGGCGTTCCGGCACCCCAACCTCGTGGATCTCAGCTACGCGGCATTCGCCTCTTTCGCCGATCCCGATGATGGGGTGATTCGCGTCAGGGTGGAACGCGTCGGCTGACATCGTGGTACGCTCCCGACCACTTCGCGACTGGGGCGGCACGTGGTTGGATCGGATGTACGAATCACGACAGCGGGGCGGGCGACATCGATCCTCCGCGACATGGTTGCCATCGAGAGCGTCAACCCCTTCTACGCCGACGGCGCGCGCGGTGAAGTCGCGATGGCGGACTACCTCGAGGCGTCTTTTCGCGCGCTCGGACTGATGCCTTCCCGCCGGGATGTTCTGCCAGGGCGACCGAATGTCTGGGCAAAGCTTGATGCTCCCGGCGCAATCCAGACGCTCCTGCTCGAAGCGCACATGGACACAGTGACGCTCGAGCCCGCAGGCACGACGATGCTGGATCCCCGCATCGATGGCGGCCGGATGTACGGCCGCGGATCGTGCGACACGAAGGCATCGTTGGCGGCGATGCTGACAGCGGTAGAAGCGCTTGCCCCCCGCCGGGACTCCCTACGTGCCAATCTCGTGGTGATGGGCTCGATGGACGAGGAATACCTGATGCGGGGGATCCTCGACTTCGCGGCGCACGGTCCAGAGGTGCACGCGGCGGTCATCGGTGAGCCCACCTCGATGTCGGTCGTTCGGGCACATAAGGGACTCGTGCGCTGGCGCGTCGCCACGCTCGGGCGCAGCGCGCACACATCGCGACCCGAGGTCGGCGATAACGCGATCTATCAGATGGTCGGCGCGATCGCGCGCCTGCGTTCGGCGATCGAGCCGCGCCTGGCGACGCGGACGCATGCCCTGCTGAGCAACGCGACGCTGACCGTCTCGATGATCGAGGGTGGCCTCGGCGCGAACATCGTGCCGGACCGATGCGAGATCACGATCGACCGTCGCACTCTTCCTCAGGAGGAGCCAGACGAAGTCATCGCTGAGTTCCGCGCGGTCATCGAGCGGATCATGCGTGACGATCCCTCCATCAAGATCGACGTCCCCGAGCCATTCGCGAATATCGCCGGCCTCGACACGCCGGCGGATGCGCCCTTTGTCCGTCTGACGACGCCGATCGCCCACGAGTTCGGCGGCTCCCCCATGGCGGTAGGGGTACCGTACGGAACGAATGCCCCGGGGATCGCGCGGCGCGGAGTACCCACCATCGTGCTCGGTCCGGGGGACATCGCCCAGGCGCACTCCGCGAATGAGTGGGTCGAACTCGCCCAGGTCGAGCGCGCCGCTGAGATGTATGCGCGCATCGCTCAAGCGTTCCCCGGTCGATAATGGAGGAACGGCCGCGATTCACCGCGCCGGCGTTGCATGCCCTGGTTACCTCGGTGCTCGAACGCCTCGAGGTTCCGGAGCAGGATGCCCGCGCGGCGGCGGATGCGCTGATCGCCTCCGACCTGATGGGGATTGATTCCCACGGCGTTGCACGCTTCTCGGGTCACCCGAGCTACGTTCCGGGTCTCGCCCGAGGCGTCGTTAACCCACGACCCTTTCCCGTCGTCGTTACAGAGCAGCCGTCCACAGCCTTGCTCGACGGGGATCGGGGCATGGGGGTGGTTATCGCCACACGAGCGATGCGCATGGCGATCGAGAAGGCGCGAGGGTCAGGCGTCGGTATGATCGCCGTCACCAACTCGCGCCATTTCGGGATCGCCGGTCACTTCGCACGCATGGCCGTTTCTGAGGGGATGATCGGCATCGCGATGACCAATGCATTTCCTCAGGTGGCGCTTCCAGGCGGCGTGGGCCCGGTCCTGGGGACGAATCCCATCGCCCTCGCGGCTCCGCGCGATGGCGGACCACCATTCTGTGTCGATATCGCATCGAGCGTCGGCGCGGCCGGCAAGGCCGAGATCGCGCGGCGCGCGGGCAAACGCATGCCGCCAGGATGGGTGGTGGACGCGGACGGCAATCCGACCGACGCTCCGGAGGCGGTCCTCGGCGGCGGCGGCGCGCTCCTACCTCTGGGCTCCACAGTGGAGAGTGGCGCGCACAAAGGCTATGGGCTAGCCGCGATGGTGGACGTCCTCTGCGGCGTCCTCTCGGGCGTGGGTCACGGTGCGGTTCTCGATCCACTCTCCTGGGAGTGTGGTCACTTTCTCGCTGCCATCCGCATCGAGGCGTTCCGACCACTGTCCGCCTTTACGTCCGCGATGGCCTCGATGGCGTCCACGATCGTGCACGCTCCACGGCAGGCCGGGGTACCGCCCTTTCGCATTCATGGTGAGCCAGAGCACGAGGCGGAGCAGGATCGGCGGGCGCACGGCATCCCTCTCCACCCCGAGGTCGTCGCCGATCTCAGATCCGTCTCCGCCCGCTACGGCGTGCCCTTTCCGGCGGCTGTCGCATGAGGGAACTGGACTTCGCGCGCGCGCTGGCACGCGAGGCCGGGGCGACGATCGTCGCCACCGCCCGAGAATCGCTCGAGGTCCAGACCAAGGAGTGGGCGGATCTTGTCACCACCGCCGACCGCGCCGCGGAGAGGCTCATTCGGGAGCGACTCACCGCGGCCTATCCGGCCGACGCGCTCTATGGCGAGGAGGAAGGGCACGCCGCGACCGATGGAGCCAACCGCACTTGGATCATCGATCCGCTCGACGGCACCGCGAACTTCGCCGGCGGAATGAACATCTACGCGGTCTGTATCACCCTGGTCGAGGCCGGTCTGGTGCGGCTCAACGTCACCTACGACCCGCTGCGCGACGAGATGTTCGATGCCCGCGCCGGTGGTGGTGCGCACCTGAACGGATCGCCCATGAAGGTGGCCAACGATTGCGCCATCGAGAACGCATTGATCCACCTGGCATTCGCTCGCGATCGTCGGCACTGGAGGCAGTCGGTCGCCCTGGCGACGCGCATCACGGAGATCGCGCCGCACGCGCGGAACCTCGGATCGTCTGCACTGGCACAGGCATACGTCGCCGCGGGTCGCCTCCACGCGCACGTCCGGGTCAATGTCGGCGACTTCGACATCCTTGGCGGAAACCTGCTGATCGTGGAGGCGGGTGGAGTTGCGACCGCGCTCGACGGCGAGCCTTACGGGGACGGCATGCGCGGACTGCTCGCGGCGGGGCCTCGGATACACGCGGTGCTGAACGGCTTGGGGCTCGCCGCCTGCCGCGAGTTCGAATGAGGAGTGCAGCGTGACTTACGCTATCGATGCGATCCGCCGCGACATACCCGCGCTGGCCGACGTCGTCTACATGAACTACGGCACCGAAGGCGTGATGGCCGAGTCGGTCCTGGCGCCCTATATCGAGATGCTGAGCCGATTCGAGCGATACGGCCATTTCGAACGAATGAAGATCGCCGACGAGATGACCCGGTGCCACGAGACCGTCGCTCTGCTGGTCAAATGCCGGGTGGAAGAGGTCGCGATCACCCGTAACGGCACCGACGGAGTGAGCATGGTTCTGGGTTCGTTCCCGTTCCGCGAAGGCGATGAGTTGCTCATCGGAGGCGAAGAGCATCCCGCGATCGTGTACCCGGCGTTCGCTCTGCAGCGCCATCGCGGCGTCCGTGTGCGTCGATTCGCCTTTCACGATGATCCGGCGCAGACCCTCGCCGCGTTTGCGTCTGCCCTCACGCCTCGCACCCGCGTCGTCGCCTTCAGCCACGTCTCGTGCGAGACCGGCAAGCGCACGCCTGCCCGCGCGATCGTCGCCGCGGCACAGGCCCGGGGCGCACGCGTCCTCGTGGACGGTGCCCAGACGATCGGCTGGATGGATGTGGACTTCCCAGCTCTCCGCGCGGACTACCTCACCGGAAGCGCGCACAAGTGGCTCTGCGGACCGAAAGGCTCGGGCATCCTCATCGTGCACCGGGACCGTCTCGACGAACTTGTCCCCGCCTATGTGGGCGGGGGATCCTTTGGGGTCGACTTCCCGTGGACCAGACTCGACCGCCCGGAGGAGATCCACGCGGAGTGGGCCGCCGGAGCTGCACGGTTCGAGTACGGGATGCGTAATCCGGCTCTTTACGCCGGTCTCCGCCTGGCGATCGACCACATGAGCGGAATCGGCTGGGACGAGATTCGGCGGCACCAGCGACGGATCACCGATGCACTGAAGGCACGGCTCGCCGCGATTCCCGGCGTTCGCGTCCAGACCCCCGCTGACTTCGATGCATCCTCGCCTATCCTCAATTTCGCCGTGGACGGGATCTCCGGCCGCGACCTCAGTCAGCGACTATGGAACGAGCATCGCGTCGTGCAGCGTGCTGTGCGCGAGCCGATGGGAGTCCGGCTCTCCAACGGATACTGCACGTCGACCGACGATCACGATCGCCTGGTCGCGGCGATCGAGGCGATCCGCCGAGTCCCCGTGCCCGCCTGACTCAGTCGGCGTTTCGGCCCTCCGCCGTCCGGACACTCTCGAGTTGTGGCTGCCGCCGCGCGCCGAGGACGGCGACTACGAGCACAGCCAGGCCGACAAGAAGCCACGAGACGTAGGCGGCCCCACGGACGAGGAGAGTGTTTGGCGTCGCCGGCGCCACGGCCGCGGCCGAGATCACGACTGGACGCTCATCGACGATAGATACCGCCACGGGTGACGCGACCATACCTGCCTCGGGAATTGGCACGGTTCGTGCCGCGGGCAGCAGGGCCGCGAGTGGCGCAGCGGACTCCACCCGTGAGCCGCCTGAGGGCGGCTCGAAAGCGAGTTCGCCGAAAAGGCCGAGAGGCCCGATGCGCGGCACGATCGGTCGCACGGGCACGTCGATCGGCGTGGCCGGAGGTTCGTTGGCGCCTGGCATCTCCGGCACGATGAGCGGTTCCAGCCCGCGCCCGGGACCGAGGGAGAACGCGGCGAACGGATGATCGCTGCGCTGCCAGGCAGTCTTCAGATGATCCTCGGTGATCCAGAGGCTATGGCCCTTCCAGCCGGGAAACGCCGGGTCGTGATAGAGAAAGCGCTCCTCCTCGTACCCGAAGATAACCACGAAATGGTCGATCGCCCGATTGGCGCGCTCCTGCCCGGGGAGCGAGGCAAGATGAACCTGAGGGATCACAAGATGACCGTTGCGGAGTGCCTGGCGCACTTCCGCGAACGACCATCGATCGTAGGTTCGCCCGGCGAAGAGGCCGCGGGCGACCAATCCGTGCTGTTCGGCGATGTAGGCGAGAACCTCGGGCGCCGTGCCCGAATCGTGGATGCCCGTCGTACCCTGTAGTCGATTCGCGCGCGAGCGGATCTCGGTCGTCGCGACGTGGATGCCGAAGGCGCCCAGAGCCATTGCGACGGACGTGGGCCCGCAGTTCCCCGCCTCGTACGCGGAGCCATCCAACTGCGACCGATAGGGCGCCGGAAGCCGTGCGCCGATCTCCGTGGTGAAGCCCCGCTTCACGCTGGTCCGAGCCCCCGGCTTGATCGCACGCGGTGTACCCAGGTACCTGGCTGCGGCCCAGCCCTCGATCTCATCGTAGGCGACACGACGCCAGATCCTGTCGGCGGAGACCTCATCGAAGAGAGCGACGAAGTCGCCCCCCTCAGCAACCGCCACGATCGGCGCGTCTGGCCGCGGATCGCGGCGCAAGTTCACGCCATCGATACTGAGGACCTGAGCTTCGAGAGCGGGAACGGCGTTACCGGCTGCGTGGGCCGTACTCGCGAGGAGCAGGGCCACGATCGTGGCGATCGTCGCCCGCAACGCACCCGCCCCCATTCGGGACGCTCGCATGGCCGGCTCAGGCTACCAGGCAGGCGCGCGACTCGTCAAGCCTCTGAACTGGCCGGAGTGATGGACAGACAGGCGCGAGCGCCCCACGGGCGCGAACCGGCCGATCCCTCCCGCCTCACCTGGCCGGGTAGCGCATACGGGATTCGAACCCGTGATCTCCGCCTTGAGAGGGCGGCGTCCTAGGCCGCTAGACGAATGCGCCAGGCAAGTGGGCGATACTGGATTCGAACCAGTGACCTCCACGATGTCAACGTGGCGCTCTAACCAACTGAGCTAACCGCCCGGAGTCTCGCATTATATGAACGGCGTCCGGCGGCGGGCAAACGGCTAGACTGCCCCCGTGCACGTCATCGGCACGGCCGGTCACGTCGACCACGGGAAGTCCAGCCTCGTGCAGCGCCTGACGGGCATCGATCCAGATCGGCTCGATGAAGAGAAAGCGCGTGGCATGACGATCGACCTCGGCTTCGCCTGGATGAAGCTCCCTCGGAGCGGCGCGACCTCCATCGTTGATGTCCCCGGCCACGAACGCTTCATCAAGAACATGCTCGCCGGGGTCGGCGGGATCGATCTAGCCCTTCTGGTCATCGCGGCCGATGAAGGAGTCATGCCCCAGACAGTCGAACACGTCCAGATACTCGACCTGCTCCGTGTACGACGCGGTGTCGTAGCTCTGACCAAGGTCGATCTGGTCGATGCGGACTGGCGGGAACTCGTGCAATCTGAGGTCGGAGACTTCCTGGGTGCCACGGGCATCTCCGATGCACCCATCGTTCCGGTGTCGTCGCTCACCGGCGAAGGAATCGGGACGCTCTGTGAGGCGCTGGACGACGCGCTGACTCAGATCGCCGCGCGACCCGACTTCGGCCGCCCGCGCATCCCCATCGACCGGTCGTTCACGATGCCTGGCTTCGGCACCGTGATCACGGGTACGCTGGCTGGGGGATCGATCGAGGTCGGACAGGAACTGACGATCGTACCCGGCGGCGTTCGGGCGCGCGCGCGAGGCATCCAGGTACACCGAGAGAGAGTGAATCGCGCCCTACCGGGTCATCGCGTCGCGGTGAATCTCGCCGGAGTCACCCGCGAGGAGGCGCCGCGGGGTCTGATCGTGACCGTGCCAGGCTGGCTCGACTCGACTCTGGCCGCGGATGTCGATCTGCGCATCGTCCGAGAGGCGGCGCACCCACTCCAGCACGGGATGATGGTGACCTTCCACACTGGGGCGGCCGAGATTGAGGCTCGCGTTCTGCTGCTCGAGCGGGACAGTCTCGGTCCGGGCGAGAGAGGATGGGGCCAACTCCGGTTCAGCGAGCCCGCGGCCCTCGTGCGGGGCGATCTGTTCGTGATCCGTTCTCCGGATGCGACGCTCGGTGGCGGCGAGGTCGTCGATCCCCAGGCTCGGCGTCATCGCCGCCGCGAGCGCGATCTCGCTTCGGCTCTCACTGTTCTGCGCGAAGGCTCTCCCGCGGACACCATCCGGGCCGAGGTGGCCAGGAGGGGAAATCTGGAAGAGCGAGAGCTAATGAGCCGCACCGGTCTCGACCGGGCTGCGTTCGAATCTCTCGTCGAGCGACTGAGCCGCGACGGCGATCTGATTTCCCTGGGTGACGTGATCCTCTCGCCGGCGCGGTGGGATGAACTCACCGGCAGGGCGAAGGGCGACCTCGAGGCCTTTCACCACGAGCACCCCCTGCGACCAGGAATGGCCCGCGAAGTCCTCCGGACACGTGTGGGTCTCTCCTTGCGCGCGTTCGGGGCTGCCCTGGCCCGACTGGTCGGCGCGGGTATCATCGTCGACGACCGAGGAACCGTCAGCAGGCCGGGCTTCGCCCCGACGATCGACGGGGAGGCCGCGGATCGGGCGGCGCGCCTGGAGAGGGTGCTGATGGAGGCGGGACTCACTCCGCCCGGGTTCGGAGAGCTTCCCACCGATTGCGTACCCGACGCGGATCTGGCACATGCCCTCCACGCGCAGGGACGCATCGTGCTCGTGGCGGCCGACCTCGCGTTCGCCCGCAGCGCTTTCGACCGAGTTCGGAACGCGATTGAGGAGCACCTGCGCGATCGCGGGACGATCACAGTGGCCGGGGCGCGCGATCTGCTGGGAACCAGTCGAAAGTACGCCCTTGCGATCCTCGAACACCTTGATCGGCAGCACGTGACGCGACGCGTCGGTGACGAGAGACGTCTGGCGGTGCCTGGTGGCTGATCGTCGTGTCCTGAGCCGGGCGATCGCCACTGCTCTTGCCGCGGGCGCCTTCACCATCGCCGTGCGGCGAGGGGATCCGCAGATTGCCACCCAGCACCGGGACCTCGTTGATTGGCCGCGTGCCGAGGCCGTGGCCCAACTCGCCGCAGGTCGGGGCGGCGTGCCCGATCGCGACGCGCAGTCTCGCTATGAGGCGTGCGTCGAGCACAGCCACGGCCTCATCCATACCTATACGAGAATCCCGGCTCAGCACATCGTGGGCCGTGTGCGCGCCGTCGATCGGGCGGCGTGGATCAGTGCCAACATAGGCACGTTCCGGTCCTTCGTGGCGCCGCTGTCGGGCCACTTTGGCAGATCGACCCTCGTCCGGCCGGGCGCGATGCATGAGATCAACCGCCTGGCGCTAACCAGCCAGATCGGCATTCTCCTGGGATACCTGGCACGCCGGGTCCTCGGTCAGTACGACAGTACGATCTTCGCGGCCGAGCCCGAGCGACCGGGATGGCTCTACTTCGTCGACCCCAACATCGATGAGACGTGCCAACGTCTGCGTCTGGATAGCGGCGACTTCCGGCAATGGGTCGCCCTGCATGAGACGACGCACGCAATCCAGTTCGAGGGCGTGCCATGGCTCCGCGGCTACCTGCGCACGCTGATCGAGAATTATGTCGACTCGATGACATCCGATCGCATCCTCGCCGGGCCGAGCATGTGGGACGTGCCCCGTCTCATCGTTAGGCTCGGGCGTGCTGTCCCACGGCGCCACCTTGGTCTCGAAGCGCTGCTCTCTACAGAGCAGCGGGCAATGTTCCGTCGGGTTCAGGCGCTCATGTGTGTTGTGGAGGGTCATGGCAACCACGTCATGGATGCGGTCGGCGCGCGCGTCTTGCGCACCTATCCGTGGATGAAGGCCCGCCTCGCCGAGAGGCGGGCGAATCCCGGCCGAGCGGAGCGGGTCCTGGCCCGTATTACCGGTCTGAATGTCAAGCTTGAGCAGTACGCTCTCGGCGAGAGGTTCTTCGCCGCAGTCGCGGGACGACGCGGGGTGGATGCCGCCCATCGCGTCTTTGACGAACCACGGAACCTGCCGGATCTGGACGAGATCGCCAACCCCGATCGGTGGATCGACCGCGTGATCCCTCGTGCCGCTTGACCTGAGCGCGCTCGCGCGCCAGGCGGAGGATGCCGCCGATCACATTGAGGCGCTCCAGGCGGAGCGGCAGCGCCAGATCCTCGCCGCACGCGAGGAGCGCGGCCGGGCCACTGGCTCGCCGCTTGCGGCCCGCGTTCGAGCCCGCGTGGCGCGTCCCGGCATGGCGGCGATCCCGCTGGATGAACCTCGCCAGGTGGTGCGCCCCCTAGCGGAAGTGAGCGAGTACACGGTGGTCTCGGCGGATGGCTCCCATCTCGATCAGGATCACCACGATGCGATCCGCCACTGGGTGATCAACATCGGGTCCGCTCGACTCACCTACGGCGCATCCCCCGGGGCCGCGCTCGGAACCGTCACCCGCCTCGGCTTCCGCCGCGGCGATCTCTACCGTGTGATGGGAGGTCGCCGCGTGCGCCTCCAGGGCCAACTGCTGAACGTCGTGCGTCAGGTCGATGAGATGGATGCCGTCGCCGGCCTCTGCGTCAGGCATCCCGGCGCGTTGGGCCTGATCGACGGCACGCTGGTACTCAGTTCACCGAGCCGGCTACTGGATGAAGAGCCGACCGAACTGGTGGCGCTGTATCTGAGCCATGTCGAGCGGGCCCGTTCGTCTCGGGCGATCGTCGCAAGCTACATCTCGCGCCCCGCGGCCGCGGAAGCGGTTACCGCCCTCCGCATCGGTGCCTGCCCGGAACGTGAGTGTGACGAGGCCTGTCGATTCGGTGAAGGAGGATCTCGGGCCTGCGGCGCGTTCACCGACATCTGCGATCGCGATCTCTGGGAGGATCTGGCCCCTGGGGAGAGGTCCGGTCTGTGGCGGAGCCTGTGGCCAATCTCGGATCGGTACTACGGAACACACGCGGTCCATTTCTTCTACTGGAACTCCGGCTCGGAGATCGCGCGCGTCGAGGTACCCGGCTGGGTGGCCGAAGACCAGAGCGCGCTGGACAGGCTGGTCGGAGTGCTGCGCGCTCAGGTGCGCCGGGGCGATCAGGGATATCCCCGAGCGCTCATCGAAGCCCACCACCGCGCGGTCATCACAGCTCAGGATCGCCGATCGATCGAGTCCGTACTCGCCAGCGCGCTCGCGCGATCGGGGAATGCAGCGCACACATCGGCCAAGGAGACCATCAAGCGGCTGGGCGGCATCTAGTAGGGGCGTTGACGAACTGCCCCAAACGCAGCTTCGGTGATGGTGCCGGCGATTTCAACCGCGCGCACAGGCTCGCGGACGATGCCGAGCGCTCCGACCGCGATCACGGCCAACCATATCTCGGCAAGTTCGCTCGCCGATCCGGATCGGACGACGCCACGCGCCTGCCCGGCGGAGAGCACGAACGCCACGGCTGCGGGCAGGCCGTAGGCATCAACCGCCCGCTCGCCGAGGTACGTCTCGTGGCGTGCACCGAAGAGGAAGGCTGCCGCAGTAGGGTCATCGGCCGCACACTCCATGAGGGTGGCCCCGGCTGCCAGCAACTGCTCCTCCGGAGAGCCAGCGGCGGGAAGGCCGGCGAGCATCCGGGCCTCGAAAGCGGCAGAGGTCGCGCGAAGCGCGGCCAGGGCGACATCTTCTTTGCTCGCAAAGTAGTTGTAGATCGACCCCTGCGCGATGCCCGCCTCGCGCGCGAGCGAGGGAACGGCAACGGCGTGGAACTGCCCCGAACCGAAGAGACGAAGAGCGGCGCGCAGGATCGCCGATCGCTTGTCAAATACTCCGCGTCCGGACCGCGCTGGCCTTAACCCAGCGTTGCGGCCTTCTTCGGTTCGGTCAACGTCCAGATCGCGCCTCCGAGCGTCGCCACGTAGATGGTTCCATCGTTCGTGAAGTCCGGCGAGAGCGACAGTGAAACGACCGCCCGGTTTGGGAGATCGTGATTGAGTGATGTCCAGGTCACTCCGCCATTCCGCGAGACGTAGACGCCGTCGCTCGTGCCGGCATAGATCGAACTATCCGCGGCATAGTTCGGCGAGGTCACGAGGCTCACCACCGCGGTGTTCGGTCGCCCCACCCTCTCCGCGAACCACAGATTGCGTCGTCCCGGACGAGGCGCCGCCATCGGGCCGGCCATGGGGCGCAGGACCGCTCCCTGGATGCCGACGAAGACCGCCCGATCGCGCTCATAGGTGGGAGGCATGGAAATCGCGATCCAACGGCCCGGTGTGTAATGTGATGTCAGAGGCACCCACGAGGTTCCGCAGTCTTCCGACCGCCAGATCGCGATCTCGGCTTTGCGATCGGCCGTGCCCTCTCGGAAAGAGCTGGCGTAGAGCGACTGGTCGCGCCGGTAATCCGGACTGAACGCGACCGAGACCAGTTCCTGGCGGTCGAACAGTGAGGCGATTGGTTCCCACGAATCGCCCCCATCTCGGGAACGGAACAGGCGGGTCGTGCCTTCCCCTTCGGTCGCCTGCCCCATCACCGCGAACACCGTGCGATCGGTGCCGAACTCGGGCGAGACGCTGAGGTGACGCGCAACCGGAAGATCGGTCTCGATCGGACAGTGCGCCCAAGAATCCCCGCCATCGGTCGACCGGTAGACGCCACCATCAGTCGCGGCGAGCAGCGTGCCGTCGTCGGCGAGGACCGGGGATATCACGATTCCCGTCACTTCTCGCTCTTCGAGACCAACTCCCGCGCCTCGCCAGGTCTTGCCGCCATCGTCGCTCCGGGTGATCCCCATATCGAGCGCCACGCAGTACATCCGGCCATCGTGCTTCAGACTCGGCGACAGCGCGAGTTGCACGAAGAGGCCCGCCGCGAGGCCTTCGTTCGCCGCCTTCCACTTCGCACCGTTGTCGGTGGAGCGATAGATGCCACCCTGCGCCGTTCCGGCCAGCACGAGTCCGTCTGGCCCCGCGATGAGGGAGAGAACCGCAAGGCCGTCACAACCGGTCTTCTTCCAGGATGCACCGCGATCCTTCGACGTATACACGCCATCGCTGGTTCCCGCGAAGATGGTGCCGTCGGACGCGAACCGAGGCGAGAAACCAATCGCGTTGATGCAGAGTTCCTTCAGGCCTCTGTTGCGCTTCTGCCAGCGGCGACCGCCATCGGTGGAGAGGTATACGCCCTCATCCTCACTCCCGGTCGCGACCATCCCGTCCTCGCCGAATGCCGGCGATACCGCGAGGCACTGCAGCGCCGCGCCTACGAGATCGGTCCCGGCGTCACGCCAGGCCCGCCCACCGTTAGGCGTCCGGTACAGTCCGTCGCTGGTGATGCAGAAGGCGGTCTCGTCCGATGCGTAGTTCGGCGAGAAGGCGAGCCCCAGAACGGTCAACTCGAGCAGGCCGAAGTTGCTGGCGTTCCAGGTCTTCCCGCCCGTCGTCGTCCGGAACACACCGCTCGTTTCCGACCCGAGGAGGGCAACCTGATCGGAGGCGAAGTTGGGTGAGTACGCGACTGTCTGCACGGACTCGCGGTTGCCCCAGATCTCGACCGGGAGCCACGTGTCCCCGCCATTGGACGACTGATAGAGGCCACCGCCCCTTGCCCCGACGAGGATGGTGCCGTCGGTGCGAAACGAGGGAGACATCGCCACGCAGATCGCGAACGGGCTGGTGAACCCATCGTTGATGGGTGCCCAGGTCTCCCCGGCATCGCGCGAGCGATAGACGCCCGCCATCGTCGCTGCCACGATGGTGCGATCGATGTCGAACGCGGGCGAGAGGGCGAGTCCGGTCACCGTTCCACCGGCTCTATCCCCGAGCAGCCGCCACGTAGATGCAGCCGGCTTTGTCTGCCTGGGACTCACAGGGACGTTACTCCTTCAGATCAGGGGTGCGAGGACTTATCCGTATTACGGATTCGCGGCGACGTCGTACATCGTCTGACGTCGCAGGATCAGAGTCTCGGTCGTGATCAGCATCAGGGCCCCCGATACCGCGGTCTCGAGCGCGCACCGTACGACGCGACAGGGGTCGTAGATCCCCGCGTCGACCATCCGGACCACCGCACCGGACCTCACGTCATAGCCGAAACCCGGGCCCGACTCTCGGATCTGAGCGATGATGGGTGCATCCTCGTAACCCGCGTTGAGCACGATACGACGGAGCGGCTCCTCTAGGGCACGCGCCAGAATCTGGACTCCTACTCGCTCGTCGCCGTCCGCCGAAAGACCCCGAACGCGATCGGAGCAGGCGAGCAGTGCAACGCCCCCGCCGGGAACGATGCCGTCCTCGATCGCCGCGCGCACGGTGCGCACGCCATCCTCCGCCTTCAGCTTGAGGAGCTTCATGTCGGCCTCGCTGGCAGCGCCGACGGTGAGAACGGCTGCGCCCCCGGACAGCTTACCCAGCCGTTCAAGCGCCTTGTTGTACTCGTACTCTTCCTTCTTCTCTTTGTACCACTTGATGTCCTTTTTGACATCGGCGATCCGGTCCCGCAGCTTCTGAGGATCGCCCGCACCGCCGATGATGGAGAAGAAGTCCTTGTTTACCCAGACGCGCTGCGCACGGCCAAGGTCAGAAATCTGCACGTCCTCGATGAGGTTTCCGGCTTCCTGGGAGAGAACTCTCGCGTCGACAAGAACGGCGAGATCCTCGAGGATCTTGCCTCGTCGATCGCCGTAGCCAGGTGCCTTTACCGCGACAGTCGTCAGTCGATTGTGCAGCTTGTTCGTGACGAGCAGTGAGAGCGCGTCACCCTCGATGTCGTTCCCGACGATGAAGAGATTCTTTTCGCCCGCCGCGATCAGGCGCTGCATCAACGGCACAAGCTGCGAAGCCTCTTTGAGCCAGTGATCGCAGATGAGAATGACCGGAGAGTCGAGGTTCGCCTCCATGCGCTCCTGGTCCGTGACCATGTACGGGGAAATGAAGCCCTTATCCCAGCTCACCCCCTCGATGTAGCGACGATCCATCTGTGCGCGCTGCGTCTCTTCGACGCTGATCGTGCCCTCGGCCCCGACGATGTCGAACATCTCTCCCAGCAGCCGGCCCATCTCCTCATTGCCGGTCGCCGCGACAGCCACCTGCGTGATCTCTTCCTGACTGGTGATTGGGGTCTTGATCTCGTCCAGGCATTCCAGCGCGACAGCTAGACCGCGCTCGACGCCGCGGCGAATCATCATCGGATTGCCGCCAGCCTCGACGTACTTGAACGACTCACGCGCGATCGCATCTGCGATCACCACGGCCGTGGCAGTCCCGTCGCCCACTTCATCTTTGACGCGCCAGGCAAGCTGGCGAATGAGCATGACGCCCATATTCATCCATTTGTCCGGCAGTTCGATCACGCGGCGCAGGATCGTGCCGGCGTCGTCGAGAAACTCCGGAGTGCGATCGTCGCCCGTCAGCGGCTGAATCGCGACGTTCCGCGCGACCGGACCCAGCGTGGCTCGTACGAGCCGGGCCGCGGTCTCCGCGCCGACGGCGAGCGCTCTTCGCGCGCCATGGCGAAACAGGAGTCGCTTGTCAGGCAGCGGGTAGTCAGTGAAGCCGGTGCGTGTCGATCTCACAAGCGGATAGTGCAGCTTTTCAAGAGGATCGGCGCGAGTCTATCGGTCCGCTTGAAGAGGTGTCAACGAAGGGGACTCATGGCAGCTTCTCGTGCGACGACGCGAGTCGTTGGGGGAGCCGTGTCGACCGCCGGGGCACTTCGGCCTCACCTGAGCGACGCGGTCCGCGACGACGGATCAGTCCGATGTCGGTTCAGGGGCGCAAATGGACACTCCCGTGCCGTTTGCCTTGCCGAGCCGTGTCGACTCCCCCGCAGCGGAGGCCACCGGGGAGCCGATCCTCGGCCAAGGCGACGAAGCCCGAATACCCCCGATTCTGTACTGGGCGCCATCTCTCTCAGGAGCGCGGGCTCCTGGCGGCCACCGCCGCTGCTTGCCTCACGCAATTGCACCCACCAGCGTTTGCCTGCGCGGCGATGTCGCCATCGACCGCCCCGGGGTCTTAATCCCGGCTTTCACCCATCACCACGCTGAGGACAGCGTGGCTGGTCTCCTCTCTGTTGCACATGGCCTCGGGCGAGCCTTGTGGCTCGCCCGGCCCGCCTTGCTGTTTCGGCGGGTCGGTGTACCCGCGCGGCCTCGCGGCCGCACAGGGGGGTGTCGGGAAGTTCCTCTAGCCGCTCGGGGGCGGCCAGCGGCGCCTGGGACTTCGTCGCCGGAGCCCGGTGGGGGAACGACCCCCGATAGTGGCGAGCGACGTTCATTCCGCTCCCATAATGCCGGGCGATGTGGCCCGCCGATCGCGGGTGGTGGGGGCAGGATTCGAACCTGCGTAGCCAGTCAAGGCGGCAGATTTACAGTCTGCTGGTATTAACCACTCACCCACCCCACCCGGTGGATCCAGAGCGGGGGACGGGACTCGAACCCGCGACGACCTGCTTGGAAGGCAGGCACTCTACCAACTGAGTTACCCCCGCGCGATGCGCATGAAGAAGATGCTGCGACGCGGACCCATAGGCGTTTGCGGCTGTTAAGCCGCCGGCGGGGGCGGCACATGAGTATATTCCCGGCGGAAATCGTGGCACAAGACGAGGATGGCCCGCCGACGCCGCTCTTGACGGCCGCACGCACCGCCCGACTCATCTCTCTTGCGCAGTCGCTCCTCCGCATGCCCACCGTCAATCCGCCGGGCAATGAGGCGGTCGCGGCGGCATTCCTCGCTGACCGACTGAGAGACGTCGGTCTCGAGGCGCGTACGGTTCCGTGCGGCGACGGGCGCGCATCCTGCGTCGCGCGATTGCGAGGTTCGTCCTCCCGGACAGGGCTGATCCTCACGGGCCACCTGGACGTCGTCCCGACCGGATCTATCCCGTGGCGCCACCCCCCGCTGGCGGGCACCGTCGATGGGGATCGCCTCCACGGGCGCGGAAGCGTCGACATGAAGGGGGCAGTCGCGGCGATGGTCGACGCGGCGATCACGCTTGCGGAAGCGGGCGACTCGCTGCGGGGCGACCTGATCCTCGCCCTGACCGCTGGCGAGGAAGTTGATATGCGCGGGGCGCAGTCCCTCGCGAGCGGGGGACACCTGAACGGGGCTTCCGCGATCATTGTCGGCGAGCCCACGGGCTTTGACCTGGCCATCGCCGAGAAAGGGTCGTACCGGCTCGATATCGCCGTCCACGGCCGGGCCGCGCACGCCTCCACGCCCCATTTGGGGGCCAATGCGATCGGTGCGGGCGCGGATCTGGTCCAGCGGATCGAAGCCCTTGTCCCGTCGGCGATACCACACCCCCTGCTGGGGACCCCCACCCTCTCCGTGGGCGTGATACGCGGCGGCTCGGCTGCCAATGTGGTGCCGGACTGGTGCGAGATCGAGGTCGACGCGCGGACCATTCGACGACACGAGATCGAGGGCATGCTTGACCTGGTGCGCGCAACGGCGGAGGATCTGGCGCAGGCGCGAGGCGTCACCTTCGACCTCACCTACAGCGGATTCCCGCCGGTCGAGACAGCGGCCGACGCAGCGATCGTCATCGCAACCGCGGCGGCCGTGCGGTCGGTCGCGCGGCGTGCCCCAGAGATCCTCGGCGCGCGCTACGCCACCGACGCAGCGATTCTGGCACCGATGCTTGGGCTGCCCTTTGTGATCTGCGGGCCCGGCGACCCGGCGCTCGCGCATCAGCGAGACGAGTCGGTGCCGCTGGGCGAACTCGCGCAGGCATCGGCAGTCTACGAGGCAATCGCGCGCGAGTGGCTCGCGTAGGGCAGTGTTGAGATACGGCGGTGGGAGCGAACGGCCACCATCGCCTCTGGCGGGGCTACGTTTGAATGCGTGGCGCGAGGGCACTATCATCGACCGTGCCGGGCAGGGCCGTGCGCCTGTAGCTCAGTGGACTAGAGCGGCCGCCTTCTAAGCGGCGGGTCGCAGGTTCGAATCCTGCCAGGCGTACCGGGTGTGGTGTCTGTAGCTGAGGGGTTACAGCGCCTGACTGTGGATCAGGAGATCGTGGGTTCGATCCCCACCAGACACCCCGGTTCCGATGGAGAGGCCAGGTCCGTTTGCTCGAGTCGGCCTGGGCGGTCGCCTGCGATGTGCAACGGCCCCGACATCCGAGCTCACCCACCACTCGCGCCAGATCGCGTAGCGAGTATCGCGCCAGCATTCTGATCCTGGCGTTGGCAGGCCGCCAGGCTACTTCACGCCGCCCGGTAGAGGGAGATCCGCCGATCTCCAGAGGCGCCCACGGTTGAGTCCTCTCGCTAGGTGCGTCAGTTCACGCCGACGGGCGTCTCCACACCGCGCAGTTTCAGTTCTTCGGACCGATGGCAGCGCACCCAGTGTCCGGGCCGG
>Ga0194131_10000343_pt1 | contig 76751 bp, 71 predicted proteins | sample TA2KigO120mmetaG_FD_148631 | JGI IMG/M metagenome (GOLD analysis project Ga0194131, IMG submission 148631) | Freshwater microbial communities from Lake Tanganyika, Tanzania - TA2015053 Kigoma Offshore 120m | ecosystem: Environmental > Aquatic > Freshwater > Lake | place: Tanzania: Lake... | reverse complement strand
CAACGCATCGCGCTGCCGATGCTGCGCTGGATCACGTTCTCGACCGCATTCGCGGCACTCGCCGTGCTCTGGACGACGTGGCGCGGACACGGCCGGATCGCTGCCGCGATCGCGGCGATCGCATGTCTCGTGCTGCCGGCCATCCGCGCCAGCGCGCCCTGGCTTACGCAACGCTCGCTCACATCCGTTCGGCTTCGCGATGAGGGTCGGTCATTCGCAGTCACGCGGCGCCAGTATCTGCGGCGCGCGTTCGATCTCGACCGGATCCGCATCGACACCACCCCGGCCGCGAAGTCGGTTCGCGAGTTGGCGGTGGCGATCCCGTCGTGGGATCCGCGGGCGGCCGGGCTTGCGGTCGCGGCGGCGGGCACCGGTGACACCCTGGCCGGCGTCTCGGCAGTCGCCGGCGCCGGCGGCGTTGGTTTCGCACCGGTTGTCCGGACCGACGGCGAAGTCTGGCGTGTGATCCTTGGCGCCGACGGCGCGGGGTCGACCATCGAGTTGCCTTCGCCACTGGCATACCTTGGCGCCGAGGGCGTGCGGGTGGTCGCGGATACCACCGGGGCGGTCGTGGGCGCGCGGTTCGATTCGCGCTGGCGGCGGATGCTGCTCGCGTGGGGGCTCCGTGAACCGTCGCTGGCTTTCGGCGGGAGCGCGCAGCCCAACCGCGAGTTGGTTTGGCACCGGGACGTGCGCGCGCGCGTTGCGCGCCTCGTCCCGTTCCTGACGCTCGGCAGTGCCGCCGTGCCGGTCATCCGGGACGATTCGCTCTACTGGACACTCGAGTTGTTCGTGACGGCGCGCGCGTATCCGCTCAGCGAGCGGCTCATATTCGCCGGCGCGCCGCGAATGTCCGTTCACCCGGCGGGCCTGGCCTGGGTCCACTCGGCCACCGGGCGCGTGACGATTGCCGCCGCCGAGGAGCCGGACAAGTTGCTCCGGTCATGGATGCGCCGCTTTCCCACGTTGTTTGTCTCGCAGGAACGACTGCCCGCCGCGCTGGCGGCGCTTCGGCCCGCGCCGACGGAGTGGCTCGCTATCCAAGCCCAGGCGTTCGGACGCGCGGGCGTCGGGCCTGACGGGGATGTGAGTCGCCTCGCGATCGCCGTGGACAACGCTGACCCGGACCTGAGCAGCGGTGGGCGCGCGCTGTACGCGGACTCCGGGACCGGTACCCTGCGCGCCACGGCCGCCATCCCGATGGTCGATGCGAACGGTAGCGTGGCCGGCGTGCTGGAGCAGGTGGGCGGACGAGAGGAACGTGCCCGCTGGCGAGCGACGCCGGCCGGGCCGCGATGGGCCGATGCGCTCGACGCGCTGCAGCGCGCGGCCGACTCGGCCGGATTTGGCCGCAACGCCACGCGACGCGGCCCGGCGCTGGTCGTGGCACGCGACAGCGGCGTCCTGATCCGGCAGTCGTTTTACGCCGTGGTGCGCGAATCCGGGACGCTGCGATTGGCGGGGGTCGCCGTCCTGCTCGACGGCCGTACGAGCGCGGGACCGACGCTGGCCGCGGCGATGGGTCTCGCGGCGACTCCGGTCGAGCCCGCGGCCTACCCGGCCCTGATCCGGGCGCTGTACGACCGCATGCGTGCCGCGCTCGACCGCGGAGACTGGCAGGCGTTCGGCGCGGCCTTCGACGAGCTCGGACGCCTGCGCGCGATCCGGTGATCCGCGTTCGGCATGAGCGCGGTGCGCGCGATAACTTTCACGGCTGCATTCCGCCTGTTCTTCCCCTCGTGGTTCCGACATGAATCTTCACGAATACCAAGCAAAGGACATCCTGCGTGCCCATGGCGTGACGACCCCGCCGGGCGAAGTGGTCACGGAGCCGGCCGCCGCGTATGAGGCCGCCCGCCGGTTCGGCGGGCCCGTAATGGTGAAGGCCCAAGTGCACGCCGGCGGCCGCGGCAAGGCCGGCGGCGTCAAGTTCTGCAAGACCGCCGATGAAGCGCGCGAAAAGGCGACGGCAATCCTCGGCATGCAGATCAAGGGACTGACCGTGAAGAAGGTGCTCGTCGCGCCGGCCGCGGACATCGCCAGCGAGGCGTACGTCGGGATCATCGTCGATCGCGCCCGCAAGGCGCCGGTGTTCATGGTGAGCGCGGCGGGGGGCATTGATATCGAGGAGGTCGCGGCGAAGACGCCGGACAAGATCCGCTACCACGCCGTTGACGTGCGCTACGGCCTGCGCACGTTCGAGGCGATGGAACTGGGATTCTTCCTGTACAGTGACGTCAAGTTGGCCCGGGCCGCCGCCAAGGTAATGCAGCAGCTGTACGCGGCGTTCATGGCCACCGGCTGCTCGCTCGCCGAAATCAACCCGCTTGTCGTGACGCCCGGCGGCGAAGTCGTTGCGCTGGACGGGAAGATGGTGGTGGACGACAACGAACTCGACCGCCTGCCGGCGATCGAGGCGCTTCGCGATACGGACAGCGAGAACCCGGCGGAAGTGGACGCACGCAACCACAACCTGACGTTCATCAAGCTGGACGGAAATGTCGGCTGCGTCGTCAACGGCGCCGGGCTGGCCATGGCGACGATGGACCTCGTCAAGTACTACGGCGGCGAGCCGGCGAACTTCCTCGACATCGGCGGGTCCTCGAACCCGGAGAAGGTCGTCAACGCCCTGCGCCTCATCACGGCGGACCCGAACGTCAAGGCCATCCTGTTCAACATCTTCGGTGGCATCACGCGCACCGATGACGTGGCGAACGGTATCGTCACCGCGATCAAGGCCAATCCGCTCAAGGTGCCCCTTGTGATCCGCCTGACGGGCACGAACGAGGAGATCGCCATGAAGATCCTCGCGGACAGCGGCCTGGCCGCGTCGTCGGACATGGACACCGCGGTGCAGCAGGCCGTGAAGTTCGCCGGAGGCTCCCGATGAGCGTGTTCATCAATCGGGACACGCGCCTGCTGGTGCAGGGCATCACCGGCCGTGACGGCTCGTTCCACACCAAGCAGATGGTGGAGTACGGCACGCGCGTCGTGGCAGGCGTTACGCCTGGCAAGGGCGGCCAGCAGTTCGATGCCGTGGGTCCCGATGGGAAGGCCGCCGGCGTGCCGATCTTCAATACCGTCTCCAGCGCGGTCCAGGCGACCGGTGCGAACGCGTCCGTGATCTACGTTCCACCGGCCTTCGCCGCCGACGCCATCATGGAAGCGGCGGCCGCCGGCGTGGCGCTGATCGTGTGTATCACGGAGGGCGTCCCCGTCCTCGACATGACCCGCGTGTACCCGTTCGTCAAGGAACGCGGTGTCCGCCTGCTCGGCCCGAACTGCCCGGGATTGATCTCGCCGGGTGAATCCAAGGTCGGCATCATCCCTGGGCGCATCTGCACCCCGGGACCCGTTGGGGTAGTCAGCCGTTCCGGTACACTCACCTACGAAGTGGTCTATCAACTCACGCGCGCGGGTATCGGCCAGACGACCTGTGTCGGGATTGGCGGCGATCCCATCAACGGGACGAACTTCATTGACTGCCTCGAGGCGTTTGAACGGGATCCCGCGACCAAGGCCGTCGCAATGATGGGCGAGATCGGCGGCACCGACGAGCAGGACGCGGCGCGGTATGTTCGCGACCACATGAAGAAGCCGGTGGTCGGCTTCATCGCGGGGCAGACGGCACCCCCCGGCCGGCGCATGGGGCATGCGGGGGCCATCATCTCAGGATCGGCGGGCACCGCGGCCGAGAAGATCGAAGCGTTCGAGCAGTGTGGGATCGGTGTCGCGCGACGCCCGATCGACTTCGTGGAACTGATCAAGGCGCGCCTCAAGTAACCCTGAAACAGGAAACCTCCTCTACATATGGCGGCAAATCGTACGCTCACCATCATCAAGCCGGACGCCTTTGGCGCCGGCAAGGCCGGCAAGATCATCGCCCACCTTGAGGCCGGTGGCTTTCGGGTCGTCGCGGCGCGTGTCATGCGCCTGTCAACCGCCCAAGCCGGTGAGTTCTATGCCGTGCACAAGGGACGTCCGTTCTACGGCGAACTCGTCGAGTTCATGACGAGCGGCGAATGCATGCCGATGATCCTCGAAAAGGCCGATGCTGTGCTGGCGCTTCGAGACGCGATCGGGGCGACGGACCCCGCGCAGGCCGCGGAGGGCACCGTCCGGAAGCTCTACGCCGAATCGAAGGGGCGGAACGCCATTCACGCGTCGGATTCGGACGAGAACGCGGCGCGCGAATCGCGGTTTTTCTTCGCCGAAGCGGATTGCGTCAGGGGCTAGGTTTCGCCCCCGTACCAACCGGGCCAAAGTGGCCTAAGTTACGGTCCTGCCACAACTTGACCCGCCTCAGCTGGTGGGCGATATTAGAAGGTCATGCTTTCCATTCCGACGCAGTCCCTCAGCGCCGGAGCGGTTCGGGTCGAAGGCGTGCTGGACCGCGACGACAAGGTCTGGCTCGAAGGCGATCCGCGACCGGCGGAAGGGGTTCGCGTGTCCGGACGGCTGTCACAGGCCGGGCAGGGGCGGTTCTACTTCAGTGGGTCGGTTTCCGGGGTGGTGCAGCAGGAATGCCGGCGCTGCCTCCGCGAAGTGATCACCGAGATTGACGTCGAGTCGCACGTCCTGTTTGCCGATGCGGCGCACGTGGACGAGGACGATCCGGACGTGTTTCCGCTGGTGCTGGGCCGTAGCGGGGCGGAGGTTGACCTCCGACCGGCCGTACGAGAGGAGTGGATGGTCGAAGTACCCGCCTTTGCGCTGTGTGCGGCCGCCTGCAAGGGGTTGTGTACGAAGTGTGGTGGGAACCTGAACACCGGCGCGTGCATCTGTGCGCGCCCGAACTAACGAGTGAATTCCAATGGCCGTACCGAAAAGACGAACATCGCGACGCAAGAAGGGGACGCGAAACACGCATAAGAAGGCCGCGCCGGTCGTGCTGCAGGCGTGCCCGAAATGCGGGGCTCCGCGGCGCTCGCATCGCGCTTGCGCGGAGTGTGGCTACTATGGCTCACGCCAGGTAGTGGCCGCTCGCGAGGCCTGATCGCGAAGTGCCGCGCATCGCAGTAGACGCGATGGGCGGTGACCATGCGCCCGCGGCTCCGGTCGCGGGCGCGTTGCTTGCGCTCGCCGAACTCGCCGACACCCTAGACATCCAGCTCGTCGGGCGACCGGCGGACATCGAGGCCGAGATGCGGCGGAACGGCGGCGTTCCGGCGGCGCTGGCTTCACGGGTGGAGATCGTCCCGGCGACCGAAGTCATCGAGATGGGCGAGAAACCTTCCGCGGCGATCCGCGGCAAGCGGGACAGCTCGATGGTCGTCGGCCTCAAGCTCCAGGCGGAGGGAAAGTCGGACGGCTTCGTGTCCGCCGGGAACACGGGCGCGCAGATGGCGGCATCCACCGTCGTGCTGCGCCTGCACGAAGGACTGACACGCCCGGCCATCGGCACCCTCTTGCCCTCCGACCGCGGCATTCCCGTGGTCATGCTCGACGCCGGTGCGAACGTGGACTGCTCGCCGCAGGAACTCGTTCAGTTTGCCAGGCTGGGCTCGGTGTACGCCGAGGATATCCTGGGGCGCGCCAATCCCTCCGTGGCACTGCTGTCGGTCGGTGAGGAGCCGGAGAAGGGCAGCTTGGCGGTGAAGGAAGCCAACCAGTTGCTGGCCGCCAGCGGGTTGAACTTTGTCGGCAACATCGAGGGGCACGACCTCGCGCACGGTGTGTCGCCCCGCGGTCCGGTGGATGTGGCGGTGTGCGACGGTTTCACCGGAAACGTCGTGCTGAAGTTCTACGAAGCCGTGGCTCCGATCATCTTCGCGCAGGTGCAGCGGCACGGTGCCCCGGCGTCCGCCGTGGACGCGGTCGCGCATTTGTATGACTACGAGCAGTACGGCGGGGCACCGCTCCTCGGTGTCCGCGGCGTGTCCATCATCGGGCACGGCAAGTCCACGCCTGAGGCCGTGAAGAACGCGATTCGCGTCGCGCTCCTCGCGGTTGAGCATCGCATGAGCGAACACATCGGCCGAGCCCTTCGCGGAACGCCGGCCAACGGCGCAAACGGCAACGGCGGAGTGCCCGCATGAAGCGGCCCATTGCCATGATCGCAGGTACCGGCCGCGCGGTTCCCAAGCGGACCATGTCGAACGACGAGTTCGCGGCGATCGGGATCGAGACGAACGACGAGTGGATTCGCGAGCGGACCGGGATCCGCCTGCGCCACGTGGCCGGCGAGGGCGAGACGCTGACATCGCTCGGGGCCGAGGCCGCGCGGGTCGCGATGCAGGCGGCCGGCGTGACCGCGGGCGAAATCGACTCGATCGTGATGGCGACCGTTTCGCCGGATCACCTGCTGCCGTCCGCGGCGGTCGAGGTCCAGGCCGCGATCGGGGCGTCGCGGGCGGCCGCGTTCGACGTGGACGCCGCCTGCACGGGCTGGATCTACGGCGTGACCGTCGCCGAGGGCCTCCTTGCGACGGGGAGCGCCGAGACGGTCCTCGTGATCGGCGGCGAGCTGCTCACCCGGATCGTGAACTGGAAGGACCGCAACACCTGCGTGCTCTTTGGCGATGGCGTCGGCGCCGCGGTGCTTCGCCGCGCGACCAAGGGCCGCGGCGTGCTGGCCTCGTACCTTCGCTCTGACGGTACCCTAGCCCAGTTGCTCTGGCGACCGGCGGGTGGCGGCGTGAAGCCGGCTTCCCAGGAAACGATCGACGACGGCTCGTTCTTTGTGCAAATGCAGGGACGCGAGGTGTTCAAGCACGCCGTGCGCTCCATGGCGGATGCCTGCGACCGGGCGCTCGACCAGGCCAAGCTCTCGGCCGATGCGATCGACCTCGTGATTCCCCATCAGGCGAACATCCGGATCATCGAGGCCACGGCGAAGCACGCCAATGTGCCGATGGAAAAGGTGTACGTGAACGTGGATCGCTATGGCAACACCTCAGCCGGCTCCATTCCGATCGCGCTCGACGAAGCGATCCGCGCAGGCCGGATCACGGACGGGTCCACGGTCCTGTTTGTCGGGTTCGGCGCCGGATTCACCTGGGGTTCGCTGGTGGTGAAGTTCTGACCATGACGGACCTGCTGCTGTTGTTCCCGGGTCAGGGATCCCAAAAGCCCGGAATGTGCCAGGACGTGGCCGCTGCGTTTCCCGCAGCGCGCGAGGTGTGGGCGAGCGCGGACGCCGCGTTGGGCGCCCCGCTTTCCGACATCGCCTTCGGCGGCCCCGCAGATGAGCTCACGCGCACCCACAATGCCCAGCCCGCGCTCCTGACCCACGGTGCGGCCGTCTGGGCCGTCGTACGCGACCGGATCGCCGGGCGCGTCCGTGCGGCGGCCGGGCACTCGCTGGGTGAGTTCACGGCCCATCACGCCGCCGGCGCGCTGCCGTTGGCGGACGCGGTTCGACTGGTCCGTCGGCGCGGCGAGCTGATGTTCGCCGCCGGCGAGGCCCGGCCCGGTGCGATGGCGGCCATCCTCGGGGAGATGACGCGCCCAATCGAGGACATCTGCCTCGAAGCCCGGGCGTCCGGCGAGGTGGTGGCGGCGAACTACAACGCGGTCGAACAGACCGTGATTTCCGGCGAGGTGGCCGCCGTGGAACGTGCGATGGAGCTCGCGAAGGCCGCCGGGGCCAAGCGCGCCGTCCGGCTCGCGGTCAGTGGCGCGTTTCACTCACCGCTGATGGCGCCTGCGGCCGAGGGCCTCGCGACCGCGTTGACGTCTGCGGCGTGGAAGGACCCCGTGTGGTCCGTGTACAGCAACGTGACCGCGAACCCGGTTCGCACGGCCGATGAAGCGCGTTCACTGCTGGTCCGGCAGCTCACGAGCGCGGTCCGCTGGGTCGAGGTGGTTCGCGCCATGGCTGCGGCGTATCCCGCCGCGACCTTTGTCGAAATGGGTCCCGGCAACGTCTTGACCGGGCTGCTCAAGCGTCTCGCGCCGAACCATGCGGCTCGCACCTGCGGCACGGCCGCCGAAGTCGAAGCCCTCCTCGCCTCGTGAACCCCTAGGCACACTGCAAATGGCCATCTCGATTGATCTCACCGGCAAGGTGGCGCTCGTCACCGGTTCCACGCGCGGCATCGGGCTTGGCATCGCGCAGGCCCTGGCGTCGTGCGGCGCCCGGGTTGCCGTAACGGGTCGCGACGCAGCGAAGGCGGCCGCCGTCGCGGCCGATCTCCCGGGGGCGCAGGGTTTCGGATGCGATGTTGCGGTGCCGGCCGAAGTGGAGCGACTCGTCGGCGACGTCGAGAAGGCGTTCGGGAGCATCGACATCCTCGTGAACAACGCCGGCATCACGCGCGACAACCTCATGCTCCGGATCAAGGACGACGACTGGAATGCCGTGATTGACGCGAATCTCCGGTCCGCGTTCGTGGCGACCCGGGCGGCGAGTCGCGGGATGATGAAGCGGCGATGGGGCCGTATCATCAACATCACGAGCGTCGTCGGCTTGATGGGAAACAAGGGGCAGGCGAATTACGCCGCGAGCAAGGCCGGGATGATCGGGCTGACCAAGTCGGTCGCCAAGGAACTGGGTTCCCGGAACGTGCTGTGCAACGCGATCGCGCCCGGTTTCATCGCCACTGAGATGACCGATGCGATGACCCCGGAGGCCAAGGCGGCGCTGACCGGCAGCATACCGCTGGAGCGGCTCGGGGCAGTCTCCGACGTCGCCGGTGCGGTGGCCTGGCTGTCCAGCGACTTGGCCGCCTACGTCACCGGCCAGGTGATCGTCGTGGACGGCGGTCTCGCGACGTGAACTGTCTCTCGCGTACAACTATATTTGCAGGCTGGTAACCCCACTCACCCGCGTCGAGGTTGAACCCGTGGCTGATCATAGCGAAAAGGTGAAGGACATCATCGAGAAGGAGCTGGGCGTTGAGCGCGAGAAGCTGACCGATTCGGCCAGCTTCATCGAGGATCTCGGCGCCGACAGTCTCGACATCGTTGAGCTCGTCATGGAGTTCGAGAAGGAGTTCAATATCGACATTCCGGATGAGGACGCCGAGAAGTTGCGCACGGTGGGCGACGCGATCGCCTACATGAAGCAGAAGATCTCTGCGTAATGCGCCGGCGCGTCGTCGTCACGGGCCTCGGGTGCGTGACGCCAGTCGGCAACGACGTGGCGACGACGTGGGAGGCCCTCTGCAGCGGGAAATCAGGTGGCGGGCCGATCACGCGGTTTGACGCCTCGCAGCACAAGGTCCAGTTCGCCTGTGAGCTGAAGGGGTTCGACGCCGCGGTGTACATGGACCGCAAGGAGGCCAAGCGGTCCGACCTGTATACCCAGTTTGGCCTGGCCGCGTCCGTGCAGGCCATGCAGGACGCGGGGCTCGCCAGCGGCGGGGTGGATCCCAACCGGCTCGGCGTGATCCTCGGCAGCGGGATCGGTGGCATCACGACGTTCGAGGCCCAGCACGACGTCTTGCGTGACGCGGGGCCCAACCGGATCTCGGCGTTCTTCGTGCCGATGTTCATCGGCGATATCGCCGCCGGGGTGGTGTCCATGCGCTTCGGCGCGAAGGGGCCGAACTTCGCGACCCAGTCGGCGTGCGCCACGAGCGCGCATGCACTCGGTACGGCGTTTCGGCAGATCCAGTACGGCGACGCGGATGTGATCATCGCGGGCGGGTCGGAGGCGGCGGTCACCGCCATGGCTGTCGGTGGGTTTGCCAACATGCAGGCGCTCTCCGGCCGGAACGACTCGCCGGGCACGGCCAGCCGGCCCTTCGATGTCTCGCGCGACGGATTCGTGCTCGGCGAAGGCGCCGGCATCCTGGTGCTCGAGGAACTCGAGCACGCCCGACGTCGCGGCGCGCGTATCTACGGGGAACTCGCCGGCTACGGGGCGGCGGGCGACGCGTACCACCTGACTGGCCAGCCTGAGAACCATGAAGGACTGCAGCGGTCCATGCGGCGCGCACTCGAAGACGCGGGACTGCAGCCGGGCGACGTGCAATACGTGAATGCGCACGGCACCAGTACCCCGATGAACGACCCCAATGAAATCCGGGCGATCCGCGCCGTGTTCGGCGACGCGGCGAACGGGCTCAACGTGAGTTCGACCAAGTCCGCGACGGGGCACATGTTGGGGGCCGCCGGTGCCGTCGAGGCGATTGCCTGCCTGCTGGCGATTCGGGACGGCATCGTGCCGCCGACGATCAACCTGCACACGCAGGACCCGGAGTGCGACTTGAACTGCACGCCGCTCACCGCGGTGCGGCGCGAGATCGTGGCTGCCGTATCGAACTCCAGCGGGTTCGGCGGTCATAACGCCTCACTCGCCCTTCGCCGGTTGGCGTGATGCGAACCGGGGGCGCATTGAGGGGTGCCGCAGTGACGGCGCCCGCGCGCCCTGTGATTGACCGCAGGCGACTGTCGGATTCCGCACTCGTCAGCATCGCCGATGCCCTCGAGTCCGGGCGGCGCCTGACGGAGCAGGAAGCCCTTACGCTGTTTGCCACCCCCGATCTTCCGGGCCTCGGCCATCTCGCCGATTCGGCAAACCGGGCGAAGCACGGCGATGTGGTCACGTTCGCCGCCAACCAGCACATCAACCCGACCAACGTGTGCGTGCTGCGAACGACCTGCACGTTTTGCGGATACGCACGCCTTCCGAAGGAGCAGGGCGCATATCGCTACACGCTCGAACAGGTGCTTGCCGAGGCCGCCCACGCTGCCGACGGGCTGACGCGCGAGTTCCACATCGTGGGCGGCCTCGATATGGAGGCCGGCCTTGAGTACTACACGACGATGTTCCGTGCGCTCAAGGCGAACTTCCCGCACGTCCACATCAAGGCCCTGACGGCGGTGGAAATCGCGCACCTCGCGCGGATCGAGAAGATGTCGTGGCGCGATGTGCTCGTCGCGCTGCGGGACGCCGGCCTCGACACGATGCCCGGCGGCGGTGCGGAGACCTTCAGCGCGGCCGTGCGCGCGCAGATCGCCCGGAAGAAGCTCGCGGGAGCGGATTACATCGGCGTGCACCGCACCGCACATGGGCTCGGGATCCGGTCGAACTGCACGCTGCTCTACGGCCACGTCGAGACGCTCGAGGATCGCGTCGCGCACATGGCCGCCCTGCGCAGCCTGCAGGACGAGACACACGGGTTCCTGGCGTTCATCCCGCTGGCATATCACCCGGATGACAATGCGCTCGGGGCGCAGCTGGGCCGGACGGGCACGGCGACGGGCGGCGTGGACGACTTGCGCATGGTCGCTGTCGGGCGGCTCTTCCTCGACAACTTTGCCCATGTGAAGTCGCACTGGATCATGGTGACGCCATTCCTGTCGCAGGTGGCGTTGCACTATGGCGTCAACGACCTCGAGGGCACGGTCGTCCGCGAGAAGATCTACCACGCGGTCGGCGCGCATACGCCGCAGGGGATGACGCTGGACCAGGTGCTGGCGCTGATTCGCGGGGCAGGCAAGGTGCCGGCGGAGCGCGACTCGTTCTACAACGTGCTCCGCACGTTCCCGCGCGAGCGCCAGGCGGACTCGGGCGCCGGCAGCGGAGCGGAGGCGCCGGCCTGATGCGCGTCGGTCGCATTCCCTACATCAACTGCTTCCCCGTGTATGGTGCCATCGATCGGGGCGCCGTGCCGTTCAGCGGGACGCTGGTGACGGGCGTGCCGACCGCGCTGAACGCCCAGATGGCGGCGGGCGCACTCGATGTGAGCGTCGTGTCGGCGGTGGAGTACGCGCGCGATTGGGAGCGGTACCTGTTGTTGCCGGATCTCGCCATCAGCTGCGATGGCCCCGTACGAAGTGTCGTGCTGTTCAGCGACAAGCCCGCCGAGGCGCTGGGCGGCGAGCGCGTGATCGTGAGCCGCAGTTCGATGACCAGCGTGTACCTGCTCGAGTTGTTGTTCGAGCACGTGTGGCGTGCGCGCCCCGAATTCGTCGCTGGCGACGCGGAGTCGGCGGATCTCACGACCATGGCGGACGACGGCGCCGCGGCCCGGCTCGTGATTGGGGATGCGGCGTTGATCCTCTCGTCACCCGCGTTTTCGGGGCGCTATGCGCATCAGTACGACCTCGGGGCCACCTGGAAGGCGTGGACCGGACTTCCATTCGTGTTCGCCGTCTGGGTGGCGCAGCGCGCGGCCGACACGGCCTCCGCGCTCGGCGTCCACGCTGCACTCATCGAGAGTCGCAACTGGGGCTTGGGGCACCTCGACGTGCTGGCCGCAGCGGCCGCAACGCAAACGGGCGTCAGTGCCGCGGACTGCCGGGACTACCTGGCCGGACTCGACTACGGCCTCAGCTATCCACACCTCGGTGGCCTGACCGAGTTCTACCGCCGCCTCACCGTCGCCGGTCGCGTGGCCCCGGGCCGACTGTCCTTCCTTCCAGCCGCATGAAACGCAACGACCTGCTCGACTATTACCTCCGCGCACCGCTGCTCGAGCTCGGCGCGGACGCCGATGCCGTCCGGAAGCGCCTCCATCCCGGCGGGGTGGTCACCTACATCGTGGATCGCAACATCAACTACACCAACGTGTGTGTTGCCGACTGCGGGTTCTGTGCGTTCTACCGCCGCCCGCAGGATCACGAGGGATGGACGCTTTCGTATGAGCAGATCGGCGCGAAGATTGACGAGGTGAAGGCGCTGGGGGGCGTGCAGATACTGATCCAGGGCGGGCACAATCCGTACATCCCGTTCCAGTGGTATCTCGACTTGCTCAAGTACATCAAGGCATACCACCCCATCCACATCCACGGGTTCAGCCCGAGCGAAGTGGATTTCTGGAGCACGTTGTATCGCATGGACCCGCGGGACGTGATCCGGGAGCTGATGAAGGCCGGACTCGACTCGATCCCGGGCGGCGGCGGTGAGATCCTGGTGCAACGGGTCCGCGACATCGTGGCCCGGAAGAAGGCGGGCGCTGATCGTTGGCTCGAGATCATGGAAATTGCGCACCAAGAGGGCCTGAAGACGAGCTGCACCATGATGTACGGGATCGGTGAGACGCCGGCCGAGCGGCTCGAGCACCTGGAGCGGCTGAAGGCATTGCAGGCCCGGACGGGCGGCTTCACGGCGTTCATCTGCTGGCCGCTGCAGCCGGAGAACACACCGGAGATGAGCCACATGCCGAAGACGGACGCGGTCGAGTACCTGCGGACCACCGCGTTCGCCCGCACCGTCGTGGATAACATCCCGAACATCCAGGCCAGCTGGGTCACGATGGGGTTGAAGGTCGGGCAGGTCGCGCTGCACTACGGTTGCAATGACTTCGGATCGCTGATGCTGGAGGAGAACGTCGTTTCCGCGGCCAACACCACGCACCGCACGTCGGTCGAGGAGATCGAGTCGCTCATCAGCGGGGCGGGGTTCACGCCGCGTCGGCGGCGGCAGAACTACCAGCTCATCGACGCGACGGCCGCCGCGTGACGCATACGCGGGGGGAGACGCGCGTCGGGATCGGATATGACTCGCACCGATTCGTGCCCGGAAGCGGGGTCCTGCTGGGCGGGGTCACGATCCCCGCCGCGGTGGCGCTGACCGGGCACTCCGATGCCGATGCCGTCTGTCATGCGGTGACGGATGCGCTGCTTGGTGCGGCAGCGCTTGGCGATATTGGCGCGCTATTTCCCGACACGGATCCGGCCAACAAGGGCCGCGATTCGGTCGCGATGCTCCGGGAAGCCGTCAAGCGGCTTGGCGGGGCGGGGTGGGCGCCGGCGAACGTGGACGTCACCGTGGTGTGCGAGCAGCCGAAAATCGGGCCGCACCGCGATGCGATTCGTTCGAGCCTTGGGGCTGCGGTCGGGCTCGGCGCGGACGCCATCTCGATCAAGGGAAAGACCAATGAGGGCATGGGCTGGATCGGTCGAGGTGAAGGCCTCGCCGTGGTGGCGGTCGCGACCGTGATCCGGAAGTAGCGCGTGCTCGAGAGCGTATTGAACTGGGTGTCGGGCATGTCGCCCGCCACGCTGTACGCACTGATCGGGTTGGTCGCGTTCATCGAAGCGCTGTTCCCACCGGCGCCGGCGGATGTGGTCATCGCGCTCTGCGCATTCCTCGCGGCGCGGCAAGACGCGAACCTGTCGATCACGATCACGGTGATCGTGCTCGGGATGACGGCGGGCATGGCGGTGGTGTATTTGGTCGCGCGGCGCCTGGGCGCCGATTGGATGCACGCGCGGTTGAAGCGGTTCGGGGTGGACATGGCCGAGCAGCGCATGGAGGTCATGTACGGCCGGTACGGGATGGGCGCACTCTTCCTGGGACGCTTTGTGCCCGGCCTGCGCATGATCGTGCCTGCCGCCGCCGGGATGCTGCGATTGCCGTTCGGCCGCTCGATGCTGCTGATGGGCCTCGCGTCGCTGATCTGGTACGGGACGATCTCGATACTCGCGTATCAGGTGGGCAGCGACTGGGAGGCGTTTCGTGCCTCGATCGAGCGGCTTCTCGGCCGCTTTGGCCTGACGGCGGCGGCATTCCTGGCTCTAGCGGTCCTGGTTGGCTGGGCGACTTGGCGGCAGCGCAAGGCCCGGCGCGCGGAGTTGCGCAATCGGCCCTGAGCGCACAAGGTGAAAGCACCCGTGCCCGCTGAAGCGCCTCGTTCATTTCGGATCGAGCAGTATTCGGAGTTCCTCTCCCTCGAGCACGGGTCGAGCCCGCAGACGCTTGACGCGTATCAACGCGAAGTGCGCCGGTTGGCGGTTTGGTTGGCGGCTGCCGGCGCCGGCTCGCCGGCAGCGGTGACCCCGGAGCTGCTCCGCCGGTACGTGTATTCGCTAAAGGACGCCGGTCTCGCCGCCGCAAGCATCCGTCGCGCGGTCAGCGCGACCCGGACCTACTTCAAATTCCTCGCGGCGGAATCGGTCGTTCCCGCCGACCCGTCACTCCGCATCGAATCGCCGAAGCGGTGGCGTACGCTGCCCTCGGTGCTTAGCACGACCGACGTGGCCAAGATCATCGACTCGGTGCGGCTCGATGAACCGCTTGGCTTCCGCGACCGGGCGATGCTGGAGCTTGCATATGCGGCGGGGCTCCGGGTCAGCGAGTGGATCGGGATTGCGGTCCAGGACGTGCTGCTCGAGGACGGCTTGGTGCGCGTGTTCGGAAAAGGCGGAAAGGAGCGTCTTGTCCCGGTGGGGCGCACGGCCATCGGCGCCGTCGCGATGTACTTGCGTGAATCGAGGCCGTTGCTGGATCGGGGTCGCGGCAAGGGTCGCCTGTTCCTGAATGCGCGCGGCGGCCCGCTCAGCCGCATGGGGGCTTGGCAGATCCTGAAGCGCCACGTGGGCCGGAGCGGTGTGCGAACCAAGGTCACGCCGCATACGTTGCGGCACTCGTTTGCCACGCACCTGCTCGAGGGCGGCGCCGACCTCAGGGCCGTCCAGGACATGCTCGGCCACGTGGACATCGCCACGACCCAGATTTATACGCATGTTGACCGGGAGTACCTGCGATCGGTTCACCGTCAGTACCACCCACGTGGGTAGGGGCGACCGAAACCGTTCCGCCGTCCACCGGACTGTGCCCGCATGATCCTCGTCATAGACAACTACGACTCGTTCACGTACAACCTCGTGCAGTACCTCGGGGAACTCGGTGAGGCGCCGCATGTCGAGCGGAACGATGCGTTAACCGTGGACGAAGTCGCCGCCATGGCCCCCGATGCGATCGTGATCTCGCCCGGGCCGTGTACGCCGGCCGAGGCGGGGATATGCGTCCCCCTGATCCAGCGCCTCGCCCCCCACACGCCGATCCTCGGGGTTTGCCTCGGGCACCAGGCGATCGGCGCAGCGTTCGGCGCCCGGGTGATCCGCGCGCCGCGGGGAGTGATGCACGGCAAGACATCCGCCGTGATGCACGACGGAAACGCGCTGTTCCGTGGGCTGCCCTCGCCGCTCGAGGTCATGCGATACCACTCGCTGGTGGTTGAGCGTGGCACGATGCCCGAATGCCTCGAGGTAACTGCGTGGGCGCGCGATGACCGCACGGAAGTCCACGGCGTTCGGCACCGGGACCACCCCGTGTGGGGGGTGCAGTTTCACCCCGAAAGCGTGCTCACGGAACGCGGGCGGGACCTGCTCGCCAACTTCGTCCGGCTGGCCGCGGAGCGCCGGGCAACTCGTTGATTCGCACGGCTTTGTTTTAGCGGGCACCGACACCTATATTGCGTGGCGTGGATTTTGCATCCATGCCACCGGCCGGAGCGGTGCTTTAATGAGCATCCTGATTGTCATCCCGGCCAGACTCGGCGCCACGCGCCTCGCAAACAAGCCGCTGCGAATGCTCGGGGGAGTGCCCTTGGTGGTTCGCGTCCTGGAACGGCTCGCCGAGGTTGCGCCTGGGTACCGGGCGGTGGTGGCGACCGACTCCGAAGAGATTCGCGCGGTTGTGGCGGCTGCCGGCGGCGAGTCCGTCATGACGAGCCCCGCCCACTCCAACGGCACCGAACGGGTCGCGGAGGTCGCGAAACTCCAGGCGTTTGCGGACGCGCATGTGCTCGTCAACGTGCAGGGCGACGAACCATTCCTCCCCGACGATGCGATTACGGCCGCCGTGGACCGCGTCACGACACACGGCGATGACGTCGGCACGGTAGCGGCGCCGCTGCGCGCGGCGGTGGCGGCCGATCCGGCCGTCGTGAAAGTCGTCCGGGATGACAACGGGCGCGCGCTGTACTTCTCTCGCGCGCTGATCCCGTTCGCCCGCGAGGCGGCTGACGCGGCGATCCGCGATGCGTTGCTGTTGCGCCACGTCGGGCTCTATGCCTTCACTCGTGAGTCGCTCGCCCGCTGGGTGGCGCTCCCGCCACACCCGCTCGAGCTGGCCGAGCGCCTGGAGCAGCTGCGGCCGCTCGCGGGTGGGTTCCGGATTGGCGTGGCGAAGATCGCGACCGCCGGCCCGGGCGGTATCGACACTGAGACCGACCTCGAACGCGCCAACGCCGCCTGGCCGGCGTGGCCCGCATTTGATCAATCACCCGTACCCGCAGGTACTTCCTGATGCCGAACACTCCGACCGCTTCGCAGCACACGACCAAGTACATCTTCGTGACCGGCGGCGTGGTATCGTCGCTCGGCAAGGGGATCGCCGCGGCGTCGCTCGGCCGGCTGCTGGTCGAGCGCGGCTTGCGCGTGACCATGCTGAAGTTCGATCCGTACATCAACGTGGATCCGGGCACGATGTCGCCGTTCCAGCACGGCGAGGTGTTCGTGACCGACGATGGCGCGGAGACCGACCTGGACTTGGGGCACTACGAACGATTCCTGGACCGGCCGCTTTCGCAGCAGAACAACGTCACGACCGGTCGCATTTATTCCAGCGTGATCGCCAAGGAACGCCGCGGCGACTTCCTCGGCGCCACGGTCCAGGTGATCCCGCACATCACCGACGAGATCAAGGCGGCCATCCGCCGCCTCGGGACGGAGAACGACGTGGTGCTCGTGGAGATCGGCGGCACGGTCGGCGACATCGAGTCATTGCCGTTCCTTGAAGCGATTCGCCAGTTCCGCCAGGAAATCGGTCGCGAGAACGCGCTGTTCGTCCACCTGACGCTGGTGCCGTGGATTGCCGCGGCCGGCGAGGTCAAGACGAAGCCGACACAGCATTCGGTGCGCGAGCTCATGGAAATCGGTATCCAGCCGGACGTGCTAATCTGCCGTGCCGAGCGCGCGCTGGCCGAGGACGTGAAGAAGAAGATCGCGTCGTTCTGCAACGTCGAGTTCGGTGCCGTCATCGAGAGCCGCGACGTCTCGACGATTTACCAGATTCCGCTTTCGTTCCACGAACAGGGGCTGGACGCGCTGGTCTGCAGGAAACTCGGGCTCGAGACCCAGGAACCCGACCTCACGGAATGGCGCGAACTCGTGCACCGCGTGCTCGAGCCCTCCTCGCGCGTGCGGATCGCGATCGTCGGCAAGTACACGGACTACGCCGACAGCTACAAGAGCGTGCAGGAGGCGCTCATCCACGGCGGTATTGCCAACGATGTCGGCGTGGACATTGCCTGGACGTCGAGCGACCTCTTCACCGACCCGGTGAAGGCCCGCGAGTTGATTGCGCAGTTCGACGGCCTCCTCGTGCCCGGTGGCTTTGGCGTGCGCGGCGTCGAGGGCATGGTCGAGGCGATTCGTTCGGCTCGCGAGACCGGGACGCCGTTCTTCGGCATCTGCCTCGGGATGCAGGTTGCGATCATCGAGTTCGCGCGCACCGTCGCCGGACTCGACGACTCGAACTCGAGCGAGTTCATGCCCGAATGCTCGAATGCCGTGATTTCCCTGATGGAGACGCAGCAACACGTGACCGAGAAGGGTGGTACGATGCGGCTCGGCGCATATCCGTGTCGGCTGCGACCGGGGTCGCTTGCGGCGGAGGTCTATGGGGCGCCTGAGATCAGCGAACGCCACCGTCACCGCTACGAGGTGAGCAACGGGTACCGCGATCGCTTCCAGGAACTGGGCATGCGGCTGAGCGGACTTTCGCCGGACGGCTCGCTCGTCGAGATGATCGAGCTTCCCGACCATCCGTATTTCCTCGCGTGCCAGTTCCACCCCGAACTCAAGAGCCGTCCGACGCGCCCGCACCCGCTGTTCTCCGGTTTCGTCGCAGCCGCCGTCAAGGCGCGCAAGGCCAGGGCGCCGGGCCGGCCGGCGTCTGCGAACGCCGACGCGCCCGTGCGCGCCGTGGGGACGGCCCGCGCATGACCGTGTTGTTTCCGTCCGACCGTCTCTTCCTGATCGCCGGGCCGTGCGTGGTCGAATCGGACCGCGTGATGTTCCGTGTCGCTGACGCATTGGCCCGCCTGGCCGAGCGCGTACCGGGCGGCGTGATCTTCAAGGCGAGTTTTGACAAGGCGAATCGGTCGAATGCCGGTGCGCATCGCGGTCCGGGCGTATCCGATGGCCTTGCGGCCTTGGCGCGCGTGCGTGAACGCACCGGGCTGCCCGTGCTGACCGATGTGCATGAGGCGGCGCAGTGTGCCGAAGCGGCCGCGACCGTGGACGTCTTGCAGATCCCGGCGTTCCTGTGCCGGCAGACGGACCTGCTCGAAGCTGCAGGCGCGACGCGTCGCGCGGTGAACGTCAAGAAGGGCCAGTGGATGCACCCCGAGGGCATGCGCGGCGCCGTGGACAAGGTCCGGGGCGCCTCACGCAGGGCGTCCGGGCGGGGCACACGCGCTCGTGGCGGCGGTGAAGTCGCCGTCACGGAGCGTGGGTCGTTCTTTGGGTATGGCGACCTCGTGGTGGACTTCCGCGCACTGGTCCGCATGGCGGAAGCCACTGGAGCGCCGGTGATCTTCGACGGGACGCATTCCGTGCAGCAACCGGGGAAGGGGGTCGGCGGCGCGAGCGGGGGGGTGCGCGAGATGATCCGACCGCTCACGCTGGCCGCGATGGCCGCCGGCGCGCACGGGCTTTTCCTCGAGACGCATCCGGACCCGGCGCGCGCGCCCAGCGATGGGCCGAACATGATCCCGCTCAACCAGCTCGGCGACCTGGTCGACCGCGCTGTTGACGTGTGGGCGACGGCGCGAGCGGGTGCCACGCGGGCGTCGGGCCGACGGCCGAAGGCGCGGTCGTGAACCAGGCGGAGATCGTCACGCTCGGGCGTCGTGTCCTCGAAATGGAGCGGGATGCGCTCGCCGACGCCGCGACACGGCTCGGTCCGACATTCGGTGCGGCCGTCGAGTTGATCGCGGGTTCGCGCGGCCGGGTTATCGTCGCCGGCGTAGGCAAGTCGGGGTTGATCGGACGGAAGATCGCGGCCACGATGACGTCCACGGGGACGCCGGCGACGTTCGTGCACCCGGTGGAAGGCCTGCACGGGGACCTGGGCATCGTGAACGCGGACGATGTGGCGCTCCTCCTGTCGAAGAGCGGCGAGACGCAGGAGCTCTTGCCGTTCTTGGAACAGCTCAAGCGGCTGGGTGTACGGACGGTGGCCATCACGGCCGAGCGGGACTCCACGTTGGCGCGCCACTGCGACGTCAGCGTGGATGCCTCCGTGCGGGAAGAAGCCTGTCCGCACGATCTCGCTCCGACGACGAGCACGACCGTGGCGCTTGCACTCGGCGATGCGCTCGCGGTCGCGCTGCTTCAGCACAAGGGATTCCAGCGTGAGGACTTCGCGCGGCTGCACCCGGGCGGCGCGCTCGGCAAACAATTGTCCACGCGGGTGTCGGACGTGATGGTCGCGCAGGACCTCCCGTTGCTGTCCGGCGCGGCGACCATGCGCGATGCGATCGTGCACCTGGCGAAGCGGCGCGGGATTGCTTGTGTCGTGGACGGCGCCGGCGCGCTCGACGGCATCCTGACGACCGGCGACCTGACGCGCTTGATGGCGCGCGAACGGGACATCTGGGACGTACCGGTGACGACCGTGATGACGCGCACGCCGCGCCACGCGATCACCGATGAACTTGGCTCGGCGGTGGTGTATCGCATGGAGCAGGCCGGCGTCATCGCGATGCCGGTGCTCGATTCCGCCCGCCGTGTCGTGGGCATCGTCCACCTGCACGACCTGATGCGGGCGGGGGTGGCGTGAGGCCGGCAGGGTCTTCGCGCACGGCGGTCCTGGTGGCCACGATGGCCGCTGCGGCGTTGGGCGCGTCCTGCAGCCGCGCCGAGAGCCCGCCGGTTGGCGTGGGTGGCGCCATGGGCGACACCGCCGAGATGATCCTGTACAAGTCGCGGTTCGCGATCACGGACCGGGGCATGCGGCGCGCGGAGGTCGAAGGGGACTCGACCTACTTCTTCAACGACAACACGCGCATGGTCATCCTGCCGCTGCGGACGCGTTTCTTCAACAGCTCGGGGGTGCTCGAAGGGATCGTCACGGCGCGCGAAGGGACCTACGACACGCGCCTGGCGACGCTGGAGGCGCGTGGCGACGTCGTCATGACCGCGATCGATGGCAAGAAGATCGAGACGCCCTTTGCGCGCTTCGATCAACGACTCAACCAGATGTCCACCGACAGCAGTTTCGTGCTCTCGGAGCCGGACCGGGAGGTCCGGGGCATCGGGTTCGTGAGCGACGCCGACTTGAGCACGGTGCGCGTGATGAAGATGATCAGCACGAAGTCCATGCGGGTGGCGATCCCGCAATGATCGGCCGATCGATCGTTGCGGCCGCGGCGCTGGCGCTGGTCGGCGTCGGCTTGGCCACGCCGGCGCAGTCGCAAGAGCAGCCCCGTTCGCAGGAATGCGACCTGTTGATGAGTGGCGTTCGTGTTGCAGGCGAGTACACCTCGCGCTTCACCTCGTTCGCGCTGGCATCGGGCCGCCGCAACGACTTCGCCGGTGGCGGTGTTGACGCCCGCTGCACGAACTCCGACCAGCGGATCCTGGCGGACAGCGCCGAGAACTTCGGTGACCAGCGGACCGTGTATCTCATCGGCAAGGTGCGCTACAGCGAAGGGCGCCTGACGCTGAATGCGGACCGGATCACCTACCTGATGGGCGAGGAGAAGTTGATCGCCGAGGGCAACGTGAACGGGCGCACGTCGGGCGGTACGCGGTTCTCGGGTCCGCGTGCGGTGTACCTGCGCGCCAAGGCAGGGCTCCGGGCACAGTCACGGCTCGACGCCGGCGGGCGCCCCGACATGTGGATCAGCGCTGAGGACGCCGGCACGAGTTCCGGCCCGGCGGACTCGGCGCACGTGCTCGCCGACACGGTGATCAGTATCAATGATTCGGTCGTATTCGCCCGGGGCAAGGTCGTGCTCGAGCGGCCGGACCTGGTCGCCACCGGCGATTCGGCGATGCTGGACAACGGCGCGGAGCACGCGGCGATGCGCCGCGACCCGCGAATCGAAGGTCGCGGTGACCGGAAGTTCACGCTGATCGGCACCGAGATCGATATCTACTCGCGAAACCGCGAAGCCGAGCGCGTGCGCAGCGCCGGGTCGGCGAAGGCCACGAGCGACGACATCACGCTGACCGCCGACACACTGGACTTGCGCCTCGTTGACCGGGACCTGGACCGCGCGATCGCGTGGGGTAAGGGTGGTGCACGCGCCGCGCAGGGTAGTCGTGAGATCACGGCCGATTCCATTGACACACGCCTGCCGGGACAGCGGCTCCGCGACTTGACGGCCGTTCGTCGGGCGCGAATCGAGTCACCGGCGGACTCGACGGACATCCGCTCGAAGGAACGCGACTGGGTCACTGCTGATACCATCGTGGCGCACTTCGATTCAGTCCGCGCGCCGGGGGACACGGCAAACCGTCCGCGCCTGACGCGGCTGGTTGCGAGCGGATCGGCGCGTTCGTGGCAGCAGGCGATCCGCGCGGGCGTTGCACCACCGGACTCCACACCCGCAATCAACTACATGGCCGGACGCGTGATTGACGTCACGTTCGACGGCGATGGAGGGCTTGATCGCGTGCGCGTCGTGGATCAGGTGACCGGTGTGCTGGTCCAGCCGGCGGCGGACAGCACGAAGAAGGCCGCACCGACCGTGCGAAAGCCGCCCGGCGGCGTCATGAGTTCGCCGGCCGGCAGCCCACGTGGATCGCGGCGCGATGACTGACCACGAATCGCTCATAGGCGAGGTGCGTCGCGTCACCGACGGCGACCGGGGCATGGCCTTGGCCATGCAGGCGCTGATCGTCGCCACCCGCGAGCGCGAACCGGCGTCGCTGCACGAGATCGCACTCGCCCTGCACAGTGTCATGCAACACGGCGGCACCGCGGTGGGCGATGCCGAGGGGCCGCGGGCGTCGCTGGACGAAATACGCGGCCACCTCGCCGGCGCCGCGTTGCCGCGCCTGGTGGCAGCCGGCGTCGCGGAAATCGCGCCAGCCGAGGGCGGCGGAGACGGCTGGCGCCTTGCCGCGGCCTGGAGGGACCATGCCCACGCGGATCTCGACGCGCTGTTGACGGGTCTTCGGGATACGAGCGAACATCAGGTAGCGCGCCGCGCCGCCGTGAGCCGGATCGCGGGCGAGAGCGTGCTGCGGGCCGAAGGGCTTGTGAAGACCTTCCGGAAGCGGACCGTCGTCCGCGATGTGCACGTCAATGTCCGCCAGGGCGAGATCGTGGGACTGCTCGGGCCGAACGGCGCCGGGAAGACCACCACCTTTTATATGGTGGTCGGGCTCATCCCGCCGAATGCCGGGCGCATCTTCGTGGACGACGCCGACATTACGGCGATGCCGATGTACAAGCGCGCACGACAAGGCATCGGGTACCTCTCGCAAGAACCGTCGGTGTTCCGAAAGCTGACCGTCGAGGAGAACATCCTCGCGATCCTCGAGACCATGCCGCTCAGCGCTGACGAGAGGGCGACGCGGCTCGAGGGACTGTTGGACGAACTGAAGATCAAGCATCTGCGGAAGAGCAAGGCGTATGCCCTTTCCGGTGGGGAGCGCCGACGCCTCGAGATCACCCGCGCCCTGGTCACGCAGCCGCGGTTCATGCTGCTCGACGAGCCGTTCGCCGGCGTGGATCCGATCGCGGTGCACGACATCCAGCAGATCGTCGCCGGGCTGCGGGACCGCGGCATCGGCGTGCTGATCACCGACCACAATGTCGAACAGACACTTGATATCGTGGACCGGGCGTACATCATGTTCGATGGCGAGGTAAAGGTTTCTGGAACGGTGCGAGAGCTCGTGTTCGATGACACGGTCGCGCACATCTATCTCGGCCCCACGCTGACGGCGCGCCTCCGCCAACGCTTTGCGGCTGAGGCACCGGAGGAACCAGCGGCACACGAGGCACCAGCGGCCTCGGCGACCCTTGCCTCCCCAGGGGCGCTGGGCGCGCATGGCGAGGCCATGACATGAGGGCGGGGCTGAGCCAATCTGTTCGCCTCGGGCAGGAGATGAAGATCAATCCTCGCCTGTACCAGGCGATGGATATGCTCTACATGCCGTTGCTGGACTTGCAACAACACCTGAAGCAAGAGTTGCTCGTCAACCCATTCCTCGAGTTGTCGGACGACGACGACCCGGATGCGAGCGATGCGTCGGAAGCGGACGCCGACAACGGCGCGGACGACGCGGATGCGCAAACCGCGGCCGATGATGGAGGCGACGTTACCGATCTCGCCGCCGGGGCTGAAGGCGATGGTGCCGAGGACTCACAGCCGGACTCGGACGCCGATGCAGAGCCGGACCTCGCCGAGGCGCTCGCGTCGCCCGAGGAGGCCACGACACGCGACTCGGGTGAGTTCGAGAAGTGGGATGAGATTCTGACGGACGGCTTCGAGCCGGAAGGTGGCGTTCGCGAAGAACGTGAGGAGCGCGAGTATGTCGAACCGGTATCCGTGGCCGTCCGCGATCTCGCTGAGCACCTGCGCGAGCAACTGCAGCTGCTCGACCTGTCGCCGCGTCAGCGACTGCTCGCCGAGGAGTTCGTCGGTAACATCGGGGACGATGGCTACCTGACGGCCACGCTCGAGGAAATCCGCGAAGGCATCAACCAGGTGATGGCGGACGCAGCGGAGCGCGCGGGCCGCGATGAGGACGAGACGCCGCTGTTTTCGCCGGTTGAAGTCGAGCTGATGCTGGGCATTATCCAGGGGCTCGAGCCGGCCGGCGTGGGCGCACGTGACTTACGCGAGTGCCTCCTGCTGCAGTTGCGCGGCGACCGCGACGGCGATCGCGACCGCGAGTCGCTCGCGGTGCGCCTCGTGCGCGACCACTTTGCGGAACTGGTGGCGCACAAGTGGGGCGAACTGGCCAAGGCGACGGCGGAGACGCCGCAGGCGGTGCAGAAAGCGGCTGATCGCGTGGCGCAATTGAACCCGAAGCCCGGGCGGGCCGTCACCGGCGCGGCGGACCAGTACGTCGTACCGGATCTCGTGGTGGAGAAGATCGAAGGCGAGTACCTGGTCTTTGCCAATGACGGTCCACTTCCGCGCCTTCGGCTGAGCCGCACCTATCAGGACCTGGCGCGCGACCGCAAGCGGTTCGACGCGGAGCACAAGGAGTTCATCGCCAACAAGCTCAGCGCGGCCCAGTGGCTGATCCAGGCGATCGAGCAGCGGCGGCAGACGATGCTCAAGGTGATGCACTTCATCGTCAATCGGCAGCGCGAGTTCTTCGACAAGGGCATCCAGCACCTCCGCCCGCTGACCCTCCGGGAAGTTGCCGACGCGATCGGGATGCATGAAAGCACGGTCAGCCGCGTGACCAACGAGAAGTTCGTGCAAACCCCGCGCGGCGTCCTCTCGCTCAAGTTCTTCTTCTCGAGCGGGCTCGCCACGGTTGATGGGGAGGACGTCTCGGCCCGCAAGATCAAGGACACCATCGAAAAGCTCGTGAAAGCCGAGGATGTCCGAAACCCACTCACCGATCAGGCGATCGTGGCCGTGCTGGAACGCGACGGCGTGCAGATCGCGCGGCGCACCGTGGCCAAGTACCGCGACCAGCTTGGCGTGCTGCCGGCGCGCATGAGGAAACGCGTATGACTCACCTGATGACGCCGGAGCTGCCGTGACCGCCGAAGCCGCCCGAGTGGACGTGTCGGTGCTGGTGCCCGCACGCGACGAAGAGGCCAACATTGCACCGTTCGTCGCGCAGTGTGCCGAGGTATTCGCCGCACGCCCGGAGCAATACGAAGTGGTGTTCATCGATGACGGTTCGCGCGATGGAACCTGGGCCGCGATCGAAGCGATGCGCGCGCGGCACCCGTTCGTTCGCGCCATCCGCCACCGGGGCGGGCGCGGGATCGCCGACGCGCTGCGCAGTGGGTACCTCGCGGCGCGTTCAGACATCCTGGTCTTCTACCCGGCCGACCTCCAGTTCAAGCCGGAAGACATCCCGCGGCTGGTGGCGCCCGTCCTCGCCGGGGAGAGCGACATCGTGACGGGACGGAAGCAGGGGCAGTACGACAAGGCCTTCGTGTCGCGGGTGTACAACGGTCTGTCCCGCATGCTGTTTGACATCCCCGTGAAGGACCTCAACAACGTAAAGGCCTACCGCCGTGAGATCATGGACGACCAGCCGGTGCGACCGGACTGGCACCGCTACATGATCGTGATCGCCGTGGCGAACGGATACACCGTGTCCGAGGTGCCCGTGCCGCTGTATCCGCGCCAGGCAGGGAAGTCGAAGTTCGGACTTTCCCGCATCCCGATCGGCGTGCTCGACATGTTGTCGGTCTGGTTCGAGCTGCGGTTCAGCAGGAAGCCGCTCTTGGCGTTCGGGATGCTTGGAGGGGCGATCTTTGCCGTGGCCGCGATCGCAGGGGGTGCCTTGTTGTTCGCCGGGCAGGGCACGCGCCCGGTGTGGGCGGTCATCCAGACGGCGCTGGTCCTGGGTGCGGGTTCGTTTGCGACGGGACTGCTTGGCGAGCAAGTGGCCGCTGCCCGCGCCGAACAGCGCGAGATCCGGCGGCGGCTCGACGAGCTTGCCGCACGGTCCGACCGCACCGACTCGACCGACTGAGCCGTGCGTGTCCTTGTGGTCACCCACGGCTTTCCAAGCCATCCGGGTGATGCAGCGGGGCGGTTCGTCTGGCGCTTGGTCGAAGCGCTACGGGACGGCGGCGATCAACTACACGTGCTCGCTCCCGTCACGGCCCTTTCACCCGATGCAAGCTCCGCGGCCGGTCGCGCGCACTCCATGGGTGATGGGTGTACCGTCGAACGATTTCGTTACGCGCCGCGCAGTTGGGAGACGCTCGCGGGCACCGGCACCATGGCTGAGCAAGTGAGAGGTTCGCTGCGCGGCACACTCGCGTTTGCCGGGCTGGTCGGCGCTGGTGCGCTGGCGGTCCGGAGCGCGGTACGCGCATTCAAGCCGGATGTGATTCATGCCCATTGGTGGTTTCCGTCCGGCGTCTCGGTTGCGCTCGCGCAGAGCGGCGTCCCGACGGTGATCACCATGCACGGCAGCGACATCCGGCTCGGCCAGCAGCACCCGGTGCTTCGGGCGGCGTATCGCTGGTGCACGCGGCGCGCACGGGTGCGGACGGCGGTCAGCGCCTGGCTCCGTGACATCGCGCTCCAGCTTGGGCCGGAGTTCCCGGTCGACGTTGCTCCCATGCCGGTGGACGTCGCCCGGTACGCGCCCGGCGAAGGACGGCGCGAGGCGCGGCTGCTGTTCGTCGGGCGAATGAACGCGCAGAAAGGGCCGGCCGATCTCATTGCCGCGTTCGCACGGATGCCCGAACCGTTCACGCTGGACATGGTGGGCGACGGGCCGGAGATGGTGTCCTTGCAGGCTGAGGCGGCTCGACTCGGGCTGGCGGGGCGGATCCGCTGGCACGGGGCGCTTGCCGCGGACGACGTGGCGGCGCTCTACCGCGCGAGCGCGGTGGTCGCGATGCCGTCGCGCGACGAAGGACTCGGCCTCGTGGCGGTCGAGGCGATGCTGTGCGAGACGCCGGTCGTGGCGTACCGCTCCGGCGGTCTCCGGACGTTGGTCGGCGAGAGCCAAGGCGGTGTGACGGTCGAACCGGGCGATATCGCGGCGCTCGCAGCGGCGCTCGTGGATCGCGCGGGCGCGCGAACGGTACTTGCCCCGGCGCTTCGCGCGGACGCGGCGCGGATGCGCGAACTTTTTTCGCCGGCCGCCGTCGGCGCGCGTTATCGCGCGCTATTTGCCCGGGCGGTGGCATGAGCCGGTCCACGTGTTGGCGGGTGGCCCAGGTCGCCTTTGCAGCGGCGGCGACGATCGGCATTGTGCTCGTGGTCGCGGGGCAGTGGGGTGAGCTGACGAGCGCGGCACAGGGCGTACGCGTCGCGTGGGGCCGCGTGGCCTTCTCGGCCGTGCTGGTGGGCGCGGCCTATGCCGTGCTCATTGCGACTTGGCAGCGAACCGTGGCGGCGTGGGGCGAGCGCCTCTCGTTCCGTGACGCGGCGCGAATCTGGTTTGTCTCGAACCTTGGCCGCTATATCCCCGGCAAGGTGTGGCAGATCGCCGCGATGGGCGTTCTGGCTGAGCGTGCGGGCGTCTCGCCCGTGGTCGCCGTTGGGTCGTCGTTGGTCATTGCCGTCGTGAACATCATCGCGGGCTTCGCCGTCATCGCCGCGACCGGGGCGGGGAACTTCGGCGCCTTGGGTGTGACGCCCAATGCGATTGCGCTCGTCGTCGCCTTGAGCGCGGCGGTCCTGCTGGCGGTCCCGTGGATCCTGCCGCCGCTCACGCGGTTCGCGACGCGGCTCCTCGGGCGCGACGTCGTCCCCGGGAACCTTCCGATCCGCGCGGCGTGGGAAGCCGCGGTGGGCTGCTGCGCAGCGTGGATTCTCTATGGATTGGCTTTTCGGGAGCTGCACATCGCGCTGCTTGGCGGTCCAACTGGCGATGCATCGCGCTCCATCGCAGCTTTCACCGCGTCGTACCTCGCCGGGTTTCTCGTCCTGCCCGCACCCGGTGGGCTCGGTGTCCGGGAAGGCGCGCTGCATCAACTGCTGCCAGCGCTGGGACTGGCGACCGGCGGCTCGGCGCTGCTCGTGGTCCTCGGCTCGCGCATCTGGTTGACGGTCCTTGAAATCGTTCCCGGCGTCGTCCTCCTCGCGATGGGCGGCCGTCGGTTCACCTTGACGCCCCGTGCATGAGTAAGCCAGTCGCCTCGACCTCCGCTGCTGTCCAGACGCCCACAGGCCCGCGCTTCGCGTCGGCGTGGGCCGCCTTGGTGTACACGCTGTGTGCCATGACGCTCGCGTGGCCCGTGCTCGCGGGGAACTTCCTGGTCGAGTGGCGGAGCGACCAATACCGTGCCGGATTCGCGTTCCGCGAATTCGCCGCCGAGACGATGAAGGCGACCGGCGGATTTCCGCAGTGGAACCCGTACTTGTTTGGCGGCATGCCGTACGTGTCCGCCATGCACGGCGACATCTTCTATCCCACCTTCCTGCTTCGCCTGATCCTGCCGGTGGACCTCGCCATGTCGTGGGGTATGGTGCTGCACTTCATCTTGTGCGGCCTGGCGACGTATTGGTTCCTCAGGATTGCCGCTCACTCGGCGTTCTGGCCGGCGATCGTCGGCGGCATGGCGTACATGATGGCCGGGTTTGTCAGCTCGCTGGTCTCCGCGGGCCACGACGGGAAGCTCTTCGTCAACGCGCTGTTCCCGGTGACGTTGATCGCGCTCACCTGGTGCATCTGCGACGCGAAGGCCTGGGCCTGGGGCCTGCTGGCGTTGGTCGTCGGGTTGGCGCTCCTGACGCCGCACCCGCAGTTGGCGCAGTATCTGCTGCTCGGTGGTGGCGCTTGGGCGCTGTTCCTTGCTTTTGCGCCGGGTGTGGGCGATGCGCGGCTTCCCGCTGGGCAGGCGTTCACTCGCCTCGGCCTGGCGCTCGGCGCCGTAATCGTGGGGTTCGCGATTTCGGCGATCCAATATGTGCCGGTCATGGAGTACACCCCGTGGTCACCACGCGCCGGCGGCCAAGGGTACGATTTCGCGACCCAGTTCTCGTTCCCGATTGAAGAGCTCTTCAACCTGTACCTCCCGCAGTTCAGCGGTCTCCTGGACAAATACTGGGGACGCAACGGGATTCACTTTCATAGCGAGTACGCGGGCGTGCTGGTGTTGATGCTTGCCGGCGCCGGAATCACCGGCGTGGTGGGCAGCGCTGCAAAGCGCTTCCAGCGATTCTGGATCGCGACCGGGTTTGTCGCGTTGCTCTGGGCGCTGGGTGGCAGCACGCCCTTCTACCAGGTGATCTACGCCATCGTGCCCGGGACGAAGTTCTTCCGTGCGCCGAGCACGATCTTCTTTATTGTTGCATTCGCGACGGCGATGCTGGCCGCGGCGGGCACGGCCCGGGTCCTCGAGCGACGCGTTCCGCGCGGATACCTCATCGGCTGGGGGGTTGCCGGTGCCGTGGTCACCTTGCTCGCGGTCTCGGGCGGCCTGACGAGCCTGGCGCACAGCCTCGCCGTCGCCCCGCAGTTGGCCGACCGGGTGGACGCCGGCGCCGCGGAGCTGAAGATCGGTGCGCTGCGCTCGTTGGTTTTCGTAATCGTCGGTGCAGGGCTCATCCTGGCGATCGGCACTGAGCGCCTGCGCGGTTGGCAGGCTGGCCTCGCCCTGACCGCGTTCGGTGCATTCGACCTCTGGACGATCGAACGGCACTACTGGGGATTCGTGCCGCCGGCGGCGCAGGTGTACGCGGCGGACGCGACCACCGAATACCTGAAGCGCCTGCCGGCACCGGCGCGCGTACTGACAAACGTGGACCCGAACTTCCCGTACACGCCCAACGACCCGTTCCTGACCGGCGACGCGCTCATGGGGCACCGCGTGCCGGTGACCTACGGGTACCACGGTAACGAACTCGGCCGCTATCAGCTCTTTGAGCAACCGGAGATGGCGGGGAACCCGACCACGTGGGCGATGACCAACACGCGGTTCCTGCTGACCAACAACGATTCGATCGGGATCCAGGGGCTCACGCGAGTCGCCGGGCCGGTCGTGAATGCCGCCGGCACGACGGTGACCCTGTACGAACTGCCCGGCGAGCAGTCGCTGGCTTGGGTGGTCCCCGTCGCCACGAAGTACGCGGATAACGCCGTTACCGAGACCCTGCGCGCCCCGAACTTCCCGGCGCGCAGCGTCGCGCTCATGGCGACCGATGCCAACATCCCTGACGTCACGCTGGCCGCCATCCCCGAACCGCTGAAGACCAGCGTGGCGGTGAAGTCGTATGCCCCGGGGCGGATTTCCCTCGAGCTGAGCGAACCCGCAGCCGCCGGCTCCGCGCTTGTCGTGGCCGAGAACTATTTCCCGGGGTGGACCGCGTCGGTGGACGGAAAGGCGGTCAAGGTCGAGCGGACAAACCTGACGATCATGGGTGTGCCGCTCGAGGCAGGCGCCCGGCGCGTGGAACTGCAGTTCGCCAGCCAGTCGTTTGCGCGCGGAAAGGCGATCACGCAGGTCGCACTCGCGATGGCGGTGCTGGCGATGCTGGTCGGCCTTGCGCTCGCGCGTCGCGGGCGACCGTCCGTGGGAACGTCGACGACCAGGGAGGCGTAATCGTCGGATGACTGCCGCGCCCGGGGATGTCCTCGTCATCGTCCCGACGTACAACGAACGGGAAAACGTTACGGCGATCATTGACGCCGTGCAGCAGGCGAGCGCGCGCACGCATGTGCTGATCGTGGATGACAACTCGCCCGATCGCACCGGCGACATCGTGGCCGGAATCGCCGCCTCGAACGGCCGGGTGCACCTCCTGCGACGCGCGGGGAAGCTGGGCCTTGGGACGGCGTACCGTGACGGCTTTCGCTGGGCGCTCCAGCGCAGCTACGAGTACGTCATGGAGATGGATGCGGATTTCTCGCATGACCCCAAGGACATCCCACGGTTCATCGAGGCGGCACAGGACGCCGACTTCGTCATCGGGTCACGATATCTCGATGGCAACGTGACCGTCACGGACTGGCCGATGTCGCGCCTGATGCTCAGTTACTTCGCCAACGTGTACGCCAGGACGGTCACCGGGCTCCGCATCTGGGACCTGACCGCCGGCTACAAGTGCTTCCACCGGCGGGTGCTGGAGGCCATTGATCTTGGCGACGTGCGGTCGAACGGGTACGGCTTCCAGATCGAGATGAATTTCCGGGCGTTTCGCAAGGGATTCCGCTGGAAGGAGATCGGTATCGTCTTCAGCGACCGGACGCACGGCACGAGCAAGATGCACGGCGGGATCGTCCGTGAAGCGTTGCTGATGGTCTGGCGCCTGCGATGGTGGGCGATCACCGGCCGCGTGTAGTGGGCATGCCGTTCTGGAAGTTGACCGGTTCGGGCAACGACTTCGTCTTCGTGGACGGCCGGGGGCACGACACGCATGCGCTCGAGGCTCCCGAATCGGTGCGCCGTATCTGCGCTCGCGGGACAGGCGTGGGCGCTGACGGTCTCGTGGTGGTGGATCGTGCCGAGCCGGGCCAGGCATTTGCCATTCGGTACTACAACAGCGACGGGTCTCGCGGTGAGCTATGCGGAAACGCATCGCTGTGCTCCACGACATTGGGTGTCCGGCTCGGGCTTGGTCCGCCGTCCGGATTCTCGTTCGGGACCGATGCGGGCGTCGTCGCGGCTCGGCAGCAGGACGGTTGGCCGGAGATTGACCTTCAGCCATCGCAGGACCTGCGCGTGGATGCCGGGATCGCCACGGAACCGGGCGAGCAACGGATCGGGTTTGTGAACACGGGCGTGCCGCACCTGGTGGTGCTTGTCGGCTCGGTTGAGGCCGTTGATCTGCCGCGCCGCGGCCGGGAGCTTCGGCACCATCCAAGCCTCGTAGCAGGCGCCAACGTCAACTTCGTCGCCGCAGCCGGGCCGGAGTGGCGCATGCGGACCTACGAGCGCGGCGTGGAGGGGGAGACGCTGGCATGCGGCACCGGCTCGGCGGCCTCGGCAATCTTGCTGTCGAGTTGGGGCCTGGCGTCACAGCCGGTAACCATCCGGACTTCGTCCGGAATGCCCGTGCGGGTGGGCCTGTCGGGCAGCCCTGGGGCCTTGAGGCCCGCCTTGCGCGGCGAGGGGCGGCTGGTCTTTCACGGGGAGCTGGCGGGTTAGACCTCGCCGGCGGTTTTCCACGCCAATGCCGACAACTAGTTTACATAATACATATTATCGGCACTACACAGAAAGCCGGCTATATCGTGCAACGTGTGAGGCGAACTCGCTTACCGCCTTGTTGGGAAAGGACTTACGCTAGCTGCCGGCTGCTCGGCCTCGGAGCTCCCCGAGGCGGACCTTTGCTTCGTTCTGCAGCGGCGACTCTGAGTCGGCGGCCATCGGTTCCCAGATCTTCCGGGCTGCCGACGTGTCGCCCGCGGCCATGTACATCCGCGCGGCATCGGCGCGGAATACGTGCTTGTCCGCGTCGAACGGTGCGGCTTCCGCGGCTGCCACGTAGTGCTCGGCTGCCTTGGCCGGCTGCTTGGAGTCTGCGTACCCGGCGGCCAGCATTTCCTGAACAGCGGCCTTGAAATGGCGTTCGGACGGGTTGGCGGCGCTCAGCACCTTGATCCCGTCCTCGAACTTGCCGTCGCCGTAGTGGATCTGCGCCAGGAGCAGCCGTGCCTGAATCGCACCGGGGGTCCCCGGATAGCGGTCCACGAGCTTCTCCAAGTCGGTCTTGGCCAGCGCCGGGTTCCCCGAGTAGAACGCGTTCTGGGCAGTCATGAACGCCGATTCCGCGCGGTCGGCCTTGAGGCGGTTGGATTGCTTCCAGAACATCCCGGCGCCGATCAGTACGACCAGGCCCGAGGATACGCCAATGACGACGTTGCGGTTCCTCGATACCCAGTCGCGGAGCGACTCGAGCGTCAGTTCGACTTCGCTGTCAGGTGTTGCGGCGGTGCCCATACGATTGATCTCCTGTAGCCTTGAAAAATAGCCGCGTGACTTCCCTAACGCAGGTGGGAGAAGGTCAGCGTGAGGAGCTCGTCCTCCATCGCCCGGGCCTGGCTTCCGCCGTCGGCGAAGGCGTGCTGGACACAGTGCCGCAGGTGGTGGCGCATCAGTTCGCGGCTGACCCCCTGCAGCGCCTGCTGCACCGCCGAAATCTGGGCCAGGATGTCGGCGCAGTAGCGGTCGGTCTCGACCATTCGCTGGATTCCGCGGATCTGGCCTTCGGCGCGGCGCAATCGCCGGAGGTTCGCTTCACGTTCGTCGGTGGTAACGGCCATGGCATGCCGCGGAGGGAAGCCGGCCCGCTTGCGGGGTGTTCGTGTCGGTTTCTTCATGATCGGTTGGCCGCAACGCGGCGAAGGCGAAGGCTGTTGGCGACGACGCTGACGGAACTCGCCGCCATCGCAATGCTTGCGACGACCGGGCTCAGGAGTATGCCGGTCCACGGGTAGAGCATCCCGGCGGCGAGCGGGATCGCGATCACATTGTAGCCGAACGCCCACCAGAGATTCTCGCGGATGACGCGCATGGTTGCGCGCGCGAGGACAATGGTGTCGGCCACCCCGTCGAGCCCTGGCCGCATGAGCACCACGTCCGCGGCATCGGCCGCGAGGTCGGTGCCCCGGTGGACGGCGATGCCGACGTCGGATTTCGCGAGCGCGGGTGCGTCGTTCACCCCGTCGCCCACCATCGCGACGACATCGCCGTTCGCTTGCCATGCGGCGACGGCACGGAGTTTCTCGTCGGGGGCAACGCCGCCCCGCGCATCGGCGATCCCCACGGCCTGCGCGACGGCGGCAACGACCTCGGGGCGGTCGCCACTCAGCACGGACGTCGCGATGCCAAGGCGGTGTAGGCGACGGACCGCGGCGGGAGATGTGTCGCGCACCGAGTCCGCCAGGGAGATCCAGGCGATCACCCGCTTCTCGCGCGAGACGGCGACGGTCGTCGAGGCGGCCCCGGTTGCCGTGTGAGGCGGACCGCTTTCCCGCGCGCCGATGCCGCGCGCCGGGACTCCCCCGGCGGTCGCTCCGGCAAACGACGCCGAGCCGACCCGGACCTCGGATCCCGCGATCAGTGCACTCGCGCCTTCGCCGGGCCGGACCGTGTGCCCGGTCGCATCCGGGATCGAAATCCCCTTCTCCATCGCGGCCCGAGCGATCGCCGCCGCCACCGGATGGGATGACCCGCGTTCGGTCGCGGCGGCAAGGGCCAGGACCTCGTCAACCGAAAACCCGATCGGAGTTACGTCCGTGACGCGCATCTCACCCGCCGTGAGCGTTCCGGTCTTGTCGAGCGCGACGCGCGTGACCGACGCGGCGCGTTGAAGCGCGCCGCCGCCCTTCACCAGCACCCCCAGCTGGGCGCCGCGACCGGTGGCAACGACGACTGCGGCGGGGACTGCAAGCCCCATTGCGCACGGGCACGCAATGATCAGCACGGCGACCGCTGCGCTCAGCGCGGATCCCGCCGCACCGACTCCGCCGACCACCAACCAGACCGCGGCCGTTGCCAATGCGATCGCGACAACGACCGGAACGAACACCGCGGCGATGCGATCCACCAGCGACTCCACGGCCGCGCGTTCCCCTTGCGCCTGCTGCATCAGCAGCGCGATGCGCGCGATCAGCGTTTCGCGGCCCGACGCCCGCACGCGCACGTGCAGGACGCCGTCCGTGCTGAGGGTGCCGGCCACGACGGCGTCGCCCGCTCGCTTGGTCGAGGGCATGGCTTCGCCGGTGACGGCGGATTCGTCCACTCCGCTGGTGCCCTGCTCCACTACGCCGTCCGCCGGAACTCGCGCTCCCGCGCGGACGAGCACCAGGTCGCCGGCCGCCAGGGACCCGGCGGGAACCTCACGATCCCCGTTCGGCGTGACCAGTGTCGCCACGTCGGGCACCAGTGCGACCAGGCCTTCGACCGCCTTCGAGGCCTCAGTGCGCGCCCGGGCGTCGAGCGCGTTGCCGACCAGGAGGAAGCCGATAATGAACGCGATGGCCTCGTAGTACAAATGCGCCGGGACGCCCGCGCTCGCGAGCACGTGCGGCGTGGCGAGCGCGACCGTCGAATACAACCACGCCGCGAGGGTGCCGAGGGCAACGAGGACGTTCATGTCCGCCGCGCCATGACGGAGCGCGGCCAATGCCCGCGAATAGAAGTGCCGGCCCGCCCAGAGCATGATCCCCGTGGCCGCGAACGCCTGCACCACCCCCGATGGGGCGAAGGCCTCGTGCGCGCCGTCCATGGGCATGCTCATGCCGAGCGCGCCTACCGCGAGGGACGCGGCCGCCTTCGCCCAGAGCAGGCGCTGCCCGCGGCTTGCGGCGTGGTCATGGCCGGCGGAGCCCGTGCCTGCGCTTGGCGCCGGATTAATGGAATGGCCTGTTGCGTGCCGATCCGCCTCGGACCCGGGTGGACGGCCCGGTCCCGGCCCCGCGCCCGACCCGACATTCCGCGGCGTGAGCGTGTACCCCTCGTCGGCGACGCGCGACTGGATGGCGGCGATCGGCACCTTGTCGCCGTCGAAGGTCACGTAAGCCGCCTTCGTCATCAGGTTCACGGCCGCATGGGTGACACCGGGAACGGAACCGATGGCCTGCTGCACGCGTCCGACACATGCCGCGCAGTGCATGCCTTCGACGGCGAATTCGACGCGATCCTGCTCGGCCGTCGGGTCGGGCGCGGCCGCCGGCGTCGAGTCGGCGTGAATCGGGAGTGATCGGGACATGCCTCAATATACCCCCAGGGGGTATATCTGTCCATGGCCGGCGCCGCCGAAGTGCCCCCGGCCTGATTCGAACAGGCGACCTAGCGTTTAGGAAACGCTTGCTCTATCCAGCTGAGCTACGGGGGCAACGCCCGAATCGTAGGGCATCGGCGCCGGCCATGCCACTGATCCGGATCCCGGCGGCGTGGCGCTAATACGTGATCAGCGCGGCGCTGGGCCGGCCGCCAAGCGCCGCGCGGCCACCCAAGGCGGACAGCTCGATCAGGAACGAGCAACCGATGACCGTCGCGCCGCAGCGTTCAATGAGGCGGCACGCTGCCGCCGCCGTCCCGCCCGTCGCGAGCACGTCGTCCACCACCAGGACCCGCGCGCCGACCTTCACGGCGTCGGCGTGCATCTCGAGCGCGTCGGTCCCGTACTCGAGCGCATAGGATTCCTTGACCACCGCCGCCGGCAGTTTCCCGGGCTTTCGCATCGGCACGAACGACGCGTCGAGCGCGAGCGAGATCGGCGTGCCCAGCAGGAAGCCGCGGCTCTCGATCCCGACGACATGCGAGATGTGATGCGCGCGGAACGCGTCAGCCATTGCCTCCGTGGCGGCGCGAAATGCGGCGCTGTCCGCCAACAGCGGCGTGATGTCCCGAAAGAGGATACCGCGTTTCGGAAAGTCGGGGACGTCGCGAATCAACGCCCGCGCCGCGGTCGCGGCGGAAGTCATGCCGACCAGCCGTGTTCGCCCAGCAGCGGGACGAACCGCACGGGCTCGCCGTCTGATTGCACGATGCGGGTACCGCGGCGGGTGGCGAGGATGAGTCGCTGCGCCTCGCGATCCCCGACGGGCACGACAAGGCGGCCGCCCTCAGCGAGTTGCGACACCAGCGGTGCGGGCACGGACGGCGCCGCCGCGCTGACAATGATGGCGTCATACGGGGCGTTCGCCGCCCAACCCGCGGACCCGTCCCCGACGATGACGTGGACGTTCGTTGTTCCCGCGAGCCGCAACGCCTCGCGTGCGCGGTCCGCCAGGGGCGCGACCGTCTCGATGCTGTACACGGTGCCCGCCAGCGCGCCGAGCAGCGCGCTTTGGTATCCCGAGCCGGTGCCGACCTCGAGCACCGTGTCCGTCGGCGTGATCGCGGCGAGTTCGAGGGAACGGGCGTGGACATACGGCTGGCTGATGGTCTGGCCGGAGCCGATCGGCAAGGCCGAATCTTCGTACGCACGGTGCGCGACGCCGGTGGGCACGAACACGTGCCGCGGCGTCTTCGCGATCGCATCCAGCACCGCCTCCGAGCGGATTCCCTTGTGTCGCAGTTCTTCAACCAGGCGGCGTCGGGCGCCGGTCAGTTGCGGGGGCGCGGTCACGGCTGGCGCCACCACTCGTCCGCATCGTCCAAGCGTGCCTGGTGCGTGGCGTCCAGGTGCAGTGGTGTCACGGAAATGAAGCCGCTTCGCACGGCGTCCACGTCGGTGCCCTCGCCCGCACTCCAGGTGACCGACCCACCGCCGATCCAGTAGATCGGACGCCCCCAGGGGTCCTTCATCCGCGCAACGGAGTCCGAGAACACGCGGCGACCGAGCCGCGTCAGGCGGACGCCCTGGATCTCCGCGGCAGGAATCGCCGGGATGTTGACGTTGAGCAGCGTATGTGCGGGAAACGCGGGGAGCGCGGTCAGGTGTCGCAGGAGCCGCGCCAACGGCTCGACATGCGGTTCGAGCGCATCGGGATGTGACAGGAAATCACGGCCCGCGAAGCTCACGGCGATCGCCGGTACGCCGAGCGCGAGCCCTTCCATCGCGGCCGCCACCGTGCCCGAATAGAGCACGTCCTCGCCCATGTTCGGCCCGTGGTTGACGCCGCTGAGCACAAAATCGGGGCGCTGCGGAAGCAGCGCCTCGATGGCGAGCATGACGCAATCGGTCGGCGTGCCGTCCACCTGCCACCGGCGTTCGCCCAATTGCACTGGTCGGAGCGGGTGGTGCAGCGTCAGCGAGTGACTCATCGCGCTCTGTTCCCGGTCCGGCGCGACGACATAGACCTCGCCGAGCTCGCCGGCGGCGCGTTCGAGGCACGCGAGGCCGTGTGCGAGGATGCCGTCGTCGTTGCTGCAGAGCAGGCGCATCAACGCCGGTCTCCGTTTGCGAGGGCCTGGATGTCCCGCAAGTCGCGCTCAATGGCGCGAATCGAGTCAAGGTCGAGTGCCCGGCGGGCTTCGGCCTTCATGCCGCCGGCGCGCCGCGTTTCGTCGAGCCGCAACCGTGCGCCTTCGATCGTGTATTTCTCGTCGTACAGCAGGTGCTTGACCAGCAGGATCATCTCGATCTCGCGCCGCTGGTACACGCGGTTCCCGCTCCGGTTCTTGGCGGGGCTCAGGAAACGGAACTGGGATTCCCAGTACCGCAGCACGTGCGGCTTGAGCTCCGTCATCTCGCAGACTTCACCGATCGAGAAGAACTCCTGTACGGGTTCGGGGCGTTCCGCCGGGCGGGTCGCCATCAATCCTCCTCGCCGCGCAACTCGCGGCCCATCAGTTCAACAAGCGCCCACCGCGCGGGCTGGCGCTCGAACAAGATGCGGTGCACGGCCGCGACGATCGGCATGTCCACGCCCTCGCGCTGCGCGAGCATGTGTGCGCTTTCGGTGGTCGTCACGCCTTCGGCGACGGTCTCACGCCCGGCGAGCGCTTCGGACAGCGTCTTCCCTCTCCCGATTTCGAGGCCGATCGTGCGGTTGCGGGACAGCGAGCCGGTGCACGTCAGGACGAGGTCGCCGATCCCGGCGAGTCCGGACAGCGTGGCCGGCCGGGCCCCCATCCGCGTCGCCAGCCGCTGCATCTCGGCGAGGCCGCGGGTAATGAGCGCGGCGCGCGCGTTGAAGCCGAGTTGCAGGCCGTCGGCGATGCCGGTCGCCACCGCCATGACGTTCTTGAGCGATCCGCCGAGTTCGACACCCGTCACGTCGTCGTGGGTGTACACCCGGAAGGATGGCGAGCGAAACGCCTGCTGCACGCGCGTCGCCGCGTCGGCATCCACCGACGCCGCCACGATTGCCGTGGGCTGCCCCGCTGCGACCTCGGCTGCGAAGCTCGGCCCGCTGAACGCGACAATCGGGCGTCCTGGCAGGCACGCGGCGGCGACGTCCGACATGAGCGCCAGCGTCGCACGCTCGATCCCCTTCGACGCCACGACAATGGTTGCACCTTCCTTCACGTGCGGCGCCGCGGCCGCGAGCACGGCCCGAAGGACGTGGCTTGGCGCGGCCGCCACGACGACATCAGCCTCCGCCAGCGCCTCGTCGAGATTGAACGACGCCTTGAGTGTCACGGGAAGGGTCACGCCGGGCAAGAAGCGCGCATTCTCATGGCTGCGCGCGATCCCGTCTGCGACGTCGGGCTCGTGCGCCCAGATCGTCGTCGCGTGGCCGTTCTCGGCGAGCAGCGCGGCCAGCGCGGTGCCCCACGCCCCCGCCCCGATGACGGCGGCGGTCATGGTTTCGCGCTCCCGGGAGTCGTGAACCGCGGCTCGGTGCCGGCGATGATCCGGCGGATGTTGGCGCGGTGGAGCCAGATGACGAACGCGCCAATGGTCGCGGCGCCACCGGTCAGTTCGGTGCCGCCGCGCTCGAAGTAGAGCAGCAACGGCAGCACCGTGGCGCCGACCATGGACCCGAGCGAGATCCAGCGCGTCAGGCCGACGGCCAGCGAAAACGCCACCAGAGCGCCGACGAGAGGGATTGGTGCGATCGCGGCAAAAGCCCCCGCCGTGGTCGCGACCCCCTTACCGCCGCCCCTCCAACCGAGGAATGCCGGCTTCGCATGTCCCAGGATCGCCGCGGCGGCCAGCGCGAGCTGCTGGAGTTCCCCAACCGCGCTGTGTCGGAAGAGCAGGATGGGCAGCGCGCCCTTCGCCGCGTCCGCAAAGAGGACGGCGAGCGCCGGCCACGTGCCAAGCTCACGATACACGTTCGTGGCGCCCAGGTTGCCGGAACCCACGGTCCGGAGGTCCACACCCTTGAGCGCGCGACCGGCGATGTATGCCGTCGGGATCGAGCCCACAGCGTACGCGACGAGGACCGCAACCCACGGGAAGTCGCTCACGACTTCTTCCGGAGCAGGATGCGCAGCGGATTCCCGCTGAAGCCCCAGCGTTCTCGAAACCCGTTGTGCAGGTATCGCACGTAGTGCTCGGCGACGAGTTCCGGATGGTTCCCGAACACCGCGATGGAGGGCGGCACCGCGTTCACCTGCGTCGCATAGTTGAGGCGAACCTCGTGCCCAGCAGCTTGCGGCGGCTGCAGGCGCGCGAGCAGCTCGCCCAGCCCGTCGTTGACCTCCGAGGTCGAGATCCGCTTGTGCCGCTCGGCGTGTACGGTCAGGATCGCGTCGAGGACCTTCGCGACGCGTTGCCCCGTGCGTGCACTGATGAACAGGAACGGCACGAACCCGAGGAACGGCGCTTTTTCGGCACAGTCGCGCTCGAAATGGGCGGCGGTCTTGTCGCCCTTTTCCTTCACATCCCACTTGTTCACGACGACAATCAGCCCGCGACCGGCGTCCCAGGCGAGCGCCGCGATCTTCAGGTCCTGGTTATGCAGCTCCTCGATCGCGTCGATGACCAGCACACAGATGTCCGCGCGTTCGATCGCCCGACGCGTGCGGAGGGCGGAATAGAACTCGACGCCCTCGTCCACCTTCGCTTGGCGGCGCAGGCCCGCGGTGTCCACGAAGATCAGCGGCTGCCCATGGTAGGTCATCGGCGTGTCGATCGCGTCCCGCGTCGTTCCGGCGATTTCAGACACGACCAGCCGTTCCTCGCCCAGCAGCCGATTGATCAGCGACGACTTGCCGACATTCGGGCGCCCGATCACGGCCACGCGCAGGGCGTCGGCATCCTCGCCCGCCGTCGCCGGCGGCAATTGGGCCACCAGCACATCGAGCAGGTCGCCGGAGTTCTTGCCGTTGAGCGCCGAAACCGGGTAGGGATCCCCCGCCCCGAGGTTGTAGAGCTCGTAGAAGTCGGTGTTCCGGGGGTCGTCCACCTTGTTCGCCACGACGATCCACGGTTTCCCCGAACTGCGAAGCGCGGCCACGATGTCGCGATCGGCGGGGTGAAGTCCAGTGGCGGCATCGAGCACGAGGAGCAGCAGGTCGGCTTCGCCGATCGCGACATCCACCTGTCGTCGCACTTCGGCGTCCAGCGAACCCGGTGCGGCGCCGTCGAGGATGCCCCCCGTGTCCACGAGCCAGAACGAGCGGCCTCCCCACTCAGCCGCGGCGAAATGTCGATCGCGTGTCGTGCCCGCTTCCTCGCTCACGATCGCCGAGTCGGTCCCGACGATTCGATTGAACAGCGACGACTTGCCGACGTTTGGCCGTCCGACCAGGGCGACAACCGGGCGGCTCATGCGGTCGCCTCGCGCACCGCGAGCTCCTGACCGTTGGCCAGCACATCCACGAAGTCGTAGGACGGCCAGATCGGCATCGGTGCCGAGAGCCGCACCGACTCAAGCGTCGAGTCATCGAGAAACACACTGCCCTCATTGAGCGATTCGGCGGGAATCAGGAGAACGTCGAGCTCCTCGCGCCCCCGCGCGGCCGCGGTGATGTCGGCACCCACCAGCAGCCCAGCCGTGGTCGTGGTGGGGCCGAAGAGTGAGTTGGTCACCGGTATCAGCGTAAACCGCGCTCCTGTTTGCGCGGCAAGTTGTTCGAGGATCGGCGGGAGCAATGGCGCCATGGACTGCCCCGTGACGACACCGACTTCCAACCCGTCGGCGCGCGGGAGTTCCGGGAGTCCATCGGCGATCCGCTGCCGCAGCGAGGCGACAGCCCCGACGCCGTTTTCGATCTGGTCAAAGTCGCCGTAGAAATCGGCGGAAGGGAGCTCGGCGCCAGCCAGCAGGTACAGCTCGTCGGATCCGAACACCCACGTGGTGCCCCGCTCCGCGCGAGCGCGAGCGCCCCAGCGTTCGGCCACGGCCAGCAGCGCCGCGGCGTTCGTCGGCGTCATGCGCTCACCCGTATACAAGTGCGAGAACTGCGTCAGCCCCACCGGTACGAGCGCCGTGGTGATCACCGCATCGCCGAACGCCCAGAGGTCAGCGAGCGACTGCTCGAGCACGGCGGCGTCGTTGAGACCCGGCACCACGACCATCTGGCAATGGAACTTGATGCCGCCGGCCGCCAGCGTCTTGAGCTGGGCAAGGATGTCGGGCACCCGCGGGTTGTTGAGCAGGACCTTGCGGGCCTCCCACGGGGTCGCGTGCACCGAGACGTACAGCGGCGACAACCGATATTCGAGGATCCGCTCGACATCGCGCGGCTTCAGGTTCGACAACGTGGCGAAGTTGCCGTACGCAAACGACAATCGGTAATCGTCGTCGCGGATATACAGGGGCTTACGCAGGCCTTTGGGAAGCCCTTCGACGAAGCAGAACTCACAGCGGTTGGCGCAGCGGCGGACCGTCGGCGGTTCGAGTTCGACGCCCAGCGGGTCGCCGGGGTCGCGCTCGATCTCGTAGATGATCTCCTCGCCGGATGGCAGGCGCGCGCTGACCTCGAAGCGGTCGTCGGCGGTCAGGAACTCCCAATCGAGAAAATCGTCGAGCGTGCGACCGGAGACCGCGGTGAGTTCGGTGCCTGCCGTGATCCCGAGTTCCGCGGCGATCGAATCTGGCGCTACGCGGGCGACTCGTACCATTCATGTAATCTGTCAGGCGACACGGGCGATCGCAATGTGCAGCAAGGACTTGCCGGGGCTACTCCAGGGCCTTTTGGGCCGCCTCCGCCGCGATCGATTCGCGCGACCTGCCGCTGGCCCGTGCTGCGCTGCCGATATCGTCCGACTCCGCCTTGGCCCGGCGAGCACCGTCAGGCAGGGTCGCAACCTTGACCCGCACGGGCTGGCCCGAAACCGTCACGGTGCGTTCCTCGCGAGCGAGCTCGGTGCGCACCACCGTCCAGCGGCGTACGCCGATAGTCGGTGTGTGGAGCAACATCGCCCGTTCGACTGCATCGGCATCGTGGTCGCGCACAACCGCCTCGATCCGGACGCCAGGTCGGCCCTTCTTCATCGTGTTCGCCAGCAGCGTCACATCGAGGGCCCCCGCCCGGCGAAGCTCGTCGGCGGCGGCCGCGAGCGACTCACCGGTCGCGTCATCCACGTCGCAGGCGACCACCGTCGCCGCGCGGGTCTCGGCCCCCGACCGCTCGACCGCCGACCGTTCGTCCACGAACTCGTCGTCGGGCCCGACGCTCTCGGCGATCGTGATGCGTACCGCATTCGCGCGCCCGGCAAAATCCTTGGTTCCCGCGCCGAACCCGGTCTTGAGGGGACGGTAGGCCTGCGGTGGCGGGCCGGCCGACAAGACGCGCACCAGCGCGGCGCCGGTCGGCGTGGTGAGTTCCCCGCTATCCGGCGGACCGGAGGTCACCGTCAGGCCCTCGACCAACCGGATCACGGCTGGCGGGGGAACCGCCATCCGCCCATGCGCGGATTCGACGAATCCATCACCGAGCGCGAGGGGTCCAGCGTACAGCCGCTCGACTCCCAGCTTCTCCAAGCCCCATACGAATCCAAGTACGTCGAGGATCGCGTCAACGGCTCCGACTTCGTGCAGATGCACGCGCTCCACCGTGGTTCCATGCATAGCGGCTTCGCATTCGGTGAGCAAGCGGAACACTTCGATCGCTCGCGTCTTGACCGCATCGGGCGCCGCCGACTGGTTGACGATCGCGACAATGTGCTTGAGGTGACGGCCATGCGGCTGGGGTGGGATCTCGAAGTCCACCTTCCAGCATGCGATCTCGCCGCGCTTGGCGCGTTCGCGGCGAACCACGACGCCCTCCAGGCCAACGGCCGCCGGCAAGCCGTCCAGCCATTCGGCATCGAGTCCCAAGTCGAGCAACGCGCCGAGGAGCATGTCGCCGGCGACACCACTTGGCGCGTCGAGCATCGCGATGCGGGTGCTTCCTACCATCGGTAGGACGCCCCGGAGCCGGTGTTGAAGACGACGATGTTCGCGCCGGGATTGACGAGGCCCGCGGCCACCATCGCCCGTGCCGTCGCGAGTCCGCAGCCGCCTTCAGGTGCTGCATCAATGCCGCTCTGTGAGGCGAGTTCAAAGGTGGCAGCGCGAATCGCATCCTCATTGATGGCGAACGCACCGCCGTTACTCTCGCGGATCGTGCGGAGTACCCAGCGGTCGCCGAGCGGTCCGGGGACCCGCAGGCCGCTGGCGTGCGTCATCGGATTCTCCCACGGGGTGGCACGATCGGAGCCGGCCTCGAGCGCTCGGACAAGCGGCGCACAACCGGCGGCCTGCGCAATGACCATTCGTGGCAGCGCGATTCGGGGCGGGAGCCAGCCCCACTCCACCATTTCCTTGAACGCCTTCCAGATCCCGATCGTGCCCTCACCACCGCCTGTCGGATACACGATGGCGTCCGGCAACGATTGCCAGCCGAACTGTTCAGCGATCTCGTAGCCCATCGTCTTCATGCCTTCGACGCGGTACGGTTCGCGGACCGTCGCAACGTTGAAGAACCCGGAATCCTTGGCGAATTGCATGGTCGCCTTTCCGGCATCGCCGATATGCCCATCCACGAGTTCGAGTTCCGCGCCAAACGCGCGGATGCTCCCGAGGATCGGCGGCGGGGTCGTGCGCGGAGCATAGACGCGCGCCGGAATGCGCGCGGCCGCGGCATACGCAGCCAGTGCGATACCGGCGTTGCCCGCTGTCGGGACGCACACGCCCGGCAGTTTCATTGCCTTGGCGCGCGTGATCGCCATGCAGAGGCCCCGCGCCTTGAAGCTCGCGGTGGGATTCAGGCCCTCGTCCTTGACCCAGAACCGGCCGCCGCCGACCGAACGCGAGAGGTGCGGGAGTTCGATCAACGGCGTCATGCCCTCGCCGAGCGTTACCCGATGCTCACCCGGAGCGACCGGCAGCACGGCTTCGTAGCGCCACATGCTTGGTGCTGCGGACACTGCCGCTCGCGACGCGGGTGCATGCCGTACCGCGAGTGGCTGGCTGCAATCCGGGCACAAGGACGCCAAGCGGTCGCCAGCGGTCGTGTACGCGCAGGCCGTGCAGTGGAGAGTCCAGGAGGCACTCATTCGTGTTCGCGAGGTGGTGGGTCGGGTGGTGAGGCGTCGGAATCTGCATCGCGACGCGAGTTGTCGGGACTGGCCGCCGTCGGGTCTGCCGCGGCAAGCGCCGCCCTCACCCGCTCCGCGAGCGCGCCCGAAAACCCTGGCAGCGCGGCGATCGCCTCAGGGGCGGCGTCGCGAATGCCCTCGAGCGAGCCGAAGGCGGACAGCAGCGCCCGGCGCCGTGCGGGCCCGATGCCGTCAATCTGCAGCAAGGCCGAGGTGATCGTGCGCGCGGTTCGGCGCTGGCGATTGAATCCCACAGCGCGGCGGTGGGTTTCGTCGCGCAGGCGCTGGAGCAGGCGCAAACCCGGGGAGCGGCGCGGCAGCCGGACGGGTTCGCTGCGGCCGGCAAGGAACACCTCTTCCTCCCGTTTGGCCAGCGAGGCGACGGGGAGTTGCGCCAGCCCGACCGTGGTGAGGGCCTCGAGTGCCGCGTTGAGCTGCCCTTTCCCGCCGTCAATCACCACGAGGTCCGGGAGTGGCTTGCCCTCGGCAACGCGGCGGGTGAAGTAACGCCCGACCACTTCGCGCATCGAGGCGAAGTCGTCTGGCTCGCCAGCCGTGTCTGTTGCGCGTACGCGAAAACTCCGGTACTCGGACCGCTTTGGTCGTCCGTTCTCGAACCAGACGACCGCCCCGACGTTGTCGCGACCCTGAGCGGTGGAGTTGTCGAAGCACACCATGGATCGTGGGATCCGCTGCAAGGACAGCTCGCGCCCGAGCTCATAGACCGGATCGGCAGCGCGCTCGTCCACTTCGAGTGTCTCGAGGCGCGACTCCTCCAGCAGGTGCCGCGCGTTCTGCTCGGCGATGTCGAGCAGCTCGCGCCGGGCGCCGCGCTGCGGGACCCGGACATCCACGTCGGGGACCGCCGCCACAAACGCGGCCAGGTCGGGAAATGCGAACGGCACCAGCACTTCGCGCGCGCGGTTGGTGCGCGCCCGGTACCCGCCGGCCATGTACGCACCGAGAATGTCCGCCTCCGATGCGTCGTCCGCGTGTTCGATCATTTGATGGTCACGCGCGACCATCTTGCCGGCGCGCACCAGGAGCAGCGAAACGCAGGCGTCCGCTCCGTCACGGGCGAACCCAATAACATCGCGGTCGCCCCCGCCCACGTCGGAAACGACCGTCGGCTCCTCGATGGAGTCGAGGTGCTGGAGCGCATCGCGAATCTCGCCGGCCGTTTCGAACTCCATCCGCTGGGACGCTGCCTCCATGCGCGCCCGCATTTGGCGGCGCACGTCGTCGGTTCGTCCCGCGAGGAACGCGACCACTTCGTCGATCATGGCCTGATACTCGCGTGCGGACTGGGCCCCCACGCATGGACCCTTGCACCGCTTGATATAGAAATCGAGGCACGCGCGCTCCGGCATCTCGCGCGGCATGTCGTAACGGCACGAGCGGACGGTGAACAGCCGCTTGACGACGTTGAGGGCGCGCCGCATGGCGCCGACGTCCGCATACGGCCCGAAATACCTGGCGCCGTCGTCGGTGATGCGACGCGTGACGAAGACGCGCGGAAAGTCCTCCTGCAGCGTGACCTTGACGTACGGATACGACTTGTCGTCTCGCAGCAGGATGTTGAAGCGCGGCCGATGCTCCTTGATCAGGTTGGCTTCGAGGATCAGCGCGCTGGGCTCATCGGGGACCACGATGGTCTCGAGCGCCGTCGCCTGTTCCATCAGCGCGCGCGTCTTCAGCGATTGGGCGGCCTCGCCGGTCACGTAGCTGCGGACGCGCGACTTGAGGCGAATCGCCTTGCCGACGTAGAGGACGTCGCCGTCCGATGCCTTCCACAGGTACACCCCAGGCGCCTCGGGAAGCCGAAGTGTTGACGCGGCGACCGCTTCGCTCAGCATGCGTGCGCTACCGGGGCGCGAGCCGGCGCGTCAAGCGCCGGAGCAGGTCCCGACCCTCGGGAATGCCAAGCGCCGCGAGCAAGGCGAAATACGCGGCCCCGTAGGCCCCGAGCACGGTGGCCGCGACAATGAGGGGGTGTGCTTGTGGTACACCGGCCTGCACCAGCCAGGCAAACGCGGCGGCCGCGCTGGCGGCGGCCCAGAGCGAGAGGACGAACCGGGCGGGAATGCCGGTGGCGCCAACACGGGCGTCGAGGCGGCGCTTAAGCAACGCATACTCGCACCAGGCAGCGACGCCCGATGCGATCGTGATACCTGCGACACCCCACTTGGCGTCCACTCCAAGGAGCCGCGGACCGCCGAGGGCAAGTGCCGCGCCCAGCACCGCGGATATCGTGACGCGCACGACGGCGATCCGCGCCGGCGTCCGCGTGTCATGCAGCGCAAACCAGGCGGCGCTGTACAGCCGGCCGAACGTCCCGGCGAGCAAGCCGGCCGCGCTCCCGGCGAGCGTCGCCCAGACCCACTGCACGTCGGAGTCACTGAATCGACCCGTTCGGAGCAAGCCTCCAGCGACCACGTCCCCGAGCAACAGGAAGGCCACGGCGGACGGGATCACCAGGACGGCGATCATGCGCAACCCGGGCCCGAGCCGTTCGCGGATCGTCGCTTCGACATCCGCGCCGCGCGTATTCGACAACTCGGTCAGCTCACTGGCGGCCACCGACATGCCGAACAGCGACGTGGGCAGCATCGAAATGATCTGCGTATTGAACAGGACGGCCAGCGCTCCCGGCGACACCAGCGACGCGATGGCTTGGTCAATCCACGCACTGAGCTGCGCGGCACCACGGCTGAGCACGGCGGGCCCGAAGTTGGCGCGAACGGTCGCGAAGGCGGTGCGTACGCCGGGCGCATCCGGCGACCCCGCGACCGAAATGAGCCGGGCGGCGACAGGAAGTTGGATCGCGAACTGCAGCGCGCTCCCGGCGACGGCGCCCCACGCCAGCGCAAACGGCAGCGTCAACCCTCGGATACCGCCCGCGGTATCGCTACCGGCGCTCGCCAGCACGAGCGCGGCGATGATCGCCGCGTTCCAGATCACCGGGGAGGCATACGAGAGGAAGAACTTGCGATGCGCATTCTGTACGCCCAGGCACCACGCCGACATGACCAACAGGCCCATGCCGGGAAACGTGATACGCACCAGCGAAACGGTCTCGGCGGTCTTGGCGTCGTCGAACCCGGGAGCGATCAGCCGCACGAGCCACGGGGCCAGCAGGATTCCGGTGAACACGAGCGCGGCGCAGAGCAGCGCGAGGGCGGACGCGGTCAGCCGCGCGAGTGCGGCGGCATCGGAGTTTCGTCCTTCCCCACGCAGTCGAGCGTAGGCCGGCACGAATGAAGCGGAGAGCACGCCTTCGCCCAGCAGGTTCTGGAGCACGTTGGGAATGCGAAGTGCCGCGGTGATCGTATCCGCGTCGGCGGTGCCGAGGTAGTACGCGATGACGCGTTGCCGTACCAGGCCGGCGATGCGGCTCAGGAAAATGCCGGCGCCGACCGCAGCGGCGCCGCCGAGGCCTCGGCGCGCCCCGGTCATCCGGCTAGCGCGCCCCGATCAGCGCGCTGGCGTGATGCGCGGCGCCATCGCGGAGCCTGGTGATCAACGGCTCACCATAGCGGGCAAAGAGCGGCAGGTAGTTCAGCTTACGCTCCTGGCGCTCGCCTTCCGGGTGCAGCGAAGCACGGATCGCGCCGAGGTCGCGTGTGGCGGCCGCTTCGCGGGAAATGGCCGCAGCGCGCAGCCGGCGTTCGAGACGTTCGACGCGGTGGCGCAGTTGATGGCGGGCACCCTCGACCACCTCGGGCGTGGAGAGATTCGCCGCACGCGCGGCATTGGCGATCGCGGAGACGTTGGCCTCCACTGATTGCCCGAGGGCGTGCAACGCTTCCCGTACCGCGGGTGCAACCGCACGGTCGCCGATGGCGCGCTCGGCGCGATGGGGGACGCGGACGTCCTCGACCATCATGCCGAGCCGGCCAAGCATGCGATCCACGCCAGGCTCGACGATCGTCGCCGACCAGCGCGGCACGACCAGCGGGAGCGGCGTGCCCATCGCCTCGGCGACCGCACCAACCTGGGCGAAATACGCGATCTCGCCCGGGCCGCCCACATACGCGACGGTCGGCAGGATGCGTCGCTCGACGATCGGCCGGAGCAGCACGTTGGCGGAGAGCACGAGGTCATCACGTCGGGCGGCGTCTCCCGCATGCGCCAGCGGCACGCGTTCCTTCACGCCGTCGGTGCTGCGGAACACCATGGACAGCTTTGCCACGCGCTGCACCTGCGTGCGATATCCCGCGCGCTCGATGGAGACGCCGCGCATGCTCACGGCTTCATCAATTACCGCCGCCTTGCCGAGTGCTTCCACGAGGGTCGGGCGCGCCGCCCCGCGGACGGCGGGGTGCCAGGAGTCCAGCACGGGGACGCCCAGTGGCTCGAGCAGGTCGCGCAGCAGGTCCACGTAGGCGCTCCCTACCGTGGCGTCGCGGTGGTAGGCGCGCTGCACGGCGTCAATCACGCGGCGTTCGGGAGCCGATTTTGTGGCCTCGAGGAACGCGGCCATTGGTTCGCTGATATCACCAAGCGGAACCTGTGCCATGACGCGCGCGGCTGGGTCGGCGCGTTCGATAGCAACGCGACGCGTCGTGTTGCCGATGGCGATCGTCGTGAACGCGGCTTCCGCGAAGTCGGCGTCGTCGGTCGCCGCCCAGAACACGGCCACGGCCGGAATGCCAGTCGCATGTTCGATACGATCCGCCAAGGCCAGCGCCGTCAGGGCCTTGAGCCAAGTGTAGCCGGGCCCCCCGAAGAGTCCTGGCTGCTGTCCGGTCGTCACGACAACACCGTGGGCCGAGGCCACACGCTCGAGCCGCTCCGCCGCCAGGCCGCGCGCGGCGATCGCGGGTCGAAGCGACTCCAGCCACCGCGCCCCCGGAAACGCCGCGCGCACCGTTTCGGCGTGGCTGCGCCAGGCTTCGGCCCCACGCGGACGCGCGAGGAACCAGTCCCTTGGGGTCGAGCCGTCGAGGGCGGCGCGCGTGAGTGCACCACCCCCGAATGGCTCGACGATGATCCGCGGCAGCGCGTGCTCCATTACCGCGCACTCACTTGTGATAGGGCTCGCCGCGCTGGATCGTACCGGCCCGGTACAGCTGCTCGGCCAGTACCACCCGCGCGAGTTCGTGTGGAAGTGTCCATGGCGCCAGCGACAGCGATTCGCGGGCCTGTGACAAGACTGCCGGCGAAAGCCCGTTCGCTCCGCCAAGCACGATGCAGATGTCCTGCGCGCGCTCGCGGTGGCGCTGGAGCCATTTCGCAAAGTCCGTGGACTTCATGCCGCGCCCACGCTCGTCGCACGCGACCAGGTGCGCGCCCCGCGGCACCGCCGCCAGGATTCGCTCCCCTTCCCGCTCGGCGGTCAGCGACGGCGACGCCAGCTTCGCTTCGCGTACCTCGACCACGTGCAACGGCCAGTAGCGCGCCGCGCGCGCTTCGTAGTCGGCGGCGGCGGCCGCAAAAGGCGCGCTCCGCGGATGCCCGACGGCGACAATAGTGACCCTCATCGAGTGGTTCCACGCGGCGGCGCCGCCGGCTCAGGCGTAGATACCGCGCAGCCGGTGGACCGTCGCGACGCGGCTGATCGAGAGCATGTAGGCGGCCGTCCGCATGTTCACCTTGTGCTGCTTCGCGAGGCTGAGGACGGCGTCGAAGCTCTGCTCCATGATTTCGGTGAGCGATTCGTTGACGCGTTTTTCCGTCCAGAAGTAGCCACCGCGATCCTGGACCCATTCGAAGTACGACACCGTGACGCCGCCCGCGTTGGCGAGGATGTCCGGGATCACGAAGATGCCCTTGTCGTCCAGGATCGAATCCGCGGCGGCCGTGGTCGGGCCGTTGGCGCCCTCGCAGATGACCTTTGCGCGGATCTGCGCCGCATTCTTGGTCGTGATCACGTTCTCAAGCGCGCCCGGGAGCAGGACATCCACCTCCTGCACCAGCAGCTGCTCGTTCGTGATCGCGTCGCCGGCCTTGAAGCCTTCCAGCGTCCGGTGCTTGGCGACGTGCGCAATGGCCGCGTCAACATCGATGCCCTTGGCGTTGTACACGCCGCCGGTGCGATCGCTGATGGCGACGATCTTGCAGCCCTCGCGCGCCAGCAACTGCGCCGCAACCGATCCCACGTTGCCGAACCCTTGTACGGCGACCGTGGTCCCCTTCACCGGCATCCCGAGGTGCGCGAGCGCCTGCTTCGTCACGATCATGCAGCCGCGTCCGGTCGCCTCGCGTCGGCCCTGCGAGCCACCCATCTCGATCGGCTTGCCGGTCACGACGGCGGTCACGGTGTGCCGCATGTGCATGGAATACGTGTCCATGATCCACGCCATCACGCGCTCGTTCGTGTTCACGTCCGGCGCGGGCACGTCGGAGTCGGGGCCCAGTGTCTGGATGATGGATGCGGTATAGCGCCGCGTCAGGCGTTCGAGTTCGCCGACGCTCATCTTGAGCGGATCACAAACGACGCCCCCCTTTGCCCCGCCGAACGGGATATTCACCACGGCGCACTTCCACGTCATCCAGGCGGCCAGCGCCGTCACCTCGTCGAGTGTGACGTTCATGTCGAACCGGATCCCGCCTTTGGCCGGCCCGCGGGAGGTGTTGTACAGCACGCGGATTCCCTTGAACACCTCGACGTCACCGTTGTCCAGCATGACGGGAATCGAGGTGATGATCTGTTTTTCGGGGTGCCGGAGCACCTTGTAAATGCCGGGCTCCAGGTCGAGCAGGTCAGCGGCCTGGTCAAACCGTGACATCATGGCCTCGAACGGGTTTTCCTCGTTGAGGAAGCGATCCTTATCGGGGCGTACGATCGGCGCGGTCGGCAGCAGCACGTCGGGACTCATATCGTCATGTCTCCAGCCGGCAAGGCGCCGGCGTCAAGGTCGAACGGAAGGCGCGGCCGCGACCAGGCGTCGGACTGCGTCGTGCATGGATTCCTCGCCTTGCTCGATGACCGCGCGCTGGGAAAGATACCATAGGGGTGGGCCACCAGTGGGCCACAATGGACCGAGCTTGACCGCGTCCTTGAGAGTGCAAACGGCGTAGTCAAGGGCGCCGGCGTCGTTGGCGAGTCGTTGCACGTCGCGTGCGCCGTAGGCGTGATGATCGCGGAAGCTGCGCGAGGTGATGCGGACGCCCGCGAGGCGAAGTTGCGCCTCAAAGGCGCGCGGGTCCCCGATCGCGGAAATCGCGAGGACGCGGGCACCGGCCGCGGCGTCGAGCGGTCGCCGGCGCCCCGAACGCCAGTCCACCAGATGATCCGCGCACAAGTGCACCACTGCGCCGGGCACGCCTGGCGCCATCCGGGTTGCGTACTCGAGCACTTCGCGCGCGTGAAGCGGGGTCGTGCGTTTGCGCGTGACGACGATGTGCGTAGCCCGCCGCAGCGAACGCATCGGTTCACGCCAGGGTCCTGCCGGCAGCAGCCGCACTTGGCGGTGTCGGTCCGCGGACACGATCACCAGGTCCACGTCGCGGCGCGCCCGTCGGTGCTGAAACCCGTCATCGAGCACGAGCACCGTTGCACCCTGGGCCCGTGCCGTCGCGGCGCCCCGAACCCGATCCCGATCCGGCACGACGATCACGTTCGGGAGGAGATGCCGATGCACCAACTCCTCGTCGGCGCCGTAACCGCGCATCAGGATCGCCGGCCGGTGCCCCGCTGCGAGGAGCTCGGCCGCTGCCCACGACGCCAATGGGGTCTTCCCTGTGCCGCCGACCGTCAGGTTTCCGACGGACATGGTCGGAAGCCCCAGGTGCCGGGACGCGAGCCAGCCCCGATCATACGCGGCGTTCCGGAGCGTTACGATCCCACCAAAGGCCGCGCCGAACGGCGACATCGCGAAGCGGAACGCGCGTGACCCGAGCGACGTGGATTCCCAGCGGCGTTCCAGCAGTTGCTCAGGCATGGGCCGCTCGTGGCGCGAGCATCTCGGCGAATCGCGGGGCGTCCGCCGCGGCTTCCGCGGGGTTGGTCGCCGTCACCAGTGCCGGGTCGCTGAAATGGATCGTCACGCGTGAGAATGGCTTGGGCACCATGAACCGGTCCCAGCTGCGCGCGTACCAGGCGCGGTCGGCTTCGACGAACATCGTCGCGATCGGCACCCCCGCCCGATACGCCGCGACTGTTGTGCCCGGCGCGAACTGTCGCGCCGGCCCCTTGGGCCCGTCCGGTGTGATCGCCAGCGCCGCACCGCCCCGCAGCGCGGCGATCATCCGGACGAGCGCTCGCGCGCCGCCGCGCGTGGTCGAGCCGCGGATGAGGCCGTACCCCAGCGTGCTCAACAGGCGCGCGATGACTTCGCCGTCGCGATGTTCGCTGACCAGGACCTGCACGCCGAGGCCGCGCAGATGCCAGGTCAACGGCAGGATGTGGCCGTGCCACAGCGCCAGGATGATCCCCTCGCCGCGCGAGCGCACTGCGAGCCATCCGGCGTCGCCGCGGACCTCGATTCGCCACGTGGCCGCCAGCAACCGGAGTACGAGCGCGCCGAGGGGAACGCCGAGGCGGACTCGCCAGTCGGGTCGCGTCGCCTGCGCGCTCGCGTCGCTCGCGTCGCTCATCTGATCATGGAGTTGGCCATGGCCGCAACGCGCGCCGATGCTCCCGGCTCACCCAGCAGCGTCCGGATGCGCGCGAGCTCGGCCAGCATGCCCGTGCGCGCGGGTGCCGTGCGGTCCAGCAGCGGGTCGAGCGCATCCGCGACGGCCGCGGGCTCAAACTCATGCTGGACAAACTCCGGCGCCACGCGCTTGCCGGCGACGATGTTGAGGAGCCCGATGTGGTCCACGCGTACGAGGCGCCGGGCGATCTGGTAGCTGAGCGTACTCGTGCGATACACGATCACGCTCGGGCAGCCCGCGACTGCGGACTCGAGCGTGGTCGTTCCGCTCTTGCACAGCGCGGCATCCGCCGCCGCGAATACCTCGAACGAAGCATTGGGCACAACATGAAACCCCGCGAAGCGGCCAGGCGCCACTGTTGGCGCCGCGCTGACGACCACCTGCAGGCCCGGGCGGCGCCGTTGCAGCATGTCCGCCACCACAGCGCAGCGGTCCCAGTGGCGGGCGATTTCCTGTGGTCGGCTTCCGGGGAACAGGGCGAGCACCGGGGCATCTTCGCGGAGGCCGAGCCGCCGCCGCGCATCGCCGCGTGTGGGGAGCGATCGTGCGCGGTCCAACAACGGGTGGCCGACGAAGGTGGCGTTAATCCCGGCTTCCCGGAGCATGGCCTCTTCGAACGGCAGGATCACGGCAGCGCGGGTGATGACATCGGCCATCGTGCGCAGTCGCCCACGGCGCCAGGCCCAGACCTGCGGCGTGATGTAGTAGAGCACCGGCACGCCCGCCGCCTTCGCCGCTGCCGCAACCCGCATGTTGAACCCCGGATAATCCACGAGCACGATCAGGCCCACGCTCCCGCCGCGCAGGCGTTCCTTGATGCGGCCCAGGAGGCGCGCATGCGCCGGAATGTGTCGGATCACCTCGGCGAAGCCGACAACGCCGTGCAGTTCCTCGATCAACTCGACGCCGGCTGCCCGCATTCGCGCGCCACCCACGCCCGTGAGCTTGGTGTCACGGAGCAACGGCTGCCACGCTTCGGCGAGGGCAGCGGCGTGCAGGTCGCCCGAGGCCTCGCCGGCGATGATCAGCGCTTCACGCACGCGGCGCGCCTCGACAGACGGGCCTAGCCCCGTGCGGCGACCAGCGCCGCCGCGGCTCCCGGAAGCGCGCGCTCGATCTCTTCCATGATCCGGAGCGCCACCGCGAGGGCTTCCCGACCTTCGGCGCCCGTGACCGCGATTGGCGCTTCCCCTCGCAGCGCGGCGACGAAACTCTCCAGCTCCAGGCGCAGCGGCTCGCCTTCCGGCGCGCTGAGCGCGATGCGCTCGACGAATGCCTCGAGCGGCTGGGCCTGCGTCACGAGCGTCGCGAGGTCCACGTCGGAGCGAAGCCGGTACAGCTCGCCGGTCCCGGCGGCCAGGTCCAGCGACAGGTACCCGTTGCGTTGAAACACCCGGAGCTTGCGCATGCGCTCACGCGAGACCCGGCTCGCGGTGATCGTGGCCACCGCTCCGCTCGCAAAGGCGATCCGGGCGTTCGCGATATCCACCGACGGCGTGAGGACCGGGATACCCGCCGCGGCCACCTGCGTGACGTGCCCGCCGATCAGCGACAACAAGAGGTCAATGTCGTGGATCATCAGGTCGAGGACGACAGCCACGTCAGCGCCGCGCGGGCTGAACGGCGCCAGGCGGTCGCTGTCCAGGAAGAGCGGATGGTCCACGTACGGCAGGGCCGCGCGAATGGCGCGGTTGAATCGCTCGATATGGCCGATCTGCACCTTGACGCCCATCCGCTCCGCGAGCGTCAGCAGTTCGTCCGCTTCCTCGAGTGTCGCCGTGATCGGTTTCTCGATCAGGACGTGCTTCCCGGCCGCGATCGCCTCGCGCGCGACCGCGAAGTGCGCCTTGGTCGGCACGACAATCGTGAGCGCATCCACCGCGTCCAGCAGCGCCGGCAGCGACGGGAAGGCGCGCACGCCGAGCTCACCGGCGACTTGCGCGGCCCGTGCCTCGCTGTTCTCGTAGAAGCCCGCCAGCTCGCATCCGGCAACGTCGCGCAGCAGGCGCACGTGGTGGTATCCGAGCGCACCGGCGCCCGCGACACCCACGCGAGGCCCGCGCGGTCCGTATGCCGTCACAGCGTCGCACCCCGTTCGCTGGCCTCGAGGAAGGCAATCATCGCCTGCACTTCAGCAATGGGTTTCAGGTCGGCCTTCGCGCGCTCGATCGCCTGCGACAAATTGAGTTCCGAACGGAAGAACAGCCGGTATGCCTTCTTCAGTTCCGCGATCGTGTCCGCCTTGAACCCGCGGCGTTGCAGGCCGACGCTGTTCAGCCCATACAGGGCGATCGGGTTCCCCGCGGCCCGCACATAAGGCGGGACATCCTTCGGGATGCGCGAGCACCCGCCGATGTAGGCGTGTGCCCCGATCCGCGTGAACTGGTGCACCGCGCACAGGCCGGAGATCCCGGCGAAATCATGCACCTCGACGTGACCGGCGAGCTGCGTCCCGTTCGAGATGATCACGTTGTCGCCCACGTGGCAGTCGTGCGCCAGGTGGACATACGACATGAGGAACGAGTTCTTGCCGACCGAGGTCTTCCACGACTCCGCGGTGCCGCGGTTGATCGTCGCGTATTCGCGGATCGTCGTGCCCTCGCCGATCTCCACCCAGGTCTCCTCGCCCTTGAACTTGAGATCCTGCGGCAAGCCGCCGAGCACGCTGCCGATCCCGACCTTCACTTGGGCGGCGAGCTTGACGTGCGACTCCAGGGTTGCCCGCGCCGCGATGACGCATCCGGCGCCGATCTCGCACTGCGGGCCGATGTACGCCCACGGGCCGATCTCGACCCCGGGCCCGATCTCGGCCTTAAGATCAACGATCGCCGTGGCGTGGATCCGCGCCTTCATCGGTCCCGTACCATGGCGGCCATCTCGGCTTCGCACACGATCGCGCCATCCACCTTGGCCACGCCCGCCATCTGGCACACGGGGCCACGGATCTTCTTCATCTCCAGCTCGAACCGAAGCTGGTCGCCCGGTTTCACCGGCTTGCGGAACTTCACGTTGTCGAGCGACATGAAATACACGACCTTGCTTGCCGGGTCATCCACGGATCCCATCAGGAGCATGCCGCCTACTTGCGCCATGGCCTCGACGATGAGCACGCCCGGCATGATCGGGTGCCCGGGAAAGTGTCCCTGGAAGAACGGCTCGTTTACGGTGACGTTCTTGATGCCGACGATCCGCTTGCGTTCCTCGATCTCGAGGACCCGATCCACCAGCAGGAACGGATAGCGGTGCGGAATCACCTTCATGATTTCGTCAATCTCGATCACGCGGGCCTCGGGGTGGGCAACAGTGGGTTTGGCGTGGTCCAGCATGGCGCGCACGAGCGTTACCGTGCCACGATGACTCGGCTTGTGGGCCGAGATGCGCGCGTTGATGATCCGGCAACCGGTCAAGGCGAGGTCGCCGACGCAATCCATCGCCTTGTGGCGAAGAAACTCGTCCGGCCAGCGTAAGGTCGTGTCAATCACGCCGTGTTCGTCGAGCACGATCGCATTCGACGTGGACGCGCCCTTGATCAGTCCCTTGGCCCGGAGCGCCGCGACTTCGTGCACGAAACCGAATGTGCGTGCGCGCGCCAGCTCATTCGCAAATGTGGTGCGGTCCAGGCGCCACTCGCCCGCCTGGGCGCCGATCACGGGGTGCGGGTAGTCAATGGCCACGTGAAGATCGAAGCCCGTGGCCGGGTGCGCGACGTACACGGAATCGCCGTCCACCACGCGCACGGTCTCGGTCAGGTCGAGGACATCGGGGGCTCCTGCCTGCTCGATAATACCGGCATCCTCGATTGCGGCAAAGAACGGCGCCGCACTGCCGTCGCAAATCGGGGGCTCAGCGGCGTTCATCTCGATCATCACATCGTCGAGCCCGGCGCCGGCTACGGCGGCCAGCACGTGCTCGACGGTGTGCAGGGCGCCTTCCCCCTCGCCGAGTTGCGTCCGCCGCTCGCTGAGCACGGCGGCCGCGACGTGGGCTCGCGTCTCGGGTCGGCCGGGGAGGTCCACGCGGCGGAAGATGACGCCCGAGTTCGGAGGAGCCGGCGCGAGGACAAGCTCGCAGTCCGTGCCGTAGTGCAGGCCAACGCCGCCGACGCTGCGCCGCTCGCGGATCGTCCGACGCATGGGTCAGCTGTCCTTGTGGCCGGCGCCGTCGAGCAGGCGCTCGATGCGCTTCAGCAGGTTGGGCAACTTGAACAGCGCCGCCTGCGCCCGCAGCGCTTCGCGGTGCGGGCGGGCCGGATAGCCGCTCCAGACCTCGCCGGCCGGGATATCGCCGAACACACCGGCCTGTGCGGCCAACGTCGCGCCCTTGCCGACGGTGTGATGCCCGGACACGCCGACCTGGCCCGCCAGGATTGCGCCATCCTCGATTCGCACGCTGCCTGCCACGCCGACCTGTGCCATCAGCAGGCAGAGTCGCCCGATCCGCACGTTGTGCGCGATATGGACGAGGTTGTCAATCTTGGTGCCGTCCCCGACGACGGTGTCGTCAATGCTTCCACGGTCGATCGCAGTGTTCGCGCCGATTTCGACATCGTTCCCGATGATGCAGCGGCCCACGTGCGGGATCTTGCGGTGCGCGCCGTCCTGGAACACGTACCCGAACCCGTCGCTGCCGAGGCGGACGCCGGCGTGAATGATCGCGCGGGCGCCGACTCGTGTGCCCGGGTACGCGTACACATGCGAGACGAGTCGCGTGTGGTCGCCGATCGCCACGCCCGCGCCCACGACGCAGTGTGGCCCGATCCACGAACCCTCGCCGACGACCGCGCCTTCCTCGACGATCGCGTACTCATCAACGCGCGCGGTCGAGGCGACACGGGCATCGGCCGAGATCCGGGCCGTGTCCGCGCGGCCCGGCGTGAAGCTCGGCGCCGGATAGAGCCGCGGCAGCAGCGATGCCAGTGCGTCGTACGGTTTCTCGACCACGACGCGAGTGGCGGGCGTACCGGCCGTATCCGCGAGCGCCGGCGTGATCAGTACGACGCCGGCGTTCGAGCCCGCGAAGAATGGCGTGTATTTCGCGTGCGCGAGGAAGCTGACATCCGACGCGGACGCCCGGTCGAGCGGTGCCACGCCGTTGACGCGAACCTGCGCGTCACCGCGCAAAACGCCCTGGACCGCAGCGGCGAGTTCCGCAGCGGTCAGGACTGGCCGTTCTGGCGCGGCCACGGTTGATGCTCCTCGCGAGTCCCGGTGGGGTCCGGACCCTGCGACCTGGTGCCGGCTACGGCCGCTTTGTCGCGGCCGAGTCCGGGCGCTTCGTGCCCGTGGAATCCGGGCGCTTCGTCGCGGCGGAATCCGCCTTTTTCGTCGCCGCGGAGTCGGCCTTCTTGGTGCTGGCCGCCGCGGGCGCCGGCGTGGACCCCGGCCGCGCGATTCCCGCAGGCGCGTTCGTCGGCCCCGCAGGCGGTGGTGCGGCCTTCCCGGCGGCCTTCGGGTCAACCGCGGGACGCTCGGCCACCGTCGGCACCGGCATCGTGCGGAGCTTGGCCAGCACCCGATCGGAGATGTTCAGGTTCTTGTCCGCCGCGACGAGCAATCCGCCCTGCGCGATGTCGAGGATCATCGTGAGACCCATCTCGGTGCGGACATCCTCGAGCGCCAGCTTGATCTGGTCGAGGATCGGCTGCATGAGTTCGGCTTCCCGTTCCTGCAACTGCTGCTGGATCGCGCTGTAGCGGCCTTGGTACTCGCCCTGCCGGTCGTTGATCAGCTTGAGCTGGGCGTCGCGCCGCTCGGCCGACATCGTGGCCTGGGCCTTCGAGAAGTTCGTCGTCAGCATGTCGAGCGAATCGCTCATCCGCTTCGCCTGGGCCTCGCCGGCCTGGACTTCCTTCTGCATGGCGGCCTGCACGGTCGGCGTCGCAGGCGAACCGTTCAGGATGTACCGCGTATCCACATACGCGATCTTGGCCGCCGGCAGCGCGGCCTGCGCGCGCGCGGCGATTGGCAGCAGCGCGGGCGCAAACACCGCAAGCAGGCTGGAGGCACGGATTGAAGCACGCATAACGACTCCCTGATTAGTAGAAGAACTGTCCAAGACGGAAATGCACCATCCACTTCGGAGCGGGACGCCCGTTCGCGTCCACGCGATCGAAGCCGTACGCCCAGTCGAGGCCCAGCGGGCCCAATGGCGTCACTGCGGAACCCCCAATGCCCATGCCGCGGAAAAGCCGCGACGGATTGAAGTCGCGCGGTCGCAGCCAGATGTTGCCCGCTTCGACGAAGGCATTGAGGTAAAACTGGGAACTCACCCGCAGGCCGACTTCGGCCGTCGTGGTGAAGAACGCATTGCCGAACGACCCGCGGACGGCGCTGTTCGTGTTGGTGGACGGGTTGAACCCGTTCGGTGTCACCGAGAACTCCGGGTAGCCGCGCAGCGGCTCGCCGTACTGGACACCGCCGAGCGCAAACGCCTGCGAACTGAAGAACGGCCCGGGATCGCCGAAGACGGCGCCGGACTTCTGCGACACGCCGGCGAGCAAGGTCAGGCGTTCGCCAGACTGGCCGTCGCCGAAGGTCTTGAGGGTCGTGTACGCCCGGAACTCGGACGTCACCCGCTGGAAGGATGCCGTTCCGCCAAGCAGGCCGCCATTGACCTGCGCACTGACGGTCTGCAGCACGCCATCGGTCGGGAACGGGATGCCGATGCGCGTGTCACGCGTGATATCGGTGCCGAGCGTCGAGCGGAAGCACCCCGCGCACTGGTTTTCCGTCACGGTGCCAAGAAAGCCGAAATCGCCGTAGCGGACCTTCTCCGCACCGTAGGACGTGAACACGCGGGTGAAGCGGGACCGGAAGAGCGGGAACCCGACGCGGACTTGACCGCCGGTTCGCGTCGTCTGGCCGAGATCGGCGATCGTGTAGCGGGATTGCGACCGGTAGCCGACGAGCGTGCCGGAGAACCGGCTTCGACGGATCGCCGGATCCGTATACGACAACTGGAAGTCGTTGATGTACCGCCCGAACTGCCACTGCAGCGACCCCTTCTTGCACTTCCCCATCAGGTTCGGCTGGTCGAGCCCGATGAAGCCGCCGAGGCCGGTGCCCTGCCCCATCGAGGCGCCAAAGTTGACGTTCCCCGTGCGCTTCTCCTCCACCTTGAACACGATGTCCACGTCGCCCTGGTCATTGGCCGGGCGCGTCTCAGGCGGCGTGATCGGAGTCTCGAAGAAGCCAAGGTTCGAGATGCTCTGCCAGCTGCGTACCAGTCGGTCACGGCTGAATACGTCCCCAGGGATGATCACCAGCTGGTCCCGGATGCACGATTCCGTCGTGTAGTCGTTGCCGATGATCTCGACGCGATTGATGATCGCCGGCTGCCCTTCCGTGATATCCCAGCGGAGGTTCACCACGGGCGTGGAGTCCGGTCCGACCTGTCGATCCACGATCGGGCGCACCTGCGAATAGATGAACCCGTCGTTCGCCAGCGCGTTCCGGATCTTCTCCGTGGCGTCGTCCCACGTGGACTGGTTGAAGACGCCCGTCTGGATCGGCCGGCGGCGCATGGCGGACGTGACCCGTCGCGCAAGCGAGACGCCACTGTCCGCAAACGGGTAGAACCGCGCCATGTCGGCCGACGAGTAGCGGCGGTTGCCGGTGACCTCGAAGGCGTTGACCTTGTACTGCTTTCCTTCGTTGAACTTGAGCTCGATCAAGCCCTTGCCGCGCTCACGGTCCACGATCAGCGTATCCTGCTGGACCTCGAAGTCAATGAAGCCGCGATCGGCGTAGAGCTTCGGCAGTCGCTCGCCAAGGTCCTGGGCGTACTTCTCGGAATCGAAGTCGCCCTTGCGAAACCAGAAGAATCCTTCGGGCCGCGTCTTGAGCGCCGCGATCGCGTCCTTCGCCGGGACGGCGGCATTTCCGGAGACGCGGATGCCCGACACCGCGAGCTTCCGCCCTTCGTCAACCTTGTACACGATGCTGAGCCGCTCGTCCGCAGCGACCGTGGACTCGGGCACCACACGCACCCCCCAGTAGCCGCGGCTGCGATACAGCGAGTCAATGCTCGCGACGTTCCGGGCCACGAGGGCCGGATCGACCGGACGCCCGATGAGCAGGTCCACTCGATCACGCACCGTCGAGGCCGAGACCGCCTTCGGGCCGGCCACGTCCACGTTCTCAAGGATCGCGCGCTCTTGCACGTGGATCGCATACACGGTGCGTCCGGCCGGGACATCGACCAGCTCGCAGTCCACGCGGACGTCGTTAAACTGGCCGGTCTCGAACAGGTTGCGGATCGCGCGCTGGACCGTGGTGAAATTCGTCGCCACGCCCGGCGCCAACCCTGCGTCCGTGATCACGGTCGCCGCATCAATCCGACGGTTGCCGACGACCCGGATCGAGTCGGGCGTCACGCAGCGCCCGCCCGAGTCCTGGCCGGAGGCCAGGGCCGGGACCGAGATGGCGGTCATGAGGGCGGCGAATCGCCGGAATTCGCGCATAGCTTTTAAGTATAATGGAAGACGGGGCCGAAGTGGTCTAACCCCTTCCAGCCCCGTCAGTTCCAGCGTTTTGCCCGTCGCCTTCGCTACCCCGGAATAGGGGCCGCCGTCACGCCTTCGGAGATGCCGCCATCGCGCGGAACTCCAGCTTGTCGCCGCTGGGGCCCACGTCCACCTCGATCTCATCGCCGCGCGCGAACTCCGCCAGCAGGATCTTCTCGGAGAGGGGGTCCTCGATGTGACGCTGGATGGCGCGCTTGAGGGGCCGCGCGCCGTAGCTCGGGTCGAACCCGTGCTTCACCAGGAAGTCGATCGCCGCGTCGGTCATGCGGACCGACAGCTCTTCCTCGCCCAGCCGACGCGAGACGTCGCGCAGCAGGATCGTGACGATCTGTGCGATGTGCTCTCGCTCGAGGGGGTGGAAGATGATCGTGTCGTCGAGACGATTCAGGAACTCGGGATTGAAGACGTGCTGCAGCTCGTCGCGGATCTTGTCCGACATGCGCGCGAACGACCCGGCGGCGTCTGGTGTGCCGAAACCGAGCGCCTTCGTCTTCATGATGTCCTTGGCGCCCACGTTCGACGTCATGATCACCACGGTGTTCTTGAAATCGATCATGCGCCCGTAGTTGTCCGTCAGGTGCCCCTCATCAAGCACCTGGAGCAGGATGTTGAACACGTCAGGGTGGGCCTTCTCGATTTCGTCGAGCAGGACGACGCTGTATGGCTTGCGGCGCACGGCCTTCGTCAGCGCGCCGGAGTCCTCGTAGCCGACGTAGCCTGGCGGTGCGCCGATCAGGCGGGACACGGAGAACTTCTCCATGTACTCGCTCATGTCCACGCGGATGAGCGCCTGCGCGTCGGCGAAGAGGAACTTGGCGAGCGCGCGCGCGAGCTCGGTCTTCCCCACGCCCGTCGGTCCGCAGAAGATGAACGAGCCGATGGGACGCTTCGGATCCTTCAGCCCGGCGCGACTGCGGCGGATGGAGCGCGCGATCGCGCGGATCGCCTCGTCCTGGGCCACGACCGATTGGTGCAACTCGTCTTCCATGCGCAGCAGCCGGGCGGTCTCGGCCTCCTGCAGCCGCGTCACGGGAATCCCGGTCCAGCGGCTGACGATGAACGCGATCTCCTCCTCCCCCAGCACGGGGCGAATGGACTGCCGCCGCTTCTCCCATTCTTCCTGGCGCGCGCGGATGTCGCCCTGCAGCTCCCGTTCGCTGTCCCGGAGGGCCGCTGCGCGTTCGAAATTCTGGTCGCGCACGGCCGCGTCCTTCTCAATATTCACCGCGTCGAGCTTGCCCTTGAGCTCCGCGACTTCCGGCGGCGGCGCTTGGGCGGCGAGTCGCGCACGGGCCCCCGCCTCGTCGATCACGTCGATCGCCTTGTCCGGGAGGAAGCGGTCCGTGATGTACCGGTCGGCGAGCTTGGCGGCGATCCCCAGTGTCTCGTCGGGGATCGTCACGCGGTGGTGGTCCTCGTAGCGCTTGCGCAGGCCCTTGAGGATCTGGACCGTCTCGTCGATCGACGGCGGCTCCACTACGACCGTCTGGAACCGCCGCTCAAGTGCGCCGTCCTTCTCGATGTACTTGCGATAGTCGTTGAGGGTCGAGGCGCCCACGCACTGCAACTCGCCGCGGGCCAGCGCCGGCTTGAGCATGTTGCTGGCGTCAATGGCGCCTTCGGCCGCGCCCGCGCCGACGAGCGTGTGCAACTCGTCAATGAACAGCACCACGTTCTTGTGCTGCGCGATCTCGTTCATGACGGCCTTCAGGCGCTCCTCGAACTGCCCGCGATACTTCGTGCCGGCGATCACCGCCGCCATGTCGAGCGAGAGGACGCGGTTGTCGCGGAGCGAGTCCGGGCATTCACCGGTCGAGATCAGTTGCGCGAGGCCTTCCACGATTGCCGTCTTGCCGACGCCAGGTTCGCCGATCAGCACCGGATTGTTCTTCTTCCGGCGCGTGAGCACCTCCATGACCCGCTGGATCTCCTTCGCACGGCCGATCGTCGGATCCAGCTGGCCCTCGGACGCGAGCTGCGTGAGGTCGCGGCAGAAATGGTCAAGTGCGGGGGTCTTCGACTTCTTCTCGCCGCCCTTGCCCGGCGCCTGCTGTCCGGCGGCGCTGGACTGGCCCGGCGCCTGCTGGCCGGGACTCTGCCCACCCGCGGCGCCGACATCCGTGCCCAGGAGGCGCAGCGTTTCCGCCCGCGCACCGTCGAGGTTCACGCCCGTGTCGCCCAGCACCTGGGCCGCAATCCCTTTTTCCTCGCGCAGCAGCCCGAGCAGCAGGTGCTCGGTGCCGACATAACTGTGGTTGAGCTCGCGCGCCTCGCCCATGGCGTACTCGAGCACCTTCTTCGCGCGCGACGTGTACGGCAGGTCCGGTCCGGTCGTCTGCGCCGCTTTCCCGCGCTTGACCGTGTCCTCGATCTTCTGCTGCACCTCCTCGAGGTCCACGCTGAGGTTCTGCAGGACGGCGGCGGCGACGCCCTCCCCTTCACGAATCAACCCGAGCAGGATGTGCTCGGTGCCGACGTACTCGTGGTGCAGGCGCACGGCTTCCTCGCGCGCCATCGCGAGAACCTTGCGCACCCGTTCCGTGAAGTTGTACCCGTTCATGCCTTCCTCGCCGATCCGGCTTCCTGTGAGGCGCTCAGCTTCAGGTGCTACCCCTCGGCCTTCGCGTCGTTCGCCAGCACCGTGCGGACAAACCGCGCCCGCGCGATCGCCGCTTCACTGTCCGACAGCGTTCGCCCGGCCTGGTGCGCCAGGTGCGCCGACTGTCCGAACACCAGGAGCTTGTTGAGGGTGTAAACGCTCAGGCCGCCAAGGAGCTTCAAGCTGACCGCGAGCCGCACGCCGCTGAGCAGGTTCATCGCTTCGTCCGACGTCAGGCTCCGCGCGTACCGCAGCGTACCGTAGGCCCGCCACAGCTTGTCCTCGATAATATAGCCCGCGTCGCGAACCAGGACCTTTCGCGCCGCGACTTCCTGGTCCACCAGCCGGCGAATGACACGCGCGAGGTGTTCGGTCAGTTCCTCCTCAGCGCGGCCGAGGGTGGTCTGGTTCGAGACCTGGAAGAAGCTCCCGACGACCTCGCTCCCCTCGCCGTAGAGGCCGCGGTGTGTCAGGCCCATCTGCTGGAGCCCCTGCAAGACCTTGCCGATCTCCTGCGTCAGGACGAGTGCCGGAAGGTGGACCAGGACCGAGGCGCGCAGCCCGGTTCCGGTGTTCGTCGGACAGGACGTCAGGAAGCCGAACTCCCGGTGGAACGCCAGCGGGAGCTGGCTGCCGATCTCACGGTCCACGAGCACGGCCGTGGCCAGTGCCGAGGCCATGTCGAACCCCGACCGGAACACCTGGAGCCGGAGATGATCCTCCTCATTGACCATCACGCCGGCGGTGTCGGATACCACAATTGCCGAAGCGGGCCGCAGCTCCGCCCCGGCGTCACCCCCGACGAGCTCGCGGCTGACCAAGTGCCGTTCGCGCAGCACGGCTCGGTCGAGCGGGGTCAACTCGTCCATCCGCAGCACCATGCCGCGGGCGAGCGAAGGGATCCGTGGCAGCGCGTCCCGCACCTGCGCGAGGATCCGGAGCCGCTCGCCGTCGCGTTCGCGGGCGGAGAAGTTGAATCCCGCCAGGTTGCGCGCGAGGCGCACACGCGAGGAGAGCACGATGTCCGCGTGCTCGCCGCTCGCCGCGAGCCACGGGACGCCGCCGTCCGGCAGGAGTGAAAGGTCGAGTGGCATCGGCGCTACTCCAGGGCCCGGATCTGGTCGCGGAGCGACGCCGCGAGTTCAAACTCCTCACCACGGACCGCGGAATCCAGCTGCAACTTGAGCGCCGCCAGCGTGGCGTCGCGCTCCAGGGCGGGCTCGTCCGCGCCCGCGTAGCTGCGGCCCACGTGCACGGCGTTACCGTGCACCCTCCGGAGCAGGTCCTTGAGGCTTTGTTCGAAGGCGCCGTAGCAGCGCGCGCAGCCAAGCCGGCCCGAGGTGCGGAAGTCGCGTAACGACGTCCCGCAGTAGGAACAGCGGGCGGCATCGCCCGGCATCTGGGTCGCCTGCTGTTGCACCGCCTGCAGGAAGTCGCCCAGCGGATGCTTCGGCAGCGCGACGTTCGTTTCGATGCCGCGCTCGGCGGCGCACTTCTCGCAGAGGTGGACCTGGGTGACCGAGTTGTCCACGATCTGGGTGAGGTGGACGACCGCGTCGCGCTCCTGGCACTGGCTGCAAATCATGCGAGCGCTCCCATGCCCGCGGGCGACGCCCCGGCCCCCGGCTCGACCAGCCGGCCGTCGACCAGTGTGAGCACGCGATCCGCACGCGCCGCAAGCGCGGCATTGTGCGTGACAAGGACCGCCGCCACCGACGATTCGCGAATGACCGAGACGATCAAGTCGTGAATATCCTCGGCCGTGTGGTGGTCCAGGTTGCCTGTCGGTTCATCGGCCAACAACAGGGCGGGCCGATGCACGATCGCGCGGGCGACCGCCACGCGTTGTTGTTCCCCACCGGACAACTCCGCAGGGCGGTGACTGATGCGCGCGCCCAGTCCGACTCGCTCGAGGAGTCGCGTGGCGCGGGCCATTGCCTCCGTGCGGCTCAAGCCGCCGATGCGCAGGGGCATGGCTACATTCTCAACCGCCGAGAACTCCTTGAGCAAGTGGTGGAACTGGAACACGAAACCGATGCGCCGGTTTCGGAGCTCGTCCAGCTGCCCCGCCGTGCGCGCCGCCGCCACGCTCTCTCCGGCAATCTCGACGGCGCCGGCATCGGCCCCTTCAAGTGCGCCCAGCAAGTGGAGCAGCGTGCTCTTCCCCGAGCCGCTCGCGCCCACGACGGCGACGATCTCGCCGGCGCCAACCGTCAGGTCAACTCCGCGCAGCACCTCGAGCGCGTTTCCGTCGCCGCCCAGGAATCGCTTGCAGACGCCGCGCGCGACGAGCATCGCATCGCGGCTCGGAAGCCGTTGGCCCGGATCGGCGGTCGGCATCTCGGTCACGGTCGGCGCCGGGAGCACGGTCATTCGCTGCGAATGGCCTCGACCGGGTAGAGGCCGGCCGCCTGCCGCGCCGGGAACATGGTTGCCGCCGTCGCGACGGCCACGCTGAGCAGCGCGATCGCGACCACCTCGAGCGGGTCCGTGAGCACCGGCAAGTGGTCGATGAAGTACACCTGAGGGTCAAGCGTGATCAGGCGGTACCGGTCGAGCACAACGCCGGTACCGAGCCCCAAGGCCAACCCGATTAGGGTGCCAACGCAGCCGATCACGGCGCCTTGCCACAGGAACACACGCCTCACCGCGGCGCTGCCGAGTCCCATCGCCTTCAGGATGCCGATTTCGCGCTGCTTGTCACGGACGACCATCGTCAACGTGCTCACGATGTTGAACGCGGCGACGAGGGAGATCAGCCCGAGGATCACGGCCATGCCGAGCTTCTCGAGCTTGAGTGCCTTGAAGAGCGCGTTGTTCTGCTGCTGCCAGTCCACGGTCCGGTATGGGTAGCCGAGGGAGTCCGCGATCGCCATGGCGAGTGCCGGCGCCGACCAGCGATCGGCGGTGCGGACGTCGAGCCCCGTGACGGCATTGCCCGCGGACCGCAGGTCCTGGGCGCGCTCCATGTCGATGAACGCGTACTTGTCGTCGTACTCGAACATCCCGGTTTCAAAGATGCCGGTGACCTCGAAATCCACGACGCGGGGGACGATGCCCCCGGTGACGGGCGAGATCTGGGCGCCATCAACGGTGTACAGCCGGAACGGCGCGCCCACGCCGGCATTGAAGCGCGCCGCGAGCGAATGGCCGAGCACGATGCCGCGGCGCTGGCCGTCGGCGGTCGCGAACGTGAAATCGCCGGCGGTCGCCTTGCTCCGGATCTCCGTGACCGGCACGTGCGCCGAGTCGGGTCTCGGGAGGCCGACCACGGCCATGCCGCTCGAGAACCGTCGGTCTACCACCTGCCCCACGGCCTCGGTCATGACAAATGGGGACGCGCTCACGACACCGTCCATGTTCCGGACGCGCGCGAGCAGCTGTTCCCAGTCGCGGATGATGAGTTCCTCGCCAAAGTTGAGCACGCGCAAATCCGGGCTTGCCACGAGGATCTTCTCGCGCAAGTCGGTCTGCAGGCCGTTCATCACGCCCATGATCACCACGAGCGCGCTCACTCCGACGATCACGCCGGCCATGGCAATGACCGTGATGAACGACAAGAGCCGCGACCCGCGCCGGCTGCGCAGGTAGCGCCACGCGAGGTCGAGCTCGAGTCGGCGGGTCATTCCGGTCGCATCGTCGGAAAGAGGATGGCGTCGCGAATGTGCTGGATGCCGGTCAGGTACATGAACAGGCGATCCATCCCGATTCCGACGCCGCCCATCGGCGGCATGCCGTATTCCATCGCGCGCAGGTAATCCTCGTCAACGCCCGTCGCTTCCTCGTCGCCCCCGGCTTTCAGGCGCGCCTGGTCCTCAAATCGGCGCCGCTGGTCCACGGGGTCGTTGAGCTCACTGAACGCGTTCGCGAGTTCCTTCCCCTTCGCAAACAACTCGAAGCGCTCGGTCAGCGCCGGATTGCCGCGCTTGGGCTTGGCAAGCGGCGAGAGGGCGAGCGGATAATCCACGACGAACGTCGGGCGCTCGATCGCCGATTCGACGTGCGACTGGAAGAGTTCGTCGAGCAGCTTGGGCCTCGACAGGGTCGCGACGCCGTGCACCCCCCGCCGCTCGGCGGCCGTGCGCAACTCGGCGTCCGTCAGGGCGAGCACGTCCGCCACGCCCATCGCGCGACTCAGGGACGGAACCCACTCCACGCGCGGGAAGCCGCCGCCGGCAATGTGCGCGTCGAAGGCGGCCGCGTGTTCGGGGCGATCGATCGCGGCCAGGGCCTTGCGAACCGCTTCCGCCGCCGCGCCGATCAGCGCCTCGACCTGGTCCATCATGACGGTGTAGTCGGCGTAGGCCTGGTAGAACTCCAGCATCGTGAACTCGGGATTGTGCGTCCGGTCCGTGCCTTCGTTCCTGAAGTCGTGCCCGATCTCGTACACACGCTCCAGCCCGCCGACGACCAGTCGCTTGAGGTAGAGCTCGTCGGCGATGCGCAGGTACAGCGGCATGTCCAGCGCGTTGTGGTGCGTGGTGAAGGGTTTGGCCGCGGCGCCACCGTACAGCGGCTGAAGCACCGGCGTCTCGACCTCGAGGAACCCGCGCTCGTCGAGGAACGTCCGCACTGCCCTCGTCATCGCCGAGCGCGCGGTGAACATCACGCGCACCTCGGGATGGACCGCGAGGTCCGCGTAGCGCTGGCGCGAACGCTGCTCGCCGTCGCTGAACGTGGAGTGACGCACCGGGCGCCCATCCACCATCTCTTCCTTGCCGAACGGCAATGGCCGGAGCGACTTCGCGAGCATCTCAAATGCCGTCACGCGCACGGTGACCTCGCCGGTCCGTGTGCGGAACAGTGGGCCGTGCACGCCGACGATGTCGCCGAGGTCTATCAGCTTGGCGATCTCGAACGCGTCGCCCAGCACGTCTTGCCGGAAGTACAGCTGGATCCGGCCGGACGGATCCGTCAGGTGCGCAAAGGCGGACTTTCCATGGCCCCGCCACGACGTGACCCGGCCCGCCAGGTGCACTTCGGGCCCCTCCTCCGCTTCGCCCAGCAGTTCCGCCGCCGGGGCCGCGAGGTGGGAACGGTCGAATGCGTAGGCGAATGCGGGTACGCCGCGTGCCGCGAGCGCGTCGAGTTTTTCCCGTCGCGCGCGCATGACGAAGTTCAGGTCTTCCGACTCGCCGCCGGTGGGTTCGTCCGTTCCAGCCATTTACGCCGCCCCCATTGAGACAGATCCCTGTTGCTTGAGGTACGCCTCGATGAACGGATCGATCCCGCCATCCATCACTTTCTGTACATCCGTCACCTTCAGCTCCGTGCGGTGGTCGTTGACCATGGTGTACGGTTGGAACACATAGCTGCGGGCCTGGCTGCCAAAGCTGACGTCCTGCTTGTTGGCGTCCATCTTCGCCTTGAGTGCGGCCTGCTTCTCGAGTTCGCGCTGGTACAGCTTGTTCTTCAGCTGCTTCATCGCGGTCGCGCGGTTCTTGCCCTGACTGCGTTCCTGCTGGCACGAGACCACGATGCCGGTCGGGATGTGCGTCAGTCGCACGGCCGAGCTGGTCTTGTTCACATGCTGGCCGCCCGCCCCTGAGGCACGGAACACGTCCATCCGGATGTCTTCGTCGCGAATCTCGATGTTGATATCCGTGTCCACGACGGGGTAGACGAACACCGATGCGAAACTGGTGTGCCGGCGGGCCTGCGAGTCGAACGGCGAGATGCGCACGAGCCGGTGGATCCCCGTCTCCGGTCGGAGGAAGCCGTACGAGTACGCGCCCTTGATCTCGAGCACCGCACCCTTGATCCCGGCCTCTTCGCCTTCGCTCATGTCCACGACGTCAACGGTGTACCCGCGGCGCTCGGCCCAGCGCGTGTACATCCGCATGAGCATCATGGCCCAGTCCTGGGCTTCCGTGCCGCCGGCGCCCGCCGCGATCTCCACCTGTGCATCACGCCCGTCGTCGGGTCCCTGAAGGAGGGACTTCAGCTTGAACGCGTCCGTCTCGTCGTGAATCGCACTGACCTCGCGGTCGAGCTCGGCGATCATCTCGGCGTCGGGATCGGCGGCGAGCAGCGAGTCCATCTCGATCGCGCCTTGCACCCGGGACCACAACTTGTCAAACGACTCGGTCCAGCCCTTGAGTCCCTTGATCTCCTGGACCACCGCCTTGGCGCGGTCTTGGTTGGACCAGAAGTCCGCGCCCGCCATTTCCGCTTCGAGCGCGCTCAGCGCCGCGCGTTTGCGATCGAGGTCAAAGGTACCCCCGAAGCTCCGCGAGGCGGTCTTCGTCAAGCTTGAGCGATCGGGCGCGTTCGGATTCGGCCATGGGTGGTTCAGGAAGCGAAAAGCCGCCCTCCGCGGTCCGGAGAGCGGCGCACGACTCACAAAAGTTAGCAGCACCGCTGGGGCCGGCATAGGGCGCCTCCCCCGGCCGCAGCCCGCTCAGAACATCTTGCGACCGTCGGCAAGGATGTCGTTGAGCGCGTCCTGGAAGTGGGTCGTGCTCTCGGCCATCTCCTTCCCGATCTGCTCAACGTACTCCTCGTAGCTCTTCTTGATTTCCTCGCGAAACAGCGCCTTGAGCGTGCCGTCCCGCAACCCTTCTTCGCGCTTGGCGGGCAGGTACGCGATCATGTCGCTCACGAGGGCCCGTGCGAGGCGTTTTGCCTTCATGCCGGGGTCGGACGACAGGAACGGGTTGATCGCCCGCTTCGGCTTTTGCGACTGCGCGGCCGGTTGCGGAACGGTAGGCGTCTCGACCGTTGGGCTCGCCGTGCTCCGAGCGGGCGGCGCGGGCGGCGCGGGTGCAGGCGCGGGGGCCTCGGGTCGCAGAGTCTCCGCGGGCGGGGGCGCGATCACCGGCGCATCTGGCACAACCGGTGCGACTGGCGCGGCTGGCGGCGTAGCAGCAACCGGCGACGGTGCTGGCGCCGCTGGTGCGGCTGGTGCGGCTGGTGCGGCTGGCGGAGAGAATGGAGCGACCGGCGGCGTGACCGACGGAGCTGCCATCGGCGCCGGAGGCGCCGCCGGTCGTGGCGGAGCCTGAAACGGCGGGGCGAGCGGCGAGGGGGCAAGCGGTGGCCGCACGGCCGGCGTCGGAGGGGCGACTGGCATCGCCGGAGCGGGCACGGATGTGCTGGGCCGCGGCGCCCCCATTGGCGCAGCGGGCGACATCGGTCGCGGCGTCGGCGGGCTCGGCGGCGGTACGGCGGGCGGTGCCGCCGGCGGTGCCGGTGGCGGTGCCGACACGGCTGTGGTCGGTGGTGCCGGTGGTACGGCTACAGCGGCGGCAGCAGCTGCAGGTGCCGGCGTGGTTGTCGCTTGGGGGCGCGGAGATTCCTCGAGTGCCGCGCCGCCGACGGCGATTACTCCGCCGCAAATCGAGCAACGCGCGCGGACTCCGCCAATGGGAACCTTGGCGGGGTCCACTCGAAAGACGGATTGACAATCAGGGCACGTGACGTTCACCGCTCCTCCGCGGATCCAGCTTCATGCGACGGCAATGACATGGAGGGATCGGCAGGCGTCGGCATATCGCCGCGCCGGTCGATCGTGTACACCGATCCCGGCAAGGACTTCGCGTAGCTCTTCATCTCCGTCGCCAGCTCGCTGACCTGTGCAGTATGCGTGAACTGGCGCCGTTCGTTCGTAACCACCCCGATCGACACGGACATGAGCGGGACCTTATGCAGTTGTCCCCGGCGATCCTTTCCAAAATAGTACCCCGCACGGCGGTCCTGCTCGGAATATTGGAACGGGATCAGCGTGTCAAAGGCATGGACGATTTCGCCGCAAGTTTCCGCGACCTGCTCCACCGGCATGATGAACAGGAAGTCATCGCCCCCGATATGGCCGACGAATGCCGCCTCACCACACGTACCCTTCACCACGTCGTGCAGGATCTTCGACAGGATCCTGATGACGCGATCGCCGTCGTAGTAGCTGTACCGGTCGTTGTATTCCTTGAAGTGATCCAGATCCGCATAGCATACGGCGAAGAACTCCTTGTTCTCGATCCGGCGCGCGATGTCCGCCTCGATCTCCACCGCGCCGGGCAGGCGCGTCGAAGGATGCACGAACGTATCGCGGTCGGACCGGCGCAGCAGCGCGTCGAGCCGCAGGCCCACTTCCAACGGTCGCGCCGAGTCGCGCAGGACTTCGTCGGCCTTGGCGTCGAAGGCAGCGGAGAACGCTTCATCATCGTCTCCGGCGCACACGCACACCGGGACGATCGCGGTGAATGAGTCGTTCTTGAGCCGACGGCAAGCGTCACGACAGGCACGCGCCTCCCCGTAAGCCAATCCTGCACGGCTTCAGGCAGTGCCGACCCCTCAGGGGCGAGAATGAATGCGGTGGGCTGTTGCAAGCGCGTGGACGGGAGCTGGGGCAAAATTAGGCCCCGCGCGGAGGACTGTCAAAGTTTGTGACGGCAACGACTTGCGGCGCCGTCACGGGACCCGGGCCGGTACGGCAAACTCGATTCGAGCCGGTCCCGCGCCCAAACCGCCCCTCAGCCGGACCGACACAAAGGCGTCCACGGCCGAAATGAGGTGATTCAGCGCCAGGGCGGCGAGGTACTGCCTGGCTTCTCGGCTCGCGTCGTTCTTTCGCCGGATTGCCTGCCGGTACACGTCCCACTCGAGCTGGGCATTACGCCACGACCATCGAAACTCGGGATGTACGGCCAGGCGGCTGTAGTACTGCCTGGCGGCCTGGTGTTCCGGCGAATCGTACGGCGGCTCCACACCAGGGTTTGGCCAGTTGGACAGGAGGCGCGCGCGCAACCACAGTTTCCCGTTGTACGTGCTCGTATCCACCTCAGGCGAAAAGACCCCCGTGCCCGGCGTCCGATCAAAGACCCCGCTTTCGAGGTGCTTTTCCATGTCTTCGTAGTAGGCCCACGACCCGAGCAGGTCGTTCCCGGGCACAAACGCCCGCGCTACGTCGCGGGCGAGCGCGAGGTACCGCTGCCTCTCACGGCGCACATTCACCGACTGGTTCGCGTAGCCGAGGATCGTCGCCAGCTCGATAGCGGCGTACCCAAGGAACCGATCCTGCCGCAATACCCGCTGGCCGTATCCGGGCAACGTGGCCGACGCGAGGGGCACCCACCAAGCCGAGTCGGGGCGCGGATTCACGAGGCGACTCACCCCCCACCGCGGCAGCGTGTCGCGCGGTGCGGCCTCGGATGCGGACTTCGCCACACCGACCGGCTTGGGGCTTGGCTGTGCACCGACACGACCGGCGCCGCCGGGTATGGTGCCCAGCATCAGCACCGCGAGCGATGTGGCGACGGCGGTCAGCTGCCGTGCAGCGCCGCTGGGGCCAAGCGCATCGGGTCGGGGGCTCATCGCCCGAAGCCGACCCGGAGCGAGACATATGTGGGCGGGGTACCGGCGTCCGCTGCTGACCCGCCAATCGTCCGCGCGAAATCGAGTCCCAGCCTGCCGCGGCGAACGCCGATCCCGGCTGACCCCCAGGGCGCTCCGACCGGCGCGCGAATGGCAGTGCCAAGCCGCACCATCAGGACGTTCGACAGTGCGAACTCGGTACCCAGGCGGAGCGACGGCGACGTGAAGGTCTTCAGCGTGACCACTTCGCCGCTCACGGACATCGCCAGGCCGGATCGCCACTGCCCGGCTCGGGCGACGCGGTAGGAAGCCCCGAGGTGAAGACGTGTGGGTAGCGGGTCGGTCTGCTCGGCATCGTTGACCTGCAGGCCGAACCCGAGGTTCCGGATGCTGGCGGCCAGCGTAATCCCCGTCGCCCGCACGTCAGCGGCCTGCACGCCCACGTCGAACGCAGTCGTGGACACGGAGAACGTGTGTGCGCCGGGGCACGAACCGCCGCAACTGTCGCCCTGGCGTACCCAATGCGCACTGACGCCGGCCGCCACGCGTTGGCCGAACGTCGCGGCATAGGAGCCGGTGAGAACGGTCGCGCGCGAATAGAGCGTGCCGATGACCGTGCCGAACGGGTCGGTGGCTTCCTGATCGCCGAAGTTGAAGTAGCGCACGGCACCACCCACGGACCCGGCACGGCCGGCGGGAAGCACGAAGCTGAGCACGTCGGCGCTTGGCAGCACGAACGTCTCGCCAACGTGATCGTACACCAGCTCACGCGACGTCGCCCAGGCCAGCGATGCCGGGTTCCAGAGCGCACCTTCGGCCCCGAGTCGCGTGGCGGCAACGGATTCGCCAAGGCTGACGGCCCGTGCGCCCAAGGGGATGAGGAGGAACACGGCGCCCTCGGTGGCAGGCCCCTGTGCGCTGCCGGTCTTCGGGCAGGCCAGGAGCGCGCCGAGGAGTCCGACGCCGACGACGGCGTGCCTGGACAGCACCCGCCCGGCCGCCGCGTTAGGCGAGCGGCTTGGCCTCGTCAATCAACAATACCGGGATACCGTCTCGCACTTCGTACCGCAGCTTGCATGCGCCGCAGTCGAGCGACTCCGGATCCGTGCGATACTTGAGCGCGGCCTTGCACTTCGGGCACGCGAGTATCTCGAGAAGTTCTGGGGCCAGTGTCATCGGGATCCTGGTTTACCATGGGACAGGCCGAACCGGCGGATGCTCGCCGCGTCGCGCCGCCAGTTCGGGAGCACCTTCACCCACAGGTCGAGGAAGACCTTCTGTGCGGCGATCCGCTCAATGGCCGCGCGCGCCGCTGCACCGATCTTCCGGATCTGTGCCCCTCCGCTGCCGATCACGATTCGCTTCTGCGATTCGCGTTCGACGTAGAGGGTCGCACGAATGTACACCGGTGTCCGATCCTCTCGATACTCCTCGACGTCACAGGCCAGTGCGTGCGGAACTTCATCGTCCAGGACGTGCAGCGCCGCTTCACGCACGTACTCGGCGGCGAGCTCACGCATCGTCGCCGTGCCGATGTCGTCGGCGGGATACACCCATGGGCCTTCGGGAAGGCGCGCGACGACCTGTTCAAGCAGCTCGGGCAGGCCTTCGGCGGTTACGGCGGAAACGTGGGCCGCGGAGGGGACCGCTTCCCTCCACAGCCGGCGCGTCGCCTCTGGGAGGAGGTCGCACTTGGTGATTGCGACCAGGGTGTCCCGTTCGTTCGTTCGCTCGGCGGCCCGTGGCCGGTCACCAGGCACAGTTCCGTCGAAGAGATGCACCGTGATGTCCGCGTCCTGGTGCGCCCGCGTGGTCGCCTCGCGCATGGCGTCGTCGAGAGCGTCCCGGGAGCTGTCGAGCATCCCCGGCGTGTCGCAGAACACGATCTGCCAGTCGTCGCGGGTGAGCAGGCCGACCGACCTCGCACGTGTGGTTTGCGGCTTCGGGCTGACGATGGAAACGTGCTCGCCCACCCATCGGTTGAGCAGCGACGATTTCCCGGCGTTCGGGCGTCCGATCAGGGCGACGTAGCCGCAGCGTGGCATACTGGAAGACGAGTTGGGTGGATGGGAGGCCACGGAAAGCACAAAGCCCCCGGGCGGTTGCCCAGGGGCTTTGCAATGAGGTGCCGGCGACGGCCTACTCTCCCGCGATCTCTCGATCGGAGTACCATCGGCGCTGTAGGGCTTAACGATCGTGTTCGGAATGGGAACGAGTGTGGCCCCTACGCTCTAGTCGCCAGCGATTAGAGAACAATGGAAATGGGGTGAACGTGGTAGTCCGAATCGCCGACTGGAAACCCAGTCGGAGATCGTGCGATTGCTCTGCGAAGTTGAAAAAATGTGTCCCCCTTGCAGTGTAAGGGGGGTAGTCAAGCCTCACGGGCGATTAGTACCGCTGCGCTCGGAGGCGATTGCTCGCCTTCCACGTGCGGCCTATCGACGTCATAGTCTCTGACGGCCCTTCAGGGTGCTCAAGGCACCAGGGAGAATTCATCTTGGGGACAGCTTCCCACTTAGATGCTTTCAGCGGTTATCTGTGCCGACCATCGCTACCCGGCGTTGCCACTGGCGTGACAGCCGGGACACGAGCG
>Ga0194131_10000339_pt1 | contig 76969 bp, 75 predicted proteins | sample TA2KigO120mmetaG_FD_148631 | JGI IMG/M metagenome (GOLD analysis project Ga0194131, IMG submission 148631) | Freshwater microbial communities from Lake Tanganyika, Tanzania - TA2015053 Kigoma Offshore 120m | ecosystem: Environmental > Aquatic > Freshwater > Lake | place: Tanzania: Lake... | reverse complement strand
GCCCCATTCATCAGGCCCAGGAAATGGCCCGCGAACTCCCGGGCCCTGGCGGCGTCCAGTTCTTGATTCGACATCTGGCCCTCAACCTGTCCGGCCCAGCGTGGCTTGCCCGCAATGACCGGCTTTCTTCCTCGTGAAACACGCGCGCCGGCTTCCCCGAGGGTGTCGAGGCGTCTCTACTGCCGTGAAGAGCCTGCCGCGACTGCATGTTAGCTGTTCAGAGACTGAGCGCAGGGCGAATCCAGTCGCCTGGTGCGTGCGGTTGCGGACTGCCCCGCGTGGGTTACGTTCCGAACCCGTCGTTCGCGGCGTAGCATTCCCCACCTGGCCCGCGTCGCGGCAAGGCACCAATACGGAACGAGGGGGTGAACACCTTGCCTGGTGAGGTCTTCGTGAAACTCTCGTTCAAGTAACTGATCTTTGCGATCTCGGCGGACTCCCGGGCGGCGTTAGACGACAGCGCCGAAAAGGCCCTGGCGGCCGGCGCCCGACGGCCGCCTCTGGGAGTGCGTGTGGATGGGCAAGTTGCCCGCCGGAAACTGAAAGGCTGCTGACGGTCTGGCAACGCCCCGTCGCTTCTTTACCTGCGGCAGGTTTCGGACAACAATGCTGGCGCATCTATGGGCGCAGACGGAGACAACCAATGAAGATCACCGACATCACAGTCACTCCGCTCAAGACTGGCAAGGGCCTGCTTCGTATCCAGACGGACTCTGGAGTCGAGGGCTGGGCAGAGGCGCCGGGTCGCAATCGCGTCGTCCCGGGCCGAAACAACTCGGTCTTCGATGCCTACCTGCAGAGCATCATCAAACCGGCGTTGATTGGCGAGGACCCGCGCCAGGTCGATCGCCACTGGGAGATGCTGGCCCTCGGCAAGGACGACAGGTCGTTCAAGTTGCCGGCCGGAGTCGTTGGCGTGATCGACGTCGCGCTCTGGGACCTCCTGGGCAAGGAAGCGGGCATGCCGGTCTACACGCTGATGGGAGGCGCCGCCCGCACCACCATTCCCCTGTACTGGTCGACCGGGTCCGGCTGGAAGATGCAGCCCAAGGAGATGCTCGCTCTCGTGAAAAAGGGCTGGGAGATGGGTTTCCGGGCCTTCAAGATCCGCATGGACTGGAGGGGTTGGCGGCAGGACGCGGACCCCGACAAGGACTACGCCATCTTCAAGCTGGTCAGGGAGTTCCTGCCACCTGAGATCTATCTCGGGTTCGACGCCAACAACGGCTACTCGGTTTCCACTGCGATTCAGCAGGGACGTAAGTTCGAGGCGCTCGGGATCGATCATTTCGAGGAGCCGATCCCGCACTACGACCTTCCGGGATTGAAACAGGTGTCGGACGCGCTCGACGTGGCTGTCTCGGCTGGCGAGCAGGACGCTTTCAGATGGTGGTTCCAGCACCTGGTGCTGCTCGGCAACCCCGACATCCTGCAGCCCGACATATTGAACGCGGGCGGTCCTTCGGAGGTCAAGCGCATTTACGGCATGGCGGAAACGCTCAACAAGCCAGTCATGCCGCACAGCCCCCAGGCCGGCATCAACAGCATGGCGTCGCTGCACGTGTACGCGACGGTGCAGAACGGGACGCGGCCCCACGAGTTCTCGACCGAATTCTCAGGACCACTCGACGACGTCCATGCGTTGTACGGCGATGTCGTCATCCCGCAGCAGGGCAACATGGTCCTGAGTGACCGGCCGGGCCTCGGGATCGAGCTCAATGAAAAGGCGGTCGCAAAGCTAACGGTGAAGTAGATTTCCAATCTCCCGGGCGGGACCACGGGAGTACTGATGCCAGAAATGAATCGAACGCAGTAAAACCCGTGGAAGCTCGAGAGGCCGCCGGGGTCCTCCGAGTGCACGCGGCACCTCGAAATGGCCGGCACGGTTGAAAGCACCGTCCTCCACTACGACATCCACTGTGTCGACGACCTGCACGCAATGCTCAAGAAGGCGGAAGACCGGGTGGAACCGGGCGGCGCCGGCGAACAGAGCCGGCCAGGGAAAGCACCGTCAAGGCGTGGGGCCGCTCCGCTGACAACCCGATCGGCGGCTGATGCGGACTGAAAAAGGCCCTGCGCGGGCGGTTCGGCATGTACCTCCCGCCGCTCATGGAGGCGCTTGGCTGTTGCGAGCTCGAACACGACGCCAGGAGCAACCGCATGCGCACCCGTTTTGCACGCACGCCGACCCGGGTGTTCCTGGTACATCGCCGACGTCGACCACTCGCTGGATTAGCTCAAGGCGCTTGCGATGGAAGGCGAGGACTACGGTTACGCCGCCTTCTTCGAAACGGTCGACACGCTGGTGACCGGATGCGGGACCTACGACAAGGTGCTCACCTTAGGCGGCTGGCCACACGGCCCCAAACACTGCATCGTAATGAAACAACGCGCCGCGACCGCGATTTCGAACGAAGAGTTCTACTCGGGGAATCCCTCGAACCTGGTCAAGCAGCTCACGCGAGGGAGCAAAACGCATCAACGTCGACGGCGGTGTGGTGATCCGTGAATTCCTTAGCCAGGGCCTGATCGACGACTTGACGCTCTCGATAATCCCGGTCGTGCCCGGCGACGGCATTTGCCTCTTAGATCGAGGACTGCCAGAAAGCAGGCTGGCGCTTGAAGACGTCGCCTCATTCAAATCGGGGCTCGTCCAGCTGCCCTACCGGGCAGACATGCTTTTGACGAGCGTCCCGCATCCGCGTCACGGCAACGGATCGCTGCGACTCACCTCCGCCTGGTACCGTCGCTCCTCCGCGCCCCAGAACGACTTCAAGAAAGCGATGACCGCGCGTATTTCCTGGTCTGAAAGCTGCTCTCCAAATCCGGGCATCCTGGAGGCCAGCCCGGGGCCGGCGTAGCCCTGACCCCCGTGCTTCACGATGTTAAACAGCTGGCCGTCGCCATGGTGCCACGTATGTCCGGAGTTGTCGTGCGGCGGCGACTTGAACGAACCGTCGGCGTTCCTGGTTCGCCAGTTGGGGTCCCCTTCGCCGCGCGCTCCGTGGCACGACGCGCAGCTGGCCTGGTAGATCTCCTCTCCTCGCCTCACCTGCTCGGGCCCGGGTGCCTGTCCGCGCGATCCTCCCGAACCCAGGAGCAGCACGGCAACGGCGACCACTACCGCGATCACCGCCAGTGCGGCGGCACCCACGACGATCCAGCCTGCCGTCCCCAACCCGGCCTTGCGGCCTGGCGGACGGCGGGCGTTATGCGAAGCCCTGTGGAGGTCAGCCAAGAGGTCGAGTTTCCGATACACCCCGGACCGAAGGGACACACATGGTCACGATGTCATTGTGCCCTTAACACTTGGCGTCGAAGTCACTTCGCCAGCTCAAGGGCCATTACCGCTTCACCTATGCGTGTGCCCTGCTTGATCCCAACTTCGATGGCCGGGCGGAAGTGGATGCCTCCGTAGAGCCTCGAGATTGCGGCCTCATCGGCCATAGCCCCGAACGACTGGAAAGAGCGTGGCTGCCGGCCCGCGCCCTCGTGTACCCGATCGACGAATGGGCCGTCACCGAGCATGGACGACATCACCACGGCCGCGGCCGCGGTTTGTACCGAGTGGCCCGAGGTGTATTCAGGAAATGGCGGGGTATTCAGGGGCGGTATCCAATCGGGGTCGAAACGGGCTTGGATCACGGTGACCGGCCTCACCAGGTTATAGAAATATTTCGTGTCCCAGCACGAGATGAATGCATCGGCCACAGCCATGCCAGTGCGAGCGTACGCCTCGGCTGCGAAATCGAGTCGCTTCTCCCGCTCCGCCAGGAGCTGGGTGAGCAACGCCAGCGAGTGGCCCGGTGGCGTACCGGTCCTGAGCGGATCGTCCGACCAGTGCTGGGCTATCTCGCGCTCTGCCGCGCTGACATTCTGGACGGCGAGGTAGACCTCCAGAGACTCGGCGAGGAATTTTGACCCTGGCGCTTCCGAGTATGCCGTTGGCGGCCCCGGGCGGTACTGCGAGACACCCCGGATCGCGAACGGGCGAAGTCGTCCCCAGCAGGGCTCCATGGGTTCGGCATAGCCAGGGGGCGTTGGGATCCACGCTGCCAGCCCTGACGGCGGCTTGTAATGGCACCCCTGCAGCGACTCGTAGCCGTCGCTCAGGGCCCATCTGAGCACCGCAAGGCCCACGTCGCGTCCGTAGGCCTCCGATTGCCGCAGCACCGTCGCACTCACTTCAGTGCGCGCAGCATCCGATTGGGCGTCATTCAGGGCAGCGATCGCCAGGTAAGAGTTTTCGCGCCGGTAGAAGGCAGGCATGACGGTGGCTAGCGCGGAATTCGCCACCGCCGGCCAGTAGTACGTCTCGCCGGCCCGGGGTTGCGGGATGACGAGCTCACCGTTTACCAGGCCGGCAAGGGAGCGGTTCTCAGGCATTCCCGGGGCCACACTTTCGTACAGCGTCACCCCCAGGTAACCATAGATCCTTGAAGCTACGGGAGCCGAAAGGCCCTCCGACCTGGTAAGGCGATACGCCAGCCGGTACCACTCGAAGGCGACATCCGCCTTGAATTCCGATGCCCTCCGGGCGCCGGAACCGCAGGAGACAAGCAGCAATCCTGCGATAAGGGCGAGGACCAGGGCGCTTCCAGAAACGAAATGATTGCGCGGCCGTTTCAGGGCATTCACATCATCGATTCTCCGCCGGTAGCCAGGGAGACGCTGCTCAGCGAACGCGACCCTGAGTTGGCGACGACCAGGGTGTCGCCCTGGATCGCGAGTCCCGACGGCCGATCACCGGTCCGGACGACTGCGAGTCGCACGCCGTCCAGCGTCAGCTTCATCACCGTGTCGTCGTCCAGGTTGGCCACCCAGATGTGGCCGGCACCGTGGTAGTCCGAGAAGATGATCGCCGACGGCGAGTCCCCGACCCGGTAGGTGCCGATGACTTTGCCTTCGCTCGAGAGGCGCGTGACCGAAGCATCGCCGGCGTTCGCCACCCAGACGTAGCCGTGCTCGAGCGTCAGAGCGACCGGCCACTTACCTGTCGCATATCGCCCCACCACCCGGCCGTCGCGGTCGATCTTCGCCACCACGTTCTCAGTGGTCAGTGCCACCCAGAGGCTGGTGCCATCGAACAAGAGAGCGCTTGGACGATCTCCGATCTTCAGGGTAGCTGCGATCACCCCGTCGCCGGCCACCTTGCTCAGTGTGCCATCGCCGGCGTTGGCCACCCATGCGAACTGACCGTCGAACGCGATGGCACGTGGACTGTTGCCGACAGCGATGGTACCTACCGCGGTCGACCCCGGCGTGACTCGGCTAACCGAGGCGTCGCCTTCGCCAACGACCCACACCTCGTTTTTCACCCGTGCCACCGCCACCGGGTGCCGGCCGACCGGGTAGGCGTTGATCAGTCCAACGGATCCGACATGGTCGAGAGTCCCCTGCTCCCGGTTTGCAATCCAGAGCTCGTTGTCGATCGCAGCCAGTCCAGGCAGTGGCTCGTCGGGGGCGAACGTAATCGCCGTCGGAGGCCAGTCGGGCAGGGCCGGCATGGCCGCCTGAACGGGACCCACGCGATACAACCTGGCGGCGACCGAATCGGCGATCCACACGTGTGTGCCGTCAAACGCCATGGCCCACGGGCCGGAGCCAATGTGTAGCCCGCCAACGAGCGTCCCGTCCAGCGACAGCTTGGAGACCGCCTTGTCGTCGAAGCTGACGACCCAGATATGAGTGCCGTCGAACAGGAGTTGCCGGGGCCCCCGTGGCACCGGGTACTTGGCGATGACGTTGCCGCTGCGATCAAGCTTGGCAACCGCGTCGTCATCAACGAGGGCCACCCACAGGTTGGTGCCGTCAAATGCCAGCGAGACCGGGTCGTACCCGGCATTCATGGTCAGACCGATCTTGCCGTCGAGCGAAAAGCGCTGGATCGTGTCCTCGAAGTAGTTTGCGACCCATAGATCGACACCGTCGAACTGCATCGCGAACGTTCCGGGCATGTGGCCCTGGCCCACCGGGTACTCGGCAACCGTCTCGCCGGTTGTCCGCGACAGCTTGCTCACGTGATCAGACATACCGTTGGCGACCCACAGGTCGCCCCCGTTCACGAACATTCCGCCGGGTGAGTGGCCGGTCGGGTACTTGCCGACCAGCGTCCCGTTCCGGGTCAACTTCGTCAGGTTGTGCTGGCTGAACGACGCCACCCACATGTTGTCGCCGTCGAACTTCATCGCGATCGGCTCCGGCTCGACCTCGTAGAAACCGAGCCGGGCGCCGAACTGGCTGTACTTCGTTACGACGCCGTCGTCGTAATGCGCCGCCCAGATGTTCTGGCCATCGAACTCAAGCGCGATCGCAGGGAACGGCATCGAGAATTTGTCGACCTTGAAAGCGACGGGGGGGCGTGTTGGCGTCGGGACCGCCGTGGGATCGACCTTCGTCCGGGAAGTGCACGCGGTAATCGCGGCGACCGCCACCAGGATCCCAGCAACCGTAAGTACTCGCCGTACCGACAATAGTTTGACTCCAGGCTAACTGGCCAGAAAGAGCATTTTATATCTACGTGGCACGAGGCGGTTGCGGTTCAAGCGCGCCGCGACCGGCGCATGTCAGTCATTCCGATCAGGGCCCGGCCGGTGGCGGGCCGGATGTTGTGGGATTCCATTCTTCGAGGTCTGCCGCTACCCGGATCGCGTTCACCCACTTGACGCTGTGGTGAGACGGCCTCCCCGGCACGATCAGCCGGCACGGGCCGCCGCGTAGTCGCTCCAGGGTTGCGCCGTTCAGCCTGACCGCCAGGATCGGGCGCAAGGCTGCGCCCTCGCCTGTCGTCGGGCATATCGTGTAGTCGCCTGACGCGAAGACCACGTACCGCGCAGCAGACCAGGTGCCGGTCATCTCGAGGAGGCTCGCGACGGAAGGGCCTTTCCAGCGCTGATCTCTTGCGACCCAGCTCTCTTCGCATTCGAAGTCGGCAGTGCGCGACGTGTGCGGCGGCTTGTCCAGAGCGCGCGCGCCCGGTACGAGTGAACGCTCCACCAGTCCCGTAAGGGTGAGCACCTGCCAGTCAGTCGCAGAGCCCGTTTCGTGTACTGGAAGCGATTCGAGTTGATGCGGTTTGGCCAATGCCACGGGCCTTTCACGGGTGAATGAGACCGCTCACCGCTCAGATTATTGAGAGGGGCATGAGGAAGTCATGAAAAAGGGCAAGTTCGCCAGTACCAATGGGATGGGCCAGCTGAGCGGGGCGTAGGGAACGCGCAGCCCGTGAGCAACAAGGGCCCGGCCGAGGTTTCGCGGACGGCACACCTGCTCTCTACCACCGTCCCGCGCTACACTACTGGCTCGTCGAGATCTCAAACTAGCTACGAGAGCAATCCCCATGGCACACAAGGTAGCCGACTCGATCCAGCGATTCATGGCCCCCGGCCCAAAGCCAAACGGCCTGCAGGCGGCCGAGGACGGGCTCTGGATAATCGACCAGGGTGATCACCACGTTTACAAGGTCGACTGGAACACCGGGGAGACCCTGCACGACATCCCGACCGAGACAGTGCACTCGTCCGGCATAACGCTCGGCGACGGCTATATCTGGATCGCTTCCACGTATTCCTGCGAGATCTTCCAGGTCGAGATGGAGACCGGAAAGACCGTCCAGAAGTACCCGTCGCCCGGAGCGGGCATCAATGCGACCAGGGAGCACCTGGACAAGACCGCAGGCCGCCGCTCCCAGCCTACCGGAGATCACGGGCTCGAATGGAAAGATGGCCACCTTTACGTGGCGTCGCCCCCTTCGCAGTTCGTGCATGTCATGGACGTGCGGCGCTGGAAGGAAGTCCACCGGATGAAGACGCCCGGCTTCCGCGTGCATGGACTTGCCTGGGCCAAGGAAGAGGGCCAAGTCTGGATCGCCGACACCTCCTTCGGCGTGGTCAGCCGGCACCGCCTGGAGGACGGGCGATGCTACGACGCCTTCCGGGTCGAGGACCCGGTGCAGGTGCACGGTATGACGATGGGCAAGGACAATCGGCTCTGGTACGCCGACGACCGGGGCCCGATCGGTTTCCTTTCAGTCAACATGGAGCCGGACTTCTAGCCACCGCGATTTCAGGACCGCGAGCGGGGCAGGAGGTCCCTGGACGGCCTCTCCCGGCGAGCCTCCACAGGTGCTGGAGCTGACCATGCCTGGCCATCCAGACTCCATCTGTGGATGTCATCGGACGTCTCCCCGGTGCCCGAGCGACAGCAGGGCACGCCTGTTCATGGGCCGCCGCGAGCCCTATCCTTCCGGCCGTGCCGACCCGTTTTGGATCGAGACATGCCTATGACGTGATTGTGGCGGGCGCTGGCTCGGCCGGTGCTGCGGTCGCCGCGCGCCTGTCGGAAGACCCAGCGCGGTCTGTGCTTCTGCTCGAAGCCGGACCAGACTTCCCGACCCTCGAATCCCTGCCCTCGGAGATCCGAAACGGGCTTGCGACCGGCGCCGATATGGCCGTCTCCGGGACGTACGACTGGAAACTGTCGGCGCGGGCTACCTCGCGCAACCCCAACATGCCGGTGCCAAGGGGGCGGATCGTCGGCGGGACGTCATCGATCAACGGCCAGGTCTGGTTATGGGGGATTCCGGAGGACTTCGAGGACTGGGCGAGGCGCGGTAACGACGAGTGGCGCTGGACGAAGGTCCTGCCCTACTTCCGAAAGGTCGAGACCGACCTCGATTTCGGCGGCGACTTCCATGGCCGTGAAGGCCCGATCCGCGTTCGACGGCACCGGCTACAAGACCTGACGCGCGATCAGATCGCGTTCCACGAGGCATGTATCGCCTCCGGCTGGCCGGCGACGCCCGACCACAACTTGCCCGACTCCTGGGGCGTTGGACCGTTGCCGCTCAACGACGCCGACGGCCTGCGCTGGAGCACGCATGTTGGCTACCTGTTGCCGGCGCGTCACCGCATCAACCTGACGATCCGGGGTAATGCCCGTGTCACCAGGGTGCTGGTCGAAGGCAAGCGCGCGGTGGGCGTCGAGGTCTCGTCCGGCGGACAGCTGCAGCGCGTGTTTGCCGGCGAGGTCGTCCTGAGCGCAAACGCTATCTTCTCGCCCCAGCTGCTCATGCTTTCCGGCATAGGGCCCGCCGATCACCTCAGGAGCCACGGGATCCCGGTAATTGCAGACCTGCCCGGAGTCGGCGGCAACCTGCGCGACCACCCGACCGTCGCCATGCGCTGGGAGGCGGATACGGGCTACCGGGTTCCCGAGAACCCGATCGGACCGCAGAAGGTCGCACTCCGCTACACGGCCGAGGGGTCGAAGCTGCGCAACGACATGATCACGGTCATGCGATTCCGCTACGACCTGAAGCAGGCGGTGATGAGCGCCGGCCTGTACCTGGCGCTGAGTGAAGGGAGCATTCGCCTGCGGTCGGCCATCCCGTTCGAGTCTCCCCTCATCGATTACAACCTGCTCGACGACCCGTACGACCGGCAACGGCTGCGCGACGGTGTCAGGATGCAGGCAGAGCTGGCGAGACACGCGAAGTTCGAGGGGGTCGCTGGCGACATCGTCGATCCTGCAGAGGACACGCTCGGGTCCGATGACGCGCTCGACGAGTGGATGCTGCGGCAGGTCAGCACCATGCAGCACATCTCGAGCACGTGCAAGCTGGGTCCTGCCAGCGACCCGTTGGCCGTAGTCGATCAGTATTGCCGGGTCCACGGAATCGAGGGGCTGCGGGTCGCGGACACCTCGGTGATGCCCGATTGTGTCCGGGCAAACACGAATGCGACCACGATCATGATTGGCGAACGCGTGGCGGACTTCATGAAGCAGGGCTGAGGCCCGGGGCAGGAGCGATGCGCTACTACCTCCCTACTGATTTCACGGACGAAAAACTCAGGTTCGTCGCCCAGATTGGCGTCGACGGAGTCTATGGCTCGCCGGAGCCCGGGCCGACCGACCGCGGCTACTACGACTACCACCACATGGTGAGCCTCAAGTCGAAGGTCGAGTCGTACGGGCTGAAGTACTACTCGATCCGGCTCGGACCATGGCCGTGGGTCTACAAGTGGATGCTCGGCCTGCCCGGAAAGGACGAGCAGCTCGAAAACCTGATGAAGACGATCCGCAACATGGGCGCGGCCGGCATACCGATCTTTACCTACAACATGCACGTCTTGCGGTACTACCGCACGTCCCAGGACGAGGCCGGTCGGGCTGGCACCCGGGCCACCTCCTTCGACTTCGAAAAGGTCCGCAACGCCCCGTTGATGTCGACCGGGCCCGGCGCCGATTCGAGCCTCATACCGGCGGAGCACCGGAAGCCGGTCAGCGACGAACAGATGTGGTCAAACCTCGAGTACATGCTCAAGGCCATCGTGCCGGTCGCCGAAAAGGCCGGCGTGCGGCTGGCGCTCCACCCGGACGACCCGCCGATCCCGTCCATTGCCGGCGTTGCCCGGATCATGCGCAGCCCGGAGGCCTACCGCCGCCTGATCAAGATCGACAGGAGCGAGGCCAACGGCATGCACTTCTGCCAGGGATGCTTCACGGAGATGGGGGCGGACATCCCCGCCGAGATCAGGTTCTTCGGAAAGCAGAACCGAATCGTCGCGATCGACTTCCGGAACATCCTCGGCAACGTCAACGACTTCCGCGAAACTTTCCCGGATGAAGGCCAGGCGGACATGGCGGCGGCGATGGAGGCATATCTCGACGCCGGGGTCGAGGGCCCGATGTGCCCGGATCACGCAATCCACATGGATGGCGACACGGCATGGGGCCACCGCTACTGGGCCTATGCCATCGGACACATGAAAGGCCTCGAGCAGGCGTTGCGCCACAAAGGAAGTGGCGGGGCCCCGAAGAAGGCCAGGAAGCAGGCGGAATGACCGCCCGAATCCCCGGCGATGTCCTGATTTCGGGACACTGCCGACCTCCGGGGTCTCGGGAGCCGGGCGCCGGCCGTGCTAGACTCACCGGCCGCTACTAACGCCAAAATAAGACAGCAATAAGCAACTTGATTTCGAGGGAACCGTGACTGCTCTGCTCCTCCTGCTGCTCATGCCCTTCATCGCCGTTTTCTCGGACGTGGGGCCACCCTCGTCGCCGCCCGAGACACCGCCGGCGCAGGTCGCAGGGCAACAGCAGGTCAGGGTCGGCGTCTACGTTCTCAGCATCAGCCAGTTCAGCACCGCCACCGGCTCCTACGTGGTCGACCTCTACCTGACCATGGAGTGCGATAAGGAGTGCGGGCCGCGCAACTTCGAGTTCATGAATGGCCGGGCCACGGCCATCGAGATCCTCGATGACGACCCCAACTACAAGTCCTGGCGCATCCAGGCTTCGCTGTTCACGGACCCGGACGTGCGGTCATATCCGTTCGACCAGCACCACCTGAAGATCCTGTTCGAGGACAAGAACAGGTCGCTCGATCATCTCGTCTACGTCTCCGACCCGGGCCTGAACGGCGTTGATCCCCAGGTGATCATCGCCGGCTGGCAGCTCGTCAGCTGGGACTCCAAAGTGGTGGAGCACGTCTACCCCACGTTCGACGCGGTCTACTCGCGCTACGAATTCGATGTCGTGATCGAGCGCGGCGCCCTGTCATCGATCTTCAAGTCGATCCTGCCCGCCCTTTTCATCGTGCTGGGCGGGTTCCTGTCGCTGCTGCTGGGCCCCGACAAGGCGCTCCAGCGCCTCGGCATCAACACCGGCGCGCTTATCGGCGGGATCATGTTCCACGTGAACCTGACGTCGCAGCTCCCGCCGGTCGGCTACCTCACCCTGGCAGACAAGTTCATGATCGTGAACTACATAGGGCTTGTCGGAACGCTCGCGGCTACGGTAGTCCTCCTGATGTGGACCACGGCGGCCAGCGGCGGCTCGACGGTGGCGGCGGAGAAGCTCCAGCGAGCAAATTGGCTGCACCGGATGACCGCGATTGCCCTGCCGCTAGTCTGGGCAGTGGGCCAGGCGTTCGTGTTCCTGTTGAGGTAGAGACGCCGCCGGGCGGATGGGAGCTCGCCACAAGAGTTTCCCCATCCGCCCTGGCCAGGCTCAGCCGGGCCCGAACGGGCCGGTCCAGCCCCCTGCGCGCCTGACTCATGGTGCGGTCGTGCGCGTCCAGGCTGTCCCAGTCGATCGTGGTCCCACACCAGGTGCAGTAGGAGCTACCTGGGCTGACGGCGAGGCGGTACTGGTGGCATTGCATGCCGCCATGACCCCCCCGAAGCAGGGGCGCAGGCAGGTGCAGGTGGACTATTCGGGATGGGACCGGCGGACTGCTACCGGGCAGGCTGCCGGCCGCGTCGCAACTCGAGCAACCGCTGAGGTCGAGGGTCGTGACCCCGGCGGTTACTGCCCCATCAGGCGTTCGAGTTCGGCCCGAATCTGGGACAGATAGGTCCGGTACGGCGTGTCTTGATAGCGCAGAGCGGCCTGCGATGTCGAGGTCTCATACCAGTCGAAGTGACCCGGCGAGGACTGGTACGCTGCCTCGCCGCGCTCGACCCCGACCAGCTCCAGGTAGTCGCCGGCATAGTCCCTGCCAGTCATTCGCCAGTCCTGGCCGCCGGCCACGTTGTACACCACGCGCGGCTTCGCAGACGCATCCACGGCCGCAACGATCGCAGATACCGCGTCGTCGCGGTGGACGAACTCAACACGCTGATCCGCCAGGAACGGCCACGCTGCCGGCGGCTCCTGGAACGCCGGAACGGCGACGCCAGAGATGCGCAGCACCACCCAGTCGAGCGGCGACTCCCGCACGAGCCTCTCGGAGTCGGCCTTGCTCCTCGCGTAAACGTCGTCGGGCGCCGCCGGTTGGTCGACGGTGATCCCGCGCTGCCCCGGCCTGGCCGACGTGGTGTCGCCGTAGACACTCACCGACGAACTGAACACGAACCTCGCCCTCGGCGCCCCCGCGAACACCGCGCCCACCAACGCCCGCGTGCCCACCACGTTGACCTTCTCAGTCAGGGCCGGATTCCGGTCTGCGACCGGCGGAAGGACCGCCGCCAGATGCACGACCGCATCGATTCCCTTGACCGCGGACGCCAGGTCCTCGGGCCGGGTCAGATCGCCCCTGGCGATTTCGACCCCCGGCTTCCCCTCCAGCCCGGTGAAGTTGACGCTCGGGAGGTCGAACGCCCTGACCGACATTCCCAGTCCCACGAGCCGCGCGACGACGAGCCGGCCCATGCTGCCGGCCCCGCCCGTGACGAGGACGATCGGGGGCATCGGGTTCAGGACGCAGGGCTCAGGTGAGGACGGTCCCGGGGGCGTCCGCCTTGGACTTGATCTCGGCGACGATCGCCTCGAGCGCCTCCAGGTTCGAGGCCGTGCGCCCGTTCATCAGCGAATCGGCGGTCACCTTGGCCTTGTTGGCGAGCGGGACGCCCACCAGCGACTTGAAGAAGAACTTGTCTCGCTGGGCCCTCAGCTCGCCAACGGCCGCCGCCGCCCGAGCCACAAGTCGCTCATCGCGAAGCTCCTGCGACGCCGCCTCAACGGTGGCGATCGCCTGATCCAGAAGTTCCTGAGCCCTGGGCAATCTAGTCGTCTCCTGAATGACTGTGTGCTGCGTGTCCGTGCCGGTGGCCTTCGGCTGCATGACCGTTGGATGGCGCCGGATGCTGTGTGCCGTCGCCGTGGTATGGCGCATGGGGATGGATGCTGACCTTCGGACCGTCGGGGTGCTTCACCGCGCTCAGGTCGACCTCTGGCAGCCGATCGAAGCCCTGGCCGTCGAACCGCTCGCGCGGGAATGGCTGGAACTTCTCGAAGAGCTTCCCGAACCGCTTGTAGGTCGGCCTCGGGTCCGGCGGGAACCGGAACCGCTCGGGACCGGCCTTCGCAACGTGGACCAGCTCGTGATCGCGGCTGCCCAGTCCGTTAACGACGGCCGTGTTGATGGTCGTCTGCTCGCTGAGCCCTTCGATCGCGGCGCCCGCCAGGTCGAACTTCCTCTGCCCTGCTCCGGCCACTCCCATCTCCTCCGATAACGAGCCCGGCGTGCCCGGAGACCGCATCGCCGCGTCCACACACGCCTGGTCGATGGCGACCGGGTCCTTGCTGGCGAACACGCCGAGGTGCGGGACGATCGGAATGTCGGAGAACCCGGCGCAGTCGCACTTCGGCGACACGTCGACTGCCATGTTGATGAAGCCGACCTTGTTCCGTCCGACCGCCTTGACGGCCCCGAGGGCCGCGTCCGCGATCGCCGCGTCGGTAGCGTCGAACTGCTCCTGCAGGGGTTCGAATATGCCGCGAGGGTTCATCAGGCCCAGACAGCCGAGGCAGGTCACACACCGCTTGCGGTCCCACTCGATGCGGTCATCGGCCGTGACCTTGAATAGCCCGTACGGGCAGCAGTTCTCCAGCAGCTCCCAGTTGACGTCGTTTGCCTTGCCCTTGAACGCCTCTGGCGTGAACTTGACGCCGCCGCCCACCCCGTACTTCGGGTGGCCGCCCATGTGCACGCTGAACTTGCCGCGCTTCGACTGGGCGCCGATCCCAAGGTTCTTGAGCGCACCGCCAATGACACCCATCCCGTGGCCTTTGAAGTGGGTCAGGGCGATGAGGACGTCGGCCGCCGCAATGGCCTGCGCGATGTAGGCCTCCTTGAGGATGAAGCCTTCGGGGATGTCGACGCGATAGTCGCTCGTCCCAACGTAGCCGTCGGCGCAGATGAACGGGCAGCCGAGGGTTGCCGACGTGTAGCCGTTGCGCTCGGCCGTGATTAGAAGGTCAAGCTCGGTGGCGCGGCTGCTGAACGGCGAGTAGGTGAGCGTGGTGGTGTCGCACACGAAGGGCCGCCCGCCGAGCTCCTTGATGTGGTCCGCCAGCGCGCGGGCGTAAACGGGGCGCAGGTATGCGCTGCTGTTCCACTCGCCGCAGTGCACCTTGATGGCGACCACATCCCCTGGCGAGATCATCTCCCCGAGTCTCGCCGCGTCGAAAACGGTGAGCATCTTTGCAATGAGGCTGGTGTCGGGGGAGTCGCTGCGAGCGTCCATGAAATACACGGCAGGCTTCATTAGGTGCCTCCTGAGGCTGCCCCTGGTCGCGACGCGCTGTCGGGGTCTGGCGACATGCGGGCAGATTATAGACCCGGCTGTGGCCGCGCGGGCCAACGATCCGTTCGAGGGACTACAATACCCCCGGCGTCGGCCTCGACTGCATTCGGGGCGCCGCACACCAACCGGTTGGGGACGTGACCAATGGCCGTTGAGCCCTCGCTGGCAACAACGCTCGCGCCTGACCTCCAGCGCAAGCTGGACGCGCTGCGCACGATAATCCGGGACGCCGGGTCGATGATGGTGGCCTATTCGGGCGGGGTCGACAGCGCGTTCCTGATGTGGGCCGCCGACGATGTCCTCAACGAGCGCTCGATCGCAATCACCGCCCGTTCTCCAAGCCTTGCGTCGTCCGAGCTCGCGGAGGCTACGGAGCTTGCCCGGCGACTTGGCTGGCAGCACCGGGTCATCGACACTCAGGAAGTCCACAACCCGCAGTACGCCGAGAACAACCCCCGGCGCTGCTACTTCTGCAAGACCGAGCTCTACACGTGGCTGGAACGGATACGCTCCGCCGAGGGCTGGAACGTCATCGCCAATGGCACGAACAAGGACGACCTCGGCGACATCCGGCCGGGTCTCGAGGCCGCAAGGGAGCGAAGCATTCGAAGCCCGCTCCTCGAGGCGGGCCTGACCAAGGACGAGGTCCGGACCCTCGCCAGGCAGGCCGGGCTACCGGTCTGGGACAAGCCCTCGCAGGCATGCCTCTCGTCGCGGGTCCCCTACGGGACGCCGGTCACGATCGAGACGTTGCGAAAGATCGAGGCGGCCGAGGCCGGGCTGCGCGCCCACGGGTTTCGCAGCCTGAGGGTAAGGCACCACGGGACGGTTGCGCGGATCGAGGTTCCGGTCGAAGAGCTGCCGAGGCTGGTGGAAGCCGATGTCCGCGACGCAATCGTCGAGGCCGTCAGGAAGGCCGGATACCTCTACGTGACGGTCGATCTGGCCGGCCTGCGCTCGGGCAGCATGAACGAGGCCCTGGCGCAATGGCGCGGAAGGCCCCGGGGCGCCTGAGCGTACGTCTCGTTGCAGACTGCTTATTTCAACCTGATCGGCGGCGTCAGTGGAGACATGCTCCTAGGCGCGCTGATCGACGTCGGCCTGCCCATCGCTGACCTCGAGTCCGAACTCGCGAAGCTCGGTGTGGGAGGCTTCCGTCTGAAGGCGAACCGCGCCACGCGGGGCGCAATCGCCGGTACATGCCTGACGGTCGAGCTGGACGACAAGGGCCGACGACAACGAAGGTGGTCGGACTTCATCGCGACCATCGAAGGCAGCGGGCTCGACGAGGCGGTCAAGTCGAGGTCGAAAGCGGTTTTCGAGGCGCTCATGCAGGCCGAGCTGCGAGTCCACGGGACAGACCATGCCGGCGAAGGGCCGCACGAGCTCGGGACCGTCGACACCCTGGTCGACGTCGTAGGGGTGGTAGCCGGCCTTCGGATGCTTGGCATCGAGCGTGTCTTCAGCTCGTCGGTCCCCGCCGGGGCCGGCATGGTGCGGACCGAACACGGAGTGCTCCCGGTGCCTGCGCCCGCGACGCTCGAGGTCCTGAAGGCGGCGCGTGCCCCGGTCCGGGTGCCGGGCCCGATCGGTCCCGAAGGCGAGGCGACCACACCGACCGGCGCGGCCCTGATCACGCAGCTGGCAAGATTCGCCCCGGCCGACCTCCAGGTGGAGAGGACAGGCTACGGGGTCGGGACGCGCAATCCGCCCGGGTATCCGAACGTCGTTGGAGTGTGGATCGGCGCCGCGACCAGGGCTTCGGCGGGCGAAGGGGCCGCAACGCTCCAGCTCAAGCAGGGGGTCACGCTGCTGGAGACCAACATCGACGACATGAGCGGAGAGCTGTTCGGCTACATCCAGGAACGGCTCTTCGAGGCCGGCGCGCGCGACGTGTGGATGACGCCGATCCAGATGAAGAAGAACCGGCCAGGAGTGCTCCTGTCAGCACTGGTGCCGGACGGGGCCGTCCAGGCCGCGGCATCGCTCATCCTGCGGGAGACCTCGACCCTTGGGGTCCGCGTGCGAGCGGTCCAGCGGTTCGAGGCCGAACGCGAGATCATCGAGGTCCACACCACGATGGGAACCGTGCCGGTCAAGGTAAAGCGACTCGACGGCAGGGTGACCGAGGCCTCGCCCGAGTACGAGGCCTGTCGTCGGGTCGCGCGAGAATTTGGGCTCCCGCTTGCGGAGGTGATGCGACGCGTCGCCGCCGAGGCGGAGGAGAAGCTGCGGAGTCGGGAGCCGCGCGAGCCTTTGCAGGCCCGGAGGCCAACATAAGCACCGAGAAGCGCTGGGAGTTATTGCAGGCGATGGCCGACGGCACGCTGCGCCCGGAGGATGCCGTCAAGGGCCCCGCCGACGTCGGAGCCGGAACTAACGGGGCTCCCCAGGGGGCGGCGGCTGCGGCGGCGTCAACTGGGACCGGGGCGGACTCGCCCGGGTTCGAGGACCTCGGCTTCGCCAGGGTCGACCACGACCGCGCGCGGCGCAAGGGGTTCCCCGAGGTAGTGTTCGGCGCCGGCAAGACGCCGGCGCAGATCGCTACCGCCGCCGAGCGCATCTACCAAGCGTCGGGGGTCGTGCTGGTGACCCGCATCGACAGCGCAGGCTTCGATGCGATGAAGGCACGCGTTCCCGACGCCCGTTACAACGCGCTGGGGCGGTTGGCATGGGCCGACCGGCGAAAGCCGGCGCCCGCGATCGACGGGATCGTGCTCGCGACCGCGGGTACGTCCGACCAGTGGGTCGCAGAGGAGGCCGCCGAAACAGCCCGGCTCATGGGCTGCGAGGTCAGGCGGGTCAACGACATCGGCGTCGCCGGAATCCATCGCCTGCTAGCGGCCCGGCCGGTCCTGGAGTCCGCCAGGGTGATCATCGCTGTCGCAGGCATGGACGGCGCCATGCCGAGCGTGATTGCGGGGCTGGTCGCCGCTCCGGTGATAGCAGTCCCGACGAGCGTGGGCTACGGCGCCAACTTCGAGGGGATCGCCCCTCTGCTCACGATGATGAACAGCTGCGCGCCCGGCGTCGCGGTGGTGAATATCGACAACGGCTTCGGCGCCGGCTTCATGGCCGCCGTCATCGCCAAACAGGCCCAGGCAAACCGGCAACCCTGACTCGATTCGCCCGGTCGCACGGCCGGGCGCGGAGGAACGGGAAACATGATCAAGGTTGGACTGGTACCCGGCGGCGCTCACTCAGGTGTGCGATGAAATTTCGCGGCCTGACCCTGCGAGATAGCGAGGTCGTTGCATCGACCTTCGATGAGTGCCTGATGCAGTTCAGGCCGCACCAGGACACTGCCTCGCAGCTCCGATGGCAGTTCGAGGGCGACTGGTGCACCGTCTTCGACCGCGTCGGCTGGAGCTCGCAGCAGCGGTCCCCTTACCAGGCATGAAAATCGACCTTGCCTACGGCACGACCGGTCTCACGGTCGACCTCCCGGAGGCGCGGACGACCGTCGTACGGCCCCGCCCCCAGCGGGCCCACCGCGACCCCATGGGCGCGCTCCTCGGGGCGCTTCGCCGCCCGATCGGCTCGGCTCCATTGAGAGACCTCGCAACTGGTCGCCCGAACGCGCGGGTCGCGATCTCCGTCTGTGACCTCACCCGGGCACAGCCGAGGCAGCTCATGCTCAGGGCGATCTTCGAGGTGCTCGAGGGAGCCGTCCGCCCCGAGAATGTCACGATCCTGATCGCCACCGGAACGCACCGCAGCAACACGCCAACCGAGCTCGAGAGCATGCTCGGCGGCGACATCCTTTCCCGCTATCGCGTCATCAATCACGTCGCCCGTGACCGGTCGACGCTGGTCGATCTCGGCATCATGGGAAACGGCGTACCTGTGGCGTTGAACCGTGAATGGATGGCCGCGGACCTGCGGATCACGACCGGGTTCGTCGAGCCGCACTTCTTCGCAGGCTTCAGCGGCGGCCCCAAGATGGTCGCGCCCGGGCTCGCCGGCATCGAAACGGTGCTCACGCTCCATGACGCCCGACGCATCGGACATCCCAAGGCGACCTGGGGTGTGACCGAGGGCAACCCGGTGCACGACGATGTCCGCGCCATCGCGGCGGCAACCGGCGTGAGCTTCGCGCTCGATGTGACGCTCAACTCCGGACAAGAGATCACCTCGGCGTTCGGAGGGGAGCTTTTCGCGATGCACAGGGCGGCTTGCGCGGCGGCCCGGGAGGTCGCGATGCAACCGGTGGACAGGCCGTTCGACGTGGTGATTACGAGCAACTCGGGCTATCCGCTGGACCAGAACCTGTACCAGCTGGTCAAAGGCATGTCGGCCGCCGCGAAGGTCGTCAGAAAGGACGGCTTGATCCTGTGCGCGGGCGAGTGCCGCGATGGCGTCCCCGACCACGGTTCGTACGCCGAGATACTGCGGTCTCGAAGGTCGCTCGGCGAGCTGCTCGAGATGATCGAGTCGCCTGGTTACCGCGTGCCTGACCAGTGGCAGGTGCAGGTACAGGCGAAGGTCCAGCGGCACGCCCGGGTGATGGTGCGGGCAGATGGGGTCACCGGCGACCAGCTAAGGGCAGCCCACCTCACCCCGGCGCGGGACATCCAGGCGGAGGCGGTGCAAGCGCTCGAAGCCGCGGGGCCGGGCGCCACGGCCTGCGTGTTGCCCGAAGGCCCGCAGACGATTCCCTATCTCAAACACGAACAATCATGAACAAGGGGGCCCCCGTCGACCCCGCATGGATCGGGCCTCGGGCGCAGCGGCTTCGCCGTCCCGACTCCGCCTGGAAGACGACGGAGTCCAACGACGCCGGTAATGACCCGGCCGGACTCGGTTCTGCGCCAGTCCCAGGGCCCCTTTCGTGCGGGTTCCTCAGACTGCGTACTTCTTGACCGTCGCCGGGTTCAACTGCAGCCCATGGCCCGGCCGGTCGAAGGGCCTCAGCAAGCCCTTCACGGGCCTCGGGTAATCGACGAACCAGAAATCCAGGGTGTGCTCTGGCCGGCCGAACTCGAGCACCTTGAAGTTCGGCGTTGCCGCGCCCAGCACGACGTGAAGCTGAGGGAAGCCGTGAGGCGCCACGGGCAGGTTGTAGGCAGCCGCAAAGTGCGCGGTCTTGATCCATTCGGTGACGCCGCCGACGCGTCCCACGTCCATCTGGGCGATGTCGCAGCCGCCGCGTGAGATCAGCTCCTTGAAGCCAAACTTCGTGTGCTCGAGCTCCCCGCTCGCCACCGGGATCGTCGTCGCCTCCCGGATCGCCCGGAGGCCGTCGATGTCCTCCGCCGTGGTCGGCTCCTCGAACCAGCCGACGTTGAACTCTTCGAACGCCTTCGACATCCGGACCGCCTGCCGGGACGTGTAGGCCCAGTTGGCGTCGACGTAGATCTCGATGTCGTCACCCACCGCCTTGCGGACCGCTCGGACGCGGGCGATGTCTTCCCGCTCCGACTGCCCGAAGTCCTTTCCGACCTTCATCTTGATGCGAGGAAAGCCTTCCTCGACGTACCGGGCCATCTCGGCCACGAGCTGTCTTTCGGTGTAGTGAGTCCAGCCGCCCGAACCGTAGCCGGGCACTTCCTCGCGCATCCCGCCGAGCAGCTTGTGCAGCGGCTTCCCTACCGCCCTCGCCTTCAGGTCCCACAGAGCGATGTCGACCGCCGCGATGGCCTCGATCGCCACGCCCTTCCGTCCGTACCCGCGCACACGCCAGTACATGTCGTTCCATAGCTTTTCGCTATCGAAAGGGTCCTGGCCGATCAGCAGGTCCCTGAAAGCGGTGTCGATTACCGTGCGAGTGGCGGGGACCCCCGAGTTCATGCCCAGTCCTGTCACACCGTCGTCGGTGCCGATTTCGACGAATAGCTGGCTGCGCCCTTTCGCACCCGGCTTCAGAGGTGGAATTGTGCCGTCCTGCACGTGCGGGGCCTCGGGGTTGCGGAGCATGAGCGTCGTAACACTGGTGATCTTCATGAGTCGATGGCTCTCCTGAGGGCGTCATGACACCGCTTCGCCGTAAGCCATAGATCTTAGTCGGAGCGGCGCGGCCGATCCGACTCCGACTGACGCAACGACCGCGCCTGCGCCGAACAGGGCGCCCGCCCCGGCCCAGGGAACTCGGAATGCCGCCATTCCGAGTACGACGCCTGAGATGAGGCCCGCCAGGGATTGCAAGGTCAACACCAGCGCCAGGCCGACGATACTGGTGATCCCGCCTGCGGCTCGCATACCCCTTCCGGAACGAGGTCAATCGCCGGGGCGGCTACTTGATACACCACGGCGCGTGACGACGTCTTGATGAACCGCCCCGGACTGCTGGTCGGTGCTTATGAGCTCGCCGTCAATCTCAGCTCCAGACGCGGTCGTGAGCGTCGAGCTCGTTCCACTCATCGGTCGGCTCAAAGAAGCCTTGCGGATACACCCCGAAACGCGTCGGCTTGGTATTGAGGTGCGCCCTGACCGCTTCCTCGTTCAGCTCGATTCCGAGCCCGGGCGCGTCGGGCACCTTCACGTACCCGTCCTGAACCAGCGGGCCCGTCTGCCCGGCGACGGTAACCAGCTCGTCCCACCACGGATCGTCGACCGAGTGCATTTCGAGCGCCAGGAAGTTATCGATCGCGGCGGCGCAGTGTACGTTGGCCATGGCGACTACCGGGGACCCGGCCTGGTGTAACGCCACCGCAATTCCGGCCTCGTAGCAGTAGTCCGCGATTCGCTTGGTCTCGAGAATGCCGCCGGACGTCGCCAGGTCGGGGTGCGCGATCGAAATGGCCCTCGCTTCAACCAGCGGCTCAAAACCCTTCTTGAGGTAGATGTCCTCACCGGTGCACACCGGCGTCGTGACCGAATTCTTGAGCTGCTTCCACTGGTCGACGAACTGCCACGGGATCATGTCCTCGTACCAGGCCAGGGTAAAGCGGTCGAGCGCGCGCCCGATGCGGATGCAGTTCTCCACGCCCATGTGCCCGAAGTGGTCTGACGCGAGCGGAACCTCGTAGCCGACGATCGAGCGGACCGTCTCGACGTACTCGACCATCTTCGAGATTCCGTAGTCGGTAACCTGCAGGCCCGTGAACGGGTGCATGACAGACGCCGACTCGACGAGCTCGGCCTTGTTCACGACTCCGTCCTTTCCGTTCGCAGCGATCCACGCGCCGATGTCCATCTTGAGGAACTTGAATCCCCTGGCCATCCTCCCCTTGAGCGCCTTGCCCATCTCCTCGGGGTCCTTGCGCAGCGGTGTGTCCGAGTAGGCCTTCACCCGGTCGCGGTACTTGCCGCCGACCAGCTGGTACGCGGGTACTCCCCAGGCCTTGCCTGCGAGGTCCATCAGCGCCATCTCAACGCCGCACACGCCGCCTGCGAACCGCCCGTGACCTCCGAACTGCTGGATCTTCTTGAAGAGGCGATCGACGTCGCACGGGTTCTCGCCGAGGAGCCTGCTTTTCAGCATCAGGGCATACCGGGCCGAAGCCCCGTCGCGTACTTCTCCCAGGCCTACGAGGCCCTGGTTCGTGTACAGCTTGATGATTGGCCAGCGCCAGTTCGCCTTTCCGACGACGGCGATCCGCATGTCGGTGATCTTGAGCTGGCTCGGTCCGGAGTTGGTGTTGATCCGCGCGGTTGTGACGGCGGGCTTCTGTCTGCGGCGGCTGGTCGGCAATTCGATCTCCTGTTTCCTATTCGTGCGGCGCCCCGGGCGGCCCGCCTGCTTCAATCGGTTGGCCTTCCACTGCTCGAAATCCTTGAGCATGGCGGCGCGGAACCCGCGGCCGGCCTCCCCGGGTGCGTAGACGCCCTCGGAGATTGACGGATTCAACGCCTTCGTGCGCGGCTGTGACCCCATGGCCATCGCCGACGTCAACATGGTCGAAATCAACGGCGTCACCGGGACCGCCCAGTGGACCTGCTGACCGGGGGAGGCCTCGCCCGGTCTTCATCTCGATCGCCGTCGAAAGGTTGTCGCCGGCGAAGGTCCCGTCCTTGATCTTTCCGAAGATGTCAACCACCAGGACGTCCTCGGTCGTCAGTTCATCGATAACCCACGAATTCTGAAAGCCAACCCGCATGTCCTCCTCACCCGGGCGGGCGATGGCTTCGTGGACGTCCGGCCGTCTCGGGACCAACTGGCAGATCACCGCCCGTCCGGACATTGTCTCCTCAGGATGCAGTGCCGTGAACCCGCCGGCAAGCTGCCACGGGTACCCGTTCCCGCGTGGGTAGCCCCACGCCTCTTCGGTGGTGACCGGTGCCAGCCTCTTGAGAATGTCGGCCGGCACGAGCGGCCAGCTGTTCGCATCACGCCTGTCATTCCAGGCGCCGGTAATGCTCTGGACCGGTTCGGGGTGCGTCAGATGCAACTCAATCGCTTCCGGTCGTGGGGGAGGTTTCGGTCACTTCGGCAGGAGACCAGCTTCCACGAACGCGGCCTTCAACTCGTTTACCTGGTCGCTCGAGAGCGGCAGCTGGGGGCGCCTGGGTAGCCCGGCCTCGTAGCCGAGGAGGTTGAGCCCGCCCTTCAGCGCTGCGTTGCCCCAGGACATTCCGAGGAAGTCGGCGTGCGTTATGCGCTCCTGGAGGGCACGTGCCTTTGCGTAATCCCCGGCCATGCAGAGGCTGATGATTTCATACGCGATGCCAGGGCCCCAGTTGCCGAAGAACAGGCAGGCGCCCGTCGCACCCAGCATCCCGCCAGGTAGCAGGAGGCTACCGTTGCAGGTCCATAGCTTCGTCTTCTTCGGAAGCACCGCCGCGATGCGGGCCTCCCACCGGAAATTGAGCGAGATGATGTAGGCGAATACGTTGTCCAGCGCGCAGATGTCCCGGATCTCCTCCGGGGAAGCGTCGACCGACATCGCCACCTTCGGCTGGTGGATCACGACCACCGGGACCGGGCTTTCCTTCGTGACCGTCTCGAAGTACTTCTGCACCGGCTCGGCGGGGCCATCCCGACGCGCGGGTGGCGGGATTCGCACCCGCACCATGTCGGCGCCGGCCTGCGCGTACAGGTCCGCCAGCCTGACAGCCTCGGTCGGCGACAGCGTGTCGATGCCGGCGATCACGAATCGCTGGCCGCGGTGCGCCTTCGCCACGGTCTTGATCGCGGCGACCTTCTCCGGCTCACCGATGTGGAACTCCTCGCCGCCGTAGCTGTTGACGACGAACCCCGACAACTTCGTCTTCAACCATCGCTCGACATTGCGCGCCAGCCTGTCGTGGTCGATCGACTCGTCGGGGCGAAACGGGTTGGGGGTCGGCGCCACGATGATCGGATCGCTACCGGGAACGGGCATTCGGGTCTCCTGGTTGAAAGCAAGCGGCCGCCACGCGGCCGGAGGGCGATGCTGATCGTCCGAACAGCCTGGTCGGTCGGGATGTGAATCTCGCGAGGAGCGCGCCGGGCTTCCTCAGAACAGCTTCCGGCCGCCCATGGCCTCCACCAGCGCCGAGCAGTTCTCCAACGATTGCTGGGCGTCGAGGCCCTGGCACAGCATGACTACATTGCCGAATATCACGTAGTCCCAGTACTTGGGGCCTGGCGCCTGACGGGAGCCGGGGCTGGAGACATCCGTGACCCCGCCGGCAAGCCAGCGGTCGCGCTCACCTTCTTTCCAGCTCTGCGTGTCCTTGCGTGCCTTCATGCCCTCGCCCACGCCCTCCTCCGCCAGCGGCTGACCGTCTCGGACGGCCACTTCGTGCGACGGGTACAGCCTGATCTCGTAGTCTTTCCGCGCCGAGGGATTCGGACCGAAGAACATGAGGTAGGCGGAGGTCGCGCCCCGCAGTCCGGTGACGTCGTACTGCTTGCCCTTCTTTGCGCCGGCCGCGCTTATGTCATCGAACGTGAAAACGCGTTCAGCAGGGATGACCCTTTCAACCGTGACGACCGTGTCAGCCTTTCCCCCGGAACAGGCGATCGCAAGCGCCGCCAGGCCCGCGAGAGACAGCACAAGCGCCGCGTGTCCGGTCATCGTGTCACCTCCGCTGCATCCCGGTCGCCTCAAGAAGCCTTCAGCCGGTCGGCGAGCAAGCCGCACCCCGCCTTCGCGTCGGACGGTTTGGCTTCGCAGAGGATCACAAGGTTGCCGACCACCAAGAACTCCGCGTACGTCGGAACCCTGCGCGGGCAAAACGGCTGGGGGTCGAAGGCCACCCGGTGGGACTCGCCTGCGGCCGCCAGTGAGGCGACCCGCTCCAGACCACAGCGCTCACTGCCCCCCAGGCCGCCGAATGAGTTCTCGATCAGGCAGAGCTGGGAATCGCGACCCGGGGAGAGGAGGTAGGGTGCGCGGGGGCTGGGAAAACCGGCGCACTTCGTACGTTCGACTCCCGGGGCGAACAGCCCTTCTGCGGTCAGGGCAACCTGTGCCGCCCCCGCTCGTGCGCCTTCGTCCCGGGCTTCCGCAGGGGACCGGTAGACGATGACTGCCACTTCCCTACCGTCGAGAAATCCCCACTCGGCGCCGGTCGCCGGGGCGAAATCGGTCTGAAACCCTCCCTTGCTCTTCCAGCCGAGGGATCCCAACGATTCGGCGCTGTAGGTGCGCTGGGGGCCGGCGGCGGCACCCGGGGCGTCGCCAGAGCACCCGATCAAGACCAGGAAGACCAGGCCGATGCCCGCGACCCATGCCCTCATCATGCTGTGCCTCGAGAAAGGAGAAAAAGAGAAATCATGAGGCGAACTTGCGACGCTCGCAAGGGGCGTTGTGAGCTGCTGACGACGGCAGATTGTACTCAGATTGTGCTGTGGGCGGAAGATGCATAATTATGCGCGGGCGCAACGGCGCCCACAATTGTGCGCTGGTGCACGCGTACTTGTGAAACACGCGCAGTGACTTGATCTTTCGGAGCAGGATTCGCATGAGACTAACGATCGATTCCGCAATCCATCGTTCGCGGCTGTTGCTTCTTTTGACTGCCGTCGTGGCCGCCCTGGCCGTCGCCTGTGGCGGCGAGGGCACCACGGCAGTCAACCCGGCTGGTCAGCCCGCCGCATCGGGCACGGACTCTTTTGCTCGGATCCGCCCGGCGCGCGCTTACGAGGTCGACGAGGTCATCGCCGCAGGCTTCAAGCGGTCCAAGACTTACGACGTTGCGGAACTCACGGGCGCAAGCGCCGCGCTGTACGGCTTCTATGGCAGCGATCCTTACAACCGCAAGGAGTACGAGATCCGTTTCTACCCCACCCATGACGACGCCGTGAAGGTTGGATTCCCGGCATCCAAGGAAGCATGGGGACCGGATGCCAAGCTATCCGAAGACGATGCAACCTGGAAGGTCGGGCTGACCGAGCGACGGGAGTGCCAGGGCAACGTACGCGGGTCGCATCACGTCGGGAAATGCCTGAACCCCAAGTACCTCGACATGGTGGTATACGGCAACATGGTGATCCTCTGCCAGGGCCGGGAGGTCGCGGACTCTCGCCAGAACTGTGAGGACCTGCTCAAGGTCCTTCCGAAGTAAGGGTAGCGCGATGGCTGTCTCGAGGAATTCAAGGTCCTGGATGCGCATCAGAACATCGATCGTCGTTGCCGCGCTGCTCGCTGCCACCGCGTGGACCGCCTGCGGCGGCGAGGCGACCGTGGCGACCCCAACCGCACAGGTCGTACAGAGGATCTTCCCTTCCACCAGGATGTATTCCGTCGACGACCTCAAGGCGGTCGGACTCAAGGTCATGCACGTCTATGACGTCGGCGGCCTGCCCCATGCCCAGTCAGCGATCCACGGGACCTTCGAAAGGCTCGAGTTTGAAGCGCGCTTCTACGCTTCACAGGCCGACGCAGTCGCGCATGGGGAGGCCCTCGCGGATGAAGTATCCGGACCGGACGCGATCGTCACCGGGCCAGACGTGAGGTGGGAGGAAGGGGCAGCCCACCGCAGGCTCTGCAGCCGTGCGGCCCAGACCCCGCATTCTGGCTGCAGCTACTCCGCACGCTACGGCGATTACATGATCCGGGGCAACATGGTCTTGCTCTGCGAGGGGCAGACCTCCGAGCTGGCGATGAAGGCGTGCGGCGATCTGCTCGAGGGCGTGCCCTGACGCGCAGCGGCGGCGTGCTTGCCTTGTTTGCCATCGTTGGCTGCCTTGCGGCCGCATTGGCCTGCACGAGCGCCCCCGGAGCCATTTCGACCGGGCAGCCCACGAACGAACGTCCGAGGACCACCGCCTCGGATCGAATCTATCACCCGGATGACCTCAGGAACGCGGGAGTCAAGATAGCCCGCTCGTACGACGTGTCGGAGCTGTCCGGCGCCACGGCCGCCCTGAACGGGTTCCTGAACCGGAAAGAGTACGAGGCGAGGTTTTATGCCGACTTCCCCCGCGCCTCAGGGACCGGCGCCGCGGCGGCGGCCCTGGTGACCGGCAAGGATGCCGCGGTGACGGGCAAAGTCCCGTGGGAAGAGGGGGCCACGGACCGCCGGAAATGCGTGGGCGGAATCAACGCCAACTGCGTCGCGAAGTACGGGGACTTCATCGTCTACGGCAACCTGGTCTTACTGTGCGAGGGTCGGGACTCGGCAACTTCGCTCGATACCTGCTTTGAGCTCATATCGTTGTTGCCCAGGTAACGCCCGCTTGGCGCGTGCTCATGGCAGGCGCGCGATGAGCTGTTCGCAGACCGCCAGTTCTACCTCACACAACAGGACCAGATTGCCCACAATTGCGTAGGCGTGGTAGCGATTGACCGCCGGGATCAGGTAGTCAGTCTGTCCCGGGCGTCGTGCGATGGCCTCGCCGGCCGGCCCGGCGCCGTAGAGCGCGGCATCCTCGTGCGAGTCGTAGAGCCAGACTTCAACGTCCCGCTGGTTGAAGAATCCGAAAGCGGCCGCGCGCGCATTCGGCAGCGAGTCGACTTCAAAGTCCTTGTTCTTCTTCCAGCCAGCGCCTTGCACATCGGCGATGGTGAAGGTGCGGTCGACTGCGAAGACGGCCGAACGGCCCGGCTCGGCCACGTTGGCTGGTACCTTGCCTGGGGTCGCCGGCGCTTCTTCGCTGCCGCACGCCATTGCCACAGCTATCATCAGCGCGGCGAGCCCGCCGGCGCGACGGCCGAACCGAAGCGGGGTCACTTGAGGGCGGCGAGGAGCGCCTCGCAGGAGGCGACCTCTACTTCGCAGAGCATCACCAGGTTGCCGGCAACCAGGTAGGCGTTGTACCCGGTGATGCCTTCGTGACCGGCCCCGCGATCGCCACCGCCTCTCCGCTTTGGCGCTTGAGTGGCTTCGTACGCCGGTGCCACGCCCAGCTCGAGGGCGGCGGCGTGCGTCTCGTAGAACCTGACCTCAATGTCTCGCCGGTTGAAGAACCCGTACCAGGCGGCACGCGCTCCCGGCAACGACTCGTACGCAAGCTGCTTCGACTTCTTGTAGCCGGCGCGCTCGAGTTCATCGATGGTGATCTCCCGGTCGGCCATAACGACCCTTGCACCGCCGTCGGGGATCAAGGACCCGGCCGCCGTCTCATGCGACGGCCCGGCTTCCCGGGCTTGGTCGACCGTGGAGCATGCGATCAACAGCAGCGCCGCGGAGGCGCTGACCGCAGAAATGATCCGCCGGTGCGCACAGCGGCCATGTGCGCTCCCCCAGGAAACAGCAGAGGCCCCGTTGTTGCGCAACGGGGCCTCCTGCCTACCTGCTAGCCGTTACTTGACCGCTTTCAGGTTGTGAAGGACCAGCGACCACGTCAGGTGCCACGAGGCCTCGTTGACGTAGCCGTCGGTCTCTCCGCCCAGCGGCCAGTTGGTCCACCGGGTCTCGTTCAAGACGATCCGGTGGTAGAACTCGAGGACCGGGACGTCCGGCAGCTGCGGCAACCAGATCTCCATTGCCTTGCGCCAGATCGCCTGGACCTGCTTCTCGTCGGCGGTAGCCGCCATCTCGTCTGTCAGCTTGTCCCAGGCCGGGTTTTCCCAGCGGTAGAAGTTCACCTGGTGACCACCGGGGATGTTCACGCTGGCCGACTGGTAGAGCTTCATCGTGAAGTACGGGTCGCTCACCGAGCCGCCGTGCCCGAACATCAGGCACTCGAAGTTGCCTTCTGCCATCCGGCTTGAAGCATCCGGGGGCTGGATGTAGCTGGCGTTGATGCCCTGCTTCCGCAACTGCTCAGCGGTCAAAGGCCCAAGATCCACCCAGGGGGTGAAGCCGATGATCTGGCAGTTGATCGTGTTGTTCGCCTTGTCCCGCCACATCCCGTCCGCGCCCTTGGTGAAGCCGGCCTTGGTCAGGCGCTCATTGCCCTTGGCGGGGTTGAACTCGGTCGTGTCGTACTTCGCCAGGAGGTCCTTTACGGATTCGAAGTACTTCTTGAGCGGCGGGTACTGCGGCATCGTCAGCGGGTTAAGCGCTGCGGCGCCGTCGTACCCCTTCTGGCTGAGCTCCTTGCGGTCAAGGTAGTAGCTCAACGCCCAGCGCACGTCCGGGTTGTCGAATGGGCCGAACTTGCCGCTGTTGTTGAAAGCCAGCGAGACCGGCCACCAGTCAACGTAGCCGTACGGGGAGTTCTTCCCGGTGTGCGTGGTCAGCTTCGCGTTCTGGGCCAGCGTTTCCTTGATCGTGCGCGGCGTGGTCATGGCGCCGTAGTCGACGTCGTTCTTGATCAGGGCCTGCGCTGTGATCGTCTGGTCACCGGTGCTCGGGAGGTAGATGACCCTCTCGACCTGCGGCAACTTTCCGAACTGGCCGAGGTCTGCCTGGCCCACGCCCCACCACGAGTCGCGGCGGTCGATGATCTTCTGCTCGGGCGATCCCAGCACGACCTTCCATGCACTTGTAGTCACGGGGAGGCCAGCCGCCGGATCGTACGCCTTGAACGTCGTCCAGTCCTTCCCGCTGAAGATGTGCTCTGGGACGATGTAAACACCGATGTCGAACTTGTAGGCCATGAAGTAGAAGAACCGCGGATCCGGCCGCTTCAGGTTCAGCTTGACCGTGTGGCTGTCGACCTTCTCGGCGTTGTCGAGGACGTTCGCCACGTCCTTGCCCCACCGCACCGCTTCCTTGAGGCCCTTCAAGGTGTTGAGTGTGTAGACAACGTCGTCCGCATTGAACTCCTGCCCGTCGCTCCACTTGACGTCTTTCCGGAGCTTGATGGTCAGGGTCTTGTTGTCGTTCGTGTACTCCCAGCTCGTCGCCAGCCACGGAATCATCTTGTCGTCGAACGCGCTGAAGAACGCGAGCGGCTCATAGATGATGTTCGGTCCGGTCTGGTGGTTGGCACCGATGGCATAGGGGTTCCAGAGTTCGAAGTCCACGTGGCGGCCTTCCGAGCCACCGAGGAACGAGACCAGGGTCCGGTCTCGCGCGACTTCCTTGAGCTTCGTCGAACCCGCAGGCGCAGCGGTCGCAGCTGGCGCAGTGGTCGCAGCTGGCGCAGTGGTCGCAGCCGGTTTAGCCGGTACGGCGGTTGGTTCCGCCTTCTTGCCGCCACATGCGATCACCGCGATCAGAGCGATCGCGAGCAGCGCCCCAAGCGCTAAGGTCAGTCGTACTCGCATTTGCCAACCTCCCTGAAACCCGTAAATACCGTCCAGACCGGCCGTTCAGTCAATGGCGCCAAACAAAGAGCCTGCTCGCCTGATGCGCGCCAGTCGTTAGCCCGGCATTTTGAACCCAAACGGGCATGGAGTCAATATTCGGATCATACGAAGACGCTTCTTGCCGATTTCGTATGGCAATGAAATACGGTGGGTTTCGAAGGCACGGTTGATCTTTGTAGTGGAGTCGACCACAATATTTACCCTCGCTCGTTTTGGGAGCGAACGGTTTACAGGCGGACCATCCTTGACAGAAATTGTGGTCGAACGGCCTTCCGGCACGTCGGCCGCGGCCCGGCGCATGCGATTCGCTCAGCGGTTCTTCGTGGCGGTCGTCGGAAACTACGTGTTCCGGCGAGTGCTCTTCTTCCTGTTCGTCGTCTGGCTTGCCAGCACCGTCATCTTCATCATCCCTCGACTGTCGGGCCAGGATCCGGTCAAGGAAAAGCTCCTGCTCGAGGCACAGCGGGGCGGCCACCTCCAGTCCGGCTTCGAAGACATGGCGCGCACCTACCAGAAGCGTTTCGGCCTCGACCGACCGATCTGGATCCAGTACCGGAACTTCATTCTTGACCTGGCACAGTTCGATCTTGGCCCGTCGATCGCCTTCTTCCCGCGGACCGTCAACGATATCCTGATGGACTCGCTGGTTTGGACCATCGGGTTGCTCGGGACGGTGACGATCCTCTCCTTCGTGATCGGAACGCTGTCGGGAGCTCTGCTGGGTTGGCCGCGTGCGCCGGGGTACTTCAAGTACCTGTTCGGGCCCCTGCTGACGCTTTCGGCGATCCCGTTCTACCTGCTGGCGCTCTTGCTGGTGTTCTTATTCGCCTTCCGTTTCAGCATCTTCCCGCTCTTCGGTGGATATGGCATCGGCAAGGTACCGGACTTCAGCCTCGACTTCGCGCTACAGGTATTACGCCATGCCATCCTCCCGGCGATGTCGATCATCCTGGCCTCGATCGGCTTCTGGGCGCTCGGGATGCGCGGCATGATGGTGACCATGCAGGGCTCCGATTTCATGGTTCAGGCGGAGGCCAAGGGCCTGAAAGCGGGTCGAATCTTCCTGCGCTACGCGCTGCGTAACGCCCTGCTGCCGCAAACCACGGCGCTGGCGCTCTCACTCGGCACGGTCCTGACCGGCGCCGTCCTGGTCGAAGTCGTGTTCAGGTACCCGGGCCTCGGGAACACGCTTTACCAGGCGATCCGCCTGAGCGACTTCTTCATCATCCGGGGCTTCGTGTTCGCGGTGATCGTCTCGCTGGCGCTGGCAACGCTGATCGTAGACATCACCTATCCGCTGCTCGATCCGCGCGTCAAGTACCGAAAGGGCTAGGACCTTAGATGGCGACCACCTACATAGAGCCAGTCGTCAAACCCGGCCCCCAGAACTGGGTCGAGCGCAACCGTTTACGGATTCTCCCCATCTACCGGTACATGCGCCGCAACCCATCGCTGGTCTGGGGTATCGGGATACTGCTTTCCCTGCTGCTGTTCGTCGGGTACGGGACGCTGTTCTACCCGCACGAACGCTTCCGGCCGCTGTCGGCCGACGTTCGTCTGCCCCCCAGCACGACTTACCCGTTCGGGACCGACACCCAGGGGCGCGACATCTTCGCGGTCATGGTGCGTGGCATCCCGCTCACTCTGCGGATCGGCTTGATCGCCGGCGGGATAGGCCTCGTGCTGGGGACATCGCTCGGGTTTATCGCCGCCTACTACGGAGGCTGGGTCGACGCCGCGATCCGAACGGTCGTGGATGTAGGACTGACGATCCCAGGGCTCCTGATCCTGATCCTGATCGCGGTGAACGTGAAAGGCGGGCTTAGCGTCGACCAGATGGGCCTCGCGGTGGCAACGGTCGCCTGGGTCCATCCGGCGCGCACGATCCGCTCACAGGTCCTCGTGATGCGCGAGCAGCTGTATGTGGAGATAGCCAGGCTCTCAGGGGTAAGCGGGCTGGGGATCGTCTTCCGGGAGATGATGCCTAACCTGATGCCCTACCTGGCGGCCAGCTTCGTGGGATCAGTCGGGGCGGCGATCCTGGCGTCGATCGGCCTCGAGGCTCTCGGCCTGGGCCCCTTCGACAGCCCGACCCTCGGGATGACCGTGTACTTCAACATCGTGTTCTCGTCGGTCGTGGTCGGCATGTGGTGGTGGCTGGTGCCGCCAATAGCAGCCATGGCCATGATCTTCGTCGGCCTGTTCCTGATCGCCTCGGGACTCGATGAATGGGCCAACCCGCGATTGAGGAAGCGCATTTGACATCGCTCACCGCCGCGACTGCGGCCAGATCCTCCGCCTCATCCGAACACTCCCTGGTCGTCGAAGACCTGCGGGTGCACTACGACACCCCTGAAGGCGTCATCAAGGCGGTCGACGGCGTCTCCCTTGCGCTGAAGCCGGGTGAACGCCTGGCGCTGGTAGGCGAGTCCGGAAGCGGGAAGTCCACGCTGGCGATGGCCCTGATGCGCCTGACCAAGGCGCCGGGCCGGATCGTTGCCGGCCATATCTACCTTGGCGGCAAGGACATCACCCTCCTCGAAGAGCCGGAGATGCGGCAGCTTCGTCTCAACGAGATCGCCCTGGTCCCACAGGGCGCCATGAACTCCCTGAACCCGGTGATGCGCGTCAAGCACCAGATCATTGACGGCATCCTCGACCACGTTGCAGACCGGAAACAGACGCCCGACAGCCACGAGCTGGAAGAGCGGGTCAACCGCCTGCTCGCCCGGGTCGGGCTATCACCGGAAGTGGGAAGGATGTTCCCGCATGAGCTGAGCGGGGGGATGAAGCAGCGGGTAGCGATGGCGATCGCCATTTCATTGAGCCCCCGGGTGATCGTTGCCGACGAACCCACTAGCGCGCTCGACGTGGTGGTCCAGCGGCAAATCATGCAGACCCTTGGGCGGCTTCAGCAGGGCCTTGACGCGGCCGTGATCCTGATCGGTCACGACATGGGCCTGGTCGCGCAGTTCGCAAACCGGGTCGGGGTCATGTACGCCGGCAAGCTGGTGGAGCTCGGACCCGTCCAGCAGATCTTCACCGAGCCGCTGCACCCTTACACGAAGCTGCTGATCGAGAGCCTGCCGAACCTGGAAGAGAAGAAGAAGTTCATCGGGATCCCCGGCCTGCCGCCGACGCTCCTGAGATTGCCATCTGGCTGCGTGTTCCACCCGCGCTGCCCGAGCTTCATCAAGGGCACGTGCGAAACCGTCGCCCCGCACTACCAGGAAGTCCGGCCCGAACGTGAAACCTCGTGCCACCTGTACGCCGGGGTGCGAGCATGACCGCGCTGCTCGAACTCCGTAACGTTTCGAAGCTGTTCGGGGGCGGTTTCTTCAGCGGGCGTCCCCCGTTGCACGCGCTCGACGGCATCACATTCTCGATCCCGGAGGACCGCCCGACCATCACTGCGATCGCCGGCGAAAGCGGGAGCGGCAAGACGACCCTTGCCAGAATCCTCCTCGGGATCGCGACGCCCTCTGCGGGGCAGGTCCTTTACCGGGGGAAAGACGTCGCCAGGATCTCGGGCGCCGAGCGCAAGCGGTTCCGACTGGAAGTACAACCGATCTTCCAGGACCCGTTCGAGTCCTACAACCCTTTCTACAAGGTCGACCACGTCCTGACCACTCCGGCGCGCAACTTCAAGATAGGCAAGAGCAAGGCAGAGCGGCGCTCCCGCATCGAAGAGGCGCTCCACGCCGTTGGGCTGCAGCCTGAAGAAACGCTGGGGCGCTTCCCACACCAGCTGAGCGGCGGCCAGCGCCAGCGCGTGATGGTGGCGCGGGCGCTGCTCCTGAGGCCCCGCATCCTCCTGGCTGACGAACCGGTGTCGATGGTCGACGCTTCCCTGCGAGCGACCATCCTGGACTCCGTGTACACCCTGAACCGGACGCACGGGATCTCGGTCATCTACATCACACACGACCTGACGACGGCGTACCAGGTCAGCGACAACATCATCGTGCTCTACCGGGGATCGGTCGCCGAGGCCGGTTCCGTGGAGCAGGTCATCAAGCAGCCGAAGCACCCGTACACGCAGCTACTCGTTCAGTCGATCCCGCGCCCCGACCCTCGAAAGCTCTGGGGAGACGTCCCCGCGCGCGGCGATGCCGAGGCCCTGGGCGAGGCGGTCGGCTGCAAGTTTGCCGACCGTTGCCCGTTCGTCATGGACGCGTGCCGGTCGGCCGTCCCGCCGCTTCATCACATCGATCCCCACCGCGTGGCCAGCTGCTTCCTGTATCGCGATTCGAAGGTAGTGGCCGAGCAGGACATTGCGGGAGTGTTTGCGCCCCGGGCAGACGCAGCGCGGACGGGACCGGTCCGCGCCTAGCGGCGCCGGCCCCGCGCTACCCGCGGGTCGATTAGCTGGTACGTGACGTCCATGATGAACGTGGCCAGCGCGATCGCCACGATCGTCACGTAGGTGATCCCGCTCACGATGAAGTAGTCGCCGCGCCGCGCCGCCCGCTGCAGGGCATCACCAACGCCCGGGTAGCGGAATACGACCTCCACGAGGATCAGCCCGGTGAAGATCGTTCCGAGCGACAGGGCCAGGCCGGTGACCTGCGGCAACAGGGCATTGCGCAGGGCGTAGCGAGCGAAGATGCGGAGCCGCCGCAGGCCCTTCGCTTCCGCCAGCGTCATGAAGTCGTCGGACAGCACGGACACGATCATCCCGCGCATGCTCAACGCCCAGAATCCGGTTGCGCCCAGGACGACCGAGACGGCCGGGAGTACCGCGTGGTGCAGCACGTCGCCCGCGAAGCGCCAGGTGAGCTCCGGGATTACCCCGATCCCGTAGGCGCCCGACATCGGGAACCAGCCGAGCCGGAATGCGACGACGAAGACGAGCAACAGGGCGAGCAGGTAGTAAGGGATCGCCGACAGCGCCATCAGCGGGGTCATGGCCGCGGTTGCCCACCGGGTCGATGTGGACCATCCGACCACGCCGCCGATGACAGAGCCAAGAACAAAGGCAACACCCGTTGTCACGGCGAGCAGTCCGATGGTCCACGGGAGCGATCGTCCAAGCACTTCCTTGACGGTCACGGGGTAGTAGGCCATCGAGTAGCCCAGGTCAAACCGCGCCAGTCTCCACATGTAACGCACGTACTGGACCGCGAGAGGCCGGCTGAAGCCGAAGCGTTCCCGGTACAGCTCGGCTGCGGCCTTCTGCGACTCGGTGGCCGACTCGGGGGGCCGTTCGGCCATGAGGATCCGCCCCTCGAGAGCGTTGAACCCGGTCAGGCGCGGCAGGAAGAACATCAGAGTTGAGGCTGCCCACACGACGACCAGCAGCAAGAGCAAGCGTCGTAGTAGGTACAGGACGAACGCATACCTGGAAGAAAGGCGCTGGGATCGTGCGCCGCGCGATTGCTGTATCAAGCCGTTTCGGGCAGGGATTGTACCGAACCAGGCCCTAGGGCTTGCCCAGCTTGCCTGCGCGGTAGGCCCGCAGGAAGCTGGCGCAGTACTCGTCGTGCCCGAGCAACATCGCCATCGCTATCTTGACCGGCTCCGCTTCCCTGTCGAGCTTGAACACGTTGTCGATCCGGGTCGAAATCGGGTCAACGATGCCGCTGTCGGCGCCGTGTTCGATCGCCAGGTAGATGAACGTCTCGTTCACGAGCTTGCGTTGCGGCAGGCCGAACGAGACGTTACTCAGGCCGCCCGTGATGTGGATCTCTGGCCCGTACTGGTCCCTGATCTTCTGGATCGCGTTGAGGTAGTGGAGGCCGTACGGCGCGGCTACCGAGATCGGGAACACGAGCGCGTCAACGTGGATATCGGCCTTCTTCACGCCACGCTTGAGGACGGGTTCCAGTAGCCTGGCAACATTCTCGACCCTCTGCTCGTCGTCGTCGGGCATGCCGTCGACGCTGGCCGCCGTCACCACGACCTGGGTGTTGAACTTCTCGACCAGGTCGAGGGCGTCGAGCCGCTCAAGCGCCAGCGAGTTCAGAAGCGGCCGGCCAGCCTTGCCGTCGTACTCCTCGAGCCCTGCAGTGATGATGTCCGCGTTCGAAGAATCGATGCTGAGGGGAATTTTCGACTCCGTCTGCACCGCCCTGACCAGCCAGCGCATCGAGCGGATCTGCTCGTCGAGCATCGGCGAAACCTCGTCGACGTTCAGGTCCAGGTAGTGCGCGCCGGCCGCGATCTGCCGCCGGGCCTCCTGGCGGACGTAGTCAGCGCCCGTCTCCTGCATGTGCTCGTCGCCGTGGACCCCGTGCCAGACGGCCGCCATCATGTGCTTCACCTGGCCCTGCTCGTAGGGCTGAGTCTCCTTGAGCGGCCCGGGCACCGGCATGTACCGGGTTGCCCCGTTCTCCCCGCGGTACTCGATCGACTCGACGCCGTCGATCTCCTTGATGCGCCGGCCGGAGCGAAGCAGCACGCGCGAGGTATGAATGTTCTCGGCGATCACCCAGAACTGCTCGGGTGACGAAATGAAACGAGGCATTAGCTCTCCCTGCGGGTCGTCGCTGGGCGACCGGTACCGCCGTGTGCGGACGCTAGCGTGCGATCAGATCGCGATTGATTTCCACTCCCAGCCCGGGGAGCTGCGGAACGGCCATATAGCCGTCACGGTCCACCTTAGGCGGGTTAGCCATGATCGAGAACCGGTGCCGGTAGTCGCCGATGGGCGGGTCGTGCAGGAGCTCCATGTATGGCGCGTGGTCCCACGACGCGACGAGGTGGAGGTGCGCGACTACGCCCAGGTTGCCCCCGCCGTGGTGCGGCACGATCTTCTTGCCGTACGCCTCCGCCAGTGTCCCTACCTTCTTCAGCGTGGTGATGCCATCGAGCACCATGCTCTCCGGTTGCAGGAGGTCGTAGGCGCCGGTCTCGACCATCTGCACGAACTCGTGGATGCCGCGGTTGTTCTCCCCGCCCGCGATCATGATGTCCACGTTTGAGCAGAGCTCGGCAATCTGCTTGTACGCATAGCGCGGCAGCGGCTCCTCGAGCCAGTAGCAGCCGAGGCCCTCAAGCGCGCGCGCGGTTTCCACGGCGCGGCGGTAGTCCCATCGCACGCCAGGTTGCCACTCGCCGCTCGACTGGGCCTGGTTGCCGTCGACCATGATGGTCATGCGGTCGCCTACCGCCTTGCGAACCGCTTCGACGGTACGGATATCCTCCTTGAAGCTCTCGTGGTGCAGGCGGAGCTTGATCGCCTTCCATCCCTCGTTCATGAGGCGGGTCGCCAGCTCCGCCCTCTCTTCAGGCGTAGACAGGGCGATCATGCTCGCGTACGGGATCACGCGGTCCCGGCCGCCGCCAAACAGCTTGTGCAGCGGCTGGCCGGTGGCCTTCCCGATCAGGTCCCACAGCGCGATATCGACACCCGCGACACCCCGATACGGGATGCCCAGCACGAAGTAGCGGAGGGCTTCGGCGTGATGCTCGACGTCGAACGGGTCCTTGCCGACGAGGTACGACTTGACCGCGGGCAGGAACTGGGGGTCCATCGCGGGACCGATACCGACCAGGCCCTGGTCCGTCTGGACTTCCACGAACGAACCCCCGCCGACCTGCACCTGCATCATGCGGCCGGGGCTCCAGGCGGGCTCGATCTCGCCGACGTCGCGGGTCGCCTTCAAAGGAACGACTCTGACATCGGTGATCTTCAGCCGGGACGGAGTGGGCATCGGCATCGTGCGCTCCATGGAGGAGGTTCGCGGAGGGTAGTCCGGGCAGCATACGCGGGAGCGCCAGGCATGTCGAGGCCGCCAGTTGATCGTCGCGAATGCCGCAATGGCGCACTCTTGGCGCAGAACTCGCGGGGACCGGGAAGGCGGGATTCGGTTATTCCTGGCGCCCCACTGCCCGCTTTAGCGTCATGCGGCGTGTGACGCCTGGACGCTTGACCGAGCGAGGCAATTCCGGGGTGACGGAAGGCGAAGACCTCGAATCCTGAGCTAACGGGCGGACATCAGCGTGTACGCGGTCTTGACCGCAACCTTGCTGAGGAAATCGCGCACCGAGGCGTCGTACTTGTCCGGGTTCACGTTCCATGAGGCGACGTGGCCGGCGGCCGGCACCCTGAGATACGTGACCAGGTCCCGGCGCTCACGCGCCAGCTGGTCGCTGGTCGACACCGGGACCGACTTGTCGGCATCACCATGGATGAGCAGGACCGGCGCTTCGATCTCCTCAATCCTGGACAGGTAGTTGGTGGCCTTCCAGTCGATCCCGAACCGCAGGGACGCGATGAGCTTCGCGGCATCGGTGAGCGCCTGCGGCAGCCGCCTTTCCTCCGCGGCAAGGTCCACGGTCCGGCTGAAATCGAGGACCGGGGAGTCCAGGACCACCCCGGCAACCTCGTCGGAGATCTTCGACTGGTAGAGGAAATTAGTGACGATGGCGCCGCCCATGCTGAAGCCGAAGAGGACGACGTGGTCGGCGCCGTTGTTGAGCGCGTACTTGACCGCCGCTTCCAGGTCCTGCCACTCGGTGACCCCGAACTGATAGTAGCCAGACGGGTCCGCAGGCACCTCGGGATCGTTTCGGTACGTGATGACCAGCGCGGGCAACTTGAGCTCAGTCACGGTCTTCAAGGCACGGAGGGTTTCGGCGCGGCTGGCGGTCCGGCCGTGGACCAGGATCGCCCAGGTATCCCCCGTTCCCGGCACATACCAGGCGGGGAGGTCGCCGATCTTCGCGCGCACCTGTACGTCCTCGAACCGGATCTTCATCGATCGCGCCGGGTCGCCGGGGAACCACGCCTTGTCGAAGCGCACGAGGTCTCCGGTGGCAATTTCACCGTCAAACGGGACATAACCCCGGACGACCCGATCGCGGTCGAACTCGCGCACGTCGCGGATCCGGCCGTATCCTTTCGGGCCGACCAGTCCCAGGATGCCGGGTTCGTCGAGGCGGGTATCGCCGGCCTCGCGCACCAGGGTGATCTCTCCATCGCCGACCGCCGCGACGCGCAGTTCGAACGGGTCCTGCTCGTGGTCGAGGCGCAATGCGCCAGCCTCGATCTGGCCGGCGTAGTACCAGGCGAGCCCCACGAAAGCGCCGACCGCAAGCACCAAGAGCGTGGCGAGCGCCAGGAGAACTCGCTGCACGCGCCCGCCCCCGCCAGACGGCGATGCGGCGGGCTTCGAGGAGGATTTCTTCGCGGGCATGGGGAACCTCGGATCTTGCGGCATGCGCCGACTGACCGGAACGCGGGCGTTACGCGGCGGATGCTACGCCGAAGCGGTGCGCCGCTTCCAAGGATCCGCGCATGGCCGCATAGCCAATTTCATCTGGCGCCGATGTGAAATCATATGTTTCACCCATGACACAAGGCAAGGAACCCAGGCGCAAGCCAGGCAGCGCCCCGGACCGATCGGACCAGCCACACGACTCGTGGGATAACGTCGCGTCCTGGTACGACGGACTTGCGTCCGACCAGGGAACGGACTACCACCGTGGCGTTGTCATACCAGGCACGCTCAAGCTCCTCGCCGCACAGCGGGGCGAGTCGGTCCTGGACATCGCATGCGGACAGGGGGCGGTGGCGCGCGCCTTGTACGAAACAGGGGCCAGGGTAACCGGTGTCGACCTCTCACCGAGGCTCATCGAGGCCGCACGGCGGCGCTCGGCGCCCGGGCTTCGCTTCATCGTGGGAGACGCCCGCAGCATCACCGGTCTGGCGCCTGGCTCGTTCGACGCCGCGGTCTGCGTACTCGCCGCTCAGAACATCGACCCGATCGCACCCGTCTTTGCCAGCGCGGCCCGCCTCCTCAGGACGCACGGTCGCTTCGTGACCGTGATCAGCCATCCCGCGTTCCGCATTCCCCGCCAGAGCCGCTGGAAACTCGATGCGGGAAGGAAGCTGCTGGCCAGGGAGGTCGACAGCTACCTGTCGGAGATGCGCATACCGATCGACATGAAACCGTTCAAAGGGCCGGGGCGGGAGATCACGCACACCCATCACCGGCCGCTCCAGGCCTACGTGACGGCGCTGGTGAGCGCCGGGATGGTCGTCGACGCGCTGGAGGAGTGGACGTCCCACCGCTCGAGCCAGCCCGGACCGATGGCACGCGCCGAGAACCGGGCGCGCTCGGAGATCCCAATGTTCCTGGGGATCCGCGCGCTCAAGCTGGCGGACGCGACGAGGCAGACGGGCTCGAAGCAGGACTGACCTACCGCGATGGCACCGCGCCTGATAACGACCGACACGCGGACGCTGCTGGTCAGGCAAACGCGGCACTCTTTCGTGCGCGAGATCGACTTCACAATGAGCCCGTACTCCGGCTGTGCGTTCCAGTGCGGCGGCGGAACGAAGGGAGATCAGGGCTACTGCTATGTCCCCGACCTGCTCTACGGACGGGCTGAACGACTCGGGGGATGGGGCAACTACGTCGAGATCAGGAAACGTGCGGCGGACGTCCTCGCAGCCAGTGCCGAAAGGCTCAGGGGCGCCACGCTATTCATGTCCGCGACGACCGACCCCTACCAGCCCGTCGAAGCCGAGTTCAGGCTCACGCGCGCCCTGCTGGAGACGATCCTGCGCAAACCGCTGGCGATCAAGTGGCTGCTGATCTCGACGCGGTCTCCGCTCGTGCTCAGGGACGTCGACCTTCTGCAGGAGTTCGGCGCGCGGGTTGAGGTCGGGATCTCCATTCCCAGCGATCGCGAGGACGTGCGGCGCACCGTGGATCCTCGCAACCCGCCCGCAAGGCGGCGCATGGAGGCCTTGCGAGCGTTGCGCAGCGCCGGGATCCCGGTCCGGCTCCAGGTCTCGCCGATGATGCCGTCGACGGAGGACTTCCCACGTGCCGCGAGCGATAGCGCGGACTGGACCTGGATCGACTGGCTTGCACATGGCCGCGCCGGCGGGCGGGCGCTTTTCGAAGCAATGGGCTGGCAGGAATGGCTGGTGGCCGACCACGTTTCGGCGCGGGCTGAGACCTGGCGGGAAACGCTAGGCCCGGCCCGGCTCGGGGTGGGAAGACCGTGGTTCGCGGCCCGCTGGGACGGGAACAGGGCTGTGCGCTGGCTCGGCGATGCCCCTGAGAGCGACGTGGTGGATAACGACCACTACGCCCAAGGTCCGGCCCGGTAAGGGACGCCGGCGGTCTGGCCACAGATCCTCGCCTCGGCGGGTTGCTACATGGCCGCGCACGGCAAGATGCACTTCTATCCGTGGGAGGCCCGCCACGGGTTCCAGTACCGCGTGGCCTGCGAGGGCAAGCGGTGGCTCCGGGTAAAGGACGGCTACTGCTACTACCTCGATAGGAACGGGCACCTGGAGCTGCACGGCAGCGAGCATGACGGCTACCTCGAGAACCATGGCGCCGTCATCCACCGGCTCCCCTGCGCTTCCTCCTGGGACCATTTCTTCGGGATGGAAGCCTGCCAATTCGTCGACACGCATGCGTGCTATGAGCCGTTCGCTCTGATGGCCGGCCTGCCAGGTCCGCACTGCCCCACCACCCATCGCCGGACTTCCCTGGCAACCGATTCGACCCTGCCTCGATGCCCGACTCGATTCCCGGCGGCGGGGCGAAGCCGAAGCTGGGCAGAGCAAGCGTGGACAACAACCGGCGCCCGTGGAATGGCGCCGGCTACACCGAGTTCAGGGAGGCGCAGAAGAAGATGGTCCGCGCCCACCAGGCCGGGCTGGTCAAGCAGACCGACCACGAGGTCGGTGAAATCCTGTCATCGCTACGCAACAAGTGCGTCCGGGAAAACACGTTGATCGTGTTCGCCACCGACCACGCCGACCACCCCGGCGGCCACGACATGAGCGGCAAGGTGTCTTTCTACGGGACCTGCATGCGAATCCCGCTGATCGTGTCGCCGCCGGGGGTACCAGGGCGACCGTCAACGGCGGCCTCGTTGAGCTCCGGGACGTGACGGCGAAGATCCTCAAGTCGACCGGTTCGGCGATCCCCGCGTACACGGACGCGCGGACGCGCCGGAGGCTTAACCGGACCGACGAACCGCCCCGCAGGTGGATCTTCGGGATGCTGACCGAAGGCGCGATGGCATTCGACGGACGCCGGAAGCTCGCAAAGTACGCGACTGGCGAGGTCTTACTGTTCGACCTGAAGACCGACCGGCTGGAGCAGACGAACCTGGCCGGCGACCCCGCTCACGTCGCCCGGTACCGACAGTTGGATATCGAACTGACCGTGAGATCCCGGAGGATGAGGGCCGTCTAGTCCACTCCTCCAGCACCCGCAGCAGGTATGTCACCGTTTCCAGTCTTGCCGACCGCTACAGGACCAGGTGTTAAAACGGTGCCAGCCGCAGCCACCCCGAGCGTCTAAAGCCCGGCATTTAGACCGGTCGCCGCTGCGCTGACTTGGGCCGAAAGGCCTGCACAACTTCCGCCCGCGTCTCCAGATACGGCCCGCCGATAAGGTCAACGCCGTATGGGACCGCCGCGAACACGCCATCCAGCGTCTCTTTGATGGCTTTCGGTTGACCCGGCAGATTAAGAATCAAACAAGCGCCGCGTACAACGCCCACCTGGCGCGACAGAATCGCCGTAGGAACATATTTCAGCGACACCGCGCGCATGGCCTCGCCAAAGCCAGGCAACACCTTGTCGGCCACGGCCAGGGTCGCTTCCGGGGTCACATCGCGCGGGGCGGGGCCGGTCCCGCCGGTGGTCAAGACCAGGCAACACTGCGCGGCCAGCTCGATCAAGGTAGCCTCAATCTGAGCCTGCTCATCGGGAATCAAGCGTTCAACAAAGGTCACTGGGTTATGCAAGGCCGCCGTCAGCCATTCTTTCAGCGCGGGCAGACCCTTGTCTTCATACACGCCGCCAGAAGCGCGGTCACTGATCGAAACAATACCGATAGCGGCGGATTCAAACGGGAGATATGACATGGGGGCTTTCGGTCAAGATTTCAGCTTATGGAAAGTAACCGCGTCTGGTCTGCGGGATTAGTCGTGCGGAGGCCGACTACAATAGCGAAAAATCCGAACTTCCTGCAAATAAGTTTGCACATGAGCGAGACCACGTGAAAGATGGCCGAATGAGAAATCAATTACTGACCGCAGGCCGTGCTGCCGCGGGGCGATGAGCTTGCGCCTGAAGGCGAAGACCGCTGCAACATCTGGCAGGGGACCTTCCCGGCCCGGAACACGGTCGAAGACGGAAATGCGGCTACCGCGCCTGTGGGTGCCTGCCAACCCAACGGGTACGTGCTCTACAGCACTTCGGGCAACGTCTGGGGATGGTGCGGCGATTGGTCCAGCACCGCATTCCACATCGACGGCTCCAGGTCCGGTCCAGAAGGGCGCCCGACCGGCGGTTCGGAGGTGATCCGCGACGGCTCATATCTGTGCCATGAGTCCTACCGCTACCGCGTCGCCGCCCGCAGCCAGGACACGCTGGATAGCTCTACCGGCAACATGGGGTCAGGGATGCGCGCGCCGTCTGAGGCATCCGCCCGGTGATCGGTGAAGTGGGATCAGGCCAGTGACGCAGTACGTGTCGGTTGACCCGGCCCGGCCCGACCCCGAAGTCATCGCGTGTGCTGCTCGGATCATTCGGGAAGGTGGGCTCGTCGCGTTCCCGACCGAGACAGTCTATGGCCTGGGAGCCAATGCATTCGACCCGGCTGCCGTGGCCGGGGTCTTCCGCGCAAAAGGCCGGCCGTCGGACAACCCACTGATCGTCCACATCGCGGGGACCGACGACCTCGAGATCGCGGCGCGCGCCGTGCCCGAGAAGGCACGGAAGCTGGGGGCCTCCTTCTGGCCCGGTCCATTGACGATGGTGTTGGTGGCATCGCCTGGGGTTCCCCGGGTTACAAGCGGGGGTCTCGCCACGGTCGCGGTGCGCGTGCCGGCCCACCCGGTCGCGACCGCCCTTATCCGCGCCTCCGGGACGCCGGTCGCCGCCCCATCCGCCAACCGGTCGGGGCGTCCAAGCCCGACAAATGCCAGGCACGTGCTCGAGGACCTGGATGGCCGGATCGACATGATCCTTGACGGCGGCCCGTGCACGGTCGGCGTCGAGTCCTCGGTGATCGACCTCACCGGGGATCCGCCGGTGCTCCTCAGGCCTGGAGGCCTGTCAAGGTCGTCGATCGAGGCCGTGATCGGTGATATTCGCACCCTGGAGCAGGCGCCGGAGGCGGCGAACCGCTCGCCGGGCACCCGGTACCGACACTATGCGCCGAAGGCGCGCGTGATCCTGGCGGGCCCTGGCGAGGTAGCGAGGGAGGTCGCCAGGCATCTGAGCGACGGCAGAAGGGTCGGAGTGATGGCAGTGCACCCGGTTCCTGGCGGACGGGCCGGACTCAGTGTGCGCATGATGTCGGCCGACCCCGCTGGCTACGCCCGCGAGTTGTTTGCGGCGTTGCGCGAAATGGACGACCTGAACTGCGAAGTGATCGTTGCTGAGACGGTCGACGAACGAGGGCTGGGTTCGGCCGTAATGGATCGGCTCAGGCGAGCGTCGCAGGGGGACTCCGCAGGACCCAGCCAGGGCTCGTGAGCTTGATTCGTCATTCAGGATCGGCGGGCGCCAACGTGGGTTTGAATTACGAGACGTGAATCTCCCGGGCCCGGCCCGTGTCCACGTCGTAGACGAATCCCCGTATCGAATCGCGGTGGAGCAGCAACTCGCAGGCCCGGAGCTTTCGAACGCCTGTGCTGACGTGCTTTTCGAGGTCGGTGAAGGTGCCGATCGGGAATGCCAAGTCGGAACCGCTCGAGCTACGGACCCTCTCACGCAGGTCGTCATCGGTGAAGGTCATCATCCCGCAGCGGGTGTGGGCCACGACCATGATCTCCTTCGTTCCCAGTATGTGTTGCGAGATGACGAGGGAGCGAACGATATCGTCTGTGATAACGGCTCCGGCGTTCCGGATCACGTGGCCGTCACCCTCGGCGAGCCCGAAGGCCTTCGCGATGATGATGCGTGCGTCCTTGCACGCGACCACCGCGACTCCCCTTTTGGGCCGCGCCGTGAGGCCTGCGTTGCGGTAGCTCTCGGCATACCGCTCGTTGTAACTCAGCAACTCGTCGATAACGCTCATCATCACCCCACGAAAAAAAGGCGTCGTGTCGGGTCAGGATCGTCCCGGTTCGGGGTCCGCTTCAGCGAGGATAGCGCGTGCCCGGCTTACGACCGGGACGTCGACCATCTCGCCATCGAGGGAAATTGCGCCTCGCCCCTCGCTTGCCGCGCTCTCCCATGCCGCGATGACCCTGCGCGCGTGGGCCAGTTCGGCATCGGTCGGACCAAAGACGCGATTGATCGCCTCGACCTGGGACGGGTGAATCGCAAACTTGGCCTTGAAGCCGAGGTGCCTGGAACGGCGGCACTCCTCAATCAGCCCGTCGGAGTCCTTGAAGCGTACGAAGGGGGTGTCGGCCGCGATCGCGCCGATCGCCCGGGCCGCAATCGCGACCGTCGCCCGAGCGTGCTGCAGGAGCGGTAGCTCGAGGCCGCCGGCGTCGCGGGGCACGCCCATGTCGGCGGTCAGGTCTTCGGCCCCAAAGGCGACCCAGCGGATCCGGTCCGACGCCCGGCAGATTTCTGTGACGCTGGCCAGCGCGGCTGCGGTCTCGATCCATGCCACGATGCCGATGCGGAACTTGAGCTTCTGTCCCGCCTCCAGGCGCGCGAGCAGCAGGTCGACCCTGCGAATTTCCTGGGCGCTGCGAATCTTGCCGACGCTTATCGCGGCTGTATGCGGTCCAGCCAGCGCTTCGAGTTCGGCGTCGAAGCGTCCGGTTCCCAGCGAATTGAGCCGCGGAATCACGAGACGTCCGGTCGAAGCCAGGTCCGGGAGCGCACGCACGACCTCATCAAGCGCCCGGTCCTTCTCCGCCTCGGGAACCGAGTCTTCGAGATCGGGGATAAAGGCGTGGGCCGGGTAGCGCGTCGCCTTGGCGAGCATGTCCGCCCGGTTGCCCGGGACGAACAGCAGGCTGCGAGTTCCTCGCTGCGGGGTTGCCGCCGCCGCGACACTCACCGCACCGGACCCGCGCAGGTCAAGGTCTTCGCCACGCCGAAATCCAAAGCCAGGCCATTACTCCGCACCGTGTTGATCAAGATCGAATGCCCCTGAGCGGATATTATCGGGGCAGTCAGCCAGGACCGCTCGGCGGTCATGTATCGGTTCTAGAACGAGGGGAGTCGCCGGCATGCCAGTAGCAAGCGCAGAAGCGAGAGCACAGATCCTGTCGGCGGTGCGGGAATTCGTTCGTAAGGACGTTGTTCCGGTCGCCGCCAGGCACGACCGGGATGATTCGTACCCGACGGAACTGGTCGACCAGATGGCCGACATGGGCCTGTTCGGGATCACGATACCCGAGCAGTACGGTGGGCTGGGGCTCGACTACACCACTTACGCGATGGTGTTCGAGGAGCTATCGAAGGGGTGGCTCAGCATCTCGGGGCCGATCGGTACGCACTCGATCCTGTCATTCGCGATCAACAAATACGGGACGGAAGATCAGAAGCAGAGCTTCCTTCCCAGGATGGCCGCCGGCGAACTGAGAGCGGGCCTGGCGTTGACCGAGCCGGGTGGTGGCAGCGACGTCGCAAACCTGAAGACGAGCGCGGTCAAGCGCGGTGATCACTACGTCGTGAATGGCAACAAGCTGTTCATCACGAACGGGCGACGCGGCAACGTGTTCATGCTGCTGGCGCGTACGGATCAGGAAGTCCGGCCGGCCCATCGCGGGATAACCGCGTTCATCGCAGAAAAGGGGCCTGGCTTCACGGCTGGCCGCGACCTCGACAAGCTTGGCTACCGGGGAGTTGACACCAGCGAGCTGGTATTCCAGGACTACCGCGTGCCTGCGAGCAACGTGATCGGCGCCGAGGAAGGCAAGGGCTTTTACCAGGTGATGGATGCCCTTGAGACCGGGCGCATCAACATCGCGGCCAGGGCCGTGGGTGTCGCGGCGGCCGCGTTCGAGGCCGCGATCGAATACGCGCAGAAGCGGGTCACCGGGGGCAAGCCGATCGCCGAGCAACAGGCGATCCAGTTCATGCTCGCCGATATGGCCACGAAGGTGCGGGCGGCGCGGCTTATGACCTTCGACGCAGCTGCCAAAAAGGACAGCGGCGAGCGATTCGACCTCGAAGCCGCAATGGCCAAGTTGTACGCAAGTGAGATCTGCGCCCAGGTGACGATGGACGCCATGAGGATCCACGGCGGCTACGGCTTCATCAAGGACCTGCCCGTGGAGAGGTTCTATCGCGACGCCCCGCTGATGATCATTGGCGAGGGCACCAATGAGATCCAGCGGCTGGTCATTGCGCGCGGCCTCCTCAAGAAGTACAAGGTTTAGGCTGGCGACGGGGACGGGGATACGCTCGGGACCTGGCGCAACGTGATCCTGGATCGAGCGTGATGCAGGCCTTCTCCCAGGCCAAGGCGTTGAGCAACGACACCAGGATCTGACACCGGCCAGCCCGTGGCTCCGGACGCTGAGGGTCGCGGCCAGAAGGCGCTCGCCAGCAGCCCGGCCGGCTTCGGCTACCTGCGCACTAACCACCTCGTGCTGCTTCTGATCAACTCGGGCCTGCTCGTGGCCGCACTTTCGATGCCCCCCCCGGATGCAGCTGCCAGTATCCGCACGGAGGCTCTACGGCTCCGAACCGGGCGAGATCGGCTGGCTCATGGCCTTCGCCGGGGCCGGCGGGATCATCGGCACGCTCGCGATCGCCCGTCTCCGGAAGGGCAGCCGCTGCGGCTTGCTATTGGCCGCGCGCCTGAACGGGACCGCCCTACTGCTTATCGGACCGTTCCCGTACCAGTCCTGGCGCTCGGCATCATGGTCTTCGTCGGGATTGCCGAGGCGATGCGCATGACCCTCGGGCAGTCCCTTTCGCGCGAGCTAACGGAGGACAGGTACCGGGCCAGGGCCAAGAGTCTGCACACGATGACCTTCGGGCTCATGCCAGTCACCGCGCTGCCGATCGGACGATCGATCGACGACTGGGGTGCGCAGCCGACCCTGATCTTCGTAGCGGGCGCGGTGCTGCTGGCAGGGACGGCATTCCTGGTCGGCGCGCACCGGCTGAGGCACGACAGCTAGCTGCCGGCCGGCCGAGACTGCTTCGGGCCTTCGTCACACCGGCAGGCGGATGTACTCCCCGGACTTGTCCCAGGCTGGCCGCGTGATCCCGTTCAAGTCCCAGAGGGCCTTTCCCGCCCGGATCGTGACATGGCAGGTCAGGCGACGTGTAGCGCGCATGCTGGCGAGGCCGGAATCTACGAATCCGAAGTCTCCGGTTTCGAATTCGAAGACGGCAACATCCGCCTCCGCGCCGACCGATAGCGTCCCGAGCTTCGGGCGATTGATAGCCCTGGCTGCGTGGCGGGTGGAGCGATCGATCGCCTCCCGGAGCGGCATGCCAAGGTTGATCAGCTTGGACATCGTGATCGGCATCGTGCCCCTGGGCAGGAAGAAGCTGCCCTTGTGGACATCGGTGCTGATCGTGTCCGGCTGGAACCCCTGGTCCATGCACGGCTTCGCGATCCGGAACCAGAAGCTCCCGCCACCGTGACCGACGTCGAAACCGACGCCCCTGCGCCGGGCATCGCGGATGAACTTGTGGACCTTGCCCCGCTCGTCGAACTGGGGGGTGTGAAGGCCGTACATGTGCGTGTGCACATCGCCGGGGCGCATGTGGTCGAGCAGCAGCTCCTTGTACGTGCGCTTCGGGTGGCGGTGGTAGTCGATCATCGCAAACACGCCGGCGGCGTCTCCCGCCTTTACCGCGCCGTCCACCGACTCCCAACCGGGGCCGTCGTGGTGGGCGGCCTTGATGCCGACGATCGTGTCCGGATAGGCCTTGACCATCTCGGCGCACGGCTCGTGCTGCATCTCCGTGACGTCCTGTTCGACGATTCCGAGCATTCCGGCGCCGACGATGTTCAGCAGGGCGAGGACGCGCACCTGTGACTGATCGATGATCGAAGACTTGAACTGCTCGAAGTTCTTCCAGCCGGCGCCGCCAGCGTCGACCACCGTGGTAACGCCGTTCGGGAGTCCGTACTCGTCGGGGAACGTCCAGGCGGCGTAGCCGAAAGAGTGCGTGTGGATGTCGATCAGGCCGGGCGTGACGTACTTCCCCCGTACGTCAACCACCTTCGTCGCGCCAGAGACCGCGATCCTGGCATCCACGGCTGCGATCTTGCCGTTCCTGATGGCGACATCGCGCCTGGCGTCAATGCCATTCGCGGGATCGATCACATGCCCGCCGCGCAGCAACAGGTCGTAAGCAGATGTCCTGGCCAATTTTTGATCCTCCAGTAGCTGTTTCCAGGCCGCGCATGATAGACGGCGGGACTGCCCGCTAGAAAAGATCGACCTTGATGCTCTCGGGCGCCTTGTCCTGATATGCCGCGATGAACTGCTTGATGCGTTCCGAATCGACGGCGTCGAGTAGCAGTAGACGTCGCCACGCGGTCGCCACGACCTTCGCTGGCGCACCCGGGTATGGCGAGGCGATGAACTGTGAGGCCCCCGGCGGCACGAGCGCGGTAAGTGCGGAGACTACCTCCGGGCACCCGGCCGGGCAGTTGTAGTGCAGCCCGATCCCACCGTGTTCCAGGTTGTGAACGAGTACCTCGTCGGGCAGCACGACGGTGTAGATCCCCCAGCGGGCGGGCGCGCCATGCGGTGCGCCATTCACCGGGGCCGTCGACCAGTGGGGGCCCGACGTGGCGGGGGTCGTCGAGTAGCCCGAGTGTGGCACCCCGGCCGGCAAGTGCGCCCGGCCGTCGTCGGGTGCCTCCGGAATCACCAGCGCGAGCGGACCTGCCGCCTGAGCAGGACGGACGGTTGGGGTCCTCGTGGGACCAGGTGCGGGCGTGGACGTCTCGGACCGGGTGTCGGAGCTGCAGCCGATGGCGAACAGCACCAGCACTATCACTACAGACGCAAGCGATCTCAACCAGGCCTCCAATTCTTCACAGGGTCCGACGACCCTGGCTGGCGGGAAGCATAAATGAATCCCGGCGCGGAAACTCGCCGCGCGATCGCGTGGTTACGGGAACAGGGCGGCTAACGCAGGTAACGCTGGCCTGCGGGGATCGATGCGCTAGAGCCAGTCCGCGCTCGCCTTCCGCTGCTCTCCAACTCCGGGACGACGTATGGCTCGTACCTCCTGGATCAGCAGAGCGGTCATACTCGCTGCTTCTTCTTGCTTCTTTGCGATCTCCATTGGACTGGAGTCGAGAAAGACGAAGTTCTCTCGCTTCCGTCTTCCGCTCATGCTGGAAGGTCGGGTATTGGCTCCGGATCGAAATTCTTCGACTCAGTCTCGCACTGAAGTCTGAATCCCTCCGTTGCCGCGATTCGGAAGACCCTCTCGATCTCTCGTCGTGCCCATTCGCGATGGTTGGATGAGCCCTCGTAGATCACGAGTAACGTTCTCGCGTATGCCTCCGCGGTCGGTTGACGGTTGACCGACTTCTCTTCAGCCTCTCCAGACTTTCGCCTTGTCATGGCGCTCCTCTCAGTTACGCCACTCGGCCGTTCCCGTTCGACGACTTAGCCCGATCGAGTTGGGTCATGATTTGTCGTCTCGATGGGCCCCTTCCCGCATATTTCGCGGGTCGAGCGCCTGTGTTGGTTACCGCTCGGTGAGCGACGACCTTCCCCATCAGCCCCAGGTCAGGTCAGTCGCTCTCGAGACTGAACTATTTGAATGACCCGCTATGCTTGAACGCCCTGAACCAGATGGTAATCTCCCTGTCGATCCTTCCACGCCCAGCCGAAACGCGCGGGCGCGCGCACTCAGACCCCGCAGACATCCGACTCCGGCCGGGCATTGGGAATGTAGCGATCCCGTTCCGGCGTAGACAGGCGCCAAACCTGCCAGGGTTCCCCGGCGCAGCCAACCCCCATGGAGAGCGGATTGCGCGGATGGGAGGTCTGTGTGAGCACCGATAAGACGGCGAAGAATCCTGGCCTGCCAAACGCAGCAGACGTGGTGATCGTCGGCGGCGGCGTGATGGGCGCCGCCACCGCCTTCTACCTCGCACAGGCGGGGGTCCGGGATGTCTTGCTGCTCGAGCGGGATGCTCTGGGCTCGGGCGGGACCGGGCGCTCGATGGCGATCCTGCGCATGCACTATTCGAACGAGGTCACCGTCAGGATGGCGCACGAAAGCCGCCTCGTGATCGCGGACTTCGAACGGGTCGTTGGAGCGCCATCCGGATTCGTCAAGACGGGCTACGTGTTGCTCGTCGCCCCTGAACAGGCGACGGCGTTGAGGAAGAACGTGGCGCTGGGGCGTTCGCTGGGAGTCGACGCTCGCTCGCTCTCGCCAGGCGAGGGTGCCGGCGTCCTCCCGGCGGGGTTTGCCCTCGACGGCGTTGGAGCGGTCGCGTTCGAGCCTGACTCTGGCTACGCTGACAGCTCCGCCGTCACGAACGGCTTCGCATCCGCCGCCCGGAGATCGGGTGCGCGTATCGCCCTGGGCGTGGGTGTGCGCTCGGTGCTAGTCCGCAATGGCAAGGTAACCGGCGTGGACACGACCTCCGGGCCGGTCAACGCACGGGTCGTAGTCCTGGTCGCGGGAGCGGGTACGCCGGACCTGCTAAGGGGAGTCGGGGCAGATCTCCCTGTTTCGTTCGTTCGACACCAGGTCGTCAAGCTTCACCGGCCGCTCGATCGGCTGCCGACCCATCCGACCATCGCCGATGTCCCGGGTTGCCTTTCGTTCAGACCAGACAGCGGGGATCTCACGCTGGTTGGGATTCGGGAAGATCCGGTCGATTCGGCCGACTATGTGAGGACGGTCGACACCGAGGTGGCCCTCGAAGCGATGGACGCGGTGGCGCACCGGCTCGGGCCCATGGCCGATGCCGGCTGGGACGGTGGCTGGGCTGGGCTCTTCGATGTGACGCCGGACTGGCACCCGGTCATCGATCACGTCCCCGGAGTTGAAGGGCTCGTATGCGGCGTCGGTTTCAGCGGGCATGGCTTCAAGCTCTCGCCGACCGTCGGCCGCGCGCTGGCCGAACTGGTCGTCCACGGAGAGACCCGCATGATCGACATGCGGGCGCTGCGATTCACGCGCTTCGAGGAAGGCGAGCTTCTCAGGTCGGCATACGGCGGTACGGTGTTCGCGTGACCGCAATCGGCAGGCCGCACGCGCCGCACCGGGGCGTCATACTGATCGCCGCCTGAAACTGGCACAGCGAGATATGCTCTGGCTGATTCGAAGCATCTACCTGGAGGGTTCTGCTATTGAAGATCGAGAAGATAGAAACGTGGCTCGTGTCGAAGTGGCTGACCGTCAGGGTCACCACCGATACGGGCTTGCAGGGGGTCGGCGAGGGGACCTTCTGGGGGTTCGCGGGAGCGGCCGAACAGATCGTCAAGGCGGTTGCCGACGACCTGGTCGGCGAGGACCCCTCGCAGATCGAGTACATCTGGAACTCCCAGTACCGCAAGTACAGCTTCCCGAGCGCCGCGATCATGAGCGCCCTGAGTGCAATTGACCAGGCGCTATGGGACATCAAGGGGAAGCGGCTCGGCGCTCCGGTCTGGGACCTCCTTGGCGGAAAAGTCCGTAACAAGGTCCGCGCGATGGTCCTGCTCGACGGCGGCACGATCGACGACTTCGTGGCGTCGGCACGGCGGGCGGTCGCAGACGGTTTCACCGCTGCCAAGTTCACGCCATTTCCGCAGGGTTGGTCGGAGCTGTCCTACGCGCAGCTCATCCGGCAAAACACCGCGATCGTCGCCGCGGTGCGCGAGACGGTCGGCTGGGACTTCGACCTTGGCATCGAGATTCACCGGAACATGGTGCCGGGTGAGGCGATCGTATTCGCGCAGGAGATCGAAAAGTTCCTGCCTTACTTCTACGAGGACCCGATCGGCCCGGACAGCGTTCTTTCGATGGGCGAAGTGGCCGAAAAGATCCGAATCCCGCTGGCGGCAGGCGAGCGGAACTCTGGCATCTGGCAGTTCCGTGAGTTCGTCGAGACTGCGGGCATTCACTTCGTGCGGCCCGACGTCGGGCTGGCGGGAGGGATAACGCAGGTCCGGAAGATCGCCGCGATTGCAGAGTCGCACCACCAGCAGGTGATTCCGCACAACTTCCTGGGGCCGATCGTGACCATGTCGTGCGTACAACTGGCCGCGGCGACGCCAAACTGGGACCTGCAGGAGTATGTCCGGGAAGCCGGCACGCCCAGGGCCGCCGTGGTCAAGAAGACGGCGCAGCTCAAGGGCGGCTATCTGCTGATACCCGAGGCGCCTGGCCTCGGGATCGAGCTAAATGAAACGGGTATGAAGAAGCATCCCTACGAAGCCGGCCCCGGCGAACGGTCGCGGCGGCCGGACGGGTCGATTGCGCTCCGCTAGGTCGCGGTCGCGCTCAGCTACTACACGTTTGCGCGTCACCGAGGCATCGGGGCGCTCAGCCAGTGAACAGGAGAGTATGACGTGCGTTTGAAGGGCAAGATCGCATTCATCACCGGGGGCGGCGGCGCCATGGGCGGCGCCCAGGCCCGCCTCTTCGCTCAGGAAGGCGCAGCGGTGTGCGTGGCCGATATCTTCCCGGACAAGGGCCGGAAGGTCGCCTCCGAGATCAAGAGCTCCGGCGGGCGGGCGGTCGCGGTGGCCCTCGACGTCGAAAAGTCGGACCAGTGGGCGGCTGCCGTGGCAGCCTGTGAAAAGGAGCTCGGACCCGTCTCGATCCTCTGCAACAACGCCGGCGCCAACTTCAGGGTCAGCTTCGATGAGCAGACCGAAGAGATGTGGAACAGGATCATCGGGATCGGCCTGACCGGCTCGTTCCTCGGAGTCAAGGCCGTGATCCCGTCGATGCGGCGAGCCGGCGGCGGGGTGATCATCAACATGGGTTCGCTGGCGTCCGTGCGGCCCGGCGGTGGCAGTCCCGGATACGCCGCCATGAAGATGGGCCTGGTCGGACTGACCCGCTCGGCGGCCCAATCGTACGCAAAGGACAACATCCGTTGCATGCTGGTGTCGCCCGGGCACGTCGACACCCCGTTCATTCGCAGCAACAATCCCTACAGCCCGAACGACTGGTCGACCAGCATCGACAACCCCGACAACTACAACAAGCGAGTGGCGAACACGCCTGCCGGCCGGCTCGTGATGCCTGACGACATAGCGAAGGCGTTCCTCTTCGTGGCCTCCGACGAAGCAGCGATGCTTACCGGCTCGAATGTGATCGTCGACGGAGGGGCTGCCATCTAGACTGGCCCCTCCCGCCCGCCAGCGTCGGCCTAACCCGGGACCGGGATCGTCGGCTTGGTGACGTGGTGGTCCTTACGAGGCAGGTACTTGCGGTTGGCGAACTCGTCTGAGAACTCGATCAGGTTCTTGACGGCTTCGGTGAACAGCTTGCGCCCCTTCACCTTCGTCGCAATCGAGGGCTCGCCGGCGGTCCCGTTTTCCGTGTAGGTGCTCGTCCAGCCGGTTACGGCTACCGGTCCCGCTGCCCACAGGTCGACCCAGTGGTACTTGGATTTCACGGCGTTGACTTCGATCTCGACGTCCTTGGCCTTGTCCATCTGGACGAGGCTGGCATCCATGTGCAGGGCCATCGAGGTCTCCGCCTCGCAGGCATGCGCGCAGCCGCCCGGAAAGTGCGACTGCCGCCATTTCTTCATGTAGGACGGATTGGCGGCGGCCAGGCTCCACCATGACGTCATCGCAACCATCGCATCCGTTTCGAGGATTGCCCTGCGGGCCGCCAGGTCCAGCGGCGGCACGTTCGAACCGTGCCCGTTGACGATGATGATGCGCTTGAAGCCGTGATAGGCCAGGCTCTTGAGGATATCGACCACGTACCGGATGAAGGTCTCGTGGTGGATCGTGATGCTGCCCGGGAAGTCCATGACGTGGGTCGTGTACCCGTAGGAGACCGGTGGCATCGCGAGGAGGCGCTCCCTGTGCTTCCTGGCGGCCTCGTTCACGACCTCTGTTGCGGTCCAGCGGTCCATCTTGATCGGGAGGTGCGGCCCGTGCTGTTCCATGGTGCCGACTGGCAGGACCGGAATCATGCCTTTGGAAACGGCGTCATTGACCTCGGGCCACGTCAGGTCCTCGAAACGTGATGTGAATCCCATGAATCCTCCTGCTGCAACCAATCGGCCTGCCCGGGGCCACTCGAGTGCCGGATCCTCCCGACCCTGCCCCGCTGCTGCTACGCGTAACTGTCGGCGCCGGCGGCCCTGGCCTTCAGCGCCTGCTCGTCGATCTCGATCCCCAGCCCCGGTAGGTCCGGGACCGGAAGCATGCCGTCGTCGTCAAGGAGCAACGGCGTCTTCAGGATGCCACTGACATAGGGCGCCGGGTGCCAGTATTCGAGGTATTTACCGTTTGGCATCGAGGCCGAAAGCTGCAGGTCGGCGGCCGCGCCAACCGCGGTGTTCCAGCCGTGCATGACCACCTGGATGTTGCGGTCGTAGGCCGCCTGCCAGATCCGGCGCCCCTCGGAAAGCCCGCCGCAGATCGTCAGATCTGGTTGCAGGATGTCGACGGCGCGCGCGTGGATCCAGGGCTCGAACGACTGGCGCCTTGTGAGCACCTCGCCGGTCGAGATCGGCACCGGCGATAGTGCTCGGAGCTGCTTGAAGCCCTCGATGTCGTCGGCGCGCAGCGCCTCTTCGAACCAGGTGACGTCGTAGTCCTTAAGCATGCGCGACGTCTCAATTGCCCATTTCAGGTCGCCGTGCCAGAAGACGTCGCTCCCGCCGGCATCGATCATGAGTTCATTCCGGTCGCCGATCGCCTTGCGGGCCGACCTGACCAGTTCCTCGTCCCGCCTGCGGTCGACTCGCCCGAATGTGCCCCAGCCCAGCTTGAAGGCGCGGAATTTCTTCTCCATCCCGCTTTCGAGGTTGGCGGTCTGTTCGTCCAGCGGCCAGGAGAACAACATCGATGCGTACGGCTTGAGCGACTCCACGAAGCGCCCGCCGAACATGCGTGAGATCGAAAGGCCGGTCGACCTTCCCAGGATGTCCCACAGGGCGATGTTGATGGCGCCGATGTAGCTGGTCAGCGTGCCGCCGCGGCCATACCAGAAGGTCCACTGGTGGAGTTTTTCGGTCACCGCGTCGGGCTGCGAGGCATCTTGCCCGATCAGGTGCGGTGTGAGGACCTTGCGGGCGGCGTCGGTCAGCTCCCAGCGGGTGCCCGCGCAACCCCACCCAGAGATCCCTTCATCGGTATCGACGCGCACCAGGGATTGGTCGTAGCCCCACCAGCTCGGATGTATCGGCTTGCCGGCCTTGAGCGTCGGACGCTCGCTGGTCAGCGGGAACACTTTGATCGCGCGAATTTGCAAGGGAGCTGCCTCTGGGAAGATGGCGGGGCCGGGGGAGGCGCAACGGACAGTAACCCGCCTATCCGCGCAGTGTCAAGGAGGGTCATTGGGGACGTGTTCTGAGGTATCCTCGGCCACCATGAAAATAACCGACGTCGAAGTGATCGTCCTGGAGTCCACCGACCGCTACGCGGCGCCGTCCGGGGCGGAGGAAGCCCACGGGATCCGCCACCTGTGCCTGATCAAGGTCTCCACAGACGAGGGGATCACCGGGTACTCGGACGTCGAGACCCAGCCGCACGTCGCACGCGCCGCGGTCACCGCGCCCCCTTCTGGAAGTGGCGCTTTCGAAGGCCTCAGGCACCTGGTCATCGGTGAGGATCCGTTCGAGACCGAGCGGCTGTGGGACAAGATGTACCGGGGATCGATCTACTTCGGCCGGCGGGGCGCCGCCATCCAGGCCATGAGCGGGATCGACATCGCCTGCTGGGACATAAAAGGCAAGGCCCTCGGGCTGCCCGTGTACAAGCTGCTCGGCGCAGGCTACCGGAAGCAGGTCCGCGCGTATGCCAGCACGCTGTTCCGGCCCACTCCCGACGCCATGCGGAAGGCGGTCGACGGCTACCTTGAACGCGGGTTCACCGCGATCAAGTTCGGCTGGGGCGTCTTCGGCCAGGACCCGCGCAGGGATATCGAGCTGGTCCGGGCGGCCCGTGAGCAGGCCGGCCCTGACGTCGAGGTGCTGGTCGACGCAGGCTGGAACGTGCGACGCACCCCGTTCGAGGCCGTGAAGATGATCAAGTCGATCGAGGAGTTCTCACCCTTCTGGATCGAAGACTTCATGCACCCTGAGGACTATCCTGGCTATCGCTACGTCTCGGAGCGGGTCGATTCCAGGATCGCCGCGGGCGAGCAGGAAGCGACCATCTGGGGCTTCGAGAAGCTCATCGACGAAGGAAAGGTCCACGTGGCCCAGCCGGACATCTCTCGATGCGGAGGGCTGACGGTTGCGAAGCGGATCGCCGACTTCGCGGAGCTGCGCAATGTGGCGGTCTGTCCACACGCGTGGCTCTCCGACCTGCTCAGCGCAACATCCTTGCACCTCAACGCGTATCTGAAGGAGTCGCTATTCCTGGAATTCAACGTCTCGGCGGGCCCTCTGGTTCGGGAGCTCTGCATGAACCCGCTGGACATGAAGGATGGGTACCTGGAGGTCCCGCAGGGGCCGGGGCTCGGTGTCACGATCAACGACAAGACGGTCGAGAAGTACCGCGTGGGCTAGGTTGCGGGCCCGTGCTGGGCCCGTCGGTTACTCTTCGTCCGGCCGTTCGCCGCCGCGCACGCCCCGCCTGCCCTGCCGGGACTCGTCGTCCCTGAGCGGCTCGTCGTACGTGGATCCATCGCCCTCGGTCGCCGCGGAGACGACCGTCCGGATCCGGTTGTTGGCGGAATCGGCGATGTAGATATAGCCGTCGGCATCGGTAGTGCAGCCGGTGGGCGTGTCGAGAGCCGCCGCCGAGGCGTCGCGGCCGTCCCCGCGGAAGCCGCGCCGTCCGCCTGCAACGGTATAGATCAGGCCCGTCAAGCGCTCCACGAAGCGAATCGCGTGGTTGCCGGTGTCGGCGATCAGGACGTTTCCGGACGGGTCGACGTAGACATGCTCGGGTGCCCTGAGGGTAGCCGCGATGGCTGACCGGCTGTCGCCCGAGTAGCCCGCGACCCCGGTCCCGGCGAACGGCGCGAGGCGCCCGTCGGGCGAGAGCCGCCGGACCCGGTTGCCATCCCTTTCGCAGATGTACACATTGCCTTCGGCGTCGCTCGCAACGGAGACCGGCGCCAGCAGTGCGGCGCGAAGGCCGTCCACCGGGTCGCTATCGGTGTTCTCGCCCCCGCCCGCGAGGGTCCTGATAACTGCGGTCTTGCCGTCGATCCGCCGGATCCGGCCCGAGCCGGCGTCGGCCACCAGCACGCCGTCCTGGGCATCGACCGCAATGTCGGTCGGCCCGTTGAGCCTGGCCTGGCTGGCGGGGCCGCCGTCGCCGGAATACCCGGGGGTGGCGGAGCCCGCGATCGTGCTGGCTTTGCCGGCTACGTCGACCTTGCGAATCATGTGGTGCTTGCGGTCGGAGATGTAGAGGTCCCCGTTTTTTGCGATGGCGATGCCGAGCGGCTCGCCGAAGCTCGCCGCGGTGGCCGGCCCGCCGTCGCCGCCATGGCCGCTCTCACCGTTCCCGGCATACGTGGATGTGGTCCGGTTGATGAGATCGATGAGCCTGATCCGGCGGTTGCCGACGTCGGCGAGGAGGAGGTTGCCGGCTGCGTCGACGGCACATCGTGACGGACGGTTCAGGCCCGCGCGCGCGCAATCGCCGCCATCGCCTGAAAAACGCCGGGCCGAGTCGCCGGCCAGCGTATCTATGCGCCCGAACAGGGGTGGCAATGCTCCCTACCACACAGATCAAGACGCCGCGCTGCGAAATCCATTCATTGCGCGGCGTGTTTTCCGAAGTACCCGCCAACGAGCCGGAAGTATAACGCAGTATCGCAATCGCTTCATGGCATGTATATTTCGCTCTCGCGCAGAAGCGAGAACCACAAGAAAACGCTGCTATCCCGATGACCGGAAAGGCCCCCGGGGTTAAGCGTCGGGAGGTCGTTTATGAACGGCATCGAAGCCGTAGCACGGATCCTGAAACTTGAGGGCGTCGAGTGGATAGCCTGCTACCCCTCTAACCCGCTCATCGAAGCGGTCGCCAAGGAGGGCATCCGACCGATCCTCTTCCGCCAGGAACGTGGCGGGATCATGGCCGCCGACGCTTACAGCCGGATGATGAATGGCACGAAGTTCGGCGTCTTCTGCATGCAGGGCGGGCCGGGCTCCGAGAACTCGATGGGTGCCGTCGCGCAGGCGTTCGCCGACAACGTCCCGATCTTGCTGCTTCCGACCGGGCTCGGCCTCGATCGCGTGGGCGTACGCCCGACCTTCTCGGCGGTGCGCAACTACCAGTGGATCACGAAGTCGGCCGAGGCGATCAACCGTATCGACCAGGTCGTACCGATCATGCGCCGCGCCTTCCATGCGTTGCGCAACGGCCGGACCGGACCGGTGCTCGTCGAGATGACCGGAGACGTCTGCGCGCAGCAGGTACCGGACGCAGCCATGAACTACGTGCCGCCGAAGGCCTCGCTGCAGCGGCCATCCGCCAGCGACGTCAAGGACGCCGCAAAGCTGCTCCTGAATGCAAAGAAGCCCCTGATCTGGGCGGGCCAGGGCGTGCTGTATGCCAATGCATCGAAGGAACTGACCGCGCTGGCCGAACTGACCGACACGCCCGTGCTGACCACGATGCCGGGTAAGAGCGCGATCGACGAGCGACACCAGCTGGCGCTCGGCGCTGCGAACCGCACCGCTCCCAAGGCGGTCTGGGACTGGCTTGGATCTTCTGACGTGATGCTGGCGATCGGCTCCAGCCTGACCAAGACGCAGTACGGGATCGACGTACCGGGCGGAAAGGTGATCATCCATTCGGTTGTGTCGCCGGAGGACATCAACAAGGACGTGGCTGCCGACATCGGGCTGCCGGGCGACGCCAGGCTGGTCCTGCAGGAGCTGATCGAGCAGGTCAAGGCCACCCTTGGCGCCAAGGGTCGCGGCACGGAGTCCAAGACGGCTCCGCAGGTCAAGAAGGTCAAGGAAGCCTGGATGAAGGAGTGGGCGCCCCTGCTCACGTCCGATGCGGCGCCGATCAACCCGTACCGCCTGATCCACGACATCGACGCCACGCTTGACCGCGAGAACTCGATCGTGACCCACGATGCCGGACACCCGCGCGACCAGATCATGCCGTTCTACACCGCTACCGTTCCGCACAGCTACATTGGGTGGGGCAAGACGACCCACCTCGGCTACGGGCTGCCACTCATGATCGGGTCGAAACTCGCCCACCCGGGCCGCTTCTGCCTGAACTTCATGGGCGATGGCGCGTTCGGCATGTCCGGCCTTGACCTGGAAACATCGGTAAGGGCCGGGGCGCCGATCACGACCGTGGTCCTGAACAACGGCGGCATGGGCGGCTACGACCGATCGCTCCCGACCGCGCTTGAGGTGTTCGGGACGTCCAAGATGACGGGCGACTACTCGAAGATCGCAGAGGGACTGGGCGCGGTGGGCATCAAGGTAACCAAGCCCGCCGAGATCGTGCCCGCCCTCAAGAAGGCGCAGCGGCTCAACGCGGAAGGCAAGTCGGCCCTGCTCGACGTGCACACGGCGTTCGAGATGCGTTTCTCGCGCGTCGAAAAGTAGGTTCGGATCAAGCCAGGGGCGTTCCAGCGGACGCCCCTGTCTGTTTCAGGCGGATCGGCACACATAAATGAAGATCTCAAGTTTCCGCACTCTCGTCCTGGGCACGCCGTGGCGCAACCTGACCTATCTCGTCCTTGAAACCGACGAGGGGCTCACTGGCATTGGCGAGGCGCGCGTGCTCGGCAAGACCCACACGGTCACCGAGTACCTGAAGGACGCCCAGCGACACTTCGTCGGTCATGACCCGTTCGATGTCGAGGCGCTGTACCGCAGGATGACCCTGTTCGACTTCGGGAAGCCCGGCGAGGTGGTCCACACCGGGCTCGCGCTCGTCGAGATGGCCTGCTGGGACATCATCGGCAAGGCGTGCGGACAGCCGGTCTACCGGCTGCTCGGAGGCAAGGTCCGGGAGACCGTGCCCGCTTACGCCAATGGCTGGTACACGGTGGAGCGCAAGCCGGAGGACTTTGCGCTGTCGGCCCGGCGGGTGCTCGACCGTGGATACAAGGCCATGAAGTTCGACCCCTTCGGCGCCGGTGACCTGGAGCTATCGCGCCAGGAGTTCCATCGTTCGATCGAACTGATCGAGGCGGTGTTCACGGTCACGAAAGGTCGCGCCGAGATCATGCTCGAGATGCACGGCCGCTTCGCTCCGCACCAGGCGCGCGAGATCGCAAGGGCGGTCGAGAAGTTCGAGCCGGCGTGGATCGAGGAACCGACGCGGCCCGGCGACATCCCGGCGCTGCGGTCCGTGCGACAGCACTCCTCACTGCCTATCGCGACCGGAGAGAGGCTCTACGGGATGCCGGAATTCCGTGAGCTGTTTGCCCTGGGCCTGTGCGACGTCGTGCAGCCCGATATCACGCAGTGCGGCGGGATCCTGGAAACGAAGAAGATCGCGTCGACCGCCGAGATGCACTCGGTGATGACCGCGCCCCACAACGTGGGCGGCATCGTGTCTACGATGGCCGCGCTCCAGCTGTGCCTCACCCTTCGCAATGGCAAGATCCTCGAGCACTTCAACGACTTCGCAGACGAAGGCATCAAGCGCGCCGGGAGCAACTACCCGGAAGTCGTCAACGGCGAGTTCAAGGCGCCGAACCTGCCCGGCTGGGGGATCGAGCTCAACGAAGACTTCATCAAAGAGCATCCGCCCCGAATGGTTAACGGCGTCATCCAGGACCCGGGTTTGCAGATGTTCGAAAAGGTCGACTGGGCCAAGCGGGGCCAGAAACCGCGCTGACGGTCGGCAGGTGAACGGGCGTCTCGTGCCCGTGGGTGGTCCGGAGGAAGCGATTGGCCCACGATGCCCCGAGACACGAACATCCCGAACTGGTCGATGAGACCCGGCGTATCTGGGACGCCAATGCCAACTGGTGGGACGACCGCATCGGCGACGGCAACTCATTCCAGGACCACCTGATCGAGCCGGCCAGCGAAAACCTTCTGGCGGTCAGACCAGGACAGGAGATCCTCGACATCGCCTGTGGGGCGGGCCGCTTCACCCGGCGCATCGCTGCACTGGGCGCCAGGGTTGTTGCATTCGACCAGTCCGAGAAGTTCATTGAGCGAGCGCGCGCCAGGACCGTGGAGCAGCGCGACCGGATCGACTATCGCGTGATGAATGCCACCGACGAGGCGGCCCTCCTCTCGCTGGGCGAGGGACGCTTCGACGCCGCCGTATGCACGATGGCGATCATGGACATGGCGCAGATCGAACCACTGCTGGCAGCATTGAGCAGGCTGCTGAAGGCGGACGGGCGATTCGTGTTCTCCATCACCCATCCGGCGTTCAATTCGACCGGCAGCAGGTTACTCGCCATGGAACGCGTCAGCGAAAGTGGCCGGCATTCCAACGCGTTTGGGGTCTGGGTCAGCGACTATCTCACCCCGGGTGCACGCAAGGGGGAGGGAATACCCGGCCAGCCCGAGCCCCAGTACTACTTCCATCGACCGATCAGCCTGTTGCTGAACCTCTGCTTCAAGGCCGGCTTCGTCCTGGATGGTTTCGAGGAGCCGGCCCTCCCACCGGGAACGAAGGGATCGATGCCGCTGAACTGGTCCTACTACCAGGCGATCCCGCCCGTGCTTGTCGTGCGTTGCCGCCTCAGCCTGCCCTGAAGCGACGACACACAGCGCGCTGCCGGGAGCTGGCATTAACGGCGGACTGGGCCGGGGATGGGAAGGGCCGCCCCGTTTTGCGGGACGGCCCTTATCGGTCCAACGACAAGGCGGACTGTAAGCCGAGTTCTGTTCCGGGCGACGTGGGGTTTACGGCTTGCGCCTTCGTCCCCCGCCTCGCCAGGATGGCGACCATCCATCTAGGTCCCGGCTTGCGCCGGGACTCGAGCGGCCAACCCGGAGACTGGCCGGGCTCCTGCGTCTCCCTATTTGGCCTTGCACCGGATGGGGTTTACCGTGCCTCCGATGTCACCACCGGAGCGGTGAGCTCTTACCTCACCATTTCGACCTTACCCCGATTCGCATCGAGGCGGTGTGTTTTCTGTTGCACTTTCCGTCGGGTCACCCCGCCCCGCTGTTAGCGGGCATCCTGCCCGGTGGTGCTCGGACTTTCCTCCCCGATTAGATCGGGGCGGCCGCCCGTCCTCCTTGTCACCTGAATTCTACTCTGCGAGCCCTACCCGGAAACCCGCATGGGACTCGTCGACTCGGAGCGCAGGTTCACGGTGACCTGGTCCTCGGTGGCAATAATGCTTTCGACCAGCGCCGACATCACGCGTCTTGCGAGCGACCGGTCGCTGGAGCGCGCCTTCGCAATTGCCTCTGGCAGCGTCAGGCTGATCGACTCCGCGCGCGGCCCTTTGGCGCGGATACGTCGCAACTGGGCTCTTGCGGCGGTGAACTCGCCGATCTGGCCGTTACCGGCAGCGACCCGCCGGATGATGTTCCGCACGCGGCGCACGGCCATGTCCACGTCGTGCTGCGGGCCGCCCTCGTCAATGTCGACCCGCCTTTCTACTCCCGCGGCCAAGTCGGACGCGGCAAGCTGCTCCAGGCGATCAAGGGCGGCGGACTCGAGAAACTCCGCTCGGAAACTCGAATGGCGCTTGCCTCCCAGGGGCCGCCCCGGGCACTCGTAATAGCGGTAAGACCGGGCGGCCGGCGTGCCGTCCTTGCGTACCCAGTTGCGGGCTCGCAGGAGTCCGTGCAGGGTCCGACCGCACTCGGAGCAGGGTACGAGGCCAGCCAGGGCGTAGCCATCGCGCTGCCGGGGACGCCGCATTGGACGGCGCTCCGCCATGGCATCCTGGACACGGTCGAACGTCGCCTGGTCGATGATCGGCTCATGGTTGCGCGGAATCCTCACGTTTCGCCGCTTGTAGAAGCCCACATAAGCCTGGTTCCGCAGGATCCCCGCGATGCTGACGGTCGTCCACAGCCGGCCGGCGCGTGTCCGCAGGACGCGCCGGTTGAGTATTGCGGCCATTCTTCGAAGGCCGAGCCCACCTTCGGGCCCGGCGCCGGAGTACAACTGAAAGATCTCCTTGACCACCGGCGCCTCATCCGGCCGTGGCTCGAGAAGCCCGTCCAGGCCGATCCGGTAGCCGTAGGGCGTGCGTCCGAGCACCTCTCCGCGCTCGGCCTTGGACGAGATCGCAGAACGAATCCGGGTCTCGCGATCGACGAGGTGGAGGCTCGGCTTGAGCAGTTTCAGTCCGTTTTCGAGCGGGTCGGCCAGCGGCGAGGCCGTGCACCGCACGTCGATGCCCAGGTTCTCCAGCAGCAGGACGCGATCGATGAACGTATTGAGTTCGCTGGCGAGGTGCGGGCTCTCGGGTATGACGACCACATCGGGGCGCGTCGCGGGGTCGCTGCAGCGCTCCAGCAGCTGGTTGAACTGCTCCTCCTCGGGAAGGGGCCCCTGCTGCCCGGCGGTATCGAGGCCGAACACGGTGACGAGTTCCTGGTCGCGATCGCGGCAGTAGGTCTCGAATTGTGTGCGCGGCGATTGCCGGAGCGTGAGGGCAGGCGTCCCCTCGACACCGGGGCGGAAGTAACCGAAGGCCCGCACGGAACTAGCTCGCCAGCAGGATCCGCCCACAGCTGCTGCAGGTAACCAGCGCCTGGGAGTCCTTGAGCTTGGCCGTCTCGCGCAATGGGAGCTTGAGGCGGCGCGGACACTGGCAGATGCCTCGCTCCACGCGCACCACGGCCAGCCCGCCCTTGCGTTTGAGGATCGATTCGTACGAAGCCAGGTCGGCCGGGCTGACCTGGGCGGTAATCGACTGCCTGCGCCGTTCGAGCTGCTTGTAATCGCGCCCAAGGCCCTGGCTTTCGGCCTTCAACTCTGCGCCGCGTACGTTCCACTCCGCCTCGCGCCTGGCGAGTCCAGCCTTCTTCTCTTCAAGGCGCTGGTTGGCCTCCTGCAAGTGTGATTGTGCAGGGGAGATCGATTCTTCTGCCTGGGCCAGATTGCGCTTCGCCGCGTTGTGCTCTTCCTGCAACGCCGTCAGCTCACGCATGTTGGTGATCGTGCCCGAGTAGAGCCGGGCTTCAATCTGCTGCAGCCGCTCGCGGATGGAACCCAGCTCCGACTGCACCTTGGAAGAATGGACCCTGGACTCGAGCGATTTCACGCGGGCCGCTTCGGCCTCGGCGCGCAGTGCCGGCAGGCCGGCTTCGGCCTTCAGCTCGGTCATCAGCTTCTTGTACGCGTCGCGTTTTTCAGCGAGTTGGCGGTCGATTTCCTGCAGGTCGAGAAGGCTTCTAGCGGAAGTCAATTTGGCAAACGACTCCACTCGTGGGCCACCGCGGCCCGTTAAAGGGGATAGCCAGAGTCTAGATACGGCCCATGCCGGTGTCAACTTGAACGCCAAAAGGGCGGCTGGCGGCCAGAGACCATGCCGGCTGAAAGCCGCAGATCGGTACGAAGCGCATCCTGTGAGCCTTGCGGCAGGCCACTAACGGCGAGAAGATACTGCCGTGAAATACGACTATCACATCCCGCAACACGTCCTGAAACGCCCCAAGACGCGTGTGGTCTGCACCCTCGGGCCGGCAACCGCATCGGTCGAGGCCATTCGCCGGCTGGTCGAAGCCGGGATGTCGGTGGCGCGGATCAACCTCTCGCATTCAACCCACGAGGTACATCGCGCCACGATCGCCAACGTGCGGACGGTGGCGGCAGAGTGCGGGCTCCCTGTTGCGGTCCTGACTGACCTCCCTGGGCCCAAGTACCGGCTGGGCGTACTGCCGGCCAGCGGCATTGAGGTCGCCGTGGGCAGCAAGTTCACGCTAATTAGTGGAGCCGGTACCGCCGGGCGGTATCACGCCCCGGTGCTTCCGGCGGGGCTGGATCGGGACGTCTCGGCGGGCGACGAGATCCTGGTTGACGATGGGGCCATACGCCTGGTCGTCGACCAGAACCAGGGCGATCGGATCCGCTGTACCGTCATCGAGGGCGGGGTCATGAAGTCCAGGAAGGCGGTGGCCGTTCCGGGGCGAATCTCGCAACTGCCCTACCTCACGGAGGACACGAAGCTGGCGCTCGACTTTTCGGTCGAGCAAAGTGCCGACTTCGTGGGGTTGTCCTATATCCGGACTGCGGACGACCTGCATCGGACCCGCACTTACATCCGCGAACGGGGGCTGGACGCCCAGCTGATCGCCAAGATCGAGCTGGCCCAGGCCGTCGAAAACATGGACCCGATCCTGAGCGGGGCGGACGGCGTCATGGTGGCGCGCGGCGACCTTGGCGTTCAGCTGCCGTATGCGCAGCTGCCCGGGGTACAGAAGCGCCTGATCAGGCGAGCAAACGAGCTTGGCAAGGTCGTAATCACCGCCACGCAGATGCTGGAGTCGATGATCCACGCTGCGACACCAACCCGCGCCGAGGTTGCCGACATTGCGAACGCGATCCTGGACGGGTCGGATGCGGTGATGCTGTCGGCCGAGACGTCGATCGGCAAACATCCGACCGAGGCGACGATGGTAATGGCGGAGACCGCGCGGGAAGCCGAAAAGCTGCTCGACCACGAGGCGCTGGCGAGCAGGCGCGGCGCGCGCATCAATTGCCATGTCGACGACGCGATCGCGTTCTCGGCCTGCTGGACCGCGGCCGAGATCAAGGCAGCGGCAATTGTCGCGTTTACCGAGTCGGGTTCCACGGCAGCACGCGTCGCATCGTTCCGGCCGCGCGCTCCCATCATCGCCCTGTATCGCGATCCCGCGGCGGGCCGGCGCCTGGCGCTGCGCTGGGGCGTGATTTCGTTGCAGGCGCCGAAACTGAACAGCGTGCAGTGGATGTTTCACGAGGCATCGCGCGCGGCCTGCGAATCCGGGTTTGCGAAGGAAGGCGACTACGTAGCGGCGGTGGTGGGAATGCCGATCGGCATTCCCGGCAACACCAACCTGCTGCGCGTGATCAGCGTTCCCGAACCGGAACCGCCCTTCCCTGCCAACATCATCAGCGCGCACTCCCGTCCGCGGCGGGAGGCGTCGACGCGTGCTTCAAAGGCGCGCTCGCCGCGGCCTGGATAGCCGCTTCCAGCCCTGCTTCGAGGGCGGCAATCATGGCGGGAGGCGTCGGCTCGTGCCCGTAGCAGGCCGCGTTGAACCGGTCGGTCATCAGTGCGACAGGGGCGCCCGGCAAGGCCTCCATGATCAGCGGGCCGAGCTCGGCGGGCGTCCGATGCCGTTCAAGCTCCATCCCGTGGCGCATCGCCGATGAGACGTAGTCGAAGTAGAGGCGGAACACCTCGGTGATGCCGGGCTGGCCCAGCGGGTAGCGCCAGATCTCCGGGGTCCGCTTTGGCCGCGCGAAGCCGGGGAGCAGTCGAGACAGTAGCGACGCCACGTCCTTCCGGGGATTGCCCTGGTCGCGAATCGACTCGCGGTCGATCGTCTCCTCGCCGGCGTCGACCTTCCGCACGCGCCGGAACACGATGACCAGCAGATAGAGGATCCCGAGGACGAGCAGCATCATCACCGGGTACTGAATGATGTTCAGGATCGCCTCGACGAGACCTGAGCCGGTCGCCTCACCGGTCTGCGCGGTCGGCGTCGGCGCGCCGAACAGCGGCGCCGCGGGCTGCTGGATGGGCGTCATCTCACCGCCGAACATCGAACGCAGCCATCGCAAGAATTCGAACAGCCCCCCGACGATCCAGCGGAGCGGGATGCTGATCAGGAACAGAAGGCCGTCACGTAACGCCCCCAGTCCGGCGCCGGCGAGCCTGAGCGGCCCGCCGCCGTATGCGCTTCCCGCCAGCCCGAGCAGCACGCCGAGCAGCATGATGATCCCGACCGACAGCGCGACCACGCGCGCCCAGGCACCCACCGCACTCCTGCGAGTCGTTTCCGCGATCTGCCCGAATGCCATCCCGGCGAGTGCGGCAGCAAAGAACGGGAACAGTACGTGCTGGGCGCCTATGTCCCGGCCCGTGGCGATCTGAGCGATCAGCGCCACCGCGATGGCCATGACGCCGATCCGGAACGTGCGACGCAGACGGTCCGACGCCGGGTCGTCGGTGACCAGGCCAATGCCACGGCGCCAGAGCAGGATCGCAGCCAGCGCGGCAATGATCGCCGTTGCGACCGAGGCGCCGGACAACCGGCCGTTCACCAGCTCAAACACCCAGTACCACTGCACCCCGCTGAATCCATCGAAGGAGCGCGCCGCGACGACGAAATAGACGACGACCAGGCCGACGCCGCCCTGCAGCAGCGCGAGCGTCGCCGTCTCACCCTTCAACCCATGCGCTACCCAGCCCACCAGCATGGCGCCGGCCAGGACTCCCATTACCGCGGGCCACGAAAGCGGGGAGCCGCCGATCTGGACGATCAGGCCGAAGACCGCAAGCGCCACGTAGAGCCACGCCGCGTCGGCCACCCATAGCGCCGCATACAGCAGCTTCTCGCGCGTGGTGATCAACGGGCGCGCTTCCCTGGCTCGGGAGGCGGGTCGAAGCGAACACCGTCGGACAGGACGTCGACGCCCCGGGATGGCAGCGGAGGGCTCTCCTCGCCTACGTAGAGGATGACGACGGCATGCCCGCGCCGCGCAAGCTCACGGCAGGCAGCCTGCAGGGGTGGAGGGCAGATTGCGGAGACGACGATGACCGTCGCCCCGAACGGCACGGCGAGTCGCTCCGCTTCGAGCACCCGGTCCAGGCGGTTCATTGATACCGGGCGCACCATCGCCAGCGACTCGAGCACGGTCGTCATCCGCCTCGGGTCGGCACCGGGGGGTATGACCATCCGGGCGGTCTCAGATAACGGAATCGCGTTGCTGATGAGGCCGATCCGGTGACCGGTCTCTTCCAAGCGCACCGCCACCGAAGCGGCCGCGGTGACCACCCGCTCGAGCATCTGCGGGGAGTAGCCCTCCCACGACTTCTCGCTGGTGTCGACGTCGACTGCGATCACGGCCGATTGCGCTACTCGGTGGTCGTACGTCCTGACCAGCAGATCGTTGGTGCGAGCAGTGGCCTTCCAGTCGACCCTTCGCAGGGAGTCGCCCGGAGCATACTCCCGCAGCCCGGACGGACGGCTCGCATCCTCCCACAGGCGGAACTTGCTCACCGTGTCGCCGATCGGGCGCGGTGCGGGCACCATGAAATCAGGCATCGGCACCGAGCGCGGGTAGACGACCATCGAATCGCGTCGGCGTGCTTCACGGGTTACCCGGAAAAGCCCGAAGAGGTCACCGCTGGCGAGCCTGGCAGGCCCGAACCGCAGGTAGCCGCGCTTGAGGGCGCGCACTCGATACCGCATTCGGATCTTCTCGTACCAGCTCATGCTGACGGTCCGTCGCAAGATCAGGGCGTCGTGCCGCTCTCCCAGCGACATGTCGGCGGAGTCCACTGCGAGCTCGATCGGCACGGCGTCGGTGATGGTGAGCCACGGCAGCGGGAGCGGCTTCTTATTGACCACCGTGACGATCAGCTCGAACTCCTCGCCGGCGAAGACCCGGTCGGAGCTCACCTCACGGCTGAACTGGACCTCTTCCAGTGATAGCTTTGCCCAGATCCGGGAAGCAAGCGCGACCACGCTGGCCATCGCCCCGAGGGCCACTACCAGCGGCGCGTGGGCAATGATTCCGGCGATGATGACGGCCAGCAGGAGAAGGGTCCAGACCTCGCCCCACAGGTCGGCCAGGAGGTCGGAACGGGTAGCGACCCGCCGGAGCAGGTCTTGGGGCGGCCCAAACGAGCCCCAGGCCCAACCGAAGCCTGGGCGCAGCCGGTCGCGGGTCGGGCGTTCCATCGGTCGGGGACGGGCCGCTACGGCCCGCGCTGAATCGGGACAGGAACGGTCCGCAGGATGTCTTCGAGGACGTGTTCAGGCTTTCGACCGCGCAGGCGGGCATGCGAGCTCGGGATCAGGCGGTGTCCGAGCACCGGCGGCGTGAGGCGTTTGATGTCGTCAGGCAGGACGTAGGACCGTCCATGGATCGCCGCGTACGCCTGGGAAGCCTTGAAGAGTGCCAGCGACGCCCTCGGGCTGGCGCCCAGCTCAATCTCGTCGTTCTTGCGCGTGGCCTCGACGATGCGCAACAGGTAGTCGCGCAGGGTCTGGTCGACCCTGATTCGGGTCACTGCGGCCTGGAGCGCGGCCAGTTCGGAGACGGTGATCGCTGGCTTGAGGGCGGCGGGCGACACCGCGCTCTGCTGGAAGCGAGCCAGGATCTCGGACTCCTCGCCGTGGGTCGGGTATCCCAGTGTGATCCGCAGCATGAAACGGTCGAGCTGGCCCTCCGGCAGCGGGAACGTGCCCTCCATCTCGATGGGGTTCAGAGTGGCCAGCACGAGGAACGGCGACGGCAGGCGATGCGTGGTGCCGTCGATCGTTGCCTGGCGCTCCTGCATCGACTCCAGCAACGCGCTCTGGGTCCGCGGCGTTGCCCGGTTCACTTCGTCGGCCAGGAGCACCTGTGTGAAGACCGGCCCGGGGCGGAACTCGAACTCACCAGACTTCATGTTGTAGACGTTTACGCCGAGCACGTCCGACGGCATCAGGTCCGGGGTGAACTGAATGCGCCGGAACTCGCAATCGATCGACCACGCCAGCGCCTTCGCCATCGTGGTCTTGCCGATGCCCGGGACGTCTTCGATTAGAAGGTGCCCGTGGCAGAGGAGGGCCACCAGTGCGAGCTCGACCGCATCCTGCTTGCCGACGATGAGCTGCTGGACGTTGGAGCGCACTCGCTCGGCCGCGACGCGGATGGCGCTGGCGTCCCCGAGCTCAGCCGCAGGCTTCTCCGACTCCTGCCGGACCGTCAAAAATGGCCGCCTTTCGATCTGGAATCACCAGTCTGATGTGATCTGCTGACAGGACCGCGATCGCGACTCAAGCCGTCAGACGACGACTACGGTATTTACAAGAGTCCCGATCTTTTCGATCTCGATTTCGATGACGTCGTCCTGTTTGAGGGTGAACTCGGGCGGCGGAATGGTCCCGGTCCCGGTGCAGACCGTGGTGCCGTCAGGAACCGGGTTGTGGCGCTGAAGCCAGTCCGCCAGGTAAGCACAGTCACGCTTCATCTTGCCGGTATTGGTCGATCCCTTGAACGCTTCCCTGCCGCCGCGGCGGATTCGCAGGGTAATGTCGAGGTCCTGGGCGTTGCCGATCGAATCCGCCGTTACGAAACAGGGGCCGATCGCGCACGAGCGGTCATAGATCTTCGCCTGCGGGAGATAAAGCGGGTTCTCGCCCTCAATCGTGCGGCTGCTCATGTCGTTACCGCACGTATAACCCGCGATCCGGCCGTCGTACAGCACGAACGCAAGCTCCGGTTCTGGCACGTTCCAGGCCGAGTCGCTCCGGATCCCGACCTCTGCGAACGGCTCTGCGAGCACACGCGGCGTCCCCTTGAAAAACACTTCTGGACGATCCGCCCCGTATACCTTGGCGTAGACGTCGGGCGACTTGCTCTCGGCCTGCCGCTCTCGCATGCTGTCCTGGTAGGTGACGCCCACGGCCCAGATCTCGGGTGGTACGAGTGGCGAGGTCATCCTCGGGAACCTGCGCTCCGCCTTCGAATTCTTGACCAGATCGCCGACCGAGAGCCAGGAATTGCCAGACCGATCGATCAGGCCACGCGCCAGGTCGTCGACGCCGCTGCCCGCCAACGAGCCGGCATGCAGCAGATCGAAAATGGAGCGGGCATGCGGCGAAATCGTTGTCAGGTCGACCAGCGAGCCGTCGCCGGCTTCGGCCGCAAGGTGGGACTCGCCACTCTCAAGCAAGACCTGGAAATAACGCATCTGGCCTCTCTTCGAATAGGACTGACTTGCCGCGTCACGCGGTCGCCCGGGGCCTGAAGCAGACCTCCGAAACTGCGGCGATGCTACGATGCCGCGAGGGCGTTGTCAAAGCTGTCCCATACGACGCGACAGCTGCCCTCAGGCCCGGCGTCGGCAGGCGCGGCCAGCCAGTGGACACACGGCCAAGGCCGGTCAGAAAGGCTGAGAGTTGAAGATCGGAATCATCGGTGGGACAGGCCCCGAAGGGCGCGGGCTCGCCGTGCGCTGGGCGGCTGCCGGGCACCACGTTGTCCTCGGGTCGAGGGATGCCGCGCGTGCCAGCGATGCCGCCAGCCGGCTTGGCGGCGCCGAAGGTTCGGTCAAAGGTGCGACCAACCTCGAAGCGGCCAGAATCTCGGATGTCGTCGTCCTGTCGGTCCCGTTCGGCGCGCAGACTGCCGTCCTCACCGAGCTGTCGCCGCAGATCTCGGGCAAGATCGCACTCAGCGTGGTCGCGCCCCTGGCGTTCGTGGCCGGCCGCGCCCGCTTCGCGCCGCCGCCCACAGGCTCCGCCGCCGAAGATGCCAGACTGCAGGTTCCAGCTGCGCGCTGGGCCGCCGGCTTTCACACCCTGCCCGCAGGCGATCTTCTGCGTGCCGGTGACCCGGTGGATGCCGACGTGCTGCTGTGTGGAGACGACGCGGACGCCAAACGCGCCGCGATGACGCTCGCCGGGGACATCAGAGGCGTGAGGGCGATTGACGCTGGATCGCTTGAAAGCGCCCGTTACCTTGAAGCCGCGACCGCGCTCTTGATCAACATCAATCGCATATACAAGTCACATGCGTCGTTCCGGATCACGGGGCTCGAAAAGTCGACCTGAACCAGCGGACCGCGGCGGGCACGCAAGGCATCAACGCGCGGCATGCCCCAATAATGAATACATGAGATCGAACACCATGAGGCGCCGCGCGTTGCTGGCGACGCTCATTCTGCTTGCGATCGCCGCTACGGCGTTCCCCGGCACAGAGACCATTCCGACCGCGGCCTCTGATGGCGCCACGATCCGGGTGGTCAACCATGGTTCGAGCATCCGGTTTGGTGAACGGATCGACGTGACCATGGAGGCGTCCAGCGCCGGGTCTCCGATCGAAAAGATCCGCGCCGTTTACCGGCCGCGCGGGCCGCGCACGATTGCCAGATACAGCTATCCCGACTTCAATCCGGCCAGTTCGGTTACCGCACGCTTCACCATTCCTACCGCCGAACCGACCTTCATTCCCCCCGGGATCGTGTTCGAGGTCCGCTACGAGATCACGGATTCGGACGGCCGGCAGTTCGAGTCCAAACCCTTCGAGATCGAATACCTCGATCCCGAGTTCGACTGGAAACGGGCCACGCGGGCCGGCCTGACGGTGCTCTATCACGACCGTTCGGGCAGGGAGATCACTGAACTCCTTGAAGCTGTGGCCGCCCGCTTGCCGGAAATGGAGGCGGTCACCGGAGCCGCGCCCGGCGGCGAGTACCGCGCGGTGCTCTACAACTCGAATGCCGAGGCACGACGGGCCTTCCCGACGGTCAGCAAAGCCGCGTCGGACGGTCACCTCTTCGCCGGATTCGCCTACGAGGAGTTCGGAATGTTCGTGCTGGACCACGCCAAAGTCCCGGGAGTTACGCACGAACTCGCTCACCTCGTGTTTGGCAGGGCAACGTCTTACCCGGCAGCGAAGCGACCAGCATGGCTCAACGAGGGACTTGCGGTGTACTTCGAGACCGGCTCCCGCGCGGCGTCCCGCAGCCGCATCGGCGACGCGATAAGGCGCGACAGGCTGCTGCCACTGAGGTCGATCAACTCGATCCCCGGCAGGCCAGATCAGATCCAGATCTTCTACCCGCAGGCAGGCGACTTCGCGGGTTATCTCGTCGAAGTGCGGGGCGCGGAACGGGTGCGGGGCCTGATCGCCGCCCTCGACCGCGGCGCACTACCCGCGGCCGCGGTGCAGGCCGTCTACGGTATTTCGCTAGATGAGCTCGAGAACGAGTGGCGGAAGGACATCGGCGCGCGCCCGATCGAGCTGCTGCCCGCCCCGACCGCGCACGCCGGTTCGACGGCCGTCGCAGGCGGGGTCGCGCCGGTCGCGACCGGCGCCCTTGCCCCGGAAACGCTCCCGAACGGCTCGTCTGGTGGATCGTTTAGGATCTGGTGGGGGGCGGCCGGCAGCGCGGTTCTCATGCTGGCGGCGACCGCCACGATTCTCCTGGTCTACCGGATTCGTCGAAGCGGTTGAGGTCAATTTGAGTAACGCTTCTGCCGGCGGCGCCCGCGCCGCCTATGTCTACTCGGACCAGCTGGCGCGCCACTCTTACGGCGATGCCCACCCGATGAAGCCGATACGTCTCCAGTACACGTTTGAGCTGGCACGGGCGGCAGGCTTCCTGAACGGGGGCGACATCCAGGTGATCGCGCCCCGGCCTGCGACGCTCGAAGAGCTCGCACTGTTCCACGACCCCGAATACATAGCGCAGGTGAAGTCGATCGGCGAAGGTCGCTTCACCGGCGAAGAGATCGCATACGGCTTCGGCCCGGGCGACAACCCCGCCTACCCGGGGATGTTCGAAGCGCATTCCCTGGCGAGCGGCGGAACCATGCTCGCCGCCGAACTCGTGGCCAGCGGGCGGTTCCAGGTGGCGTTCAATCCGGCCGGGGGACTGCACCACGCGCTGCCGCGCCGCGCCTCCGGCTTCTGCGTTTTCAATGACCCGGTGCTGGCGATCCGGAAGCTCGTCGCACAGGGCATGCGCGTCGTGTACGTCGATATCGACTGCCACCACGGTGATGGTGTGCAGCACGGCTTCTACGACAGCGACCAGGTGATGACGATCTCAGTGCACGAGAGCGGCCGATTCCTGTTTCCAGGCACTGGCGATGTCACGGAGATTGGCGTCGGCAGAGGCGAGGGATACTCGATCAACCTGCCGCTCGCCCCTTACACCGACGACCTGATCTACGCGGCATCGTTCGATGCGATCGTGCCGCCGCTCATCAGGGCGTTCAAACCCGACGTGCTGTTCACGCAACTTGGGATCGACACCCATATGGGCGACCCTATCACGCACATGCGGCTTTCGACCCAGGGTTTCACCGACACTGTTGCGAAACTGGCGCAGCTGGGCGGCGAATGCGGGCGCTGGATCGCCACCGGTGGCGGCGGCTACGACATGAGCGCGGTGGCGCGCGGTTGGGCGATGGCGTTCGCGGTCATGGCAGGCAAGCAGATCCCCTCTCGCCTGCCCGAGTCCTACCGGGGGCCGGATGGGCCTCGCACATTCGCGGACGCGCCCGACATGCCGCTGAATCCCGACATCCGCCGCGAGGTCCAGGCCTTCGCAGACCGCAGCGTTGAGGATCTCAGGAAACTCACGTTCCGCAGGTTCGGTCTGTAGCTGTTCCGGGAGTTTTCAAGAGTCACGGGCCAGAATCGACCTCCGGCCGCGTGCGTCAATTGCGGTAACCTTTCCGCCATTCCTGGCTCAGGATCCGGCATTGCTGTCGCCGGGTCTCGTCTGCCAACGAGTTCTTCAAGGGATTAGCAACATGGCACTCAAGGTCGTAGTTACTTTCAGCCGCCAACTCGGCGAGCCGATCATGAGCCCGCTCAAGAAGGCGGGCCTGGAAGTCGTTCAGAAGCACTGCACGACCGAGGAACAGGTGATCGAGGCCGGCAAGGAAGCGGACGCTCTCATGATCACCAGCCTTCCGCTGACGTCAAGGAAGGTTCTCCAGGCGTTGCCAAAGCTTAAGGTGGTGGCTCGGGCGGGTGTCGGCTACGACTCGGTGGACGTCAGGGCCGCGACCGAGCTGGGCATCATGGTCTGCAACACCCCGGGCGTCAACACGACCGAGGTCGCCGACCACGCGATGGCGCTATTGCTTTCGATTACCCGGCGTATCCCGGAACTGAACGCCGAGGTAAAAGGCGGCGCGTGGTCTGACCGGTTCGGCGATCTCGACAAGATCCGGGGCCGGCTGCTGCGCATAGCTGGCAACGTGGTCGGGATCAACGGCTTCGGCAACATCGGCCGAGCGTTCGCTACCCGGGTGCGCGGGTTCGGCCCGTCCCGGATCCTGGTGCACGACCCTTACGTGTTCCAGACGACCGGCGACCTTTACGGTGCGCAGATGGTCGACTTCGACACCCTCCTGAAGGAGTCGGACTTCATCACGACACATACGCCTTATTCGTCCGAGACCTACCACATGTTCAACGACGCGGCGTTCGCAAAGATGAAGCCGACCGCCATCTTCATCAACACGTCCAGGGGCCCGGTGGTGGATGAGGCCGCGCTGGCTTCAGCGCTTCGCTCGAAGAAAATTGCAGGCGCCGGCATCGACGTCACCGAGGTCGAACCGCTGGACGCAGAGAGCCCATTATTGAAGACTGAGAACCTGCTGATCACGCCCCACTTCGCCGGCGCGTCGGCAGTGTCGACGGCCGCGGGGGCGCAGCGCTGGGCCGAAAATGTGGCCCTCGTGCTGACCGGCAAGCAGCCGCACGGGCTGGCCAATCCGGATGTCATCAAGAAGATCGCGGTGCTGCGCTCGCAGAACTCGCCACGCTGGGCAGGTGTGCCCGCTTAGGAAAACGGCCCGGAAACAGATCGGGGAG